>Ga0070714_100001805_pt1 | contig 15550 bp, 12 predicted proteins | sample LARL83metaG_FD_65450 | JGI IMG/M metagenome (GOLD analysis project Ga0070714, IMG submission 65450) | Corn, switchgrass and miscanthus rhizosphere microbial communities from Kellogg Biological Station, Michigan, USA - LAR L8-3 metaG | ecosystem: Host-associated > Plants > Roots > Rhizosphere ...
TTCGGATCGCGGCGCACAGCTCCTCGAGCGTCCGCAGATCGCGCTCCACGAGCTCGCCCGGCAAACGGCGCTGGTCGATGATGCGCACCCCAGCACCGTCGTCAGTCCAACGCACCGATTGAATGATGTCCACGCCCGAAAGCTACCGAGCCGTATCAGGCTGCGCGCTGTTCGTCCTCGTCCTCGCGTCGCGGCCGACGGCGGCGCTCCGGGAAATGGCGATCGAGAAACGCGATCAGCGCCCGCTCCTCAGGTGAGTGCGCCTGCCCGCGGTTTGCCGCGTGGCGTCGAGCGGCCGGCAGGGCGATCGCGTCACCTTCGTCCAGATATCGCGCTATGACAATGGGGTGCACGTACGACTTGCGACAGATCGTGGGTGTATTGCCCAGCTCCGAGGAAACGAGACGCATGGCCAGCGCGACATTGCGCTTTGCCTCGCGCTCGTTGCGAGCCGTGCCAAGCTCGGCGAGCACCGTCGCAGCGCGCAGTGTGCCGCCCCACGTGCGGAAGTCCTTTGCGCTGAAGCGAGGGCCGAGTCGGTCGTGCACGTAGTTGTTCACGTCGCGCGCGGTGAGGTCGCACCAGCTGCCGTCCGGATTGCGGTAGCGGAAGAGGCGAGTACCCGGCGCCTTGAGCTGTCGCGCGACGAGCTTCGCCAACTCGGGACTCACGACAACCTGTCGCTGCTTTTTGTTGCTCTTTCCGAGATACGACAGCACAACGCACTCTCGCTTTATGGTGATATGCTTCTTGCGCAGCGTCGTTATCCCATAGGTGCCGTTCTCTCGAGCGTAACGCTCGCCGCCGACGCGACAGAAGCTCTCACTGATGACGCGCAGGACGGTTGCCGCAACGGTCTGCTTGGTGAGCTCGCGCCCCGCGGCGTCCTCGCGAAGCACAGCGCGCATTTTCGGCAGCGATTTCGCGAGCTCGCGCATCCGGTAGTACTTGCGGAGCTCCCGACGCTCTACAGCACGCGCGTGATAGCGGTACTGCTTGCGATCTCGCGCGTCGTAGCCCCAGGCCTGGATACGATTGCGCGGACTTGCCGCAATCCGCACGTCGCGCCACGCTGGTGGAATCCGGAGGGCATCGATGCGGGCGAGCACCCGCCGATCGCGGATGAGCCGCGCCTGCTCGTCCACATAGCGAAAGCCCGATCGCTTCGTGCCCTGGCGTTGCAGCCACTGAGTCGCCATACGACCTCGACGTGGGCAAGAAAAAGACCCAACCGGGTTAGATTCTTCCCACTCGTCCTTCCCTCCTCCCTGGAATCCGCCCGCCCCGACATGCCTTACCAGCATCTCCTGCTTTCCGTTCAGGATCGGATCGCGACGTTGACGGTCAACCGTCCGGATAAGCTGAACGCGCTGAATTCGGCGCTCATCGGTGAGCTCGGATCGGCCATCGATGATCTGCAGAGGCGCGAGGATGTTGCCGGGATCATACTGACCGGCGCTGGCCGCGCATTCGTCGCTGGGGCGGACATCTCGGAGCTGGCGGCCGTGAGCGCTCTCGAGGGAAAGCGGCTCGCGCGACGGGGCCAGGAGATCTTTCGTCGATTCGAGATTTCGCCCAAGCCGACCATTGCCGCGGTGAACGGCTTCGCGCTGGGCGGCGGCTGCGAGCTCGCCATGTCCTGTCAGATGCGGATTGCGTCGGACGGGGCAAAGTTCGGTCAGCCCGAAGTGAAGCTTGGGCTCATTCCGGGCTACGGCGGGACGCAGCGGCTGCCACGGCTCGTCGGACGCGGCCGCGCGTTGCAGCTGCTCCTCACCGGTGAGATGATCGATGCGCAGGAAGCCTATCGCATCGGACTGGTCAACCGCGTCGTCACGGCCGATCAGCTGATGCCGTCCGCGACCGCGCTCATTCAGCAAATGCTCACCAACGCGCCGCTCGCGGTGGCGGCATGTATCGACATGGTGGACCGCGGCCTGGAAATGCCTCTCGACGACTCGCTCTCGCTGGAAGCGACGCAATTCGGTGTGCTGATAGCCACGACTGATACGGCTGAAGGGACGCGCGCCTTCCTCGAGAAGCGCGCGCCGCGATTTCGCGGCGCGTGAGCGCGGCGGCAATGGCTGTCGTCGCGGCGGCACGACTCGACACGCTCTCGGTACGTGACTTTCGCAACCTCGAACGTCTCGAGCTGGAGCTACCCGCCACGGGCATGCTCCTCGTCGGCGAAAACGGCCAGGGGAAGACCAATTTCCTCGAGGCGATCTATTACCTGCAGGTCCTCCGCTCGATGCGTGGAGCACGCGATCAGGACCTCGTGCGCTTCGGTGCGCCCGGATTTCATCTCGGCGCGCGGATCGCGAGCGACCGGGCGAGTGAGATCGGTGTCGGATTCGAGCGGTCAGGCAAACGGAAGCGCGTACGCCTCGATGGCGTGGTGCGCGAGCGACTGAGCGACGCCGTCGGAGCGCTGCCAGTCGCCATGTTCTCGCCGGCGGATGTCGAGCTCGTGGCGGGCGGGCCGGCGACGCGTCGGCGCTTTCTCGACATCATGCTCGCCGTCACGTCACTCGGGTACCTGCGCGCGCTGCAGCAGTATCGCGCTGCACTCGTCAGGCGCAACGCGGCTCTGCGTGACGCGGGGCGTCAGAGCGCCGCGCGGGCCGAAGAGCGGGTCGCCGTGTGGGAAGCCCCGCTCGCCGAACACGGCGCCGCGCTGTGGTCCGAGCGCGAAGTCTGGGTGAACTCGGTCGCCGAGCAATTCACCGCGCGCGCTCGTGACATCGGCGGCGACGAGCTGACGCTGCGATACTCGAGTTGGGCGCGCAACACGAGCGCGGCAGGCGACCGCGAGCGCGATCTCGCGCGCGCGCTCGAGCATCAGCGCGCGACCGACATCCGATTCGGTCTCACGCGCGCCGGGCCGCACCGTGATGATTTACTCATCACGATCCGCGGTGCGGATGGCGCGGCGCGCGAGCTGCGGGTATTTGGCTCCGCGGGCCAACAGCGCACGGCCGCGATCGCGTTGCGTCTGCTCGAGGCGGCGCGGTTGCACGAACGGCGTGGTGGGCCGCCGATCGTCCTGCTCGATGATCCCTTCGCCGAGCTCGACGTGCCGCGCACCCAGCGCATCGTCAGGCTTCTATCAAAGACGGGACTGGGCCAGACCATTCTCGCCGTGCCGCGCGAAAGCGACGTGCCGGGCGGGATGCCGCATCTGCAGCGTTTTCGAATCAATGCCGGAGTGCTCGCCAGTGGCTGACGGCAAAAAGAAGCGGCCCGAACCGGTAGGAAACGTCGTTGCGAGCTTTCTCGCGAAGCGTGGACTCCGCGACCGCGTCGAGCAAGCCGGCGTCATCCCGGAGTGGGCGCAGCTCGTGGGCGATCAGATCGCCGCCGTCACGGAGCCCAAGTCGGTATCGGCGAATGGGACATTGTTCGTGGCCGTAACGACGAACGCCTGGATGAACGAGTTGTCGTTGCTCGAGCCGGAGCTCTTGCGGTCGCTGAACACCAAAACAGGCAGAGCTTCGATCAAGCGAATTCGGTGGCTTCTTCGGGGGTAGCCGAGCGCGTTCCGAGCGCTCCGGAAGGCACGCGGTAAATCGTTGTCAGAAAGGCGGTTGCATATATCGGAATAAGTTGCGATCGGGCGGTCGGCAGGTTAGCTTTTTCAGGTTCGACCAATACTGGTTTTCGGATTTTCTTCGGATGTGATCGAGGCGGTAATTCATGGCAACGAAAGGAACGGAGCAGGGGCAGGCTGACGGGCGCTACGATGCTGGGCAGATCCAGGTCCTCAAGGGACTGGAAGCAGTGCGAAAGCGACCCGGTATGTACATCGGCTCGACCTCGGAGCGTGGCCTACACCACCTCGTCTATGAGGTAGTCGACAACTCGATCGATGAAGCGCTCGTGGGATTTGCTGACCGTATTGCGGTCACGATCCACGAAGACAACTCCATCACCGTTGAAGACAATGGTCGCGGTATTCCCGTCGACATCCATCCGACGGAGAAGATGCCAGGGGTCGAGCTCGCGATGACTGTTCTGCACGCGGGCGGCAAGTTCGATAAGAACACGTACAAAGTCTCCGGCGGTCTGCACGGCGTCGGGGTGTCGGTCGTCAACGCGCTGTCAGTGAAGCTCAAGGTATGGATCAAGCGCGACGGGAAAGAGCATTACATGGACTTCGAGCGCGGCACCACGAAGACAAAGCTCAAAGTCCTCCGTGACGTGCCGAAGAAGGAGACCGGTACCACCGTCTTCTTCAAGCCTGACGATCAGATCTTCACGGATCTTGTTTACCGCTTCGACACGCTGGCCATGCGGTTGCGCGAGCTCTCGTTCCTCAACAAGGGCGTCGTGATCACGCTCAAGGACGAGCGCGCCGGTCAGGAGAAGGACGAGACCTTCCATGCGAAGGGCGGTCTCAAGGAGTTCGTTCAGCACCTGAATGACAAGCGCAAGCCGCTCCATGCCGAAGTGATCTACGTCGAGACGACGAAGGATGACATCGGCATCGAGCTCGCCCTGCAGTACAACGATGGTTACAACGACACCGTGTTCTCGTTCGTGAACAACATCAACACGCACGAGGGCGGCACGCATCTCACGGGTTTCAAGTCGGCGCTGACTCGTGTCATCAACCAGTACGCGCAGAAGGGCGGCTTCCTCAAGAAGGCGGACTTCACCCTCTCTGGGGACGACGTGCGCGAAGGCCTAACGGCTGTGCTGTCGGTGAAGGTGCGCGAGCCGCAGTTCGAGGGTCAGACGAAGACCAAGCTCGGCAACTCGGAAGCCGAATCGGCGGTGAAGACGGTCGTAAACGAGTTCCTCGGCTCGTACCTCGACGAGCATCCGCGGTCGGCGAACATCATCGTCGAAAAAGCGGTATCGGCAGCGCGCGCCCGCGAGGCGGCGCGGAAAGCGCGCGACCTCACGAGAAAGAAGTCGGCACTCGATATCGGCAATCTGCCGGGCAAGCTCGCGGACTGTAGCTGGTCGGATCCGGCGCTCTGTGAGCTTTACCTTGTCGAGGGCGACTCGGCCGGCGGCTCGGCGAAGCAGGGACGCAAGCGTGAATTTCAGGCGATTCTGCCGCTGCGCGGCAAGATCATCAACGTCGAAAAAGCTCGCATCGACAAGGTGCTGTCGAACGAGGAAATCAGGACCATCATCACGGCGATAGGCACGGGGATCAAGGACGAGTTCGACATCGGCAAGGCGCGCTATCACAAGATCATCATCATGACCGACGCCGACGTCGACGGGGCGCACATTCGAACCCTGCTCCTGACATTCTTCTATCGGCAGATGCAGGAGCTGATCGACGCCGGCTACGTCTACATCGCGCAGCCACCGCTTTTCCGCGTGGCGAAGGGGAAGGAAGCTTACTACGCCTACGACATGAAGGAGCGCGACGAGATCATCAAGCGGTTCGGCGGCGGTACCAACGGCGACGGCAAGGGCGGTATCAACATCCAGCGCTACAAGGGACTGGGCGAGATGAACAAGGATCAACTGTTCGATACGACCATGGATCCGGAGCGTCGAACACTGCTGAAGGTAGCCATGGAAGATGCAGTCCTCGCCGACAACATTTTTCAGACGCTGATGGGCGATGACGTCGAGCCGCGGCGCGACTTCATCGAGAAGAACGCACAGTTCGTTTCGAATCTCGATATCTGATCGCCGGACGAGCGATGTGAGACGGGCCTGGGGAACTCCTCCCCAGGCCCGTTTTCATTACCGGCGGCGGTGGCATGTCGGGTAAGATCGTACTTCTCGCGAATGGGGCATCGGAAGGCTCTCGAGCGGCGTGAGTGCCAGGGTCCGACACCGCTCCTCACGTCGTCAGTCGTAGATGCAGTAGAATCTCATCCCGCGCGGCGGTCGCGAGAGTAAGACCTGAGTCGCGTTGGTCCACGCTTCACGCCGTTCGGCGGGATTCGTCAGGCTCGTCAGCGCCGCTTGGTAATGAGCGAGGGCGTGCTCGCGAGCCGAGGGAAGCTGCGACATGAACCGAGTACTGTCGACATATCCGCTGCCGTCGGCACCCAGAGCCATGGTCACGATGTCGCGGTAGGCGGTGGCAACCTGCAGGTGGATCATCGGATCGTTCCAGCCGCGACGCAGAGCCGCCTCGCCGTGGTCTATCACCTGAGCGAACATATCCGACCCATCCTGACAGTTGGCGTGGGTCGTCCAGCCCTGGGCGAGAAGAGTAAGAAAGGCCTCGCGGCCGGTCGCGCCTAACGAATCGGCACTGTAGGCGGCCCAGAGCCACGGACGGCTGTACACCAGTCTTCCGCCGAGCGGATCCTGGTCGTACGTCACACCCGCAGCGGTGAGGCGGCGGTAGAAGTCTGCATCCTTCGAGGTGCTATCGAGCGCCAATGTCCCAGCCGCCGCGGCCATGAGATAATCCGCCGCCAGCAACGCCGCGGCGCGGCGTGGCGCATCGACCGAATCGAGACCGTGCACCCCGAGTGCGATACGGAGAAGGCCCGAGTCGACTGCCGGTGTACGAAATGGATCGTCAGGTCCAAGGCCGCGTAACCGCTCGAGGACAAATCGTAGGTCGCTGCCGAGTACCGAGACGCGGGCTCGCGCGATAGCAGAGTCCACGGAGTCCAACGTACGGACGCGGGCGAGTCCAGCGAGCGAATCGGTCTCCGCGTCTTCCGAGTAATTCTTTCGCGAGAGCCCGCTGTTGTGCGCGTAGGTCACGAGGACGGTGCTGAGCGAAGAACCGTCGACCTTCTCCGCAATGACAAGTACCGAGTGTCCCATCCGCCAGCTCTGGGGACGGCTCCAGAGACCCGTACCGAATCCGGAGATATCAGCAGCGTCGGCTGCGGCGCCTAGCGACGCCGTGAGCACGCGTGCCAATGAATCCTGCAGACCGCTTCCAACCTTCTCCGACGTCTCGAGCCAGATCGAGCCGAGCAGACATACCCGTTCGGCAAGCCGCGCCGTGTCCGTGGGGAGCGCTTCACCAGTCGGCGCTTCGGGAATGTAGAAGACTGCCGAACGCTGAAAGGTATGACCGCCGATCAGAGCTGACCCGCGAGCGCTCCGACAGGCGCGTCCAGATTCGCTCGCCGCCTCAGGTTCGGTCGACTCTACGGTGTCAGCGGGATGAGCTCGCAGCCAAGCACCCAACGTGATGGAGGAATCGACACCTTTGGCCACCACATCGAGTGGCCCGCCCTCGGCCGACGTACGTTTCGGCTCACATCCGATGGCGATGGCGACGCTCGCGACGGCGAGCAGGAAATGAGTGTTTCTGGACATCCGACGCTCGGTTCGCGGAGTCGTTATTGAGATGGGCCACATTGTTGACGATCCAGCGTGAATTCAGGAACCCGTCACCGCGCGGACAGCCCTCGTAAGGCTATTGCGCGCGCGTCCCGATCTCTCCACGTAACCGAATGTCGTTCGACGATGCGCCGACAAGGACAGTGGTCGTTCCATTGAGCGACGTCCAGTGCATGTGCTCATCGAGAATGCGAAGGTCCTTTCCACTCAGCACGAATGAGACATCGCGCTCCTCCCCAGGAGCGAGGTGCACGCGTCCAAATGCCTTCAGTGCCATGACGGGTTGCGACAGCGGCGACACGACGGGCCGATCATAAAGCTGCGGGACCTCGTCGCCGGGACGAGTACCGGCGTTTCGCACATGAAATGTGATCTGCGCGCGACCGTGCGGCCCGATGGTGCCGGGCTCGATGCGCAGACCGCTGTACTCGAAGCTCGTGTAGCTCAGGCCATATCCAAACGGGAATAATGGCTCGCCCGTGAGGTCGACGTAGTCGTCACCGCGGCCGGTCGGCTTGTGGTTGTAGCGTAATGGAAGCTGTCCCTCTGAAATCGGAAAGGTGATGGGCAGGCGCCCCGAGGGATTCACGTCGCCAAGCAAAATGTCGGCAATCGCGCTTCCGGCCTCGACACCGGGGTACCAGGCCATGAGCACCGCGCCGACCTTGTCGATCCAGCGCGACATCGTGATCGCACTGCCGCCGACGAGTACCACGACCACTGGCTTCCCCGTCCCCGCGACCTCGAGGATCAGATCTTCCTGCTTTCCGGGAAGCGCGAGCGATGAGCGATCACGAAACTCACCCTCCTCGATGCCCGCGACGATGACGGCGACATCGCTGCGCCGTGCGAGCGCTACGGCCGAATCGATGCGCTGCTGCGCGACGCGCGGCGACATTGTGTCCCAGACCAGTCGCACGCGAGCGTTGCCCGCGCTCTCGAAGAACTCGAGCCGGAAATTGTGCGTCGCGCCTGGCGAGAGCTCGATAGGAACCAGTGTGGTCCGAGACGACTGCTTGCGCCAATTGTCGATGAGGAGCTTGCCGTCGATGTAGAGGCGATAACCGTCACTCCCCTCGACGCCCAGGCGATGCACACCAGCTGCCGGGGCGCGCATTTGTCCGCTCCACCGCACGGAATACCAGCCCGTCTGCAGTCGTCGCGAGGGCGGGTTGAATGTCCAGTGGAAGTCGATGTTCTCGTCGGAGCGCGTGACTCGCGGTGCGCCTGACATGGTGATGTTATCGAAGTACTCACCACGCAGTGAATCGAGGTATTCCGCCGGCACCACCTCGTGGTCGGCGGTCAGGCGCCCGGGACCGGCGCTATAGTGGACGCGGTCGCCAAGCCGCGCTCGTAATGCATCCACAATTGACACACCACGCACGCTGTCGAGTGTATAGCCGCCGAAACGCGCCTCCGCCGCGTCGCTGCCGATGATCGCGACGCTGCTGACGCTGCCCGCCAGCGGCAGCAGCGTCGCGCGATTCTGGAGGAGGACGATCGATTCGCGCGCCGCATCGCGCGCCACTGCACGAGCTTCGGCGTTGTCCTCGAGCGAGGCCGCGCTGTCGGGATCGACATATGGGTGATCGAACAGGCCGAGCTCGAACTTCGCGCGGAGCACGCGCGCCACAGCACTGTCGATTGCCTTCGATGCGATGGAGCCATTCCGAAACGCGGCGAGGTACGCCAGATGTTGGCGATATTCCGACTCGAAGACGACGTCGAGGCCGGCCTCGATGGCATCTTTGGCGGCCGCTGAAGTATTTGGCTCCGTATGGTGCAACACGACGGCGCCGCCGACGGCCGACTCGTCGGAGATTACGAATCCTTTGAATTTCCAATCTGTCCGCAGGATACCGTGCAATAGATCACGATTCTGCGATGCGGGCCGTCCATCCACGGAATTGTACGCAGTCATTACTGATCTGGCGCCAGCATCGATGATCGCCGCACGAAAGGGCGGAAAGTAGAGCTCCTCCAGCGAGCGTGTGCTGACGTCGATTGGGTAGCTGTCGCGACCTCCCTCACCGACGTTTGCGACGAAGTGCTTGGGTGTGGTGATCACTCCCTGGTGCTCGAGACCGCCGACAAACGCACGCGCCATCACCGACGCGAGAAGGGGATCTTCACCGTAAGTCTCCTCTACTCTTCCCCACCGCACGTCAGTTGCGAGGTTCACGACTGGCGACAGCACCTGTCGGATGCCACGCGTCCGTGCCTCGCGCCCCATCGCTGTCGCGGCGCGGCGCACCAGTTCAGAGTCGAACGTTGCAGCGAGGGCGATGGCGGCTGGATAGACCGTCGCGCCACGACGCATGACGCCGTGCACCGCTTCCTCGAATGGGATGATCGGGATTCCCAGCCGGGTGGAGTCCACGAAGTAATGTTGAAGCGCATTCTGAAGCTGGGCGTCGCTCCGCGCGTTCAGCGCGCTCCGGTTCTGCAGCCCAAAGATGCCGTGCGAGTAATCGGCGGTGGAGTCTTCACGACCGCCGGGAATCATGAACAGCTGCCAGAACTTGTCCTCGACAGTCATGCGGCCGAGCAGGTCGTGGACGCGCCGCTCGACCGGCAGTGCGGGATTCCTGTACGGGAGCTGCGCGACTGCACGTTGGGCAAAGAGCATGACGATGCCTAACGTGATGCGCCCTGTTCGCTTCACGGTCACTGTTGGCCCCACTCCCAGTTTCCGAGGACGATAACAGCTGCTCCAAGCCGGAGCACCGGATCAATCCGCGCTGACCGTCCGCTTCGACGCCCAGTTCCGCAGATCGTCGAGACGCTCCTGCATGGTGCGCGAAAGCGGCCGCGTCGCCGCGAGCTCGGCCAGCAGCAACTCCGTTGAGAGGGCCGTCTTGACGGAGAATGCCGTGTAGAGCCCGGACACGATTGCCTGCTCCATCTCGGCGCCGCTGAAGCCTTCGGATGCCCCCGCCAATCGCTCCAGATCGAAGAGCGATGCGTCCTGTTTGCGCTTGCGAAGGTGAATCGTGAAGATCGCGCGTCGTGCGCCCGCCCCCGGCAGATCGACGAAGAACACTTCGTCGAAGCGGCCCTTCCGGATGAACTCCGGCGGTAGCTTCGCGACGTCGTTCGAGGTCGCGACGACGAAGACGTCCCCGCGGCGATCCTGAAGCCAGGAGAGAAAGGCGCCGAATACCCGCCGCGATACACCACCATCCTCATCGTTCGATCCACCGGCGAAGGCTTTCTCCAGCTCGTCGATCCAGAGCACGATCGGCGCGAGACGTTCGGCAGTTTGCATCGCGCGCTTGAAGTTCTTCTCGCTGTCACCGACGTACTTGTCGTACAGATTCGCCGGATCGAGCTTGAGCAGCGGGACGCCCCACTCGTGCGCGACGGCCCGGGCGCAAAGACTCTTTCCGCAGCCCGGCACGCCCAGGAGCAGCACTCCCTTCGGAAAGGAGAGTCCGAACTCCGCGGCGCGCAGCGGATCGGCGACGATATTGCGCCGTTTCGCCAGCCATGCTTTGAGACCGCCAAGTCCCGCGACGTCAGCCATACCCTGTTCGGCGGGCCAGTATTCGAGCAGCCCGTCCTGCTGCACGATCTTCCGCTTCGCCTCGAGTGCAAGCTCCACGTCGTCGGCACGTAGACAGCCGTCGTCGATGATGAGCTGATTGATGACTTTCTCAGCCTCGACCAGCGTAAGTCCGGTGAGATTCTGAATGAGGCGGACACGTTCCTCGGCTGAGAGCTCGACTTTCACCTTCATTCGCGTCGATTGCTCGCGAACGATGCGGTCGAGGAGCAATCGATAATCCTCGAATCGCAGTGGCGGCAGCTGGAGGATCGTGGCGTGAGGTCGAAGCGAGTCGGGGAGACGAACGTTCTCATGGCCGGAGACGACGAGCGCGCCGCGCCGCTGGGCAAACTGCGTGGCCACGTCGCGAACGTGACGCTCGACTACGGGATCACCGAACCACGCCGCCAACCCGGCGAAATGGAAAATGCCCGTGCCCTCCCGCTCGACGATGCGCAGGGCATCCGCCGGCTCTTTCACGGGCTGGGCTGTCTTCTCATCGACGTACGGGTCGGTGGCATTCATGCCGCGGCGGAGGCCGCGACTCCGTGTCCAGGAGTAATAGTGCAGCTGGAGCTTGGAGGCGATCTGCTTGAAGAGCTCCTCGACACGCTCCTCCTCGAGCGTATCGAGGATGACCAATCCATAACGAGAACGGACGAGGAGCTCGAGATTTTCGAGGAGTTCGGGCGCTGCCAGGGACATGTGAGGGAGATACGGAGAAAGCGCACTCCTGGGATCCTTGACAGACGCCAGTAGGCGGGCGTCGTCACCTCTCGGCAGCGTGAATTGCCTAGGCGGACTCCGGAGCCGATCGCCGCCCTTTCCGGACCTGACGTCGGCTACGAAGCGCCATCTTGTGTGCGAACGCCTGATTCGCGCTTCTAACGCCGCGGGGGTAGCTTCTGCCCAATGGGCCGCGCCGCAACCCTTATCATCGGCTCGCGCCGTGACTTGCGCGATTGGGTCGGTTGGCTCCTGCGAATTCTCGTCGCGGTGTTATTCGTCCTCTTCAGCCTGGGGAAATTCAATTCGGATCCACATGGCCAGTGGTTCCGCATATTTGCTCGCATCGGACTGGGCCAGTGGTTTCGTGTTGCGACCGGTGTGATCGAGCTCGTGGGCGGATTGCTGTTCCTGCTGCCAGGTACGGCCCGCGTCGCCTCCCTACTATTGGCGGCCACGATGTTGGGTGCCGCAATCGCTCAACTAACAGTGCTCGGCCATCCCATCTGGGCGATCATTCCGCTTGCACTGCTGGCGTTGGTGGTCATCGTCGGATTTCGCGACCCGAGCCTCGACGACACGATAGCAACTTTGCAACGACGGCGCGCGAGCCGCGACGAGGCTCAACGCGTCACTCTGAAGCACGAGCGATAATCAGGGCGAACGCGTTCAGAGTCAGAGATTGACCATGCGCATGCCGCCCTCGGGATATCGAAGGCCGGCGGCGACGCCGCGCGGAGCGATGGCGTCGATGCGTGCGAGATCCTCGGCGTCGAGCTGCACGTCCATTGCGCCGACGTTCTCCTCGAGATACTTCACGCGCTTGGTGCCTGGAATAGGCGCGATGTCTCGACCTTGCGCGAGGAGCCAGGCCAGCGCGAGCTGCGACGGCGTGCATCCCTTCCTTCGCGCGAGCTGCTCGATGTGGTTCACGAGATCGAGGTTCTTCTGAAAATTCTCGCCCTGAAAGCGCGGCGAGTTGCGCCGGTAGTCGTCCGCGGGAAGGTCGTCGATCGAGCGGAATCGCCCGGTCAGAAAACCGCGACCGAGTGGACTGTAGGGAACGAAACCGATGCCGAGCTCCCGGATCGTAGGCAGAATCTCGTCCTCGGGATCGCGACTCCATAACGAGTACTCCGTCTGCAGAGCCGCGATCGGATGCACGCGGTGCGCGCGACGAATCGTGTCGGGCGCCGCCTCGGAGAGGCCGATAAAGCGCACCTTCCCCTGCTCGACCAACTCGGCCATCGCGCCGACTGTGTCCTCGATCGGCGTCTTGGGATCGACACGATGCTGGTAGTAAAGATCGATGTGATCAACGCCGAGTCTTCGGAGCGACGCGTCGCAGGCGCTGCGCACATACTCCGGGCGTCCGTTCACGCCGAGACTTGCGCCCTCCGGCGTGCGCATGTTGCCGAACTTCGTTGCGATGACGACCTCGTCGCGGCGATCGGCGATGGCGCGGCCGATGAGCTCCTCGTTCTTGAACGGGCCATACATGTCGGCTGTATCGAGGAAGGTCACTCCGAGAGCGAGCGCCTTGTGAATCGTGGCGATCGCCTCGTTGTCGTCACGCCCCGAGTAGAACTCGGACATGCCCATACAGCCGAGTCCGAGCGCGGACACGCCGAGTCCCCGAGAGCCAAGCTGGCGGTGTTGCATAGCGACTCCGAATGTCTGAAGTGTTAGTGTTTACTCATCTCATGCCACGGCAGCAAGCGTCGCATAATCGAGATGACCGTGATCCCCGGGGTTAGATTTCAGCCGTCTCCAAGGTGTAGCCGCCAGCGGTGATGAGTGTTCCTGCGCGCGACATCGGCGCCATCACGAGCCGGTTCGGCAACCGAAGGTCGCCGATCTGGTAAGGCTCGAGCAGTTGCATCCTCCTATCTGACGCGGCTAGAGCGGACGGCGACCGCCGCGTGAGACATCGAGCAGGCCCCGCCCAATCACGACGTGCACCCCGATCAGCGCGAGGACGACGAGGCCCACGGAAATCCAGGTAACTGTCGCTTGAATGCCGTCGATCCCACCCGCGTGGCGCGGCGTTGCCGCGTAGGCGATGAGGGCGAAGATCGCGACGAAGAGCAAAACGGCGCCGAATGCGCCGAGTGCAGCCAGCTTTGCGATTCGTGGAGGCATGGACGGTGGTCGGTGGTCGGTGGCGGGTGGTCGGTGGTCGGTGGTCGGTGGTCGGTGGTCGGACAGGAATTTACGCGCCTCGCGCCTCGCGCTCGCGTCGCATCATGGACGCTCGACCACCGTGACGCCCTGGCTGGTGACCCGATGCGAAACGAGCGGCAGCGGTGGATCGGCCTCATCGGCGATGATGATCGACTGACGAAGCGCATGCTTGCCGGTCTCGACGCCAGCTCGATCGCCAGCGAAGACCGTCGCCAGCGGTTCCCCCTGCTCGACCCAGTCCCCCGGTCGCGCCGTGATCACGAATCCGACGCTCGGGTCGACGATGTCATCCATCTTCGCTCGCCCACCACCCAGTGCGATGATGCCTCGTCCGATCGCGCGCGGCTCGACCCGTGCCACAAAGCCGCGGCGCGGAGCGCTGAACAGCTCACACTCGGCGGCCTGCGGCAGCACCGCTGGATCGTCGACGACTCCCGGATTCCCACCCTGCGCTTCGATGATCTGCTGGAAGCGCTCGGCCGCCTTGCCGGTTCCGATTGCCTTCTCCATCTGGCGACGTGCCTCATCCGCGGTCTTGGCAACACCGGCGATGAGCAACATCTCAACGCCGAGCGCGTAGGTGACTTCGAGGAGATCGGGCGGACCTTCGCCCTTCAGCGTGTGAATTGCTTCCTCGACCTCGAGCGCGTTGCCGCAAGCCCGCCCGAGCGGGCGATCCATGGCTGTGATGAGGGCGACGACCGGGCAGCCATGATCGCTCCCGAGACGGATCATCGCTTCGGCCAGCTCCAGATCGCGCTCGAGCTGCGGCAGAAAGGAGCCACTGCCGCGCTTGATGTCGAGCACCAGACCACTGAGATCTTCAGCGAGCTTCTTGCTCATGATCGATGCCGCGATGAGCGGGATCGATTCGACCGTCGCCGTCGCGTCTCGCAACGCATACATCTTTCGATCGGCGGGCGCGATCTCCTTCGTCTGGCCAATGAGAGCGCATCCGATGGCGGCGATCTGCGTCTTCGCCTCGGCGAGCGTTAGGCTGCTCCGGAATCCGGGAATGGAGTCGAGCTTGTCGAGTGTTCCGCCCGTATGGCCGAGGCCACGGCCGGACATCATCGGCACGGCAACCCCGAGCGAGGCAACCAGGGGCGCGAGCACGAGCGAGACCTTGTCGCCGACGCCGCCCGTCGAGTGCTTGTCCACCCTCGGTAGGCCAAGATCCGCGAGGTGCAAGCGGTCCCCGCTGGCGAGCATCGCCTCGGTGAGGCCGGCCGTCTCGCCGCGATCGAGACCTCGGAGGAAGCAGGCCATCAAGAAGGCCGCCATCTGATAGTCGGGAACGTGGCCCGCGGCATAGGCCAGCGTTAGGGCGCGCCACTCGCCGGCCTCGAGTCGCCCCCCGTCGCGCTTCCGCTCGATCAGCCGTTGCGCGAGCATTGAGCGCACTCTGGGGTAGACCTAGAGGAGTGTAACAGAGATGTTGTTGGCATCGCTGTTAAACGTGCCTCGGTAAGCGTCGGCAAGCCGGGCTCGGACTGGTAGAGCGAGCGGCCGCAGATGGTCGCTCGCGCTTCTTCTCTCGCATCAGGAGCAATGGGTATGAGTATGCGCTTGAGCATACGCGCATTGACCTTCGCCGCAATGCTCTTCGCCGCGCGCGGCGCATCGGCGCAGGGAACGGCCGCGGCGGCGCAGGTCGCGCTAGGCGACCGGGACTATCAGCAGCGGAACCTCGTGTCCGCGCTTCAGCATTATGAAGCTGCCGTCGCCGTTGACTCGGCGTTGACGGAAGGACTGTGGAAGGCCGCGAATGCGGCCATCGATCTCGGGGAGTTCAACGACGCC
>Ga0070714_100001806_pt1 | contig 15544 bp, 12 predicted proteins | sample LARL83metaG_FD_65450 | JGI IMG/M metagenome (GOLD analysis project Ga0070714, IMG submission 65450) | Corn, switchgrass and miscanthus rhizosphere microbial communities from Kellogg Biological Station, Michigan, USA - LAR L8-3 metaG | ecosystem: Host-associated > Plants > Roots > Rhizosphere ...
CCGGGATCGCCTTTGCCGTCGGGATGAACGTCGGCGGCAGCGGCGTCGACCTGCCGGCGCTCTACCTGCTCGCGGCGCTCGTCAACATCGCGGCCGTTCTTTGGGCGTGCGGCGTCGCCATGCGGCTGCGCACGATCCAGGCTTTCCCCGTGATGCAGTTTCCGGTTTTTCTCGCGCTCTTCTTCGCGCCCGTCTACGTGCCGCTCCATCTGCTGCGCGGCTGGATCCACGACGTTGCGTATGTGAATCCGTTGACGCGCGTGCTCGAAGCCGGCCGTAGCTTCATCGCAGGCGTGCCGAGCGAAGCCGGGCTCGCGTTCGGGGCCGCTGCGACGCTCGCCGTGCTATTCGCGGTCTGGGCGCTGCGCGGCCTGCGCAGCGCCGAAGCGGCGGGCTAGACGAGCGGCCGATCGACGACGTAGCGCCAAGCGCGGCGGATCCAAGTCATTTCGCGACCTCCTTTCGTGCGCTCGAGAAGCGGCGGAGGCGGAGGCTGTTGCTGACGACGAAGACGCTCGAGGACGCCATCGCGGCGCCCGCGATCAAGGGGTTCAGATAACCGCTCGCGGCGAGCGGCAGTGCGGCGACGTTGTAGGCGAACGCCCAGAACAAGTTGCCCTTGATCGTGCGCAGCGTTCGCCGCGCGAGCCGGATCGCGTCGGCGGCGGCGTGGAGGTTGCCGCTGACGAGCGTAAGGTCGCTGGCCTCGATCGCGACGTCGGTACCAGTGCCGATCGCGAGGCCGAGGTCCGCCTGGGCAAGCGCCGGCGCATCGTTGACACCGTCGCCGACCATCGCCACGACGTGTCCCTCTTCCTGCAGTCGGCGGACGACCGTGGCCTTGTCGGCGGGGAGCACTTCGGCGATCACCTCGTCGATCCCGACCTCGGCGGCGACTGCGCTCGCCGTGTGGGCGTTGTCGCCGGTGAGGAGTACGGGGCGCAGCCCGAGCCGCTTGAGCTCTGTGACTGCGGCGGCGCTGCCTGGCTTGACGGTGTCCGCGACGACGAGGATGGCGCGGACGCGGCCGTCCCAGGCGGCGGCGATCGCGGTTTGTCCTTTCTCTTGTGCGCGCTCGAGTGCTGCGGAGAGTCCTGCAGGCAGTTCGAGCGCCCATTCCTGCAGCAGCGCCGGCCGGCCGGCGATGACGGCGTGTCCGGCGACGATGCCTTCGACGCCGAGGCCGTCGCGGCTGCGGAACGAGTCGACGGCGGCCAGCGGCCGATGGTTGGCTGCCGCGGCGATCGCGCGTGCGATCGGGTGCTCGGAGGCGTGCTCGAGCGAGCCGATGAGCTGAAGCGCCTCGCCCGCGTCGACGCCGTCCGCGGTCACGACGTCGACGAGGCTCATCGTGCCGGTTGTGACCGTTCCGGTCTTGTCGAGCACGACGGTGTCGACACGTCGGGTCGACTCGAGCACCTGCGGCCCCTTGATCAGCAGGCCGAGCTGAGCACCGCGTCCGGTGCCGACCATCAATGCGGTCGGCGTTGCGAGGCCGAGCGCGCACGGGCAGGCGATGATCAGCACTGCGACGGCAGCGGTGAAAGCGAAGGTGGCGCCGGCACCGTTGACGAGCCAGAAGCCGAGCGTCGCGACCGCCAGGCCGATCACCACGGGCACGAACACGCCGGCGATCCGGTCGGCGACGCGCTGCACCGGCGCCTTGCCGGTCTGCGCGTTCTCGACCAGCCGCGCGATCTGAGCGAGCGCCGTGTCCGCGCCGACCTTCGTCGCACACACGATCAGCCGGCCGCCGGCGTTGACGGTGGCGCCGGCGACTTCGGAACCAGGCCCCACCTCGACCGGGATCGACTCGCCGCTGAGCATGCTCATGTCGACAGCTGAGCGCCCTTCCTCGACGATGCCGTCCGTCGCGACCTTCTCACCCGGGCGGACGACGAACCGGTCGCCGACCTGCAGCTGCTCAGCTGGGACCCGTTGCTCGGTGCCGGATGGGTCGAGGAGCGAGACGTCTTTCGCTCCGAGCTCGAGCAGCGCCTGCAGCGCAGCGCCGGCACGGCGCTTGGCGCGAGTCTCGAAGTAGCGGCCGGTGAGGATGAACGTCGTGACGACCGCGGCAGTCTCGAGGTAGATCTCGTTGGAGCCACCGCCGACCTTCGGCAGGAGCGTGAAGTGCATCCGCATGCCGTCGGAGCCTGCGTTGCCGAGGAAGAGGGCGTAGAGCGACCAGAGCCAGGCGGCGAGGACACCGAGTGAGACGAGCGTGTCCATGGTCGCCGTCCCGTGCTTGAGGTTCAACCAGGCGGCGCGGTGAAACGGCCACGCTGCCCACAGGATGACCGGGGTCGCGAGCTCGAGCGCGAGCCACTGCCAGTGGTTGAACTGCAGCGCCGGAATCATCGAGAGGAGCAGCACCGGGAGCGACAGCAGCGCCGAGCCAGTCAGACGCAAGCGCAGCGGTCGCGTCTCGTCGCCGACCGGTGCAGGCTCGCCCGCCGTCTCTGCGTCAGGCAGAGCGGCCGAATAGCCGGCGGCTTCGACGGCCGCCACGAGCTGTTCGGGGCCGACGGCGCCCGCGTCATAGGCGACGCTCGCCTTCTCGGTCGCGTAGTTGACGGTCGCGCTGACGCCGTCGAGCTTGTTCAGCCGGCGCTCGATCCGGCTCGCGCACGAGGCGCAAGTCATGCCCTTGATGGGCAGCTCGAGGTGCGCTGCGAACGCGCTCACCGGGAGACCTCGAGCGTGAACTTCGCCGTGTGGACTTGGCCGGCCACCTGGAACTGCAGGAACAGCCGGTACGTGCCCGCGCTGAGGAAGTCGGCCTCGAAGCGGAGGCTGGAGGCGTCGGGATGGACGTGCAAGAAGGCGAGGTCGCCCTCGCGCAACGCGACGAGGTGGCCCTTGGCGCCGAGGTAGTCCTGAAGCGAGACGGGCTTCCCCTGACGGCTGACATCGAAAGTCAGCTCGGACTCGTCGCCGGCGCGGACGGCGCCGTCGGTCAGCCGGATCCGGAAGCCGTCCGTGTCGAAGGCCTTGGCCGGTGCGGGCAACGGCTTCGAACGGACATCGCCGTCGACCTGGAGGTCGTCGGCCAGCGTGGTCGGCTTTCCGCCTACGGAAAAATCCGCGAACACGCGGTACGTGCCTGCCTGCGGCAGCGTCAGGGGCGTCGTCCAGGTGCCGTCCGCGTGTAGGACCGGGTGGACGTGCTGGAAGCCGGTCAGATCGCGGCGGACGACGATCAGGTGCATCCGCTTCGTGTGCTCGACGTCGAAGTCGTGGATGGGCCGCCCGTCCTTGCCGAGGATCCTGAAGCTGAGCTCGAAGCGCCTGTCGCGCGGTGCAGCGCGCCGGGCAAGCTCGAGGGTGAGATCGTTCTGTGTGACCGCGAGGCCCCGCATCGGGTCGGCGGCCATGCTCATGCCGTCCTCTGCCCCCGCGGCGGCTGGGTCGTGGAGCCGATGGACGGCGCCGCCGGCCAGTGCGGCGGCGCCGAAGACGAGTGCCAGAGCGGCGGCGAAGGCAGTGAGCTTCACCGGAGTCGTCATGCCGTCTGCACCGCGTCGTAGCCGGCCTCGTCGATCGCAGCGACGAGCGCCGCGTCATCGAGGTTCTCGCCCGAGATCCGGACGAGCTTTGTGTCGAGGTCGACGTCGACGGAGTCGACGCCGGCGACGGCGCTGACCTCGGCGGTGATCGCGGCGCGGCAGTGGCCGCAACTCATGCCGGGAACCGAGTAGGTGATCGTGTCGTTCATCGGGTTTCTCTCCTCGCGTCTAGCGGGTGGTGGCGTAGGCGAAGGGGTGCTCGAAGACGTCGAGCGCCTGAGCTCTCGGAGCCGCGATCGCGAAGCGGTCGCCGGCGCCGATGTCCTCGACGACGACGAACAGCTCGTCACGGCTCGTGTCCCAGTAGAGGGCGACGTCGAAGTCGTGGTTTCTGCGGTGCGCCAGCTCGGTCATCTCGATCCCTCCTTCGTTTGCGATGGGACGAGAATGCGCCGGACCACCCCTCAGCGGCCACGTGGCGCGACCGAAGGAAAGACCGCAGGGTTTCGGTCAGGTGCCGGCGGCGACCGGTGCTTCGCTCTCCGCGAGCGCGGCGGCGAGCTGCGTACGCGAGGAGACGCCGAGCTTGCGGAAGCCGTTCGAGAGGTGCATCTCGACCGTTCTCAGCGTGACGAAGAGCGCCTGCGCAATCTCGCGGTTCGAGAGGCCCTCGGCCGCCATCACTGCAATCCGGCGCTCGCTCGGCGTCAAGGCAGCGGCACCACTCAGGTCGACCCGCCGTGGTCTCGCCCCGGTCGCGATCAGCTCCTCGTGCGCCACCTCGCTGAGGAGCGTCGCTCCGCTCCGCTGAGCGAGCTCGAGCGCCTGTCGCAGATGGTCGCGCGCTTCGGCGCGGTGGTTGGCGCGGCGTAACGCAGCGCCGAGGTTCGTGAGCGCGTAGGCGTGCTCGAGCCGCGCCGGCGACGGATCCAGCACGGCGACTGCCTCGCGGATCAGCAGGATTCCGTCGTCGCCGCCCTGGATCAGGCCGAGGATCCGCAGCGCCCGGCCCAGCGTGCGTGGAGCCCCCCAGTCGCGGGCGAGCTCGACCTCCTCCTCCGCCAGCGCGCGTGCCTCGGCCGTTTCGCCGAGCGCATGATGCTCGAGCGCGGCCAGCGAACGCCAGGCCGGGAACGACGCCGGCGGGTTCGTGTGGCCGAACGACGTCACCGCACGCCCGAGCTCGAGGGCTCGCGCGAGCGCCGCGCGATGATCACCGCGCGCGGCCTCGACGAGCGCGCCGGCTCGCAGCAGCGGCGCACGTGAGAACGCATCCGGCGGCACCGTCGGCTCGACCGCGTCGATCAGCCCGGCCGCTTCCTCGACGGCGCCGCGTTCGACCAGGATCTGCGCCAGCCACCCGTGCGCCGCCCACCTGAACCACACCTCTCGATGCGGCAGCGCTTCCAGTGCGGCTCGCCCATCTGCTTCGGCCTCGACCAGGGCCCCGCGCGCGTACTGGAAGATCGCGCGGGTCATCGAGAGGCTCGAAAAGTGAAACACGGCGCCGCGCCTGCGCACATCCGCCAGCGTCGCGTCGAGCAGGCGCACGCCCTCGTCGAGGTAGTCGGCGTAGAGCAGCGTGTACGCGCCGCCCGTGTAGTTGCGCGCACGCTCCTCGTCGGACATCGCGGTCAGTGCCGCGAGCGCGGTCGCCGCCGCGTGCTCGGCGTCGCCCCCGCCAACGGCCTCGTGATATGCCCGCCCCGCGATCAGCACGCGGGCCCCGGGCCCTTCGTCGAGCGACAGGTCGAGCTGCGCCAGCCGCTCTCGCGCGCGCTCGTACTGCGACGACACCCGCGTCGCGTTGACAGCGAACTCCGCCTCGAGCCGGTGCCGTAGCTCGAGCTCGAGATTCGGCTGCTCGGCGAGTGCGCGCTCGAGCACTTCGACGCCCTCCTCCTCTTCGCCGGCCCAGTACAGCGCATGCCCGAGGGCGAGCGAGGCCTCGGCTTGGCGGTCGGGCTCGCGCAGGAGGGACACGGCGGCCCGCAGGTGCGCGATTAGTTCCGGTGCGCCGAGGTTCGCCTCGGCGCCGGCAAGCTCGAGCAGCAGCTCGCCTCGCTCCTCCTCCGCCAGCGGTTCCTCGAGCGCCCGCGTCAGATAACGGACGGCACTCTCGAGACCCGCCTCGGCCGTTGCGCGTTGTGCCGCTTCCCGCAACAGCGTGACCGCCCCGGGAACGCTCTCGGGCGGGGCGAGCAGAAGCTGCGCCGCCACCTGCTCAGGCGGCGCGCCGTGCTCGGCGAGCAGCGCGGCTGCGCGGGCGTGCTCGGACTCGCGCTCCTGCGCGGGAATGCTCTCGTAGACGGCGTTGCGAACGAGTGGGTGGACGAACGAGAACGGCGGCTCCGGCCGCAGCAGGTCGACACGGGCGAGCGCGGCCGCCGCCGGCGCGATCTGGCGTCGCTCGAGCCCGGCCAGCGCCGCCGCTTGCTCGCGCTCGGCTCGGTCCCCGAGCACGGCCACGACACGCGCGAGTCGCGCCGCTTCGGAAGGCAGACGCCCGAGCCGTAAGCGCACCGAGCGGGTGACGGCGTCGGGAGCAAGCCGCTCGACTACCGGCACTGCTGCAGCTGCCGGTGTCACGTCCTCGGAGGCGAGAGTCCGCAGCAGCTCGCGCAGGAGCAGCGGGTTGCCGCCGGTCGCGCGAAGGCAGGCTAGACAGAACGTCTCCTCGGCTTCGGCGCCGAGCTCTTGCTGTACGAGGTCGGCGACAGCCGGTGCGCTCAGCGGGTTCGGTCGAACGATCGCGACCGCGGAATCTCCCAACAGCTCGGCAACCAGCGGGTGCTCGTCCTCGACTGGACGAAGAGTCCCGAGCACGCACACCGGCGCCCCCTCGAGCCGCCGCGCCAGGTACGTCAGCCAACGCAGCGACGGCGGATCGGACCACTGCAGGTCGTCGACTGCGATCGCGAGCGGTCGCGACTCCGCCAGGTTGAGCGTCAGCCAGTAGAGCCCGTGCAACAGCGCATAGACGTCCTCTTCGCCCGCGTCGCCCTCGCCCGGCCTGAACAAGCGCGCGCCCTGGGCTGCGGCGCCGCCGAGCAGCCCGTCGTCGGGCGACGCCGCGACCGCGGCCTCGAAGAGCTGCCTGACCACGCCGAACGAGAAGGCGGCTTCCAGCTCGCTCGCGCGCGCGTAGAGAACTCTCAGGCCAGAGGCCGCCGCCCGTGCTCGCCCCTCTGCCAAGAGCGAGGTCTTGCCGATCCCCGCCGGCCCCTCGATCACCACGATCCGGCCGGCTCCGCCGTGGGCGCCGGCGATCGCCGCTTCGACCGCGGCCAGCTCTTCTGCACGCTCGAGCAGAGCCGGCTGCTCGTTGCGCCACGGCCGCGCTGCCCGCGGCTCGGCGAATGTCTCCGGCAAGTCCTCCGCGACGACCTGAAACAGTGGCTCCGGCTGCTCGAAGCCCGCCAACCGCACCTCGCCCACCTCTCTAAAGCCGATCTCCCGGGGTGGGTCAGCGGCGACGATCGCATGCGTCGCACTCGAGACCAGGATCTGTCTGCCGTGGGCGGCTTCGCAGACGCGGCGGCCACGGTGAACTGCAATCCCGACGTAGCCGTCACGACCGAGCGTGGCCTCGCCCGTGTGCAACCCCATCCGTACGCGCACCTCCGCGTCACCGGGCCACCGCTCGTCTGCGAGCACCCGCTGCGCCGCCACCGCGGCGGCGACCGCGCCTGCCACGCTGGAGAACACCGCGAGCAGTGCGTCGCCCGTCGCGTCGACCTCGGCGCCTCCGCCCGTTGCAACCGCCTCTCGCAGCAGCTCGCGCTCGTGCTCCAGAAGCTCGCCGTAGCGATCGCGGCCGAGCCGCTCGAGCAGCCGCGTCGAGCCTTCGATGTCGGTGAACAGGAACGTCACCGTCCCGTGCGGCAGCGGCCCCATCAGCTCGACGATAGCCCGAAAGTCTGCGGCTTTTCCTACGGGGGCTCCACATCGCGGCCGAACCCGCTTCGGAGCGACCTTCTCGTCATGCAGTCCAACCGCGAGAAGGAGACGACGATGCACACGCACACCAACGCCCCCCACGGGTCTACAAGCGACCAGAACGAGACTCCCAAGCGGCTTCTGCCGCTTCTGCTCGTCGCCCAGCTGATGGTGATCCTCGACATCACGGCGGTGAACATCGCCATGCCGAGCCTCGCCCGCGATCTCAAGATCAGCGGCTCGACGATCAGCTGGACGATCACCGCCTACTCGCTCGTGTTCGGCAGCCTGCTTCTGCTGGGCGGCCGCGCCGCCGATCTGCTCGGCCGCCGCCGCATGTTCCTCGTCGGCCTCGGCATCTTCACCGCCTCGTCCCTCGCCTCGGCGATGGCTCCGTCAGCAGCCGCGCTGTTCGCCTCCCGTGCCGGCCAGGGCCTCGGCGCCGCGATGCTGTCCCCGGCCGCCCTCTCGATCATCACCGGCAGCTTCCACGGGCAGGCGCGCGCCAAGGCGCTCGCAGCGTGGGGCGCGGTCGGCGGCGGCGGCGCCGCGCTCGGCGTCCTCCTCGGCGGGCTGCTGACCCAGGTCGGCGACTGGCGGCTGATCTTCTTCATCAACCTTCCCGTCGCCGCGGCACTCGCGGTCGGCGCCCGCCGGATCGTTCCCGCCGACACGCAGAAGCCGCGCTGGCGTGGCCTCGATGCCCGCGGCGCCGCGATCGCGACCGGAAGCCTCGCAGCGATCGTCTACGCAATCACACAGTCCGAGACGGCCGGCTGGGTCTCCGGGCAGACGCTCGGCATCGGCGGTGTCGGCATCGTCGGCCTCGTCGCCTTCGCGACCTGCGAGCGCCGCACAGCGCAGCCGCTGCTGCGCATCGAACGGCTCCGCGACCGTGCCGTCGGCGGCGGCCTGCTGCTCGCCCTGATCAACGCCGGGCTCATGTTCGGGCTCTTCCTGCTCTGCTCGCTCTACCTGCAACTCGCGCTCGGTCACGGTCCGCTCCCGACCGGCCTCGCCTTCATCCCGCTCGCGCTCGCAGCCGGGAGCGGCGCCCATGTCGCTGGCCACCTGATCAACCGGCACGGCCTCCGCTGGGCAACAGGCCCCGCGCTCGCGCTGGCAGCCGGCGGGCTACTGCTCCTCTCCCACCTTCCCGCCCACGGCAGCTACCTGCGCGACATGCTGCCCGGGATGCTCATGGCCGGCTTCGGGCTCGGTTTGTCCGGAACCGCCATGGCCGTCGGCGTCCTCACCGGAGCCCGCCGGGACGAGGCCGGGATGATCTCCGGCGTCAGCGCCACCGGCCACGAGATCGGCGGCACGCTTGGCATCGCGATCTACGCCAGCATCGCCACCGGCGCGGCGGGCGGCATCTTCGTCGGCCCCTCCGCGGCGGCCGGTATCGCACACGCCTTCCTGATCGCAGGCTACGTCGCCATCGCCACCAGCATCGCGACCGTCGTCTTGCTGCCTGCGGCCAAGACGTTCCTGCCGAAGCTGCGGCTGAACCCCCAGGCAGTCGCAGCGCACTGACCAACGGCTCACGGGCACCGGTTCAGCACGAGCCGGTGCCCGCACCCACACACACACGGAAAGGAGACACCGAAATGGATGCAATCACCACGACAGCCCTTGCTCGCGAGCAGCGCGGTCGCTCTACGAAGCTCGGCGCGATCGCGACGGCCGTCATTGCGCTCGCACTGGCCGTCACCGGAACCGTCGCACTCGCGGCAAACGCCTGGCGCGACAGCAGCGGCTACTTCAACTGGCCGACCAGCACCTTCTCGAGCAGCGGATACGCAGTCACGATGAAGACCGTCGACATCTCCCGTGCGCCACGGTGGATCTTTGGCGATGCGGGGCTCGACAGCGTCCGCGTCAAGGCTCAGAGCGACCGCCGCCTCTTCATCGGCATCGCCCGCTCCGCCGACATCGAGCGTTACCTTCACGGGACCGCGCACAACGACGTGTCGGGGCTGACCTACGACCCGTTCCACGTCAGCTACGACCACACCGAGGGCCACGCACCCGACCGTGCCCCGGCCGACGAGTCGTTCTGGGTCAGGTCGATCAGCGGAACCGGTAACGTCGCACTCGCCTGGCACCCGCGGCCCGGCAGCTGGCGCGCAGTCCTGATGAACGCCGACGGATCGCGTGGTGTCACCGCTCGGCTCCAGCTCGGCGCCCGCACGTCGCTGCTCTGGTGGCTCGGCGCAGCGCTCCTTGCCTTGGGCGCCCTCGCGGCCGCAGTCGCCGCGACGCTCTACACCCGCGCACGAGCGCAGCGATAGCCACCTTGTCGAGGGGGAAGGCGCAGCACGGCGCCCTCCCCTTCGACCTCGTCGTCCCGTGCCGACGAGCGCGATCAGGAACGCTTGGCGGCCCACTCCCGTTCCGCCTCTGCCTCCATCCGCTCGAGCCGCTCGTAGTAGTCGGGGAACTCCTTCATGTGCGCCAGGGCGATCTTTCCCGTGACGATCGGATCGTCGTGCGTGACATCCGTCTGCGGGTCGTGGCTGCCGTGCTCGAACTCGACGTCCATCCCGTGACGGAATTGCTCGAGGTCGAAGCGACTCCAGTCGACACCGATCTCGTCGCCGACCCGCTTCGCCTCGTCGGTCGTGGTCCTGCGCTTCTCGCTCATCGGCTTCCTCCTACTCGTGACGGCAAAGGGCGCCTCACCGGCGCAGCAGCTCGCGGCCGAGCGCATCGCGAAGCCACGCCTCGTACGCGTCGGGCTTCCAGCCCCGCTCTCGGACGAGCAGCAGGTACAGGTCGGGGTGCGTCAGCGCCCAGAGAAGGTCGGCCGCCGGCTTCGGCTCGACGGCGAGGACGCCGTCGGCGGCAAGGCTCTTCGCGACCGCACGCATGCCGAGCTCGTAGAGCTCACGCTGGAAACGCTCCCACAGCTCGGCGATCTGCGGGTCGCCGGGAGCGGCTTGGCGGACGACCTCGGTCAGCGTTGCCGTACGTTCGCGCACGATGCGGGCGTTCCGGGCGACGAGCATGAGCCGGCGGCGCGGGTCCGGTTCGGCGAGTAGCTCCCGGAACCAATCCCGCTGCGCGAGCGGGACTGGTTCTTCGTCGCCGCGCATGCGCAAGTTCCAGAGCGCGCGCAACACGTCCGCCTTGGTTCCGAACACGGCGTAGACCGTCTTCACCGCGATGCCGGCTGCCGCCGCAATCGCGGACACAGACGTGCCCGCGTACCCGCGCTCCGAGAAGAGAGCCTCGGCTGCCTCGAGGATCGCCAGGCGGGTCGCCGCTGCCTGCTCCCGCCGCCGCGGCGACTCGTAACGACGGCGAGGCTTGACACTTCGCGCCATCCCGTTATCCTATCGCTCACTTCATTATCCTGATGGTGTAATCAATTATCCCGTAGGGAGACGATATGCCGTTCATCCTCACCCGGATCCAGGTCGGCGACTACGACTCCTGGAAGCCGGCGTTCGACCGAGACCTGCCCGGTGCCCGACGCGCAGCGGTCGGCCACCGGCTGTTCCGCAACCTCGACAATCCGAACGAGGTCTTCATCCAGGTCGAGTTCCACTCGGCCGAGGAGGCGCACGCTGCGCAGCAACGCCTCCTCGCCTCCGGCGTCCTCGACCGTTTCGACGACAAGACCGGACCGACCGTCGTCGAGGAAGCCGAGACCTTGACGGCCGGCGAGACCGCGGGAACACTGCCGCACGGTGTCTCGCCGAGGGGTCGTTGAGGGGCTGGGGCTCGCCGCGCTCGTCTGCGCGGGCCTGCCCGCATCTGCACTCGCCGCAAGCGCGGGGCCGCATGGGCTTGCCCACCGGCTCGCCGCCGCGCTCGCCGCGCACGGTGCGCGCACCGACCAGGGAGCGCTCGCGATCGATCTCGGCAACGGCCGGACGATCTTCTCGCTCCACGGCACGCGGCCGCTCCAGCCGGCCTCGAACGAGAAGCTGCCTCTCACCTTCACCGCGCTCTCGCGACTCGGGCCGGGGTACCGCTTCCACACGGATGTGCTCGGTCGCGGACACCAGAGCGGACGCGTCTGGCACGGCGATCTTTACCTGAAGGGACACGGCGATCCCGCGCTGCACCGGAGCGGGCTCATCCGCCTGGCAGATTCGCTGCGCCGGCGCGGGATCAGGCGGGTGAGCGGCCGCGTGCTCGCCGACGAGTCGTGGTTCGACACGCGGCGCACCGCTCCGGGCTGGAAGCCCTCCTTCTATATGAACGAGTCGCCACCGCTCTCGGCGCTCGTTGTCAACCGGGCCGCCTTCCGCGGCGAGATGTCGTCCGACCCGGCCGGCGCCGCTGCCGCGATCTTCACCCGCGTCCTCCAGCGACACGGGATCCGCGTCGGACACGGCTCAGCGTGGGGTACCGCGCCGGCTCGCGCACCGCTGCTCGCGCGGCTCGCGTCGCAACCGCTCGCGCAGACGATCCGGTTCATGGATCACGAAAGCGACAACTTCACGGCCGAGATGCTCCTCAAGACGCTCGGTGCCGACCTCGCCGGTCGCGGCACCACTGCGGCCGGCGCCGGTGTCGTCGTCCAGACGCTCGCTCGTTCCCGCGTGCCGCTCGCCGGTGTGCGCATCGCCGACGGCTCCGGCCTCTCGCGGCTCGACCGGCTGACGCCGCGCGCGATCGCCGCCATCCTCGCCGATGCGTGGCACAACCGCCGCGTCCGCAATCCGTTCTGGCAAGCACTCGCGGTCGCCGGGCGCAGCGGCACACTGGCGCGACGTCTCCGCAGCGGCCCCGCATACGGCCGCGTCCATGCCAAGACCGGAACGACCGACGCCGCCTCGGCGCTTTCCGGCTACGTGCGCCGCCGCTTCGCCTTCGCCGTCATCCAGAACGGCCGCCCGGTCGCTGCGTCATGGGCGCACACGGTGCAGGACCGCTTCGCGACGGCGCTCGCCGCCTCGTAGACGAATTACACCGTCTGCGCGATGAGCGCAGGTTCCGCAACGGCCGGGTCTTCTGCGCTGAGACTCGACAGCGACCAGACCTTCACCTTCTCGCCCCGGCCGCGCACCGCGAGCTCTGCGACGTAGACGAGGTCGGACCGCTCCGCCCGCAGCAGCGCCCGCGTCGAGTCGGCGATGAAGAGCGGGTAGGCCGTGCCCTTGGTCAGCCCCTCGAGTCGCGAGGCGGTGTTCACCGTGTCGCCGATCGTCGTGTACTCGAGGCGCCGCTCCGAGCCGATGTTGCCCGACATGATCGGGCCGCTGTTCAGGCCGACGCCCATCTGGAAGCCGTCGCCGTATCCCTGCGCGGCAATCCATTCGTTCACGCGCGGCAGCCGGTCGCGGATCATCTCCTCCGCCGCTGCGAGTGCGCGGTCCGCGTGGTCGGGCTGCTCGAGCGGCGCTCCGAAAACCGCCATCAACCCGTCGCCCAGGTAGGAGACGAGCGTGCCGCGATGATCGAGCACTGCCTGGCTCATTTCGCCGAAGTAGTGGTTGAGGATCTCGATCACGTCGCCCGCCGCTCGCGTTTCCGAGAACGTCGTGAAGCCGCGCAGATCGGTGAACATCATCGTGCACGTGCTCAGCGTGCCGCCGAGACGAAGTCCGTCGCCGGTCTGCGCAAGCACGTCGTCCACGACCTGCTCGGGGACGAAACGGCCGAAGACATCGCGGATGCGCTCGCGCTCGACGATCGTGAGCAGCGCGCCGAACGCGATCGAGAAGACGACCGAGAGGATGAGCGCCAGCGCCGGATAGACGAACGTGATGATCCAGCCCGCGTTGAAGGCGAGTTGTGCACCGAGTGCGAAAAGGCCGCCGGCGCCGAGCGCGAGGAGCAGCGCGGGGAACGGCGAGAACCGCATGCACGCGAGCGGCGCGATCAGCGCGAGCAGGACGATCAGCAGGTCGCCCAGATAGCCCGGCGAGTGCTGAAGCGGGAAGCCGCGCAGCGCGGTCGCGATCGCGTTCGCCTCGACCTCTGCGCCGGACATCAGCCCGCCGTTCGAGAACGACGTCGGATGAACGTCCTGAAGCGACAGCGCCACCGGCCCGACGACGACCACCTTGTTCCGGAAGAAGCCGGGGGCGAACTGCCCGCGGAGCACGTTGGAGAACGAGATCATGTGGACGGTGCCAGGCGGCCCCGCGTAGTCGATCCAGCCCGTCGAGCCGCCAAGCGACGACGGCGCGATCTGGCGACCGCTCGCTCGCTCAGCCGTCTCGACCGCGAAGCTCTTGAGCCCGGCGACCTGGTACGGGACGCGCCGGATCACACCGCCGAGATCGGTCGGCAGGAGCGCGTTGGCAGCGACCGCGTGGATCTGCTTCAGGATGCCGCCGCCGCCGAGGACGTTGCTCTCGCCGTTCGCGTTCACGTCGGTCGTCGCCAGCACGAGATTGCCGGCCCGCGCGATCGAGTTGATCAGGGCGTTGTCGTCGGCGGCATCGGTCGGCTCCGTGAACTGCACGTCGTAGGCGATCACCTTCGCCCCGGCCTCGCGGAGCCGGTCGATTACCTGGGCGTGCAACCGGCGCGGGAACGGCCAGCGGAGGTGCAGCTCGCTGAAGGTCGGATCGTCGATGCCGACGACCACGACATCGGCAGGCGGCGGCTGGCTACCGCGAATCGCGAAGCGGATGTCGACAGTCGAGAGCTCCTGCGAGCGCAGGACGCCGCCGGCCTGAGCCGCAAATGCGAGCAGCGCAGCGCCGATCCCGACGCCGAGAAAAAGCGCGATCCGTAGCCGCCTCGAATGCCGCAATGCCTATCCCCCTCTCTCCGATCGTCCCACAAAAACGGCGATTTGAGAACACGGGCAAGGCTGGAACGGCTCCCTGGCCGTTCGCATAGCTGGGCTTGCCTCGCAGCAACGGGAGGAGTAGAAGCAGAGCTGAGGACAAGGGCGGGGGTCCGATGTCACTGCGGTTTCGGAAGACGGCGAGGCACGACCTTGGGGGTAGGTGGGTGGCCTACCTGGCAGCGGCGTGCGCAGTCGCAGCCGTCGTGTTGCCGGCGGCCGCAATGGCGCGGGCGAACGTTCCGCAGAGCTTCGCGGGCCTGCCGCTCCTGCAGGCGAATCCGGCCTTCGATCCGTACGCCAGGGTGAATGCCTGGTCGTACGGGCCCTCGGCGAGCTTCGCCAACACGTTCTTCGTCAATACGCCGAACGATGCGCTACCGAGCTCGAGCGAGTGCATGGGCGTCAGCGGCGACTGCTCGCTCCGGCAGGCGATCGACAAGGCATCCGCGAACGGCGACGAGGTCGTCCTCTACGACGACAGGTTCACCGTGACGCTCGGCACATTGCTGATCGACAAGTCGCTGACGATCATCGGCGAGGGCCCGGGATCGACGGTGATCGACGGCAGCGGGAACATCGATCCGAACACCCATCAGCCGAACCGGATCATGAAACTCGCGTCCGGGCAGTCGGTCGGGCTCGACAACCTGAGCCTGACCGGGGGCGTCGACGGCAACGACGAGAACGCAACCGGCGGCGCCACAGCGACCGTCAGCCTGAACGGCGGCGGAGCGATCTTCAACGACGGCGGCACCCTCAGCCTTGCGAACGTCGTCTTCCAGAACAACGCGGCGAGCAACCCGATCGGCGGCGCGGTCGCGACCGCCGGCGGCTCGTTGACGATGGCGTACGTCACCTTCGACGGGAACGGCGCCGGCGTGGGCGGTGCTCTGCGCATCAAGTCGGGCGAAGTCTCGGGCGTCAGCGTGACCTTCACCGACAACGACGGCGAGTTCGGCGGCGGCAGCATCTACATGGACAGCGGCTTCCTGAGCCTGACGAACTCGACGATCGACCACAGCGAGGGCCTGAACGGATTCGGGATCGGCATTCACAACGCGGGCGGCCAGGTGAACCTCCTGAACGTCACGATCGCGCACAGCGAGGGCTACGCGCTCCTGACGGATGTCGGCGCGAGCACCGGGATCGCGAACACGATCATCGGTCTCGGCGGCCGCGGCGACTGCGTTCCCGCGGGCAGGACGGACAGCGTCACAGACACGACGACCGCCGCCGGAGTCACGGGCAGCGGCAACAACTGGAACCTCGACCAGAACGGCGACTGCACCATCGGCGGCTCGAACAACCTGACCGGAGATCCGCTCCTGAGCTCGCC
>Ga0070714_100001807_pt1 | contig 15543 bp, 9 predicted proteins | sample LARL83metaG_FD_65450 | JGI IMG/M metagenome (GOLD analysis project Ga0070714, IMG submission 65450) | Corn, switchgrass and miscanthus rhizosphere microbial communities from Kellogg Biological Station, Michigan, USA - LAR L8-3 metaG | ecosystem: Host-associated > Plants > Roots > Rhizosphere ...
GGATCGGGATCGTCGGCCAGTGACCGCGGCACCTTGCCCTGCGCCGCCAGCTCCTTCATCGCCTCGGCCACCCGCTCGGGCCGGGCGAAGATGCTGCGCACCGCGAACATAAGCAGCGTGCCGACGCGGTGCTGCAGCGTCGCGGGGAACACTGCCTCGCGCGTGTTCTGGCTCATCAGGTGGAACGCCACCATCACCACGTCCCAGATCCCCTCGGGAATGGCGCGCAGCAGCATCTGGTGTTCCAGATCGTTCGGCGACGTCTCGGTGATGCCGAGGAAGCGGAATTTTCCCTTTTCCCGTTCCTTCAGCAGCACGGGTGCGATGACATCGCGCACGTAGTCGTAGCCGGAGGGCGGCACGGCGTGCAGCTGGAACACGTCGATGCAGTCGATCCCGAGTTCGCGCAGCGAGTTGTCGAGGCTGGCCACGACGCGTTCCGGCGTCCATCGGTCGCCGCCGCGCATGACCGAGGACTTGGTGGCAATCACCACGCGGTCGCGCGGTACGGATTTGATCGCCTTGCCGACCACGCCCTCGGTGTCATAAGGCGCGGCGGTGTCGAGCAGGTTCACGCCCTGATCGAGCGCAGCATGGATGATCGCGATGGCGCTCGCCTCGGTCCCGCCGGTGTTCAGTCCCAGCCGGCTGAACCCGCCGCAACCGAGACCGGCAACGCTGACCTTGAGTTCCGTCCTGCCCAACGTCGTGTAGTCCATGCACTCACCTGCTCCCTGAGGATGGTCAGGCTAGCGCCCTGATTGCGGGGCGCAACTCGCCGCGAATTTCCGCTTGCATTACACATTGAAGGAATGGAACATTGGGGAATTGCAACTGAGAGTTACGCGTAGCAAATGAGCCTACGTGCGCGCCTGATCCTGTTGGCCGCGATTTGCGTACTGCCAGCAGCTCTCCTCCTGGTTGTGACCCAGGAACAATTGCGCGGCGTGCGGGCGACGGAAGTTAGGCAAGAACTCGCCGGAGCAGCGCGGTCCGAGGCAGATTACCTTGCCGGCATCATCCAGGGCGCCGATCAGATGCTTTCCGCCCTCCAGCTGAGCCCTCCGATAAGGGAGCGCAATGCGCCCTACTGCTCCGCGGTGCTGGCCCGGCTGACGCGCGAAAACCCGGACTATGCAAGCATCGCCGCTGTAGACCCCGATGGACGTTCGTTCTGCACGAGCGTGGCCGGCCGGGCCACCTTCGAGGGTGACCGGTCCTATTTCCGCGCCGCGGTGAAGCAGCGCCGGTTCGTGGCGGGCGAGTACGACAAGTCTGGCCTCACAAATACACCCGTCCTGCCGGTCGCCCGGCCGATCATCGCTCCTGATGGAATGCTTCTTGGCGCCCTGGTGCTGTCGCTGAGCCTTGATCAGGTGGCACATGAACTCGAGGCGAGGCTGCCGGCCGGCACAAGCTTGATCGTCGTCGACAGGAACCGGGGCGCCCTGCTGCAGGTTGCGAACCCCACAACCCAGAGCGGAGTTACCGTACTCGCGCAGTATATCCCCTCGGCGCCGGCGGACTGGCCGCAGATCGCGGACATTCCTGGCACCGCGGGACGCAGCCAGATCGTCGCGCGCGCACCGGTCGGTGACAGCCTGATCGGTGTGCAGGCGCTGGCCGCCCGGGACCGCGGCACCGCGCTCCTGTCGTTGAGCGAGGCCACCCGCGATGGCGCTGTCCTGATCGGTGTGGCGCTGGCGCTGGCGGTGCTGACCGCGGGATGGATGGCACGACGCTTCGTGGGGCTGCCGATTCGCGATCTGCTGGTGACGGCCGATCGGCTGAAGGACGGCGACTTCGCGTTCAGAGCGACGCGCACGGCCGGGCGCTCGGAACTGGCTCGTCTGGGGCGCGCGCTCAATGCGCTGGCTTGCGCGCTGGAGGAACGCGAGCGTGCGCGCGTCGACGCCGAGGAGAGGCTGCACAATCTGGCGGCCACACTGGAAGAGCGCGTTGTCGAACGCACGCGTGAACTGGCCGAGGCGAATGCACGCGTCGCGGCCGAAGCCGCGGAACGCCAAAGCACCCAGGCAGCACTGGCGCAGTCACAGAAGCTGGAGTCGATCGGCAAGCTGACCGGCGGCGTCGCCCATGACTTCAACAATCTGCTCAGCGCCGTCCTGGGGTCCATCGAACTGGCGACCCGCCGGACCACCGATGCACACGTGAGACGACTTCTGGCTGTCGCCGCGCAGGCGGCGGAGCGCGGCGCGAAGCTCACCGGTCAGATGCTGGCGTTTTCCCGCAAGCAGGACCTGACGCTGAAGCCCGTCGATATCAACCAGACCATCAATGGCATGAGCGATCTGCTGCGACGGACGATCGGCCCGATGGTTCGTATAACCAACGACCTCGCCGATGATCTCTGGTTGGCGATGGCCGACCAGGTGCAGCTTGAGGTGGCCCTGCTCAACCTTGCGGTGAATGCCCACGACGCAATGCCGGATGGCGGCAGCCTGCGCCTGAGGACCAGGAATGTTACAGTGGCGACCGCAAATCGGGCCGTACCCGCGCTGCAACCTGGCGACTATGCCATGCTGACGGTGAGCGACACGGGTCATGGAATGCCGCCGGAGATTGTGGCCAGCGCATTCGAGCCCTTCTTCACCACCAAGGAGCCGGGCAAGGGCACTGGGCTTGGCCTCTCCATGGTCTACGGGTTCACCAAGCAGGCGGGTGGGGCCGTGACAATGGAAAGCTGCGTCGACCAGGGCACCTCAGTCAGCATCTATCTTCCGCGGGCGCGGGCTATGCCGGGTCGGATAGCCCGCCCAACCGTGCCGGCGACCACCGGAAGGGGGGTTCGCATCCTGCTGGTCGATGACGATCCGGCAGTGCGGGAGACCACGAAGGAAATGCTGGTAGAACTGGGGCACGAGGTTGTGGAGGTACAGGACGGCCCCTCGGCCCTCCAACGCCTGAGGGGAGCCCACCGGTTCGTCCTGCTGATCGCCGACTTCGCAATGCCCGGCATGACGGGAGCCGAGGTCGCCTCGCAGGCGCAAACTCTGTGCCCCGACCTCGCCATTCTGTTCATGACGGGTTACGTCGACAGCGACAGGCTTCGCTCGTGGTCACTGCGAGGCTACCGCACCTTGAACAAGCCCTTTCATGTCGCGGAGCTGACCAGCGCCGTGCAGCATGCGCTCGATCTGCGCCTCGATCAGGCGACCTGAGCAGGGCGTTCCGTTCCCATCAGGATGCGCCCGTGGTTTCATGCTCCCGAGTGAGACGGAGCGCATGATGATCCTGATCGGTCAATACGATTCCCCGTTCGTACGGCGTGTCGCAATCGCCCTTAAGCTGTACGACATCGCGTATGAGCATAGGCCTTGGTCGACGTTCGGCGATGCCGATCGGATCGCCCCGTTCAATCCGTTGCGCCGCGTGCCGACGCTTGTGCTCGACAATGGCGAGAGCCTGATCGAAAGCGCGGCGATCCTCGACTACCTTGATGAGCTTATGGGGCCGTCGCGTGGGATGATCGCGGAGAGCGGCGAGCCGCGCCGTCACGCGCTCAAGATCTGCGCTCTGGCAACGGGTCTGGCCGACAAGTCCGTGAGCCTCTTCTATGAACGGGCACTGCACCAGGCAACGTCCGACCAGTGGATCGCCCGATGCAGGGCGCAGATCTCCGACGTGCTCACTGTGCTCGAGTCCAGCCGCGCCGAAACACGCTCGCGGTTCTGGTTCGGTGACGCCATAGGTCACGCCGATATTGCCGTCGCCTGTGCCCTGCGCTTCACGCGCGAGGCGCATGCCGGGCTGTTCGACGAGCAGCGCTGGCCCGCTCTGACGGGACATGCAGCGACGTGTGAGGGCCTGGCGGTGTTTCGCGAGATCGCGCAGCCGTTCCTGCCGCCGGCCTGAGGCGAGGAAACATCCTGCTTTCTCCGATCGCCCGCGCCCTCGGCCAGCTCGATGATTCGGTGTTCCTGGGCGTTCTCCTGCGCAGCCTCCTCTGGTCCGCTGCCTGCTTCATCGCGATTCACATTGGCACCATCTGGGCCGTGCACAGGCTGCTGGACCTGCATGGCTGGCTTGGCTGGGCGGCCGACGTGCTTGGTGGCATTGGCGCCTCGCTTCTCGCGCTGTGGCTGTTCCTGCCGGTCGCGGCCATTATCGGCACGCTCTACATTGACCGCATCGCGCGGGCGGTCGAGCGTCGCCACTACCCAACACTGTCGCCTGCACGTGGCGCGCCGATCGCCTCGCAGCTCTGGGACGCCATCGGTATCGCCGCCCGCATCCTGCTGCTCAACTTCCTGGCGCTGATCGCCGCGCTGATCCTGCCCGGCGCCGGCCTGATCCTCGCATGGATCATCGGCGGCTATGCCATCGGTCGTGGCCTGTTCGCCGCTGTGGCGATGCGACGCATGCCACGCCGAGCAGCCGAGGCACTGTACCGCCGCACCCGCCTCGTTGTCCTTACGCAGGGCTGCATTCTGGCGCTGGCGGCCTATGTCCCGATCCTCAATCTGCTGCTCCCGGTCATCGGCACCGCGGCGATGGTCCACGTGCTCGACACCGCGATGATGCCGGACGATCCGGGCGGCGCATGGCGTTCGTAACCGGGACGCTACGTCGCCTTCAACGTGATCTCCTCGTAGGGTGCCGTATAGGCAAAGCCGGGTATGCGGCCGAACTCTGACTCCGCCACGCGCGGGCCGACGCCGTTGAGGAAGGCGAGCTGCCAGATCGGCGCATACATCGCCTTGTCGATAACGAGTTTCTGCATCTCGGTCAGGATCGCAGCCCGCTTCGCGTGATCACCTTCAACCGCCTGCAATGGATACAGCGCGTCGATATCCGGATAGCTGCCATAGACATAGGCGCCGCCCTTTACCACGAACGCCTCCATGCGCGTTGCGACATTGCCGAAAGCGCCGCTGGCACCCTGGATGATGTCGCGAAACTTCTTGCCGGCGTATCCCTCGATGAAGGCCGCACGCTCCAGTGGACGGAGCTTCGCCCGGATGCCGACCTGTGCCAGGTTGTCAAGCGCGGCCTCGCCAATATTCGCGTAAGACGAATCGCAGGTGTAGTAACCGGCGTCGAAGCCATTCGGATAGCCCGCCTCCGTCAACAGCGCCTTCGCCTTCGCTGGATCGTAGATCGGCGGCGGTGGCGGCCAGTAGAACTCGAACATGTCCGGCATGATGCTGCCGGTGACGTGAGAATTGCCCAGCGTCAGCGCCTCGTTGATGGTCTTGCGGTCGAGCGCGAGGTTGGCGGCCTGCCGCACCCGCAGGTCATGCCATGGTGATTTTGCATCCCATTGCTCCGGGAAATACAGCCAGAACGCCCCTTGGAGGACCACCGACTTCAGGGTCAGGCCGGAGGTGCGCTGCAGTTGCTGGGCGAGTTCGCCGCGGATCGAGTAGGCGATGTCGACCTCGCCGGCCTTCAGCGCTGCCAGCCGCGTGGCCTCGTCCGGCACGACCTTCAGCACCAGACGTTTCACGGAGGGAGGCTTGCGCCAGTACTGATCGAACGCCTCCAGCACCAGTTCCACACCGGCGTCGAACGAGACGAACTTGTACGGACCGGCGCCGATGGGTGCCTTGCGGAATCCATCGTCGCCCACCTTTTCCACGTACTTCCTCGGCACGATCCAGCCGGCGCCGGTCGCGCCTGTGTAGAAAGTCAGGAAGTCCGGCCAGGGGCGCTTCAACTTGAAGCTGACATGAAGGGGATCGGGGGCCTCGATCGCAACCACTCGCTCCTTCATCAGTCCGTACGACGCACCATGATAGCGGTCGAAGGAGAATTTCACGTCGTCCGCGGTGACCGGTTCACCATTGTGGAACAGTACGCCCTTCCGCAGCACGAAGTCATAGGTGAGCCCGTCCTCAGAAACCGCCCAGGACTCCGCGAGGCAAGGGGCCTGGGGCTGCCCGGGCATGTCCTTCGCCATGGCATCGTGCAGCGCGTAAAGCAGCATATACGGCGTGATGATCCCAGAAGTCTGTGAAGGATCGAGCCACGTGGCCGCGAGCGAGATGTGCACCGCGTAGGTGATCCGCCCTTGCGGTGGTGCGGCACGGACCGGCTTTGCTGTGCCGGCAGCGACGCCAAGCGCAGCGAGGGCAAGTGCTTCACGGCGCGTCACCGGGATCGTAATTCCGATTGCCTCGCGTCCCCGAGGCTCGCGGGTCGATGAGCCCATTGTCGCCCCCTGTGGCTGACTGTGTTTACGATCGCGTTACGTCGATATGGCTTCTCCTGGTTGCTTTACGTTTGGTCGCCCGTCGCCGCTGAACGGTCATCGGCGTAGGTTGGCCGCGCTCGGTGCGGCGAGCCCCAGGACATTGCGACGGGGTCGAGCGGCAGCCATTGCCAGCGAGCGACAACCGCCCGCGGCGTTCAATAACGGAATCTACCAACGCCTCCCAATACCTCTTATCGCTGAGGATCTACTACCGGCGATGGTTTACAGAGACAGACTAGATCATTTGAACATTACTGTCACCTGCTCAATAGTGCCGGTCACGGAGAATAGATTGCCCATGCGCGCTGTCGGGAATGTCAGAGCATAATTGCTTGCTCCTCCATTGGCACAGAGCGTAGCCTTGCATCTGCACGACGGCGGAAACTCGAACGGTCCTGCTTCGTGCACCGATGAGCGCTTAATGAAGCCTACCGCCTTCCGGCGCTGTTGGGCCCATAGGCGTTTGCATCTCGCGCTTCGCGTTGTGAACGTAGCGACAAAGGACCAACGAGGGAGGATTCATATGCCGATTTACATGTATCAGGCTGCTTACAGTGCCGACTCCTGGGCAGCCCAGGTCAAGAACCCGCAAAACCGCGTTGAAGCCGTTGGCCGCCAGGTATGCGAGGCCGTCGGAGGCAAGCTGATCGGTGGCTGGTTGTGTTTCGGCGACTACGATCTGGTCATCATCGCCGATGTGCCCGACAACGCCTGCATGGCGGCAATCGCGGTTGGTGTCGCCGGCGGCGGTGCCGTCAAGGCAAGCAAGACCACCGTATTGATGACAGGCGCCGAAGGCGTGGAGGCTCTCAAGAAGGCTGACGCGGTGGCCAAAACCTACCGACCCGCGCGATAGCCGGCGACGACGACTACGTGACCTGTGGCGCCGGGCGTCGTCAGGCCCGGCGGTCGCGCTCGTGGCCCATGCGGATCGTTGTGGATAACCGCCGACGAGCGGTTGTTCCGCCGGAACCACCCGTGTTACCCCAACCACAATGTCGCGACTCCTGTCCGTTGCCAGTTGAACGAGGAACCTGTGTTCAAGCGTCGCAAGCCTGACGAACCGCAGGACGCCGAGCCGGGCATCACCTTGCCCGCAGGCATATCGGCTCCCGACCAGGAAGGCGCCCACGATCTTCTCGAGGCTCCAAGCGGACCGATCGACAACGGTCTGGGCGTGCCTCCCTTCCGTCCCGCCCAGCCGCAGGAGGTTCAGATCATGTCCCGGCAACCATTCACCACCGCGCCGACCCCTCCACCGGCAGCCCCGCCCGCCGGCATCCGGCCCGGCCTGCCTCCCATCCGCAACCCGGCGCGCGATCCGGCGGAACGCCGCACCCTGGTCGTCGGCCGCGGCATCAGCCTGCAGGGCACCGTGCAGGACGCCGAGCGCCTCGTGGTCGAGGGCACTATCGAGGCGACCATGATCCACGCCACCGAGTTGGCGATTTCGCCCGGCGGCATCTTCAAGGGCGAGATCGAGGTGGAGGATGCCGAGATCGCCGGCACGATCGACGGCACGCTGACCGCCCGGGGCAGCCTGATCGTGCGCGCCACCGGCAAGGTGCTGGGCACCGCCCACTGCCGTCGCCTGCAGGTGGAGGACGGCGGGCAGATCACCGGCCGTATCGAAATGCTGACCGACCAGGCAAGAGCCGAACCGGCACCCCGCCCGTTCAGCGAGTCAGCCGCCTAGGAGCAGGAAGACCAAGCCTCCCCTGCCTTCGCGGAAGGGGCCGACTGCTGTGATGCGGTTCCCGGAACGGTTTTGATGCAGATCAATGCAGGATGCCGATCTGCTGAAGATACTGTGCGCGTGCCATCATGACAGGTGCCGCGTGCGCATATACAAAACCATCACCAAGGTCCCCGGCGGGCTCATGGTCGTGCCGCTGTTTACCGGTATGGTCATCAATACTTTTTTCCCGCACCTGCTGAAGATCGGCGGCTTTACCCAGGCGCTCAGCGACGTCGGCTATCCGACGATCCTGGGCATGTACCTGTTCACCGTGGGCACCAAGATGACGGTGCGCGCCGCGCCGCGCATGCTGAAGCGCGGCTTCGGCATCATGGCTGCCAAGGTCGGCATTGCCACAATGATCGCCGTCTCGGTGGGAAAGTTCTTCGGCGGCGACGTGTTCGGCTACAGTACGCTCGCCCTACTCGTCGCGATGAGCGACACCAACGGCGGCATGTTCATGGGGCTGACCAGCGTGATGGGCGACAAGGAAGACTCCGGGACATATGTGCCGCAGAGCATCGAGACTGGCCCGTTCCTGACCATGGTCATCCTGGTCGGCGCCGGTTTGGCCAACATTCCCTGGCTGACAATCGTATCGGTGACCGCTCCGATCGCGGTCGGCGCGCTGTTCGGCAACCTCGACGAAGACCTGCGGGAATTCTTCGGCTCGCATGAGCCGATCATCGTGCCCTTCATGGGCTTCACACTTGGTCAGACCATCAACCTGTCGGCGGTAGTGACCGCGGGCATACCGGGCGTTGCGCTGGGCGTGTTCGTGCTGGTCGTCACCGGCGCGGTGTGCATCCTGGCTGACCGGCTGCTCGGTGGCTCCGGCATCGCCGGCGCCGCGGCATCGAGTACCGCCGGCAACTCCGCCGCGGTGCCGAAGGCGGTCGCCATGGCAGACCCGAGCTATGCTGCCATCGCACCTGTCGCGACCGTGCAGGTTGCCGCCTCGGTCATCGTCACGGCCGTGCTGACGCCGATCCTCACCTCGTTCGTCTACAAGCGCGTGCAGCGGCAGCGGGCGCTGGAGGCACAGGCCGCCCCAGCGGTCATGCCGCTGGCAGCGGCGCCAGGCGACGACTGATACCCGCTGCGCCGCTTTGCCAGTCCTCTGTTGGCCGGATCACCCGCTAGCCCGCCATCTGCATCGGTGGGGCACCCCCAGATGGGTCTTGCGCAATCCCGGCCCAGCTGCGCAGCGACGGCGCCAGCGCCTGCTGCATCAGCGCATCCACGTGGGCTTCACCGCAACTCACCAGCACATAGCGTTGGCCCGCCTGAGCGGCAATCGCATGGGCTGCTTCATCACGGTAAAGCTGGACAAGTGTGTTGGCGATCGCCTCCGGCGTATCGGCGACGCAGCCTGTCAGAGCCGGTGGCAAGGTAAATCCCTCATAGGCAATCGAGGTGCCGACGCACGGCACACCGGCAGCGAGACTTGCAAGGACTTTGGCCTTGAGCCCAGCACCATAGCGCAACGGCGCGACCGTCAGCCGCGTCTCGTCGAGCAGCCCATCGAGTGCCTCGACGGATCCGACGAGTTCCAATCCAGGCTGTGTCAGTCTGCGCAACGACGCTGGCATGTCGTTGCCTACGATGCGGAAACCGATCGCAGGTTCCCGCTTCTGGACTAACGGCACTATCTTGTGCGCCAGCCAATGCACGGCATCTACGTTGGGGTCGTGTCCGAAATGGCCGATGAACGCAACTCCATTGCGTCCGGCGAACCCGGCCGTCGATGTCCGCAACGGCACTGACCACGGTACTACTGCTACCCTGACACCAGGAAGTCGCGCCCGCAGGAGCGCCGCCTCAGCATTCGAATGGGTGATCACCACATCCGCGAGTCGCGCGGCGATCATCTCCTCAATTTGCAGACGCTCGGCGCGGCGAGTGACTTCGGGGCGGTCTTCCACCGAACCCTGGCGTGCAAGGCGCAGATGGTGCAGATCCGCGACCCCATAGACCAGTAGCGCACGTGGGCAGTACTGCCGAACCAGTTTGCCATACCCTGCGGCATTTGCCGCCCGATGCAGATAGACCAAATCGATGCGTCCGGTATGCCGGCATAGTATTTCTTCGACCGACCCGTACCATGGCGCCACTAACGGCCTGATCCCAAGCGCCGTCAACTCCGCCGCCCGTTGGGAGCGGTCACCCAGATCCTGCGAGGCGGCAAAGCTGACATCGAAGCCGATCCGTATCAGAGCGCGCATGTGGTCGATCGCAGCGTTGGCACCGCCATTCACTCCTGCAGCCGGGAACAACTCGTCTACAAACAGGGCCTGTGGTCTTAGTCCCGGCACAGCGCGCTGCACGGCAGCGGTCGGCAGCAGGCCGCCCCAGCGCTCGCGTACATTGGTCACGTCCGCACGAACACCTGCGTCGAGCCGCGCTCGCGCAGCGAGCAGCGCCTCGGCCTCTGCCATCACGTAGCCGATGATGTCGTCGAGATCAGACGGTTGCGCCGCTGTCTGTGCCACGTCGCGCAGCATCCGCGCAACGCCGGCGCGGCACTCGGCATCGAAGGCCGACGGGGCAGACAGCCGCATCGGGGAGCCCGGCACGTGCACATGGTCCACCGCGCGCCGGATCTCAATTGTATGCCCCGATAGCGGATTCAGCGTAATGGGATGCCGAAAACTGAACGAACAGCATCCGTCGCCCAGATAGCCGACGTCCTCCAGGTCGGGCCGATAGCGGTCAGCCACGACGTGGCCCACCACCTCTCCATCGCAACTGATCTCCAGTCGTACCCGTTGCTTTGGGTTGGTCGGATCATAAACCCAACCCTCTACCCGTATCCAGTCGCAGCACTCTATGAAGCCCTGCAACGTCTCAGGTGAACAGAGGTTGTCGGCGGACCCGGCGCGCGCCATGAGGCGGGCTTGGATCGCGGCAAGAGCTTCCGATGCGTGCTCAACCCGCGGCGCACAGAACTCCCAGGCTGGACCCGGATCGTCGGGATAGCGACGAACATAGTCGATGGCATTGTGGAACATGCCCCTGCTGTCGCAGTCGACGAACGTTTCTGAAGCCGCACCGTTGGCGAAAATGACATCGTGCGCTGCCAACTCAAGGTGGAAATATTCAACGCTTTCCACATCCTGTAGCTGGCGCACACTGATGCCGTTCAACAACATCTCAGCCGGAACCAATACGTCATCGATAAACATCGAATGCTTCGGCGAGACATCGAGATCGTGGTTCGGTTTGCCCTCGGCGAGAGCACCCGCGCTAATGCGTATTGGCAGGAGGTCGCGATTGCCCGAGATGAAACGCCCCTGGTAGCCGCGCCGCCCGATCCACTTGATCGGCTTGGCTTCCTGCCACCGCGTGGTGACCAGGTCGCCTATGCGAAGGTCCTCAATTGGGATCTCACCCGACGGCGTGAGGATGCGTGTCCCTTTCGCGTAGCAGGGCGCGACAGCTTCGATCGTATCACCGAGCGCCTGGAAAGTAGCAGTTGCGCCGGTGGCCATTGAGACGTTCTTCATCGTGAGGATGGAGGCGCCGTCCGGGTCCGTGACCGTCAAATCACCGCTCTGAGAGAGCGAAACAGTATCGCCGGTGAAGTCGGCGCCAGCGAAAACAAACGTATCGCCCTGCGCGACGTTGCTGATGTGCTGGGTTGTCGTGATGCCGGGCCTGAAGCCGGTCAGAAAGTCGATCGTACCCGTGTTGAGAGAGGTGGAAGCTTGGTTGAGAAAGCTGTACGTAACGTTGGGGTTATCGACTGTTGTGCTGCCGAACTCGAGTTGCCCGCCGGAACCCACGGCGCCGCCATTGTCCGCGACAATTGTGATTGTCTGGGGTGTGGCACCCTTGTCGCTGATCTTGGTCTCGATGGCGAACAACCCGCCGGGATCGATGGTGATGGGGGTCGCGTGGCTGCCGCTGTAGACGAGCTTGCTGGTCAGCAGACTGCCATCGATCGAGATAGTGGGGACCGCATGGCGAGCGCCTGACGTACTCAGACTGACGGTGGCGAGATCGAAGGCTTCGGCGGTTGCGACCGATACCGTATAGGTCGTTGGACTCCCCTTGTGCGTATTGTGGAATACCGCCTGGTCCTGATTGACGGTGAGCACGCCAGGTGGCGCGCCAGTTGTCGGCGTCCAGTCGGAGATCGTGCTCCAGTCGGCTGAAGTCCCGGCACTCCAGTTAAACTTGGCCATCGTGATCTCTCCATTTTCGCTTTGAGTTTTTCGTTGGCGCCGCTCGCAATTATTCCGACACTACCGCGAATCATACACGGGTGGTTCCGATAAGCTGTCTGCCAGTTGTGATAGCGTTGTTAAACCAGCGTTGATCGGGCACGACTCGCGTGCCACGGTTCGGATTGTTTGATCCCGAAGCCGGGCCGTGTACTGCTTGGAGCAGCCGCGCGGGAACTGTTGGTTAGGCTGCTGTCACTGGCCGAGCCGCTCTTGTCAGCCCCTCGCCGCCTGATATGCGGCGAGGCAGGCCAGATCGACGATCTGGCTGACCGAGGCGTCCATCGGCATGATCTGCACGGGCCGCTCCATGCCCATCAGGAGCGGCCCGATAGTCGTTCCACCGCCAAGCCGGCGCGCCAGGCTCGACGTGATGTGCGCCGAATGCAGCCCGGGCATCACCAGCACGTTGGCGTCCGCCGTCAGCCGGCAGAACGGATAGAGCGCACGGATGGATGGCTCCAGAGCGATGTCGGGACTCATCTCCCCGTCATATTCGAAATCGACCTTGCGCTGATCAAGCAGCGCTATGGCATCGCGCATCGGCGCGTTGGCAGGCAGCAGCGGATCGCCGAACGTTGCGTGCGAAAGCAACGCCACACGCGGCTCGTGGCCGAGATGACGTGCGGCCTGCGCGGCGCCGACAGCGATCTCCGCCAGCTGTTCGGCATTGGGCCGGAAGTGCATCAGCGTGTCGGCGATGAAGATGGTCTTTCCGCGCATGCCGACGACGAGAGTGAGGCCGAACGCCAGGCCACCCGCAGCCGGCTCGATTGCATGGCTGATGTCGTCGAGGCACACAGAAGCGGAGCGGGTCAATCCGGTCACCATCGCATCGGCATCGCCGGTCCCGACCATGCAGGCGGCGAACACGTTGCGATCCTGGTTGACCATGCGTTGGCAGTCACGCTGCAGGAAGCCACGGCGCTGCATGCGGCCATACAGGAACTCAACGTATTTCTTGTTGGCGCTGGACAGCCGCGCATTGTGGATCTCGATGCCCTCCACGATGCCAAGACCGAGGCTCGCCATTGTCGCTTTCACCTGGTCCTCGCGGCCTATCAGCACCGGGCGCCCGTAACCGGCGTTGCGGTAGGCGACGGCGGCGCGCACCACCTTCTCCTCCTCGCCTTCGGCGAACACGACGCGGCTTGGATTGGTACGCACGCTCTCCATGATGGCGTCGAGCGCGCCGGCAGTAGGATCCAGGCGGCCCGACAGATCGCGCGCGTAGCGGCGAAGATCGACCAGCGGACGGCGAGCCACGCCGCTCTCCATCGCCGCACGCGCCACTGCCGGCGGCACCCAGGAGATCAGCCGCGGATCGAATGCGTTGGGGATGATGTATTCGGGGCCGAAGGTCAGCCGGCGACCGGTCGAGGCGGAATGCACCTCGTCCGGCACATCCTCACGCGCGAGATTGGCCAGCGCCTCTGCGGCTGCGATCTTCATCACCTCGTTGATCGTGCTGGCACGCACGTCGAGCGCGCCGCGGAAGATGTAGGGGAATCCGAGAACGTTGTTGACCTGATTGGGATAGTCGCTGCGTCCGGTAGCTATAATCGCGTGTGGGCTCGCTTCACGCGCTTCTTCAGGTGTGATCTCGGGATCCGGATTCGCCATCGCGAAGATGATCGGCTTGTCGGCCATGCGGCGGACCATCTCCTTGGTCACCGCACCCTTCACTGAGAGGCCGAAGAACACATCGGCGCCCTCCAGCGCATCGGTCAACGTGCGCGCCTTCGTGGCGGCCGCGTGGGCCGACTTCCACTGGTTCATGCCGTCGGTGCGGCCTTGGTAGACAACGCCCTTGGTGTCGCACAGCACGACATGCTCCGGCCGCATGCCCATCGCCTTCAGCAGCTCGACGCACGCGATCCCCGCCGCACCGGCACCGTTCACCACCAGCTTCGTCTCGCGCAGGTCACGCCCGGTGAGGTGGCAGGCGTTGATCAGCCCCGCCGCGGCAACGATGGCGGTACCGTGTTGGTCGTCGTGGAACACCGGGACGTCCATCAGCTCGCGCAGCTTCTGCTCGATCACGAAGCATTCCGGTGCCTTGATGTCCTCGAGGTTGATGCCACCGAAGCCGACGAGGAACCGGACGGCGTTCACCACCTCGTCGACATCCTCCGATCCGATTTCGAGATCGATGCCGTCGATGTCGGCAAAGCGCTTGAACAGCGCTATCTTGCCCTCCATCACCGGCTTGGCCGCGATCGCACCGAGATTACCCAGGCCCAGCACCGCGGTGCCGTTGGACACGACCGCCACCATGTTGCCCTTCGCCGTGTAGTCGTAGGCGAGGCTCGAGTCGCGCTGGATGTGCAGGCACGGCTCTGCCACGCCAGGGGAATAGGCGAGCGACAGATCGCGCGCGGTGGTGATCGGCTTGGAGATGCGCGTCTCCAGCTTGCCGGGTCGCCCGGAGGCGTGCAGCGCAAGCGCCTCTTCAGCCGATATGCGCGCGGTCCGCGTGTCGATGCTGCCGTCGGCCATGGATGTTTCCTCTTTCGTACTCGATCTGAGCGTCGGTTGCGGCATCATGCCGGCCGCAGGCGCGTGATGGAAGCGCGCCCGAATTCTGTGCAGTTCGCGATCAGCCGATCGCCTCAACGTGGTGGCAGGCCACGCGCGTTCCCGCAACCTGCCGCAGCATCGGCCGCTCCGCCACGCACTGCTCTGTTGCGTACGGGCAGCGCGAGGCGAACACGCAGCCGGCGGGCGGATCGATTGGCGAGGGTGGCTCGCCCTTCACCACAACCGCCGTCTTCCGTTGCGCGGCATCGAGCAACGGAGTCGCGGCCAGCAGCATGCGTGTATACGGATGCAGTGGCGTCGTGAACACGCTCTGCTTTGTGCCGTGCTCGACCGTCCGGCCGCAGTACATCACCAGCACGTCGTGCGCGATGTGGCGCACCACCGACAGGTCGTGGCTTATGAACAGATAGGCGAGGTGGAACTCGTCCTGCAGATCCATCATCAGGTTCAGCACCTGGGCCTGGATCGACACATCCAGCGCTGACACCGGCTCATCCGCCACCACGATGCGCGGCCGCAGCATCAGAGCGCGCGCGATGGCGATGCGCTGGCGCTGGCCGCCGGAGAACATGTGTGGATACCGGCCATATTGATCCTGCCGCAGTCCGACCTTGGCCATCATCGCGCGCGCCGCATCCCGTCGCGCATGCCGGTCACCGCGGTGATTGATCGCCAGCGGCTCCTCCAGGATCGCTCCCACCGTCTTGCGCGGGTTGAGTGAGCCATACGGATTCTGGAACACCATCTGCACCGATAGCAGCAGCTTGTGGTGCTCGGCTGCGCTCACATCTTCCGTCGGCTCGCCGTCGATCAGCAGGTCA
>Ga0070714_100001809_pt1 | contig 15539 bp, 15 predicted proteins | sample LARL83metaG_FD_65450 | JGI IMG/M metagenome (GOLD analysis project Ga0070714, IMG submission 65450) | Corn, switchgrass and miscanthus rhizosphere microbial communities from Kellogg Biological Station, Michigan, USA - LAR L8-3 metaG | ecosystem: Host-associated > Plants > Roots > Rhizosphere ...
CCACGAGGGTGCTGATGTCGTGGCCGATCCAGGCCTCGGCGTCCTCGGTGCGCGCGAGCACGATGCCGTTGGCATCGATGAGCGTCACGACCGCGCCGGGCGGCAGGTCGTTCGGGATGAGGATGGCGCGCAGCTGGTCCAGCAGGGTGGACGCCGCCACCACGCCAAGAGGCTTCCCGTCGGGGCCCAGGATGGCGCGACCGATGGCAATGGAATACTGGTGACTGACGCGACCGATCATCGGCTCGCCGATGCCAAGGCCTCGCGAGTCGATCGCGTCGCGGAAGTAGCGCCGGTCGCTCACCGAGTAGCCGCGCCCTCGCGAGCCGCCGGGGGTGGACAGGCCGACTACGTCGCCGTGGCGCGTGGACACGGAGAGGTTGAGGAAGCGCGTGCCGAGGTCGCGGCTCACCGACGCGAGGAGCGAGTCGTTGTGGACCGCGCCATCCGGGTCGAGACGCACCGTGCGCGTGAGCGATACGAGCAGCGCGTCCACCGTGTTCACGTGGTCGTCCACCCGCGTGGCGACCCGGCGCGCGAGCTGGAGCGCGCGCTGCTCGGCGTTGGCGCGCTCCACGGCGCTCGTCTTGCGGGCCTGCGAGACCGAGAAGAGCAGCGGCGGCAGCGCCGCGGCCACGACGAGGAGCACCAGCCGCAGCTGGATGCTGAGGCCGCGTCGCACGGCGGGGATCTCGGACGTCTGACGCAGCGGCGCCGCGGGTTCGGCCATTCTGGACTGGAGCGAGGCAGGAGCGACCACGCGTGGAGGTCGTCGCACGGAGGGAAGACGCGTGGACGCCTCGACGGCAACGACTGCGCGACCATCCCCGACAGTATCGGCACCGCGGCGTGACGGCTGAACGAGGCGGCGACGTCGCGATATCTTGCCGCATGCTCATCGGCATTGCCGGCATGGTCGGCTCTGGAAAGAGTACGCTCACGCGTGCCCTCGCCGCGCGCTTCGGCCTTCAGCACGCCCTGGAGAGCGTGGACGACGAGAACCCGTGGCTCGAGCGCTTCTACGCGGGTGGCACCGACCCGATGCGCGAGTACGCATTGCCGCTGCAGCTCCACTTCCTCGCTACGCGCTTCGCCAGCATGCGGCGCATCCGCGGCGCCGGCGGAAGCTGGGTGCTGGACCGCACGTGGTACGAGGACGCCGAGATCTTCGCGCGTGGCCACCACGAGGAAGGGCTGCTCTCCGACCTGCAATGGGAGCTCTACCAGCGGCTGTACGCGGAGCTCCTCCATTCGCCCGCGGCCCGCCCGCCGCGATTGCTCGTCTACCTGCACGCGCCGCTGGACACCATCGTCGCGCGCATTCGCCTCCGCGGCCGCCCGAAGGAGCGGGAGACGCCGGACAGCTACTGGGCCGCGCTGCACGCGCGCTACGAGCGCTGGATCACCGGATTCCGCGCCTGTCCGGTGCTGAGCCTCGACGTGCGCGACTACGATCTTGTTGGCGACCCCGCCACGATCGAACCGATCGCCACCCGCGTGCGCGCCGTGATCGAACCCGTGCTGCCGCAGACGGAACTGGCATTGCGTGGTTAGGGGAGGAAGGGAGGACCGATGGACCGATGGACCGGAACTGCGAAGGGCACACCGCACCATGCTCGGTGTGCCCTTCCGGTGCTCCGGTGCTCCGGTGCTCCGGTCCTCCGGTGCTCCGGTCCTCCGGTCCTCCGGTCCTCCTGTCCATCGGTCCTCCCTTCCTCGAACTCCTGCCCCTCCCTCGGGTATCATTCCCCATGGCCGCACTCATTCGTCTATCTCGTCGTGCGCTGGTGCCGGCGGTGGCCTTGCTGCTGGGGGCAGGGTGCCGTGATCATGCGGCTGTTTCGCCCGCGGACTCGTCGCTCGCCCAGGACCTCGCGCTCGCCCAGCGCCCGGGCACCGGGCCGACCGTGTTCAACGACGCCCCCATCGACGCCAAGGTGCAATCGGCGCCGACACCGGCCGCGCCGACGAAGCGCAACGAGCCGCCGCGCGTGAGCGCACCGAAGCCGACACCCACGCCGCGTCGCGAAGCACCTCCTGCGCCGGTGGAGCGCAAGCCGCGCCAGCCCGCGCCGGTCGCCACGCAACCGAGTCCCGCACCGGCCCCCGCTGCCGCGCCAGCCAACGGCGTCATCGGCGCCGGCTCGCAGGTGGGCCTGACGACCAACGCCAGGGTGTGCGCCGCCACCGCGCTCGCCGGCGACAAGTACACGGCCACCGTCAGCGAGCCTACCGTCGGCACCAATGGCGCGGTCATCCCCGCCGGCTCCACAGTCGTGATCGAGGTCGCGTCGGTGGACAAGACCGATCCGATCGACCAGAGCCGCATCCAGTTCCGCGTCCGCTCCCTCGACGTCGGCGGCGAGGCACGTCCTGTAGATGGAACCGTCGCCACTCTTGGCTCGCTCGAGAAGGTCCAGACTGCGTCGGGCAATGACCGGACGAAGGTCATTGGCGGCGCCGTGGCCGGCGCGGTGCTTGGCCGCATCTTCGGCCGAAGCACCAAGGCCACCGTGATCGGCGCCGCCGCCGGCGCGGCCGCCGGCACCGCCGCGGCGCACACCACTCACACGACCGACGCCTGCCTCCCCGTGGGCAGCGCGCTTCGGCTCACCCTGTCGCGCGAGATCGTCGTGCCCCACAGCGCACTCTGATCGAGCGCCGCAGCCGCAGCACATGTGATCCGCATCACCGCCGGCGTGACCATGCGCCGACCCCATCAGTCGAATGAGACTCCCCGCGCACTGCATGCACGGGGAGTCGGCGCGTTTTGCCTCGTGCGGACTTACGCGGCGAAGGGTGACTCACGTACTCTACGGCGATGGTCCCGGATACCCCTGACGACGTAGTGGCTTCTCCGCCTCCCGTCTCCACCTCGCATTCCGACGAGGTCGAGCGCGAGATGCGCGATGCCGAACAGGCCGCGCTCGCTGAGAGCGGCCTCGGTTCGGGGCTGCTCGCGCGCCAGCCGCTCCCCGACGAGACGGTGGCGGTGCTCAAGGTGTGTCCGCAGTGCGGCCGCGAGTACGAGACGACTGCGCGCTTCTGTCCCGCGGACGGCACTGCACTTCGTCCCAAGGATTCCGATTCGCTCGTCGGGCGCGTGCTCGCCGACCGGTACCACATCCTCAAGCGCATCGGCGAGGGCGGCATGGGCCGCGTCTACCTCGGCGAGCACGTGAAGATGAACCGGCAGTGCGCCATCAAGGTGATGAGCCCCGCGCTGGTGAACGACTCCGAGTCGGCGTCGCGCTTCGCGCGCGAGGCATCGAGTGCGGCGCGGATCATTCATCCCAACGTCGCCGCGGTGTTCGACTACGGGGAAAGCGAGGGGCTCATCTACCTCGTGATGGAGTACGTGGACGGGCAGCCGCTCTCGCGCATCCTCGCGCGCGAAGCGCCGCTCTCGGTGGAGCGCGCGCTCGACCTCGCGCGGCAGATCGCCGACGGCCTCGGCGCCGCGCACGAACTAGGCATCGTCCACCGCGACCTCAAGCCCGACAACATCCTCGTCACGCGCACGCGCACGGGCCGCGAAGTACCCAAGGTGGTGGACTTCGGCATCGCCAAGGCGGTGCAGGACACCACTGGCGAATCGCTCACGCGCACCGGCCTCGTCATCGGCACGCCCGAGTTCATGAGCCCCGAACAGCTCCTCGGCGATCCGGTGGACGCGCGCAGCGATCTCTACGCGCTCGGCTGCATCCTGCACCTCATGCTCACCGCCACGCCGCCCTTCGCGGCGTCCACGCGCGAGCAGATGATCAAGCGCCGCCTCACCGAGGACGCGCCCCACGTGCAGCAGCTCGATCCCGGCCTCCCCGATTCGGTGGACCGCATCGTCGAACGGCTGCTCGCGCGTTCACCGAGCGATCGCTACGGCTCGGCGGCCGAGGTGCGTGACGCGCTGGCGGGCACGCATGCGCGTCGCACGCCGGCGGCCGGCACGCCGCGCAGCACGCTCGACACCCCGCGCAGCGCACCGACGATGCCCTTCGCCTCGGCGGCGATCGCGCCGACTGAAGTCACCGAAGTCGCCGTGCTGCCGGCGCGGCCGCTCGCCGCGCGGCCGCGCCCACACGCGGCGAGCATCGCGCTCGCCGTGGTACTCGTGGTCGGTGGCACACTGGTGGTGCGCGGCGCGCGCAGCGGCGGCGACAAGCTCGTGCCGGCACCAGTCGAGGTACAGTCCGGCGGCGAGAGCGCCGCGCGTGACAGCATCGCGCACGGCACGGCCACGAATCCACCTGCTTCGCGGGGTGTCGCGCCCATCGTCGTGCCGCCAGTGGTGGTCGTCAAGGTGGACACGCCGAAGCCGAAAGCGAAGCGCGTGGATTCGGCGGCCGTTCGTGCCCGCATCGCCAGGCAACGCGAAGCCGACAGCCTGGCACGGCTCGCCGAGGCAGTTCCGTCGCCGGTGAAGGACGTCATCGGGCGCTACGCGAAGGCGATCCAGAGCCTGAGCGTGGACAAGCTGAAGGAGGCGTACCCCAATCTGCCGCAGAAACAGCAGGAGATGTGGGAGAAGAGCGTGTTCGGCATCGCCACCAGTGCGACGACGAGCGTCCGTTACGGCGCCGTGGCGAAGAGCGACGACCGGGCCGACGTGGACTTCACGCTCAGTGTCGGCTTTCGCTACGCGAACGGCACTCGTGGCTCGATCCCGCCGCTGCACCAGCATGCTACCCTGCTCAGGACGCCGAGCGGCTGGCAGATCGTGGAGATCCGCTGATCGCGTAGCCGGAGTGGCGCGTCCTCCGTGCCGGTCGCCCTCAGGTTACGGCTGCTTGCCGAGTCGCTGGCGCAGCAGGGTGGCCGCCGTGTCGAGTTGCGCGGCGTCGTAGCCGATGTCCCACTCGTCGCCGCGCGCCCAATTCGCTTCGTCGCGCAGCTGGAGCGCGTTCCAGTTCTCGCCCATGAATCGCGCGATGAGCCGCGTGCGGTAGCGCAGGTCGGGCACACCGTCGCGTACCACGCCGGATTGCCACGCCGTCATCACGAATCCCGCACGCGGGTCGGTGACCTCCACGACGAACCGCTCCGACAGCGCGTCCGTGAGGATGCGCAGCGCCTGCGGCCTCGCGAGCCCCTCGCGCACCTCGATCATGCGCGTAGCCCGCACATCCGCCGTGGAGCGCACGAAGCTGGCCGGCGGCTTGGCGTCTTCGGACTCGTGGCGCGGCACGAACGGCAGCGACCGGCACGCGGAGAGGGCGAGGGCGAGAGCGAGGAAGGGGCGACGCATGGAAGAATTGTAGGTGAGTAGGTGGGCAGGTGGGTAGGTGAGCCGCGCAGGTGGGGTGGAAGGCGGGTGGGTGAGGACGGATAAGGACGAGGGGTGATCGGCTCTGCCGATCACCCCTTTCCGATTTCCACCCAGATTCTCACCTACCCACCTACCCACCTACCGCTCTACTGCACGCACGCCCCCTTCGGGTTCGGCTTCGGCTTGTCCACCACCACGCGGTGGTCGAGGTCGGCGACCTTCCACGCCGCTTCGTAGACCAGCGAGGCCACGCTGGCCATGCGGTCGTAGTCGATGTACTGCGGCTCGTCAGTCACCTGGTGGTAGTCGGCGTGGCCGCCCGTGGTGAAGAACACGATCGGGATGCCGTACCGCGCGTACTCATAGTGGTCGCTCCGGCAGTAGATGTTCTGCGGATGGCCGTTGGCGTCCATGGAGTAGTCGACGTTGAAGCCGAGGTGGTTGTCGCGGTTCACCTGCTCGATCAGGTCGCCCAGCTCGGTCGAAAGCCGGCGCGAGCCGACGAGCTGCAGGTAGCCGGGCCCGCCGTGGGTGAGGCCGCCCTCCTTCGTCTCACCGGTCACGTCGTTCGCGCCGCCGCGGCCTACCATGTCCATGTTGAGCTGCGCGACGATGGAATCGCGCGGCACGGTGGGATGGTCGGTGAAGAACGCCGAGCCGTAGAGCCCTGCCTCCTCGCCGGTGTGCCACACGAAGAGGATCGAACGCTTCGGCTTCTGCTTCGCCGTCGCGAATGCCTCGGCGACCTCGAGCACGCTCACCGAGCCCGAGCCGTCGTCGTCGGCGCCGTTGAAGATGGAGTCCTGCCGAGCCGGGTGCACCGTGCGCAGGCTGTCGAGCAGCGCAGTGAAGCGCGCCTGCTGGGCATCGGTGAGCTTGCCGGGCGGGGCGTTGTCGGCCCCCTGCTGGCGCGCCACCATGTTCAGCGCGCGCAGCGAGTCGTGGTCCACCGGCGTGTGATCGTACCCGACGTGATCATTGTGCGCGCCGATGGCGACGTACTCCCCGCGCAGCGCGGGATCGCCGCCGGGAAGAATCGCCACGACGTTGCGGCCCGGCGCCTGGCTCTCGTGCAGAACGAGCATGCCGCTCACCGCGTTGCCCGCCGCACCCGGCTTCAGCGCATGCGGCGTGGCGCCGTTGAACAGGCTCGCCGCGACAGCCGGCGCAATGAACACCGTCGGCGCGCCCGCGGCTGGCGTGGCGTCGCTCTTCAGCGCGGTGAAGCGCGCGAAGTACGCGCGCACATTCGCCGGCACGCGCTCCAGCGAGGCGACGAGCACCGCCGCCGCGCCGCCATAGCGCTGATTCACGGTGAAGAACGCGTTGCGGAAGGGGTTCGCCGTCGGCTCGACGCTCATGACGACGATCTTTCCTTTCGCGACGCCGGCGGAGAGCCATGTCGTGGAATCGGCCGTCGAGCCACCATACACCACCGGTGCGCCGTCCAGCGAGACCCGCCGCTCGCCGCGCGAGATGGGCAGGTAGTCCGTGCCGTATGCGAGCGCCTTCCCGCCAACCCTGAGGCTCGTCGCCGCGCTGTCCACCGTGTACGCGTACAGCGGGATGTTCTGGAAGTAGCCGCCGTTGTCACCGGCGGGCTGCAGGCCGAGCCGGCGCAATTCGCGCTCGATGTAGGCGGTGCCCTTGAGGTTGTACTCCGTCCCCACCTGACGCCCCATCATGGAATCGTCGGCGAAGATGTAGAGCCGCGTCATCAGGTCGGCCGCGGAGATGGCGGGTGAGGTGGGACGAGGCGCGAGCTTGAGCGGGAGCTCGCCCCTGGCGGCCGCGGCCGCGCTGGCCTGCGCGGCGAGGGGCACCGGGAGCGCGAGCGCGAGGAGTAGCCCGCCGAGGGAGCGGGACGCCAGACGTGCAGACGACATGCAAGGTCTCCGAGGTGAACGTGTGACGAGCAGGGACAGTCTAGCCCGGCGTGCCGAGGGATGCACGCGTCGAGCGTCGGGGGAAATCCAGCGCCGGACGGGTGTTCGCACCACGCTGTCACGGGAGAAATCCTCTGGCGGGTTGGCGCGCGGTGCGAGACCTTATGCGCCATGCGAATTGCCGTCCCGTTGGAGACCGCTCCCGGTGAGCAGCGCGTGGCGCTCACCCCCGACAGTGCCGCTCGACTGGTGAAGGGGGGCCACGAGCTTCGTATTCAAGCCGGCGCCGGCACCCGCGCCGGCTTTCCCGATTCCGCCTACGAAACGGCCGGTGCAATCGTTTCGGACGCCGCGGCGCTGTACACCGGCGCGGAGCTGGTGTGCCGCGTCCAGCCGCCAACGCCCGCCGAGGTGCAGCGGCTTCCGGAGGGGAGCACGCTGCTCGCGCTCCTCTCGCCGGCGCGCAACGCAACCCTGCTCGCCATGCTCGCGGCGCGGCGCGTGAACGCGCTCGCCCTCGAGAAAGTCCCGCGCATCACCCGCGCGCAATCCATGGATGTGCTCTCGTCGCAGAGCACGGTGGCCGGCTACAAGGCGGTGCTCATCGGCGCAGCAGCGCTTCCCAAGTTCCTTCCCATGCTCACCACCGCGGCCGGCAACGTCACGCCGTCGCGCGTGTTCGTCATCGGTGCCGGCGTGGCCGGCCTCCAGGCGATCGCCACCGCGCGCCGGCTCGGCGGCGTGGTCTCCGCGTTCGACGTGCGGCCGGCCGCGCGCGAGCAGGTGCAGTCGCTCGGTGCCACGTTCGTCGCCACGGAGCTCGTTGGGGCCAGCGCGGAGACGACCGGCGGATACGCGCGCGCCCAGAGCGCCGACGAAGCGCAGCGCACGCGGGAGGCCCTGGCCGCGCATCTCCGCGAGGTGGACCTCGTCATCACCACGGCGCAGATCCCCGGCCGCGCCGCGCCGCGGCTCATCACCGCCGACATGATCCCGCAGATGCGTCCCGGCTCGGTGATCGTCGACCTCGCCGCGGAGTCGGGCGGCAACTGCGAGCTCACCCGCGCCGGCGAGACGGTGCGCTCGGGGCCCGTCACCATCCTCGGGCCGGTGGACCTGCCGGCGACGGTGCCCTTTCACGCCAGCCAGATGTTCGGCCGCAACGTGCTCGCGCTCGTGAACCACCTTTCTCATGAGGGTGCGCTCAAGGTGGATCCGGCCGACGAGATCACCGGCGCAATGCTCGTCGTGCGCGACGGGCAGGTCGTCGCGCCTCCCACCACCTGACGCCACAGCGATGCTGATCCTCCAGCTTTACGTGTTCGTGCTCGCCGCGTTCGTGGGCTACATGGTCATCACGCGCGTGCCGCCGCTGCTGCACACGCCCCTCATGTCGGCCACCAACGCCATCTCGGGCATCTCGCTGGTCGGCTCCATGGTGGCCGCGGGATCGCACCGCGGCACCGTCGCCACCATCCTCGGCTTCGTCGCCGTCGTGTGCGCGACGACCAACATCGTCGGTGGCTTCCTCATCACCGACCGCATGCTGAAGATGTTCCGTCGCGAACCGCATCCCACCCAGGACAGCGAGTCTCCGGCCGACGCGCGCGCCGCCGCAAAGGAGCCGTAAGCGATGCGCGAGACTCTCACCCAGGCCAGCTACCTCGCGGCCTCCGTCCTCTTCATCCTTGGCCTGCGCAGCCTCACGCGCCCGGACCGGGCGCGGCGCGGCATGCAGCAGGCCGCGGTGGGGATGCTGCTCGCCATCTGCGGCACGCTGATCAACTACCAGATCGTCGATTACAAGTGGATCGCCGCCGGCCTCGTCGTCGGCGCGCTGATCGGCTATCCGCTCGGCATGTGGGTCCCGACCACGGCGCTGCCGCAGCGCATTGCGATCTCGCTGAGCTTCGGCGCGCTGGCGTCGGTGCTCGTCGGCGTGGCGGAGTACTACAGCGTGTTCCACGGCGGCGAAGGCGTGCTCGGATCCGCCCGCATGGCGGCGCTCGGCTTCGAGGTGCTGCTCGGCTCCCTCACGGTGACCGGGGCGCTCGTGGCGTGCGGCAAGCTGCAGGAGTGGCTGCCGTCGAGGCCGATGACGTACCGCGGACAGAACCTCGTGAACTTCGTGCTGTTCGCGCTCGCCGTGGTGCTGCTGATCACGGTGATCGTGCGTCCCGAGATGGCGGCGCCCTTCTACGCGATGATCGCCCTCGCCGCCCTGCTCGGTGTGCTGATGGTCATGCCGATCGGCGGGGCCGACATGCCGGTCGTGGTCGCACTGCTCAATTCCTATTGCGGGCTCGCCGCGGCGGCGACCGGCTTCGCGATCGGAAACAGCATCCTCATCATCTGCGGTGCGCTGGACGGCGCGTCTGGGTTCCTGCTGTCCATCCTGATGTCCAAGGCGATGAACCGCTCGTTTGCCAACGTGCTGTTCGGCGCCTTCGGCGGCGAGACGCTGCCGGGCGCCGTCACGGGCGGCGACGCGTTGCCCGTGCGCTCGGTGTCGGCGGAGGACGCGGCGATCCAGCTCGCGTATGCGCAGCGCGTGATCATCGTGCCGGGCTACGGCATGGCCGTGGCGCAGGCACAGCACCAGGTGCGCGAGCTGGCCGAGCTGATCGAGAAGCGCGGCGGTGAGGTGAAGTACGCCATTCATCCCGTGGCGGGACGCATGCCCGGGCACATGAACGTGCTGCTCGCGGAAGCGAACGTGCCGTACGACCGGCTGTACGACATGGACGAGATCAACGGCGAATTCCCGCAGACTGACGTGGTGCTGGTGATCGGCGCGAACGACGTGGTGAACCCGGCGGCGCGCGACGATCCCAAGTCGCCCATCTATGGGATGCCGATTCTCGATGTCGATCGGGCGAAGAGCGTGATCGTGCTCAAGCGGGGGATGGCCACCGGATTCGCCGGCATCGAGAACGCGCTCTTCAACGCGCCGGCCACGAGCATGCTGTTCGGCGATGCGAAGGCCTCGCTCACCAAGCTGATATCCGAGGTGAAGGCGGCGTAGCGTGACCCCCGGTTCGGCGCGTGGGCCAGCGCAACTTCTCGCGCGCCCCTGACGTAGTGCCTACATTGGCGCGGGCGACGCGACGCCGCCCGCCGACCCTGAGAGGCAGCAACCATGATCAGCGTCACAGTCGTATTCACCCAGACACACGCGCAGTCGCAGACAGCCCCTGCGGCGCCCGCGACGCCGCTTCCGCCCGATCCGGCGCAGTTGAGGCAGCAGATCCGGGCCAGCATCGAGGCCGCTCGGCAGGCGGCACGCGATGCCGGACAGGCGCAACGCGACGCGGGCCAGGCGCAACGCGTCATCGTGGGCCCGAACGGCATTAGCGTCGGGCCAGTGGTACCAGGCCAGCCGGGCACCATCTACGTCAATCCGCGCGCGATGGACAACATGATCCCGCAGCAGGCGGTGACGATCGCGCTCGGGTTCTTTGCCATGATCGCGGTCATGGTAGTGGGCTGGCCGATCGCGCGCGCCTTCGGCCGTCGCGTCGAGCGGCGCGGTCAGGTCGCCGCGCTCGACGCCGGCACGATGGAGCAGTTGCAGCGCATCGAGCAGGCCGTGGACGCGATGGCCATCGAGGTCGAGCGCATCTCCGAGTCGCAGCGCTTCATGGCTCGGCTCCAGCGCGATACGTCGGCTCAGGCGCTGCCGAGCGTGGAATCGCGCTGATCGCGGCCACGATGAACGACGGGCGAAACGACGCGGGGCGGCCGATTCGGCCGCCCCGCGTGTGCGTTCATCCAGTGCGATCAGTTGGTGCGATCAGCGACCGTCGTGGTCGTGGTCGTGGTCATGATCGCGGTCGTGGTCACCGCCGTTGCCGTTGCCGTGGCCATGTCCCTTGCCCTTCCCGTTGCCATTGCCATTGCCCCAGCCGGTGCCGCGCTGCGCCGCGCGCTCGTCCTGCTCGCGCGCCTTGTCCATCTTGCGCTCGTACTGCTCGCGATTCTTCCGCTGCTTCCGCTCGTACTGCTCGCGAATCTTCTGCTGCTTGCGGTTGTAGTCGTCGTCGTAGCGGCCATCGTAGCGGCCGCTCCGGCGGTCGAGCCGCGGATCGTACTGCGGGCTGCGCGGGTCGCGTCGCGGATCGTACTGGCCATTGCTGCCGTACACCGGCTGCCGGTTGCTGCCAGAGACCGGGTAGCGCTGCGTCGAAGGACCCTGGCCGCTGCCATAGATGATGCGTCCGTTCGCCGGCACACGCGCACGCGCCACGTCGCAGGTGGTCGGCGCGGGCTGGCGGTTGGCGGGCACGCCATCGATCCAGACCTGGCACATTCCGGCCGGCACGCCGTTGCTCGTCGAGGTGCGCGGCAGCGTGGTGCGGCCGGGCAGCTGGGCTCCCGCGGTCGCCGACGCGATGAAGAGCGCGGCGCCCGCGGCCATCGCAAAACGAATCTTCTGCATCAGAACCTCCTGGTGTTGCCGGGCGTCATGCACGGCTGCGTCGTGTGAAACTCCTTCGGTGCTGCCTGCGGGCGCGCTCCCCGGCGCGTGCTCCGCGGCCTGCTCAGCGGGGCGGTGGTGCCCCATCCGGGGGATCGAATGGCAGGTTCGGGATCGTCAGGCTCTGCAGCGACTGCACGAGACTGCGTCCATCCACTGCGAGCCGCCTCGCGGCGACCATGTGCTGCACGTACCACTGACCACGATTGGTGCGGAGGTCGTCGTACCGTACCCCTCCGCCGCTCGACGACGAGTGGATGATCCGGCCGCCGCCCGCGTAGATGGCCACGTGGGAGATCGGATTTCGTCCTTCAGCGAACAGCATCAGGTCGCCCTGTCGCAGCGACGAGACCTCGGGCGTGACTCGTGCGCCCGCCCTCGCCTGCTCCCGCGACGTCCGCGGCAACTGCACACCCTGCCTGCCGTACACGTACTTCACGTAACCTGAACAGTCGAACCCGCTGGCCGGAGACGATCCGCCCCATTTGTACGGCACGCCGAGGTATTGCTCTGCGGTCCCGATCACACGGGTCGCGGCCGGTGCCGGACGTCCCGACGAGCTCGACGATGACGTGCCGGCAAGGACGATGGAGGAGAGGATGTCTCCCGCCACGCTCCCCGCCGTCCGGTTGCTCATCATCGGCTGCGCACACCCCGTGACGACGAGGAAGCAGATCGGCGCGACGGGCGCGGTGACGGTGAGCGACGTGGTTCGCATGGCCCCTTGCAGGGCAGCATTGGCGCCACGCACGTGCATTTTCACAACACGCTGCCCCACAACGGCTTATGCGCAGGTGTGAGCTGCGTCACCCGCGTCTTTCGTCCAGTTTTGGATACAGCGGGGCGCGGTGCGAGGGGACAGGGAGAGGAAGCCGTGCTTCGGTTCTTCGGTTTTTCGGTTTACGGCCTGCGCCGGTCAGCTCGAGCGTCCCGAAGCCGGCTGTGAACCGAAAACCGGCAAACCGACAAACGGAAAGAACCGACAAACCGCCCTTCTCACCTCAAACCGGCTTTCAACCCCTCAGCTCCAGCTCGACCGCCCCTTCGGCTACCTCCGGCGTCAGGTAGCAGTGCATGCCGCACCCCACCAGACCCGCGTCGGAGAAGATGCGCAGGTACTGCTGTCGCGTCCGCGGGTGCCAGCCTTCGAGATCGCCCTCCATGTCGTCCGCCTCGGTGAACGCCTCGAGGTACGCCACGCCCACGAGCCGGCGAGCGAGGTGACGAATGCCGCGCCGGAGCACCGGGGTCGGCACGTACTGGAGCATGTCCACGCAGATGATGACGTCGAAGTCGGCGCCGAGCCGCAGCGAGGGGAGCGACTCGAAGCTGCCGCGCACGATGTTGCGCTCGCGGCCCAGCCGCTCGATCACGTAGTCGCTCGGGTCCACTCCCACGTATCGCACGCGTGGCCGGAGGCGTCGCAGCTCCACGCCCCACTCCCCTTCTCCGGCGCCCACGTCCAGAACGGACCGGAGCTTGCGCCCGAGGAAGTACTCGGCCACCCCTACGACCATCTGTATCTTTCGCCGCACGGCGTCCCGAGAGCGGACCCGGGTGCGCGGATCCCGGTACCACCTCGTGAAGTATGCCTCGTCGTAGGACTTCCGGCCGGCGTTCACCGGCCCCGATGGAGGAACCATGAAGACCCTGCAAGTTGGGACGTATCGTCGTGCGCAACGAGCCGCCTGGATGATGGCGCTCACGCTGGCCACGCTCGCCGCAGGCTGCACGCGGAACACCCCGGACCCGAATGCCGAACCCACGCCGGTCACCCGCCTGCGCGTGCAGAACCAGGCATTCCTCGACATGACGATCTACGTCTATCGCGGCCCGCAGCGCCTGCGCCTCGGCGTAGCGAACGGGAACAGTACCACGCGCTTCACCATCCCGTCGAGCATGATCTTCGGCGCCACACCGCTGCGCTTCCAGGCCGACCCGATCGGCAGCAATCGCAACTCGATCTCGGAAGAGATCACCGTCAGCCCGGGCGACGAGGTGACGTTGATGATACCGCCACAATAAGTGGGTCGGTGGGCAGGTGAGAATGTGGGTGGAGAAAAGGAAAGGGAGTGACTCGGCGAACCCGAATCACTCCCTTTCCTTTTCTCCTCACCTACCCACCCATCGTCCTACGCCGCCAACCTTCCCTCCGGCGCCCACAGCGGCCGGCCGCCGCGGATCGCGCCAACGCACTGGTACCGCGCGGGAGGAAAGCCAGATACGCCGATCTCCAGCGAATCGCCTTCCTGCACCGGGATGCGCTCACCGAGCAGCACCACCGCTTCGTCAAACGAGTCGCTCTCCACCACCCCGGCCTGTCGGACGGATTCCGGACCCGAGCAGATCGCGAATTGGAACTGAGACATTGTCGGTCCTCCGAGGTTGTGAGTGTCCGTGATCGAGCCCCGGAGTTTCCGGGATCCTTGCCTGCGTAGTAATACCCCGACGGTAAAAAAAGTGCGCGCCGCTGGCGCTCGTTCGGTCGCTACTCGTGACGGCCGCGCGTAGATTCGCGCCATGCCTCGCCGCCCCGTCGTCCTCATCCACGGCTACTCCGACCGCGGCGAATCGTTCCTTCGCTGGCGCGATGCGCTCGTGGCCGCGGGCTACGACGCGCACGACATTCCCGTCTGCAGCTACCAGACGCTGACGAACGAGATCAGCGTGAAGGATGTCGCCGAAGGGTTCGACCGCGCGCTGCGCGAGCGCGCCGGACTCGCCGCTGGCGAGCCGTTCGATGCCATCGTGCACTCCACCGGGATGCTCGTCATCCGCGACTGGCTCACGACGTACGACGAGCGCCGCGACCGGCTGCGTCACCTCGTGGCGCTCGCGCCGGCCACCTTCGGCTCACCGATCGCGCACAAGGGGCGGAGCTGGCTCGGCGCGCTCTTCAAGGGCCGGCGCGAGCTCGGCCCGGACTTCCTCGAGGCGGGCAACCGAATCCTCGACGCGCTGGAGCTCGGAAGTCGCTTCACCTGGGACCTCGCGCATCGCGACCTGATCGGTGACGAGGCCACGTACGGCCCCACGCGCAGCACGCCGTTCGCGTTCGTGCTCATCGGCGCCGAAGGATACACGGGACTGAAGAAGCTGATCGGCGAGCCCGGCACCGACGGCGTGGTGCGCTGGGCGGGCTGCTCACTCAACACGCGCAAGATCATCATCGACCTCACGCGTGACCCGGCGCGCCCGCACGGCGAGGACCGGACGTCCATCGCCCCGTGGAGCAATGTGGACGTGCCGATGATCCCGCTCGCCGGCCTCGATCACGGTTCCATCCTCTCCGCGCCGAGCGAGCAGGCGCTGTCACTCGTCCTCGCCGCGCTCGAAGTGAACAGCGCCGCCGACTTCGAGTCGTGGCAGAAGCGCGCGGCTCGCGAGACCGCTGACACGCGCGACGGCATGGAAGAGTGGCAGCAGTTCGTGGTGCGCTGCGTGGACGAACGTGGCGATCCGGTGCCCGACTGGTTCCTGCAGCTCATGACCTCGGACGGCAACCGGCTCGAGCCGTTCGACGCCGACGTCCACGCCTACGTCGCCGATCCGAGCCTGCGCTGCTTCCACGTGAACCTGAGCCGACTTCCCGAGGCGCGCCGTCGCACGCTGCAGCTTCGCCTCATCGCCAGCTCGGGCTCCGCGCTCGTCGGCTATCACGGCATCGGAAGCGAGAAGCTTCCACTCGGCGACGCCGCCCCCGACACGCAGGGGAAGTGGGACGCCTGCCTCAGCTTCGGCAGCGTCATCGGCGACGATGCGGTGAAGTTCTTCTACCCCTTCACCACCACGCTCCTCGAGCTGCGCCTGAACCGCGAGCCCCTGCCGCTGTCAGGCGCCAACCGCATTGCGGGATTCCTGGGGGAAACGTGAAGCGTGAGACGTGAAGCGTGAGACGTGAAGCGTGAGA
>Ga0070714_100001811_pt1 | contig 15528 bp, 8 predicted proteins | sample LARL83metaG_FD_65450 | JGI IMG/M metagenome (GOLD analysis project Ga0070714, IMG submission 65450) | Corn, switchgrass and miscanthus rhizosphere microbial communities from Kellogg Biological Station, Michigan, USA - LAR L8-3 metaG | ecosystem: Host-associated > Plants > Roots > Rhizosphere ...
GCGAGCATGGTACGCCGAGGCCGAGCAGCGTTACGGCGTCCCCTGGCGCTACTTCGCCGCCATCCACTTCGTGGAGACGCAGTTCGGCCGCATCAACGCAGACTCGCGGACCGGCGCCCAGGGACCGATGCAGTTCGAGCCCGCGACCTGGGCCGAATACGGCCAGGGCGACGTGCACGACCCGCACGCGGCCATCCTCGCCGCCGCGCGGTACCTGCATGCGTCCGGCGCCCCGGCGCGAATGGACTCCGCCATCTACTCGTACAACCCGACGCGCCTCTATGTCGACTGTGTAGACGTCTACGCCGCGATGTTCGGCGCGAGCAGCGGGCTGCTGCTCGCGCACTACGAGTGGGCGGTCTACACCTGGACGGCGCGCGGCCTCATATACATGCCCAGCGTCACGTGACGCTGGCGGCGGCCCCGGGCTTCTTCAGTTGACGATCAGGTGGGTGGTCTGCGGCTTGCTCACGGCCCCACCGGGGTCCACCAGCTGCACGGTGATCGTGTAGCGGCCGCCCTTGGCGTAGCTGTGCTTGCCGAACACCTGGAAGGTGCCCGCCGAGCCTGTCACCGGCAGGTAGCTGACGATGCTCCCGTCGCCCCAGCTGACCTTCGCGAACAGCCCGGTGGCCGGAGTCGCGGTGTCGCTGTCGGTGCAGGTGGCGAGCTGCCCGCTGAAGTTCACCGAGCCGCGGATCGTGGCCGGCAGCCGGCAGGCCAGCGCGTCCGCGTCGGCCACCGTGACGGTGGACGCCGCTGTCCCCGCCGGGCGGTGCGGATCGTCGGTCTGCTGGAGCGCGACCGACACGACGCTGGCGCCCTCGTCGGTCCAAGTGTGCGACCCGGTGACCGTGAAGGTACCGTTGCCGCCGGTCACCGTGCCGGTGCTGGAGGAGCCATCTCCCCAGTCGATCAGGGCTGCGAACTCGCCGGCCGTGTCGCTGGTCCGCTTGTCCGTGAACGTCGCCACGGTGCCGCTGAGGGCGTGACCCTCCACCGGCCTGAGCGCCGCTAGCTGGCCGGCAGGCGCCGTGCACTCTTCACCGACCTGGTAGATGCGGCCGGTGAAGCTGGGGGTGGCGTCCTGGGGAGAGACGTCGATCGGACTCAGGAGGCCCTGCCCGCCCAAGCCCGGCTCGCCCGCCGTGGTGGCGATGTCGCTCGGCGCAGCTGTCATCGCCCAGGTCTCGCCGCCGGTGTTGGTCAGCGCGCTGCCGAGGCCGGCCCCGAGGTCTGCCAACGGCAGGTCCATCTCGACGATGCCGTTCTGGCCGCTGCCGAACGAGCCGTCGATGTCCCCGGTGGTCGAGTAGCCATTCGAGTCGGTGCCCCAGGTGTATGTCACCGTCCCTGAGGAGTCCACCTCGGCGGAGACGAAGTACGGGGTTCCGTTGAAGGTGAAGGTCCCCCAGTAGATGTTCCCCAAGCTGTATGCAGGAACTGTCTTCGACAGGTTGTCGATGGTCAGCTGGACGCGCAGCGTCTTCTGGTCGGACGAGAGCTGGAACCGGCTCGTCAGGAGGTCGAGCTGCGGGTTCATGCCATGGTCCACGTCGGTGCCGGCGACGCCGGTCTGGTTCTCCACGAAGGTGTCATCGCCGGTCGGGTCGGTCCAGAGCGGGGTGCAGGCCGCGTCGCTGACGGGCGGTCCGGTACCGCCGCCGCCACCACCAGATCCGCCACCGCCTGGCGGCGGGGGCAGGGGCGGCAGGGTGCTGCTCGGGTGCGTCGGGGTGAGGGTGGAGTTTCCGGTCACGTCCGTCGCCAGGTTCGTGATGTTGGGCGTGCCCCAGCCGCTGGTGTAGTCCCAGCCGGGCGCCGCGTGGTAGGCGCCGTTGGTGCCGACGATGATGTCGAAGAAGTCACGCTGGTACTGCGTCTGGTCGGCCGCGTCGCCGATGCCGTAGAGGGTCGGGTTGGCGAAGCCGAGGTTCTGCGCCGCCGCCGCCTCGAGTCGTGCCCAGACGCCGAGCCAGAGCGGGCTAGAGAGGCTCGTGCCTCCGGTCGCCACCTGGCAAGGGGCCGGGGAACAGGCGCCCGTGCGGTCGCTGATGTTGTAGCCGTCGCTGAAGATGTCCCCGGACATGATCGAGACGTCGGGGACGCCGCGGCAGGTCACCCCGGTGTTGGTCGTGTCGCCCGTGTCATCGCTGACGCACGGGATGTTCACGTTGGCGTCGCCCGTCTGGTAGTCGGGCGCGGCCTGGAAGCGGCTGGCGCCGCCGCCGCCATGCGTCCACGAGTACTCCAGACCGCGCTGGGTGGAGTCGGCCGAGTCGGGGTAGAGCACGGTTCCGCCGACAGCCACGGTCCAGGGGATCGCGGCGGGCATGGACTGCAGCGTGTTGGGGCTCTCGTAGATGCCGTTCGGGTTGAGGACCGGCTGGACGTTCGCCGGCGTTATGCAGCCGGAGCCGGTGTCGCCGGTGGAGGAGAACAGCGTGCGGCCTTCGTCCACTCCCTGGAGCTCGGCGGCCGTCATCGCGTCGGCGTAGCCGATGCCGATCGCCTGGAACGCCGGGTTGTCCTCGCAGGCACCCCAGGAGGCGCTCGCCTGGCGGGGCCCGTTCGGGTCGCCGACCCAGTAGGCGATGCCGGTGGTGCCGTCGGTCAGGTTTGCACTGGGCGCGTCATAGAAGTCGATGTCCATCGCGCCCGGCGCCATGCCACTGGATGCCTGTGTGTCCAGCTCCCACTCGCCTTCGGCGCCCGTGTTGGTGGCGCCGAATGAGCCGGTCTCGGACGGGATGACGCGCAGGGGGACCTGCGGCAGGCTGTTCGCGGTCTCGAAGTCCTTGAGCGCGACGCCCAGGCTCGGGTCGCTCGGGTTGTAGAGGAAGCCGAGCAGGCCCAGCTGCTCGCCCTGGCCGGTGTCGGCGGAGGGCGCGTTGTAGAGGCTCCAGAGGTCGGAGGGGTTGGCAAACAGCACCGGGTTGGGCTGGTGGGTCTGCGCGCGGATCGCGTCGGTGAGGAACGCGTGCGCGACGCCGAGGCCCGACGGCACCGTCGGCGCCCTGTCGTTCGCGTAGGCCGTCTCGCCGTCCGTCTTATAGCTGTGCAGCTGCACCTGGAAGAGGCGGTTGACGTCCGCGGCCGTGCCGGTCGCAACCCAGTAGCGCCCGGCGCTGCCGCTGTAGGTGACCTTCAGACCACCGTCGGTGAGCCAGCCGCGCACCGACGCCTGCTGCGAGCTCGTCGCGCCGAAGCGCCGGGCAAACTGCGCCGGGGTCAGGAATTGGTGGTAGAGCGGGCTGCTCGGGGTGTAGGCCTGGCGGTAGAAGCTCTCCTCGGCGGCTCGCTGAGAGTCGCTGAGGAGAATCCCCACCGTGACCTGCTTGCCGGCCGGCAGGGCCCCCGCGTCCTGGATCAACCTGAGGTCGGGGACGTCCTTCGCGAGCGTGACCGCCGGGCCGAGGCTCGCGGCCGGTCGCAGCGTCGCCGATGTGTGAACGGCGCTCGCAAGCACCACCAGCATCGCGCCGGCCGCCAGCAACAGGGGCGTGCGCAGACTAAAAGCCGTTGTTCCCAATTCCCTCTCGTTCCTCCCGCGCAGCGGTCCGGGCGCCATCAGGCAACCGGCCAATGGCAATATCAGGAAACCGCGCCAGGACTGTCAATTGCGCGAGTTCGCGGGCCCGCTCGGAGAAACGGTGGCGGGGCGCCGAGGCGCCCCGCCTCAGATCAGCTCAGCTGTAGTCGTTGCAGGGGTCTGACCCCGGCCTCTTGAGGTTGAAGACGTCGCCGCTCGGATAGTTGCCTTCGATGTATCGGGTGCCCTGGTTGACCATCGCCCAGCAGCCCTCGCCGCCGTCGGGCGTCGTGCCCTGGGCGTTGTACCAGGAGATCTCATAGTCCTTGATGCAGGTGTATTCGCCCGGGTTGAAGAAACACGTCGGCTGATAGGGCGTGTTGAGTGAGACCTTCGGAATGGCGTGGAAGCCCTGGTCCATAGAAGACGGCGTCAGGCGCGGTCCGGCCACCTGGATGCCTGTGAAGAGCAGGCGGAAGTCCTCGTAATACCCGCACGCGACGAAGCCCTGGAAGGAGCCCGGCGTCCCGGCGTTGGGGTCGGAGCCGGCGTACGCGAGGTAGCACTCCTGGTGGTAGCCGTCGGGCAGTCGCGGGATGCGCGATACCACGAAGACGTGTGACCACTCCGATGGAGCTTGGACCAGAGCGTCAGTCGTGCTCTCCAGACGTCCGTCCCCGGCGAGCAGCCACTCGGGCGTGTAGTTGTCGTTGGCCGCCGCGTTGGTCGTGTAGTTGTCGGTCCCGCTCTCCCAGATGACTGTGGTGATGCCCTTGGTCTTGAAGTTGATCATCGCCTTCTCGGCGTAGCTGCTCGCGTTGGGGTCGGTCTGGGTCGGGTTGTTACGGTCCACGGCGCCGGTCTGGTCGATGTCGTAACCGGCCGTCGGGATGTCCTCCTCGGCCTGGAAGTTGACCCCGCAGTTCTGGAGGTCCTTCGTCATGGCGTCGGCGAACAGGTTGTAGGTCGGCGCTCGCTGGTCCTGCGGGCGCACGAGCCCGTAGGTGCGCGGCTTGCCGTTCTCGCCGGGGTTGCCGGAGAACGTGACCACCCCGGGCTTGACGACCTCCTTGCAGATCCAGTCCGCCTCCCATTGCGCGTTCTCCTCGATGGCCGGCACGTAGCTCCAGATCAAGCCGGGGTTGCTCTCGAAGAACTTCTCGGGGAAGCCGACGTGAGGCACGGTCGAGACGCGGTTCATGGCGAGGAAGTTGACGACGCCGTGGCCGGCCATGTAGTTGGCGTAGGCGTCCTGCCCCGAGGCCGAGTCGTTGATCACGGCGAAGGGATGGAAGTCCTGGATCTCCTGCGCCGCGTCCCGGACCCGGTCCTGCGCGCTGAGGCACTGCGTGCCGTTGGTCGGGGGCCCGGACATGTAGAGACGCATGTGCACGTGCCGGTGGTACATCTGGTAGTGCGAGTTGAAGTAGCGGTCCAGCGCGCGAATCTCCGGGACATAGCCGGCGGCGTTGCTGCCGGTCTCCGGGAAGGCCGAGTTGCTCGCGCTGCTGCTGGGCGGCTTGTCGTAGTCGTAGTACATGCTGTTCGGCTTGGCCGCCACCTCGCCGCTGTAGAAGCCGCAGTAGTCGCCCTTCTGGGCGCTGCCGCTGCCATCGCCGCCGTCGATGTAGACGATCACCCGGATCTCCGTGCCGGTGACGCCCTGGTAGGTGGCGCCGTAGTTGTTGCCGGTGAAGGACGGCACGCAGGGCGGGGACAGCGGGTCGGCCGTCTGGTGCGGCGTCCCGTCCACGATGACGCAGTCCAGCTCCGCCGGGATCGACTTGTCCACGCCGCTCAGCGGCCCGTTGTCGCCGTTTCCAAGCGGACTGCCGTTGAGGGTGCTCGAGCTCCCGAGCCCGAGCGCGCCCAGGTTGCCGATCGCCGGCGGGTTGTTGTCCGTCGGGGGCACCGGCGCGTACTCGGCGACCTCGGTCGGGTTGGCCTGCGGCAGGTTGAGCGCTGACGGCAGCAGCACACCGGCCAGGATCACGCCGACGATCAGGGTGATCACGGGCGGATAGCGCCAAGCCCAGCTTCTGCGCGGCGCCGTGGGGGGAGTGCCGACGGCCGTGCTCATGAACCACCTCCGAGTGTTTGTCCGCGGTCGAAGATCCCGGCCAAGCTCGCCTGAACCGGCGATGCGGGCAGGGTGATGGACGTCTGGACTCCCAGCTGGCTGAAGTCCACGACCACGTAGCGCTGTACCAGCGCCGGGTCCTGGTGCTGGGCGTAGAACTTGTTCAGCGCTTGGTCGATGATCGGCGCCTGCCGTTCAGGTGACAGGCTGCTTATGCCGGCCGGAAGCTTGACCAGGGCATCCTGCAGCCGGGCCACGATGTCCTGGTCCGGCAGGCGCAGCCGCAGCGCGACGTTGGCCGACTCCCGGATCGAGACCACCACCCCGTTGCGCACGTAGACCGCGGCGCTCAGGAAGTAGTCGGCGAGCGGGATGGCCGCCTGGCGCTGCCCCGGCGAGTCGTCCACGGCGGACCGCCCCGGCAGCTGCGGGCTGAGGCTGACGTCGTAGCGCTGCGTGCCCGCCGCCGGACGCGGGAACGGGTCGAGCGCCTTGAAGTAGTACCCGGCCTCCGGGTTGAACGGCACCACGGCGCCGTCTGGAAGGCCACTGATGTAGGTGTCGAGGTCGGCCAGGACCTTCAGCGCGTCGCCGACCTGGTCGGCGCCGGGGGTCGGCGGCCTGGACAGGCTGGCGGGGCGCAGGATCGTGTAAGACCCGGACGAGTCCTCGACCCACTGGCCCTTCTGGAGCGAGGCGACGGTCGCCGGGCTCACAGCGGTCTTGCCGGCGACAAAGCCCCCGACGGGCACGGTGGCGTCGAGAGGCTTGACCGTCCCCGCCGCGGTGGTGGGCGCCGTGGTCTGCCCGCCGGTCTTGATGCTCGCCAGGAGCGCCGGGTCGTGGACCTGGACGGCACGCGCATCGTCGCGCACGATCTCATCCACCTCGGGCGATCCGTCCCGCGCGTAGGTCGCGAGGTACCGGAAGTCGTCCGCGATCTCCACGTTGACGGTGCTGGTGTGGCCGCCGCTGGACATCTTGTAGGTGTAGGTCCGCGCGAGCGCCTCGGTGTGCCGGATGATCGCCTGCACCTGCGGGCGGTAGTCGAGCTTTGTGGCACAGCCGGTCAGCATGCCGAGCACGGAAGCCGCCGCCACCAGAAGACTGAGCGCCCGCTTCACGGGTTCACCTTCAGTGCGTCGCGGAGGATGGACTTCGGCTGGTCGTAGTTGTTGCGGACCGCGAGGACGAAGAGATAGCGGCCCTTGAACCAACAGATCAGAGTCAGCCCGGGCGACGAGGTCGCGTACACCGGGTGCCCCTCCAGCCAGAGCGCCTGCGGCGTCGTCTGGCCGATCTGCGAGATGACTCCGTCGCGGAAGCCGGTGTCGCCGAGCGGGGCGGCGGGCGAGAACCGGCCGACCTCGAGGGTGGCGATCAGCAGCTGGGTCGGCTCGCGGACGCTGAAGAGCGCGACGGCATCAAGTGCGCGCGTCGTGTTGCTGGACTGGAAGTCGCCGCAGGGGTCCTCGCGGCCGACGACGAGTCCGCCCATCGTGGCCGGCGTCGATACGCTGAGCGCCGGGCAGGGGCCGGGACACCCCGGGGGCACGTTCGCGGGCGCTTTGTGAAAGCCCTTGGTGTAGGGCGACGGGCAAGCGACGATGCCGGTCGACTGGTGCGTGGTCGTGGCGTGGCTCTTCGCAGCCGGTGACGGCGAGGAACTCGAGGCGCGCGCCGAGCCGCCCGAGGGGATGACGATCAGCACGGCGCCCGTCGCCAGCATGGCGACGGCGACCACGATGGCAAGGCGCTGGAGGCGGCTCAATGGACCTGCACCTCGCCGGTCACATAGGGGCGCGTCGAGTCCTGGTAGTCGTAGGTGCCTTTGACGGTGAACGTGTAGCTCCAACTGCCGCCGGGCGCGATCGACGGCGACTTGAAAGCCCCGCCGTTGGCCTGCACGCCGCGCGCCTGGGTGTCGTGGTTGACCCACTTGACGATCGTCCCGGCGGCGATGGAGAACGTCTGCGGGCTCAGCTGCTGCTGGGTGGTGTCAGCGCTGATCGTGACTGTGAAGGTCGGGGCCGGAGCCGCGTTCGTGTGCTGCGCCGTGGGGGTATTCGAGCTCGCCTGGTGTTGGGGGGTCGGCGACGGGCTCGGGACCGCGCGCGGCGACGGCGCCGGCGTGAAGTTGAGCAGCGACTGCGACCCCACGGAGTTCTGGCTGCCACAGGCGGCGCCGGCAAGGGCGGCGAGTGCGAGCAGCAGCATCAGCGTCCTCGTCATGCGGTCACCAGATCCCCGGAGCGCTGGATGGCCGCCTCGCTCGCGCCGAGGTAGGCGGTCACGACCCGTTCGTCGGCGAGGACCGTCGCCGCCGGCCCGCGGGCCAGCAGCTTGCCCTGGTCGAGCACCACCAGCTCGTCTGCCAGCGCGGTGATGAGGGGGATGTCGTGCTCGACGACCAGGATCGCGCAGCCGGTCTCGTGGCGCACCCGCCGGATGAGCGGAGCGAGCCCTTCGGATTCCGCCTGGGCGATGCCCGTCGAGGGCTCGTCCAGGAGCAGGACCTTGGGTTCGGACGCGAGCACCACGGCAAGGTCGAGGATGCGGCGCAGACCGGTCGACAGCTCGCGGACGAACTTGTCGCGGTAAGGCGTCAGCGAGAGCAGCTCGAGCAGCCGGTTCGCCTGTGCCTGGGCTCGCCGCTCGGCCCGCCACGCCGGCGGAGCGCCGAACGCGGCCAGGAAGGAGCTGCGCACCTCGAGGCGCTGGTCGAGCGCGACCAGGAGTGATTCGTAAACGGTCAAGGACGGGTAGAGGCGCGCGTCCTGGAAGCGGCGCACCAGCTTGCGGCGGGCCCGGGCGTGCGGCGCCAGCGAGGTGATGTCGCTGCCCTGGTACACGATCTTGCCGGAGTCCGGCGCTACGTAGCCGCTGATGATGTCGATGAGGGTCGTCTTGCCGGAGCCGTTCGGGCCGATCAGGCCGAGCACCTCGCCCTGGCGCAGCTCGAGGCTGACGTTGTCGACAGCGGCCACGCCTCCGAAGCGCTTGGTGATCTCGCGGACCTCGAGCACGGTGCTCGACGCCGCGAGCTCCGCTTCGCGGGCGCGCTTGCCGGCCGCCGACACGATGGTGTCGCCGCCGCCCAGGGCGGCCGTGCCCTTCACGTAGACGGCGCGCAGGAGGTCCGGCCGGCGGAGCAGGTCCTGGGTCGGGCCGGCGAATTTGACCTCGCCCTTCTCGAGGAATACAGCCCGGCGGGCCACGGTGAGGGCCACGTTCACGGACTGCTCGACCAGCACGATTGCGGCGCCTTCGTCGTTGATCTGGCGCACGATCTCGAGCAGCTGCCCGACGACCGCCGGCGCGAGCCCGAGCGACAGCTCGTCGATCAGCAGGATCTTCGGCTCGGAAAGGAATGCCTGCGAGAGCGACAGCATCTGCTGCTCGCCGCCCGACAGCGCCGCGGCCGGCTCGTCGGCGCGCTGCTTCAGCACCGGGAAGACCTGGTAGATGCGGTCCAGCCGCTTGCGAGCCGCCGCCGCGTCGCGCTCCATCCAGGTGCCGAGCTCGAGGTTCTCGCGCACGGTCAGGCCCCCGAAGATGCCGCGACCGCCGGGCATCTGGATGATGCCGCGCTTGGCGATCTCGTGCGGCGGCATGTGGGTGATGTCGCGGCCGCCGAGGATGATCGCGCCACCGGTTGCCTCCTGGGTCCCGCTGATCGCGCGCAAGAGGGTGGACTTGCCGGCGCCGTTGGTGCCGAGAAGCGCCACGATCTCGCCGGGGTCGAGCTCGAAGTCGATCCCGAAGAGCACCTGCACGCCGTCGTAGCCGGCGTCCACCTTCTCGCAGGTGAGCAGCTTGGCGGTCTCGCCGGCGCGCTTCGCCCGGTGCCAGCGCTCGACCGACCCCGCCGCCAGGATGTTGTTGCGCATGTCGCCTTCGAAGAAGTCGGCGGCCGTGATGATCAGCAGCGAGCCCACCAGGATGAAGGGCAGGGTCGCCAGGAACATCGGGCTGTAGCCGAGGTTCGCCTGGATGGCCCCGAAGAAGACCACCGCGATGGCGCCGGGGACCGCTTGCAGGCCGAGGAAGTTGAGGGCCAGCGTCCGGACCCTCGGCGGCACCACCTGGGCCGCCACCGTGATCGTCGCCGGGCGCAGCAGGCCACGGCCGAGGCCTACGAAGGCGTAGCCCGCGATCGCGATCGGGAGCGGGGGCGCCACCGCGAAGACGATCAGGCCGAACGAGGCTACGAAGCCGAAGCTGGCGGCGATGCGCAGCACCGACCCCGGGGACGAGCGCTGGAGGCGGTCGATAAGGAAGCCGCCGCCGAGGCCGCCGACGAGCCCGGCGAGCACCGCGGGGATCAGGACCAGGCCGCGCTGGAACGCGTTGAGCCCGTAGACGTCCGCCAGGAAGAAACCGACGAAGAGGTCGAACGAGGTGTCGCCGACGCTGCTCACCACGTAGGCGATGAACAAGCGCCGCATGGTGCGCACCGCGAACGTCGCCCGGATGCTCTCCCCCAGCGAGAGCGGCTCGTCCTCCTTGACAGCCTCTTCCTCGCTGAGGCCGGCCGCCTTGCGCTCCCAGTAGCCGCGCACCGGGTTGCGAAGGAAGAGCAGCGACACGATCCCGGCGGCCAGCAGGGCCGCCTCGATGATCACGAAGGTGCTCCTCCAGCCAACGCGGAAGACCATGAAGCTGGTCAGCACCGCAGAGATGAGCGTCGCGATGCGGCCGGCCGTGACCAGCAGCGAGATCGCCCTGCCGCGGGTCTCGATCGGGTACCAATCGGCAACGAGCGCCGTCTGCGGGATGCCGTTCAGCTGGAAGCCCGCGGCGTCGAGGCTGGCGCCCGCCGAGAGCGACTGGCGGCCCACGGCTTGGGACATCACCAAGCCGCCGACGGCCTGGACGATGGCGCCCGCGCCCACCAGAGGCGTGCGCCGGTGGCGGTCCGCCCACCAGGCGATCGGTATGGCGGCCACCGTCCCGATCACCCCGATGAGGGCGAACAGGCCGATGATCACCTCCAGCCTCAGGTTGAGGTCCGACTGGATGTTGGGTCCCGCGTAGCCGAGGATCCCGGATTCGAAGTTCCCCACGAAACCCAGCAGGGTCAGCACGATGAGGGGCATCACGCCGTACTTCGACCTGCGCAGCTGCGAGAGGTCGTACCAGGGCTTCTGTCCAGGGTCGATGGCCACAGGCTGGGTCACCTCGGGCTCAGTCACGCGACGCCCTCCGGCAGCGGCTCGTCCGAACCCTCCGCCGCCAGCGCCGCGCTGATCGCAGCCGCCTCGCGCGACAGCGCCACTCTCGCCAGGCCTCGGGCTCCGACCCCACTGAGCCGCGAACCGAGCAGCTGGAAGGCGCCCATCGGGGCTCCTGCGACGCTCGGCGGCGCCAGCGGGATCAGCTGCTGCTGCAGCGCCTCCGGCGTCAGGTCGCCGTACAGGCTCGGCACGATCATCCGGTTGCGCCGCGCGATGATCCGCAGCACCGCGTCACGCGCGGTCGCGGCCGCGCCCAGGAGGCCTCCCGGCGCGAAGTAGAGGATCACGAGCGGCAGTGCGGGCAGCAGCGTGCTGACACCCGGGACCTGCTGGCCGAGGAGGTTCAGGCCGTAGATGACCGCCACCCCGAGCAGGCCGCCCCAGACCGACCCGACGCCGCCGACGATCACCATCTCGAAGACGATCAGGCTCTGCAGCGGGTCGTAGTTGCCCGGCGCGACGCCGAACTGCTCGTAGGCGAGCAGCGCGCCGCCTACGCCCGCCAGCGCGCCCGACGCAGCGAACACACCGAGCTTCATTCGCACTCCGCTGACGCCCGACGCCTCGAGGCTCGCCTCGTTCTCCCGCCCGGCGATGGCCAGCCGCCCGAAGCGGCTCCGGCGGAGGTTGCGGACGATCACGATCGAGACGACGAGCGTCACCGCGGCCAGCCCGTACATCCAGCGGTCGTCGCCGAAGTCAAGCAGGAAGAGCGAGGGCCGCTTCACGATCCCCGGTTGGAGCCAGCCGAAGTAGTTCGGGTCGAAAAGCAAAGCCCTGGCGACGATCGCAAAGGCGAATGTCACGGCGACCAGGAAGATGCCCTTGATGCGCAGGGCTGGGAATGCCATCAGCGTGCCGACGGCGACGGACACCAGCACCGCGATGGGGATGGCGAGCCACGCCGTCAGGCCGACCTTGGAACTCAGCCAGGCGGCCGTCAGCGAGCTGATCGCCGCCAGCGCGTACTGGCCGAAGCTCGCCTGCCCCGCCCAACCTGTGAGCATCACGATGGAGAGGGCGACGACCCCGGTCAGCATGATCACGCCCAGTTCCTGGACCTGCCCGATCGAGAGGATGAAGGGCGCAACGATCAGGCCGGCGAAGCCGATCGCCACGGCTCCCCACTTCAGGAGGCGGAGGACGAGCATCCCGCTCATCTCGGCCGGGACCGGCCGGATCTCGGCGGTTCCCTGCCAGGAGGTCGACTCGTCGGCCAGGCGCGACAGGCTGCGGCCGCGAAGGATGAGGCCGCCCACGAGCAGGGCCAGCAGCCCGGCGTCGAAGATCGCGGTGACCGCAGGGTCCTGGAACGCAACGGTCTCGCTGGCGGCGGTCAGCCCGACGGTGAGGGCGATCGCCGTCCAGAGGCTGCGCATCCGGGCGAGCACTGCTGCGGTCAGCGGGATCAGGAGCGTCACCGGTCCTGGAGACAGCGCCGCCGCCGGCCGGTACTCGAAGCCCTGGAGCATGATCGCGAGCGCGCTCAGGCCGCCGGACAGCGTCCACACGATCAGGCTCATCAAGCCCACGCTGATGCCGAGCAGGCTGGCCCGCTCGGCGTTCTCCGCAGACGCCCGCAGGGCCCGGCCCAGGCGGCTGTAGCGGAGGAAGAAGACGACCGCGGCGATGACGACGAGCGCGGTGACGGCTGCAAACACCTGGGCGAACCCGAACGGCTCCGGGTAGTTGGAGAAGGTGAACTTCCAGTGCGAGAGCGGCAGGTTCGGCGTCAGCGGCACTGTGCCGCCCTGGATGTCGAGCGGCCGCAGGTTCACGGGCGGCAGGATCGGAAGCTGCTCGATGATGCCTGAGGCGCCTTCGGCGAGGAAGGTGCCGGCGAACACGGTCAGCAGCGTCAGGACGAGGCGCGGCGCTCGGGCGAAACGGATCCCGAAGAGGAGGTGGAACGCTGTGCCGGTGCCGAGGCCGACCGCGAGACCGATCACAAAGGCGAGCGGGAACGGCAGGCCCGAGAGCTGCATCAGCAGGAAGCACAGACTTCCGCCGGCGACGCCCAGCGCGGTCTGCGCGAAGTTGATGACGCGGACGGTGGAGTAGACCAGCACGACGCCGACCGTCGCCAGCGAGATGATCAATCCGTCGATCAGGCCACCCACAAGGATCGATGCGGGCGTGCGCGCGTAGCCGGATGCCGGGCCGGGCATCAGGAAGGAGATCAGCAGCAGGCCGATCAGCGCGGCCGTCGCGACGACCGGCTCGGGGATGCGGCGCAGGGCTGCCGGCATCAGGTCCCGCCGCCCGTCTTCGGCAGCGGCGGCCAGTCGAGGCTCGCGATCTGCTCGTTGGTGTTGATCGTGGCGCCGTTGCCGGCGTCGCCGGTGATCGACTCGGAGACGATGATCCCGCCGTACTGCGGCGCGATGACGAAGTTCCAGGTCTGCGCCAGCGGCGCGGCGTAGGGGACCTTTGTGGCCGGGTCGTTCTTCGTGATCAGGACGTTGGCCGACACGGGCCAGCCGTCGACGATCTGGCCGCAGGCGTCCACGCGCACGCGCTTGTTGGACTCGGAAGCCGCGATTCGGATGGTCCAGTTGTTGACCGGGTCGCTGGAGGCGTACTCCCAGCTGAACTGGGCCGGGTTGGGCGCGTCCGGCGTCGGCAGGCCCGTGTTGCCAGAGTTACCGGCCGGCAGCGGCAGCGCGAAGATCAGCACGCCGACGCCGTTGCCGTTGGTGCCGTTCTTGACGGGCGCGAACTCCTCGATCGGCTGGCCCGTGGCGTCCAGGCGAGTGATGTCGGTGATGTCGATGCCGCCGTTGGGGTCGAAGTTGTCCTGGATCAGGGCGGCGTTGTAGTTGACCGGCGAGTAGGTCTGCATCGTGTAGGTGATGACCTCGGTGTCGCCGGCCACGTAGGGGTCGGGCTGCACCGTCTTGAAGGTGAAGTGGTGGTCAGGCTGGCCCTGCAAGGGCGTGGCCGGGTAGTCGCCGAGGTCCGTCGACTGCTCGAGTAGGCGGTTCTCGAAACCCGAGAACGTCGTGGGCACTGGACTGCCTGCGCCTTTGCGCTGGTACGTGCCCATCCATCGGTACACGCCGTCCTGCGGCGGGTTGTCGACGTTGACCTGAGCCTCCTTCAGCGCCGGCGCGCCGAGAGGCGCCGACGGGCAGGGGTTCGGGGGCAGCGTGAACGAGACGGGAGGCAGCGAGGTGATCGGCGGCAGCGGGATTTCCGGGGTCTGCACCGGCGTCGGCTTCGGCTTGGGCTGCCCGAAGAGGATGTCCGAAAGGATCTTCTGCATCCCCACGCCGAAGGACGTCGGGCCGCAGCCGGAGAGAACGAGGAGGAGGGCCAGTACAAGGGCTCCGCGGCGCAGCTTCATGCCACCCTCCTGCGAATGGGCAGCTCGATCCTCTGGCCGCGCGGCTCGGCGTCGACCACGTAGGGGTGCTGCAGGGAGAGACGGGAGAACAGCGCGACCACGCGGAGCGTGATCGGGTGCGCCTGCGCCAGACGCGATCGCAGGCGGCGCGAGTAGTCCTTGGCGGTGACCACCAGCTCTGGGTTGATCGCGCCCTGCAGGTCTCCCCACAGCGCGCGGGTCACGAGCCAGGCGAACTCGGTGTGCTGCTGGTCGGGTGTGAAGCGGTCCGTGAACATCAGCGGCGTGTCGCTGCCGTGCGCATAGCCGTAGTCGGTGCAGAGATCGCGCCACTCGATGTAGGCGAGCTCCAGCTCGGCTCGGGGGCCGCGCGCCCGGGCGAGCCGGCGGCGCCGCTGCAGGCGTAGGAACTTCGCGACCAGCGGCACGATCAGGTAGATCGCGAGGATCACCAGCGCGGCCAGGACCACGGAGACCGCGACCGGCTGCAGCTGCTGGTAGAGCGGCACCGACTGCGGGATCAGATAGGGCACGTAAAGCGGCACGCCGATCTCCTGGCTGGGGGTGATCGCCGAGTTGTTCTGCTTGTTGCCCGCGAGGTTCGACTTGGCGTGGGCCGGCGTGCCGATGACGGGCACCCATTCGTAGCCGGAGAAGTAGACCTCGGGGAACGAGGTTCCGTTCCGCGGGTGGACCTCGATGTGCCCGTTGATCTTCGCCCCGCCGTCGAACCCGTAGCCGATCCGGCTCGGCAGGCCGATCCAGCGGGCGAGCAGGGCCTGCAGCGCCACGATCTCGTAGGGGGTGGCCTGGCGCGTCTGGATGATCTGCGTCACGCGGTCCGGCGGGATCGGCACCGGGACGCCGCTGCCTGCCGCGGTCACGTTCTGGAGCACCCAGTTGCGCAGGAAGTCGTACTCGGCCCAGAGCGAGTCCTTCGGCGCCTGCTTGATGAGGTCCTTGACCGCGGCCGGAGGGGCCGGCACCGACATGAACTGCTTGAACTGGTCCGGGATCTCGGGTTTCGTGCCCAGCGCCGAGAGCTTGTTGACGTCAACCGGTCCCGCCGCGACGACCGTGTAGGAGAACCCGGGGTTGATGCTGCCCTCGATGAGGCGGATGTTGCCGTTGCGGAAGTCGTAGGCGAGCTTCGGCCCCTCCGCGATGACGCCGATCATGTCCGGCAGCCCGGGCAGGACGGCCCCGGTCAGGCCGCGGACGGTGAAGGTCGCCTTCGCGCCTGCCGGCATCGAGCCGTCGACGACGCCGGTCTTCTGGACCGGGATGAGCTCGCTCTTGGCGTAGGGCGGCAGCAGCCAGTTCTCGCCGTCGT
>Ga0070714_100001812_pt1 | contig 15528 bp, 13 predicted proteins | sample LARL83metaG_FD_65450 | JGI IMG/M metagenome (GOLD analysis project Ga0070714, IMG submission 65450) | Corn, switchgrass and miscanthus rhizosphere microbial communities from Kellogg Biological Station, Michigan, USA - LAR L8-3 metaG | ecosystem: Host-associated > Plants > Roots > Rhizosphere ...
CGGGGCTGGCTGCCGATGCATTGGCTTCGCCGCTGATTCCGCGCGGCGCATTCGCCGAGTCAACCTCACCGTCCCCTGATTTGCGCGCTGCCATCATCCAAGCCTCGTCGAGCGTCGCCAATGTGGAGACGAGCGCGGGAAAAATTCGCGGCTACATTCGCAACGACATTTACACGTTCAAGGGAGTCCCATACGGCGCCAGTACCGCCGGCAGCGCCCGGTTCCTCGCCCCTTCCAAGCCCGTTCCATGGACCGGTGTGCGCACGACCATGCACTACGGTCCCGTCGCACCGCAGCCGAAACGCGAGAATTGGAACCGGGATGAAATGGCCTTTCTGTTAGATTGGGATGACGGTTACGCGGGCGAGGATTGTCTGGTGCTGAATATCTGGACGCAGAGCCTCAGCGACAGCCGCAAGCGGCCGGTGATGGTTTGGCTCCATGGGGGTGCGTCCACCTTTGGCTCCGGCCATCAGCTCAAATGCTATGACGGCGAAAATCTCTGCCGGCGCGGCGACGCGGTCGTGATCACTTTGAACCATCGTCTGGGCATTTTCGGTTACCTGGATTTGTCGAGACTGGGGGATGATGCATTCGCCGATTCCGTCAATGTCGGCATGCTCGATATCGTTCAAGCCTTGCAATGGGTGCGGGAGAACATCGCCAATTTCGGCGGAGATCCTGGAAATGTAACGATCTTTGGCGAATCCTCCGGTGGATACGAGGTCAGCATCCTGATGAACATGCCGCGCGCTCAGGGTTTGTTTCACCGTGCCATCGTGCAGAGCGGATCGTCACTAAAGCTCAACACAAAAGACCAGGCCGCCCAAAGGACTGATAGGGTGCTCAAGGGGCTGGGCCTGAACCGATCGAATTTCTCGAAGATTCAAACGCTTCCGGTGGAGCAGATCATCGAGGTCGCCACGAAAGTCGGGGGGGCGCTGGGTGCGCGCTTCTGGGTCGATGGACAACTGATCCCGACTGATCCATTTGATCCCTCCGCGCTCAAAATGTCCGCCCAGGTTCCCATGCTCATCGGCACGGTATTAAACGAGGCCTCTCCAATCGGGGATCCGGGTTTGGAAGCCGAGTTTGCGGATGTGGAAAAACACGCCACCGCGACGTTCGGCGGTAAAGCTCCCGCCATCATCGAAACGGCGCGGCGGCTGCATCCCAAGGCCAGTCCAATCGAAATCTCCACGCTGATCGATTTGAGCGTCGCCGGCTCGCTGCTCTACAACGCCATTAAGCAGGCCCAGCTAAAGAGCGCACTCGGCGGCGCGCCCGCATATATGTATCTATTCGCCTGGCAAACACCCGTACTCGATGGCCGTCTGCTGGCGTTGCACCAGTCGGAAATTCCATTCGTCTTTGATAATACCGACGGCTGCGCATCCATGACCGGCGGCGGTCCCGAGCCGCGCGCCTTGGCTGCAAAAGTCTGCGACGCGTGGATCAATTTTGCCCGCCACGGCAATCCCAGCCACCCAGGTTTGCCGGACTGGCCCGCGTTCACCAAGGACAACGGCGCGACGATGGTGTTCGATTCCGCCTGCCGGCTCCAGAGTTATCCCGACCGTGAGCTTCACGATCTGATTGTCTCGGTAATTCGGGAGCGAACGCATTCGTAGTTTCTTATTTGTCTTCCGTCGTTGGACATTGCAGGCGGCTATGCCATAGACAGGAGAACATGATGCCACAAGTAGAACCCGTGTCCGTGATGTCTAATGTGTTGAAAGACCTGTGGTCGATACCCGGATATTCCCGAAGTGACGCAGTTTTCGACGAACGGTCATGTGGGGCCTGCACTGCTGTGGATGAAGATTCCGGAACGAGTTTGGTAGGATACAAGTTACGACCTTTCACCGGCTGCTGATTTGCGCCGGCGGTCAGATTAATAACTAGTTAGGCGGCACGACGCGCACATGCGAACAGACAATCTTTATCAATTGCCCGCCGATCTGCCCGTGCCTGTGGACGACGGCGCTGCTCGGCATCTTGCGGGCTCCGGGCTGCCGGCTGTCGCGCTGCCCTCCACGAGCGGCGGCATGGTCAGGTTGGATGATGCAGCGATTTCTCTGGCGGTGGTGTATTGCTATCCGCGCACGGGTCGGCCCGATGCGAATTCCCTAGGCGGCACGGAACTATGGAATGCAATACCGGGCGCTCGTGGCTGCACGCCACAATCTTGTGCCTACCGCGACCATTATCAGGAATCGTGGGGTCTGGGTGCGGCCGTTTACGGGCTCAGCACTCAGCCGACTGATTATCAGCGCGAGGCCGTGAGCCGGCTGCAACTGCCCTTCGCACTCTTGAGTGACGCCGCAGGCGCGTTCTCAACATCTTTGCGGTTGCCGTCGTTCGAGGTGGAGGGCGTGCGTCTGCTGAAGCGCCTCACTCTCATCGTCGGGAAGGGACGTATTCTGCACTGCGTCTACCCCGTGTTTCCGCCCGACACGGACGCTGAGAGAGCAATCAACTGGATTCGCGCCCATGCCGCCTAACCAAACGCTGCGACGGACCGGCCCCGCGTCGTGCGTTCTGGTAGAGTGAGAGTCGGTCGGCGCGGTGCCGGCCGTTGAACGTTGATCCGTTATGCGCCCTCAAGTGAGAAGACCGTGACAGAGCCTCTAGCGATCCAGATAAGACCATTCACCGCCGCTGACCAAGAAGAGGTTCGGGAGTTAATTTTGTCTGGCCTGGAAGAACATTGGGGCACGAGAGATCCGTTAAAGAATCCTGACCTCGACGACATCGATCGGAGCTACGCGGACGCAATGTTCCTAGTCGCATGCAAAGGTAACTCAATAGTCGGCACAGGCGCGTTAGTGCCCAGGAGTGACAAAGCGGCGGAGATCGTACGGATGTCAGTGGCTGCTGGCCGACGGAGGCAAGGCCTTGGAAGCATGATCCTGAAAGCGCTTCTGCGGCAGGCTGAAGGTATCGGAATCACGCGAGTTGTTCTGGAAACGACTGCCAGCTGGCACGACGCCGTGCGTTTCTACCTGCGTCATGGCTTCGAAGTAACACATTACAAAGACGATGATGTGTATTTTGCACTGGACCTTCGGCGGTCGGACCCATGCGATAGAACGGAGACGGAAAAAGGGTCCGACACGAATGGCATTCGCTTAGTCATAAGTCCGCGCCGCGGCGCGCGTTACATCAATGATTGTTGAGGCACTGGCGCGACAAGCGGCCTCCTGCGAAGATGGTGTTGTTCTACGACACTTTTCACAGGAGGCCACGGATGGCTGTCGCTTGTTCGATTGCACGCGTGAAGCGCGAGTTGTTTGCGGATGTTCCCATCGCCGAGTGTTTCAATCAAGGTGGTGATCGAAAGGAACTCGCAGCCTTCGGCAGCAAATTGAGAGCAACGGCCCCCGATGTCGTGATTGATTAGTCGGCGACTGCGGCATTCACTTCCTCGATGTATGGTGGCGTATTCGCAAGCAGAAGCAGAGGACCTGGTTCGAGTGTTTACCGGGGCTGTGGGCCGGCTTGTTGTGATCAGCAGCAGTGACGTTTATCGCGTGCGCGATCGGCTACATGGTCTCGATAATACTCCGGCTGATCCGCTACCACTGACGGAAGATGCCCCGCTGCGCTCGCGACTCTACCCGTACCGCACCACAGAAGATCGGCCGCAATATCACTACGAAAAAATTCTGGTGGAACGGGCGGTGCTGGGAAATGATTCTCTCCCGGCCACGGTCTTGCGCCTGCCGGCCGTTTACGGGCAGGGCGATTTTCAGCACCGCACGTTCAAATATCTCAAGCGCATGGATGACCAAAGGCCTGCGATCCTAGTCAATCAGGACCAGCTGCAATGGCGCTGGTCGCGCGGTTACGTTGAAAATGTCGCCGCCGCGATTGCGCTGGCCGCAACGCATCCGCGCGCTGGGGGCCGGATTTACAAGCGGAGCCGGCGCTGTGCACCGGCGAGTGGATCGCGCACATCGCCCGCGCCGCCGACTGGCACGGCCAAGTGCTCGGCGTGCCCGAAGGAGATCTACCAGCGCACCTCCGAAACGACGCCATGGACTGGCGACACGACTGGGTCGTCGACACCACCCGAATTCGCAGTGAGCTCGGGTATGTGGAGCCTGTCGCTTTAGAAAAGGCGATAGATCGCACCGTATTCTGGGAGCGGCACAACGCGCCAACAATCGACGCGCAGCAGTTCGACTACGCCGCCGAAGATGCCGCACTTGCCCGTCAAAGGCGGCACTAGAAGGCAGAAGGGGGACACTGTTGCTTATCGGCACTCGGAAGCAGCAGCGTCCCCTTTTATTCGTTCTGGGTACAACTTTCGTCGGCTTGGACATGAGCGCTGTACGTTGCGGCACGTCATCTCGTCTTTAGATATGATACAGGCGAGATGACAACGCATTTAAATTCCATCTTCGCCGTGGTTCTCCTGGCGATTGCTCCTTCCCTTGCATGCGCGCAATGGGGGATATCCCAATTTTTGGAATGTGAGTTCAACAACGATGTTTGAAAATTCTAATCTGACGATTCGAGATGCCACGCCGCAGGACGTTGGTTTGATCCTTGGCTTTATCCGGAAGAAGGCGGCTTTCGATGGCGTGCCGGATTGGGTGGAGGCCACGGAGGAGAAGTTGCATCGCGAGCTTTTTGGCGAGAATCCCAACGCGTTCGTCTTGTTTTCCGAGCTTGACGGAAATGTCGTTGGGTTCGCGATTTACTATCTGACCTTCTCATCGTTTAAAGCTCGGCCCGGAATATGGCTGGACGATTTATTTGTGGATGACGGTGCGCGCGGCCAGGGAGCAGGCAAGGCGTTGCTGGCACATCTGGCGAAAATCGCCCACGAGCGCAGCTATGGTTCAATCGATTGGGTTACCGCGACTGACAATGCCAAGGGTCTGATGTTTTATCAACGCAACGGAGCGCGCGTACAGGAGGTAGTGCGCGTCCTGCGATTGGATCGTGTAGCCATTTCACGCCTGGCGGAACATGGGGCGACTTGACCAAACCTCCGCGCGGCGACCGCCGGTGTGATGTATGATGATCTCCGACTGGAGGTCATTCCAGCAACTCCACCACGTGAATATCGTTCGCCGTCGAGCGAAGACCGCCGGCGCCGACGAGCGCGCGGATGCTCCAGTTCGGCGCCGTCGCGCCAGACGAATCGTGCCCCCATGGCGAGGCGGTCTACGAGTTCATCGTTTAGCGCGACGCATGTGCTGGCATCGCGACCGATTTGGGGAACGCAGTCTTGAGCGCGGCCATATTTGCGATGATCCCGTCGCGATACGAATCCGGCGTAAAGCCGCTAGGGTAGGTGCTTTTCGTCGTCGCAGTTCAGTACTTGTGTGCCAGAACTCGAACCCAATAGAAGTCCGCGGACCACTGCCCGTCATCGGACTGACGAAGGTTTAGCCGCCGGGCAGCATCATGACGCGCAATGAGGGCCCGCTGCTCTTCGTTGACGTCGGTCATCGTATACGTCCAGCAATCCGTGCGATGCATCAGGAGACTTACTTCATTGAGCGCGGCGATAATTCCGGCAGGCATGTGGTATTGGCGCCGGTGGGAAGCATCCATCAACATGTAGAAGTCACTCATAAACTTGGACCACTGCGCTTCCCAGTAATTGCATGGAGCTTGCAGGAGCAGTTGGCCGGCGGGCTTGAGCACGCGAGAAAGTTCCGCGTAGAGGAGGGCCGGCTGTGCGATGTGGTGAAGGACGGCGCGGCACAGAACGCGATCCACGGCCCCAGTCGAGATCGGCAGCGCTTCCGCGAGGGCCACTGCCGTTACCAATTGTCCGCGGGGCAGACCTTCGGCGGCGGCAGTAAATTCCGCCATCGCAGATTCCATCGCGTCATAGGCGAAGACTTTTAGATCAGGATGTGTCCGCGCCGCCGCTATGGAAAATGCGCCGTTCCCGCAACCGACATCGGTCAGCGCCGTCGCGCCCGGAAGGTTCAAGAGCGCAAGCGTTGTCTGAATGTCATCCGCCGTCTGGCATTCGGACCGGTACTGACCAGAAGTCGACCACAGGTCTTTCAACACATTAGACATCACGGGTTCTACTTGTGGCATCATGTTCTCCTGTCTATGGCATAGCCGCCACGACGGTCCACCAGTTGCCATCGATCTGTGGCCGAAGCGGAGCCGATTCGCCTGTACATCGGGTTATGTCCCGTCAGTATCTGCCCAATTCTGCAGAAAGTGAATACTGCAGGTAAGGGAGGTTGGGTCGAAGGCGCGGAAAGTATCGACATGGCCGTCGGGGAAGAGGATGTTGTTGCCCTGGCGGTGCATCGATAGGCCGCCGGGTTCGCGGGAAAAGGTAAGGCATCTGGTTTCACCGTCGTTTTTATTCGGATCGTCAGCGTAGCTCGATGTACCAAACGGCGGCGGGTACTGCACATCGGCGGTGCAGTCGCCGGATAGGACGAATGTTGAGCCGGTGTGGATCGATGAGAGCTGCATGGTCACAAGGACGGGTTTGTGCTGGCGCATCCATCGGGTGCCGAGGAAATAATTCAAGTGGCGTTCGGGCGCACCGGGATAAGCCGGGCATTGATAGACGGGCGAATCAGCGATAGCGCGATCCGCGGTGTACCCGAGATAAGGGGCCAGAAGTGCCGTCCACGCCGGCCCGACGTAATCGGGCGAGGCGGCGTCGGTATGGCAAGCGCCCGCGGCGGGAACGTACGGCGGAAGATACCCCTGGTTGGAAGCTGCATAATCGTGGAAGGCTTGCCCGAGCTGGCGGAGCTGCGAAGCGCATTGGATCGTCTTAGCCTGCTCGCGCGCCCGGGAGAGTGAGGGGAGCAAGAGCGCGATGAGCAAGCCGATAATGCCGAGGCTGACGAGCAATTCGACGAGCGTGAAGGCCTTGCGGGTTGCGGTCATGTGCAGCCTCCGGTGAAGGGATCTATTGTTGGGCCTTGAAGAATGCGATCGCGTTACGGAAAGACTCGGCGATTCCGGCTTTGTCGGTGCCCGCGATTTCGGTGACGGAGACATCGAGATGATGTTCTTTCGCGAGATCGGCGAGGCGGAGGTTAGTCGGCGCGAGAAATGCGTCTGTGTGGCCGTAGTAGAGTCGGGCTGGACACTTGAGGCTTTGCGCATAAGCGAGCGGCGAGCGAACTTCCAGTTCATGAGGATCAGCAGGGTCGAACGGAAATTTCGCGACGTCCGCGGCGGGCAACAGTTTGGCGAGCAGGGCCATGTCGGGAATTCCGAAGTGCGACGTGGCCGCACGAAATGTGGGCGACGCTTCCGCCGCAAGGAGCGCGAGCGGTCCTCCAGAGCCAAAGCCAACAAGAAAGATGTGATCGGGATCGACGTCGGGTTGTGTTCGGAGAAATGCCGCGGCGGCGATAACGTCTTCCACCTCATCGTAGTAAAACGAGGCGACTCCCGCTTGTCCGTATTCGGACCGCAGCGACGGCATGAGGAGGACGAAGTTGGCATCGCGGAAAGGCTGGGCGGCGATCCACTCCTCCGCTTGAAGTCCGCGCAGGTTGTGAAGAACTATGACCGCGGGATGTTTACCAGTGGCGGCGGATGGCGAATCGGAAATCCATGCCTTGAGCGCAAGATCGCCGGATTTGTATTCAATCACGCGTGCGCCGGGCGGCGTGGCGGGGAGATTCGACAGTTTGAAATCCGACGGATTGGCGGAAATAGGCTTGAGGAGTTTAGTGTGGAAGCGAGCGCGTACCGCTGCGTAGTCTTCGCTTTGCACTACAACGACGGGTTGAAACTTCGAAGGGTCTCTCGCGGTCGCTTCGTTCGGGAGAATCGATGCTCGGATGTCCTTCCACGCATCGGCTGCGGTGGCGTACGAATCGGCGGTGAGTTTCGCGAAGGCGGCGCGGTAGGAGGAGGTCATCTTCACGAACAGAGCGGAAAACTGGTGGCGCGCCTTGACGGTCATTCTCATCGCAGGCGTATTTTCAAGCGCTGGTTTTCGCGTGAGATCGAGCTTCCAGACGCCATCGATTTTCTTGAAATAGAGGTCCATGCCTCCGGGGCCATGGATCGTGGAGTCATCACCCGCCGTGTCTTCGATCAGCCCGTTGGATATCGTCTGGCGTTGGAACATTCGAACCGCCGCGGGCGAGACGGTTGAATCCCATTCCGGCGCGGTGGGGAATGCGACGTGAAGTGCCTTTTGAAAATCCGCCTGAGCTTCGACGGCTGTGGCGGCGAGATCGGATTCGACTGGATCGAGCAGTAACAACGAAGAAAATCGGGAGGCATCCGCGAGAACGTCGGCGGCGACGATGTCCGACCAAGCTGCCTTCGCGGTATGGGTCGCGACGTTCCCGCGCGGGAGAGAATCGCGCGCAGCGGTTGGCGCCGCAGTTTTACCGGCAGGCGCGAGCGCAACCGCAACACCGGCGGTTCCCCCGGCAATGAGCAGGACCGCGACCGAGGTGGCGGCCACGAATTTTAGTTTTGCGCGAATCATCATAGAGAATGCTCCCTTGGCAAGTGAGGCGACGGGCGCCGACGAGGTGGTCGCGATCGACGACGGGAGTGACAAGACATGCGCCTGCGGCGCATTTGTCGCGGCATGCAGAGAAAGAAGCATCGGCAGTGCCGCGGGGGAAGCGCACGGGCCAAGCAACCGGCGAAGTTTGTCGATCGCGCGAAGGCAACGCTGCTTGGCAGCGTCGTCGGAAACGTTTAGTGCGAGCGCGACCTCGTTCATCGGCTTATTCTGGAAATAGCGCAGGAGGACCGCATCCCGATCACGCGCGCTCAGCCGCGACATTGCCCGATCGATGTGCGGCTCGAGTTCGGACCAGTCGGCTAAGGCAGAATCAGATTGGGTGTGTGCGGTGATCATGGATTTAGCTGCGTCCTGTTCGTACCGAAGTCGCCGGACGGCTGCGCGCCGAGCGTTGGCGGCGGCATAGCGCGCTGCGTTGTACAACCACCCCGCGATCGTGATCCGCGGCCCAATCCGGGCCGCCCGCTGCGCGAACATCAGAAACACCGCCTGCGTCACGTCGTCCGCGAGGTGCGCATCCCGCGTCTGGCGTGTCGCCGCGCCACGCACAAGCGCGGCGTACCGCTGGACTAGTTCCGTGAAGGCCGGCTGCGAGCCATGTTCAACAAACTCACGGAGCAGCGTGCGATCGTCGTCAGTCGGGCGGTTCATCACCCCATCATGTGCAGCAACCGGGCTTTGGAACAAATAAAATTCTTTACAGGCGCTGCCGGAAGAATTTCAGCGTTTGGCGCAGCGATTCCATAACGGCCTCTTTGGGGGGAAGTTTCACGGTGGTGGCGGTGACGTCGATATTGTGCTCCCGGGCGAGTTGCGCAAATCGCCGATCGCTGGGGATAAGATAGGGTTCGGCGCCGCAGTCAAAAAGACGTGCGGGGCATTTGAGACTTTGGGCGTAGGCGAGGGGGGATCGGACCTCAAACTCCTGGGGATTGCCGCGATCAAATGGGAATCTCGCAATTTCAGCCGGGGGAAAGTATTTGCAAATCAGCAGTAGGTCGTTCAACCCAGAGATCGCGGACGCAGCGCGGAATGCGGGAGAAGTTTCGGCGGCAAGGAGCGCGATGCCGGCAGAATCACCGTAGCCGACGACGAATACGCGATCGGGATCGACGTCGGGCCGCGCTTTGAGAAATGCCGCGGCAGCGAGAACATCGTCCACCTCGTCGTAACATTGCGAATACGCGCCCGCCTGACCATTTTCTCCGCGGAGCGCGGGCATGAGGACTACGAAACCCGCGTCACGAAAAATCTGCGTCCCCGCCCAACGGTCAGGGTGAAGCGAGAAGCCACCATGGAGATGGACAAGCGCTGGGTGTTTGGTCGCCGTCGTTGTGGGCGGAGTGAATAGCCAGCCCTTGAGACGAAGTTCGGCCGATGGGTATTCGATCACAACCGCATCAGAAGGCGTCGCTGGTAAAGCGGTGGGCCTCGCGAGATCGGGTGCGGGTCCGACCTTATTAAGCTTGGTGTGAAACCGCGAACGTACAACCGCATAGTCCTCAGTCTGAATGGCCACAATCGGTTCAAACGAAGGTTGCGGCGGACGGAGTTCCGGGGGCGTCTCCTGAATTTTGACAAGGAATTTGCTGCGGACGTCGGCCAGCGCGGCACCGCGCGAAGCATACCCGCCGATGAGGAGTTTCCTGGTGGCGGTTGCGTAAATATCAGTAAGTTTGGTCATGGAATAGACCAGGCGAATGCGCGCCTGGCCAGTAGCGCGTTTGAATTTGGCGTCCGCCTCGAGTGCGGGCTTGTGGGTGAGGTCCCACTTCCAGTGACCGTCGATTTTGCGGAAGAAAAAGTCGAAGCCGTTGGGTTGACGGATTGTGGATTCGTCACCAACGGTGTCCTCAACAAACTTGTCCAAGCCTGTCATCTGCATGGCAACGAAGCGCGCCGCAGCGGCGGGCAGTGTGGTATCTGGGATGACGGGGGCATTAGCAAACTTCGACTTAAGCGCAGCTTCGAAGACGCCCTGAGAGGCGACCGGTACATCCAGTAAACTTGCGTCAGCAGGATCCAGGAGCAAGAGGTCACGAAGGTGGGCAGCGTCGGCGGTGATGCCGGCGGTGTACGCCTCGTAAAACACAGCGCGCGGCGAGCCAGCGGCAAACTGCGATGGTAATACAACCGGGGCTGCGGGAACCGCCGGCGTCGCGGCGCGGACAGGGGCGGCCGCCTGCGCGCCGGTGAGCGCCCATTGGGCACTCCCAAGCGTTGCAACGACCGCAACCGTACATACTAGAACTGATTTGAGCTTGGATCGGATCATCATGTTCACTGTTCCTCGTGCGAGGGTGGTAATCGGGACCGGTGGCGCGATATTGGCAAGAGTAGATGCTGCGACCACGACGTGCGCGGGCGCGGGATGCACCGCGTTGATCGAGAGAAGTTCCGCAAGCGCGGGAGTCGCCCCGGCGCTAAGGCGCACGAGGCGGCGAAGTTTGTCCAACGCCCGGTGGCAGCGACGCTTGGCAGCGTCTTCAGAAAGATGAAGCGCAACCGCAACGTCTTTCACCGGTTTGTTCTCGAAATATCGCAGTAGCAAGGCAGTGCGTTCGGTGGAACGGAGGCGGGACATCGCATGATCGACGATCGGCTCGATGTCGGTCCAGTTCAGGGTCACAAGTGATGAGTTATCGATGGAATTCATTTGTTCCGCTGCCTTTTCTTCGTGACGACGGCGGCGTTCGGCAGACCGTCGCGCCGCCAGGCCCGCATAACGCGCGGTGTTGTATAGCCAACCGCTTAGGATTACGTCGGGACTCAGAATCAGCTTGTGAGCGCGTTTGGCGAGCAGGAGGAAGACAGCCTGCGCGACATCTTCCGCGAGGTGGCGGTCGCGCGTCTGGCGGAGCGCTGCGGAATGAACCAGGCCGGCGTGCCGTTCGACGAGTTCCGCGAATGCGAGCTGTGAACGATACTCGACAAAATCCCGCAGGAGCGTTTGGTCATCACTCAATGTGCCCATCGCAACATCATTACCGATGAGGGAGACCGGGGAACAGAAAAATTGCGCAAGTTTGAAGGCGGGCTATAAAATTTCGTTCCCAACGGCGCCGGCCGGACATTCATCTGCGGCAAGAGTTTCGGAGCGCATTCTATGTTATTGCGATTGCGACGGTGGCCGTGGATTGTGGTCGGGCTTGCCGCCGGGATGGCCCTGGGCTGGTACTGGACAGCAGCGGATCCAACGGAAGGCGTTCGCTGCGCGACCGTCGCTCAATTTGAATTGGAATTGGTTCGAGAGCCGTTGAGGAGTCGTTCGACGTTCATCCGGAATATTATCGTGTATCCATCCGGCAATGGTAGTCACGTCGTGAGCTTCGAGCAACTCACGCCAACTGCGGACAGCAACGGGTGGACCTATGTTCCCAGGTGCCTCATCACGGAAATTCCATACCTCTCCTCGACCGACCCATCCGGCGACCCCGCGGAAACAATCCTCACCTTCCTCCAGCGAACTGCCAACACCCACCGATACGTCAATTATCACTATGCTTGGTGGGCCGAAAACCGCTTTCGCCTTCCGGTGTTTGCGTGCGCCGGTATGGCAGCGGGTTGCCTATACGTACTTCTATCCTCAAAACGAATCGTCGCGCGCCAAGATGACCAGCCCAGCCCGATCGATGCACCGCCAATCGACCGGATCGAACCCGCACGCAATCCAACTCCCTCCGAGCCTCCTCACGAAGATGAACCACCGCGGCACTACGAAGGAAAGTATTATCCGGTCGCCCGCCATTCCATTACGGATGCGCAGGAATGATCGCCCGCGCCACTTCCACTTCATCGCCTGATAGTAATTCAACGTATCAGCGAAAATCGAAAAATCGTAGGGAGATCAATTACGCCATCGTAGTTGTAGTCGCCGGCGAGCCAGAGGTTACCGGCGATTAGCGAGGCGGGGGTGTCGAGCTGGTTGTTATAGCCATCGACGAAGAATGAAAAATCGTTGTCGAGATTGACGGCGCCATCAAGATTGTTGTCGCCCTTGTAGGTGTAGCGGATCAGGACGGCCTTGCCGGTGATAGGTTCATTGGCGAAGCTCAAGACGCCGAGGTTGGCTTCTCTTCAGGGCTACAGTTTAGCCAGTGGCGCGACGAGCGACCCCCACCGGCCAGCGCGCAGCGCACGTCTTGCGTTGGATCCGACGGCGTACAAACCTATCTGCCGTCGCCTTTTTTTTAGCTATGCCAGCAGACCTGCTGCAGAAAAACACAACTAAGGGATCATTCAACTTCTCGCACGAGAGCAGTTCAAATACCTTAGTTGCGTTTCCTCATTATTCGATTGAAAACGGTCATTACGGCTGTCGTGGTCTCTTTGCAGAATTCCAATGGCATCAAGGACAGGATTTATCACGTGCAAGTCCGTTGTCGGGCCAAATCATTTCGCCGGGTGCCCATCCAAGCACGGTTCGGGACCGCAATTGATTCAGAAATCGTCGCTGGATAGAAATTTGCGTAAGTCATTGACGCAGTAGCCCTTAGTTCATTTCTGACAAATCGTCGATGTCGACGTATCTCATTTTCAGCGAAAATTGCGGACAAAAATGGTTCGGGATTGCGGACAATTTACCCGAACTAATCTCAAATTTATTTGATTTCCCAAGATCCCGGGTAAGCCGCGCCCGTTTTGAATTGCATGTAAGCTGCTTCGTCCCCTGCTCGGAGAGGATTTCCCCATTCCAGAGTCGGAAGAAACGGCTCGGCAGACGAAGGCGGTCGATCCAGTGCCGAGTTCCGGGCGAACGGCGGTATCGATCTGTCTTGGGTTTGCCCCTCTCGCCCACCTCGTTCTGAATGCGCCGCCGCTAGACCCCGCGGAGTTATCGGCGATATGGCTGGTCTGCTCCGAGGGCGCTGATCATGTTCATGTAGCGGACGTATCGGACGACGACCAGTACCGTTTTCGCGCAGCGCATTACGGTCTGAAACCGCTCGACCCGAGCATCGAGAATGATGAGATGGTCAGAGCAGATTTCTTTGCGCAGACAAAAGGATTGCGGTTGGTCGGTACGTTTGGGAACTGGCGCGGTGTTCCCTTACTCGCGCGGCGATCTCGAAATCACACATAATGCTTGAAGGGTAATGGCGGGATTTGTTGCTTGAATACTGGTCCAGCCGTCAATATTTCACCGACAGCATCTGCAAATTTGAGGGTGACCGGTTCCCCATCGGCAAAGCGGCAAGCGTTGTAGTTCAGCTTTGTCAGCCCCAGAATGTCTTGCAGGACCACCTTGATATCGGCGTCTCCGCGACAGATTTTGATTAGTTGGGGATTTGGAACTTCCTTACCCACGTAGGTCCGCAGCCGGGGTACCAATCCGCGCGTCCAGAGGTACCCCATATGATCGTTAACTGGCAGGGCCATTCCGCGCAATACCGCATGTTTGCCGACGCGAAACAATTTTAGGTCATTCTCTTCCTGAATTTGCACCGCGACGACTTTGGTCTCTTTTCCAGCAGCTCTGCAGAATCCTTGCCATTCCACATCGTTGAACTTCGTTCGTGCATGAATAAACAATTCTTTTGGCGCTTCGCCGTGTCCTTTCTTATCTTTGAACGTGTGTATTGCTTTTGCCACGAGATCTTCAGCGGAGGGGCCGTCAATGTGGAATTCGCCAAACTTACCAGTGCACCACGGGCCATTGTTGCCCTTGAAGACCACGCCATCCCCAGAGTCCAAAAACATCTGCGCTGCACAGCACGCCGTACGACGATCGCTCGCGCGTTCATCTTGTTTGAAGACAACTCCGATATAGCACACGCCCTCGCGCATACCGGCGATCTTCCACGGCCTTCCACCAGATTTATAAAATGCCGCAGTTGAAATGTGCCAAGCAACATCAACGAGCATCTGGGACATGTCCCGTATTGGCTTCCCATTATCTCTGAGAAAATCCTCGTGCGCGATCGTACTCTCGCGCACAAGTTGCGTCACAATTTTCTTTTCGAGTAGACGAGCTTTGAGTTGGTTGTGAAAGTTGACCTCATAGTCGTAGGCCACACCGAGCTTGGCCGCTTCAGGACCAGCAAAAAGAAGGTTCTGTCCACCTCGGATTGCTGACTTGTCGCTCGCGCTGATGGTCGGAGTAGCTTCAATTCGTTCGTCTGCGCCTACAGAGGATTTGGGGCGGCAATACCGGTGAACATCATCAGGGACGACCACGAACCAGAGATCAACGGATGTATCCTCCTGGTTTACGTTCTGAAGAATTGCCGAGGCATAAAGGTCAACCGCCTCAAAAACCCTCATGTGTCGGTCATCGAACCTTATCCGACGGTGCAACTCGATTTCATCGATGACTACTTCCTGTGCGGGTTCTGGCTTCCATGGAATTCCAAATGCTGCTTCAAAACCAGGAAATGTCGGTCGCGCCGGGTCGGGTTTCGATGGTCCGATCGGGCGCTGACACTTGGATACCCAATTTTTGATTCTCCGTACTCCATCCTTCGTGCCCACAATTCCGTAGCGGATGCCGAACGGCCTGCCCTTGTCCAGCGGCCCCCAAAGAGTCAGCCCGTCGCGGGGGTCTTCCGTCGATTGTTCGTAATTGAACAATAATCTGGGCTCGGGCAAATAAATTAGTTCATTTTTCATCGCAAACCTCGGCGAGATCGTCACCGTCAATCTGTTCATCTGCGTCACCGGCACCGATCTGCTCATCCGTCGGCTCTTTTACGTCATCGTCTCGATAACTATTGGGCCCAGTAAGTTCCAACGGCCGAACTCCAATCGAAGTTGAAGCATCCTCGCAGAGCGGAAGAATGACTTCGCCTTTGCCATCAGCAATCGCGCTCATGGACGCGAAAAGCAGATCGCGCCAACGATCATTCCACCATGTTTTACATTGACTTCGTCTGGCGCGATGCTGAAATGCGGGGTCACGAAGAGGCATACTCCCATCGGTCGTGAAGATAACGTGACTCTTCAGCGCCAGCATGATTTCAGGATAGGTGACGACTTGCGCTTCTAATCCGTAGTGGTAGAAACGCTTATATTTCGCACCTTCT
>Ga0070714_100001813_pt1 | contig 15525 bp, 15 predicted proteins | sample LARL83metaG_FD_65450 | JGI IMG/M metagenome (GOLD analysis project Ga0070714, IMG submission 65450) | Corn, switchgrass and miscanthus rhizosphere microbial communities from Kellogg Biological Station, Michigan, USA - LAR L8-3 metaG | ecosystem: Host-associated > Plants > Roots > Rhizosphere ...
AAACCACTTCTGCTCCTGGCCGCGGTAGCGTCCGTTCCAGATTGCGCCGAGTAGCTCCGGCGGCAGGTCGTAATAATACCAGCCGGCGCTCTCGGCGATGAACTCGGCCTTGTCCGTGCCGATCTCCTCGAACATCTCGCGCTTTGCGGATTCGAGCGGCGTTTCGCCGGGATCCATGCCGCCCTGCGGCATCTGCCACGCCTCAGAGGGCATATCGATGCGCTTGGCGGCGAACACAAGACCGGCGTTATTCACCAGAACGATGCCGACGCCACGGCGATAGGGCAGCGTTGCGGCCAATGGACCGGGTGTGGTCGGGCTGCTCGCCATCGTCACTCCTTCTGGCGATCGACGATCGCCGACACCGGCGCGATGGCGAGGCCGCGCGCGTCGGCGCCGCGCACGAATGCGGCGACGCGCTCGATCGTCACCGGAAACGGCTGTCCGACGCCGACCGCGAAGCCGGACGTCATGGCGATCTTGACCAGCTCGTCGAGGCGGCGGTCGATCTCGTCCCTGGCGGGCTGAACGTCGATGAAGCGATTGTTGATGGCCCGCGGCAGCCCGATCTCGCCGGCGATGCGGAACGCCGACGAGCGAAGCGACACGCGGGAGTCGACGAACAGCAGCCCGCGGCTGCGGATCTCGTTGAGCGTCGGCCGCAGGCTTTCGAGCGCCGTGGTGTAGCGCGAGCCGAACAGGCTCAGCACGCCGGTGTAGCCGGTGAACCGCGACAGCGACCAATTGAGCCGCACGCGATTCTCCGGCGGCGACAGCGTGGTCAGCAGCGTTTCCGGCCCCGGATCGTTGGCGGGATAGTTGGTGGGCTCCATCGGCACGAGCACCAGAGTTTCATGGCCTTCGGCACGCGCCCGCGCCGTCCAGTAATCGAGCCGCTGGCCGTAGGGGTTGAAGGCGAGGGTGACCGCCGGAGGCAGGGTCTGGATTGCCGCCTCGGTCGCGGCCGCCGACTGCCCGAGGCCGGATACGATGATGGCTATGCGCGGGCGCGGATTGCTTGCTTCGAACGGCCGGGCATAGACCATCCACGGCTTGCGCCCGTCCGCTCCGATGATCGGCAGCGGTCCGTCCTTGTTCTGCTCGACCAGCGCAGGGTCGGGTGCTGGTGACAGCGCATCGGGTCCGAGCGGCACCGGGACGGGCGATGCCGGCGGCGGAGCCGCGCCGGCGCGGTCGGGAAGCGGCGCTGTGATCGATGGCGGCGCCGGCGCTTGAGCAGGGGGAGGGGTGTGGGTCGGGGCCGCGGCTTCGGGCTGCGGCGGTTCCGGCGCAGGGGGCTCCACGGGAACCGGAGGCGCCGCGGCAGTGTCGGCTGGCGGAGCGGCCTCTGGCCCCGCGTTCCGCGCAGCGGGCGCTTCCGTTGCCGGCGCAACCCGCGGCGGCAACGGAAGCAGGAGGACCGTAGCCCGTGGCGCGCGCGCGGGATCGTAGGTCAAGCCCGCCCACAACAGGAGGCCCAACACACCCACCGCGAGGACCAGCGCCACAACCAGGGGCGCCGATGGCCCCCGGTTCGACATGGAAAGCGGAGATCTCACGCCTTGCGTCTCGTGTGCGCCCGCGGCGCGCGCTAATCCGTCGCGCGATTCGAGTAGAGCGAGATCCCGCGCAGGATGTCGAGAGCGTGGGTGAGCTGATAATCTTCCTGGGTGGTTGCCGGAATCTGCCCATCGGCGGGTTTCGCCACCGCGTCCGACGGCGGGTTCTTGACGTCGAGCGCGCCCGGCAGATCGGCCTCGCGACGACGATCCGAATCGGATACCGCCTCGAGTTTCATCTGCTCGACGACGATATCGGGATCGATGCCCTTGCCCTGGATCGAGCGCCCGGACGGCGTGTAGTAGCGCGCCGTCGTCAGCCGCATCGCGCCGTGGCCTTGCAGCGGCATGATCGTCTGGACCGAGCCTTTTCCGAACGAGCGGGTGCCGACGAGAATCGCGCGATGGTGATCCTGCAGCGCACCGGCAACGATTTCGGACGCCGACGCCGAGCCGGCATTGATCAGCACGACCATCGGCAGGCCTTTGAGGATGTCGCCCGGCTTGGCGTTGAAGCGTTGCGAATCCTCCGGACGGCGCGCGCGCGTCGAGACGATCTCGCCCTTCTCGAGGAAGGCATCGGACACCGCCACCGCCTGATCGAGCAAGCCACCCGGATTGTTGCGTAGGTCGAGCACGAAGCCTCGCATCTTGCCCTTCGATTCGTTGCGCAGGCTTTGCACCGCCTTCTCGAGGCCCGACGCGGTCTGCTCGCTGAACGACGTGATGCGGACGTAGCCGATGTCGCCCCGCTCGAGGTGCGAGCGCACCGATTGGATCGTGATCAGCGCGCGGTTGAGCGTGACCTCGAAGGGATCCTTGTTGGCGCGCTTGATGGTGAGCCGGATCGGTGACTTGACCGGGCCGCGCATCTTCTCGACCGCCTGCTGAAGTGTCATGCCCTGAACCGGATCGTTGTCGAGCTGGACGATGAGATCGTTCGGCTGGATGCCGGCTTTCGCCGCGGGGGTATCGTCGATCGGCGACACCACCTTGATGAGTCCGTTCTCCATCGTGACTTCGATGCCGAGTCCGCCGAACTCGCCGCGGGTCTGCACCTGCATGTCGCGATAGGCCTTTTCGTTGAGATAGCTCGAATGCGGATCGAGCGAGCTCAGCATGCCGTTGATTGCGTTCTCGATCAGCTCCTTGTCGTCGACCGGTTCGACGTAGTCGGCGCGCACGCGCTCGAACACATCGCCGAACAGATTGAGCTGCCGGTACGTTTCCGAATTTCGATTCTGAGACTGATTCTGCTGTGCCGCGGCGGAGCCGACGAGAGTGGGCGCATACACAGCGGCGAGGCTGCCGATGGCGAGTCCGGCAATGAGACCGACGACGAGTTGCTTTTTCATCCGCTTACCTTGTCCGTGGAGGCGCCGAGCCATGGCATGGGATCGATCGGGTGACCGTTGCGGCGCAGTTCCAGATAGAGACGCGAAGGAGGCCCGTCGCCACCGGCGACGACACCCTTCGTAGTACCGACGATTCCGATCGGCTCGCCTGCCAGCACCGATTCGCCGAGTGCGCTGTCGATCCGACCCAAGCCAGCGAGCAGCAAATGATAGCCCTCGCCGTGTTCTATGATCAAGAGTTGGCCATAGTCGCGGAACGGCCCGGCATAAACGACACGGCCTGCGAACGGCGCCAGGACCGCTGTTCCCGCCGCCACCTCCAGGGTTACGCCCCGGTTAGCGCTTCCCCCTTCCCCCCGAGCGCCGAAGGATGACACGATCCGGCCGGTAACGGGAGCGATCGCTCGTGGCAGGGCGGCGAGATCGACGTTGGCGGGAGGGCGGTGCGGCGGGGGGCGCGGCCCCGATACCGCTGGTGGCTGCTTTCGTGCCGCTTCGACCGCGTGCCGCTTCGACTCCTCCGCGCGGTGCGCCCGTTCGGCTTCGAGGCGTTCCATAAGCTCTTTTATGTCCTTCGCCTCGCCAGCGAGACGATCGGCATCGGCCTGGGCGCTGCGTCGCTCGGCTTGGGTCTGGCTCTGGAGAGCGGATCGCTGTGCCACCAGCGTTTCCAGCCGGCCACGGTCGTGGGCAAGCGCCTGACTTTCCTTCTCCAGGCCCTCGCGGGTCGCCGCCGCGGTGCGGCGAACCGTCTCCAGTTCGTCTATGGCGGCCTTCAGGCTCGACGCCTGGGTTTCGAGCTCGGGCACTGCCGCGGCGAGAAGGAGGGCAGCGCGGATCGTGTCCTCGGGGCTGGCCGGCAGGGCAAACAGCGCCTCCGGCGGGCGGCGGGCATGGCGGGCCAGCGCCATCAGCAGATCGGAGAGCTGACGACGGCGACCTTCGAGGGCCTCGACCTGGGTCTTCTCCTCCGATTCGATGGCGGCGAGGGCCCGGCGGTGCTTGTCGACGCCCTGTTCATGGGCTCGGGCTGCGGCCGCCGCTTCGACGAGCTGACCGCGAAGCGCATCGATTTCTTTCTGCAGGGAGGCCTCGCGTTGGGCGAGAATCTTGTCCTGCTCGCGTTTTTGCTGCAACTCCCGTTCGACGTTTTTAAGTTGCGTGTCGGGCTTTGGTCCGGCATCGGAGGCATCGCGCGCGATCGCCGGAAACGCATAGGACAGGACGAGGGCGACGCTCAGGGCGCTTGCCAGCGCCCCACGGAGGAGCGCTGCGCGCTTCGGGGAAAGAGAATTAGGCCGATGCAAGGGTGTCGGCCGGTGCATGCCCTTCCTCGCTTTTGACGAGGAGAGAGCGGCCGGTCATTTCCGCCGGGGGCTGCAAGCCGAGAAGATCGAGGACGGTCGGCGCCACATCGGCAAGCTGGCCGCCCGAGAGACCGGTGACCGCCGGTGGACCGTTAACCAGGACCGCCGGCACGGTGAACAGCGTATGCGCGGTATGAGGCTGGTCGTGCTCGTAATCGCGCATCAGCTCGGCGTTACCGTGATCGGCAGTGATGAACATCGCGCCACCGGCCTTTGCAAGTGCGCTTTCGAGCCGTCCAAGGCACGCGTCGATGGCTTCTACCGCCTTGATGGCGGCTTGAAGATCGCCGGTGTGGCCGACCATGTCGCCGTTGGCGTAGTTCACCAGGATGAAATCGAACGTGCCGCCTTCGATCGCGGCCACCAGCTTGTCGGTGACCTCGGGCGCCGACATCTCCGGCTGCATGTCGTAGGTCGCGACCTTCGGCGATGGGACGAGGATGCGCTCCTCCCCGGGATACCGACGCTCCTCGCCGCCGTTGAAGAAGAAGGTGACGTGAGCGTATTTTTCGGTTTCGGCGATGCGCAATTGCTTCAGCCCGCGCTCGGCCAGAATTTCGCCCAAGAGTCGCGTCAGCTTCTGTTGCGGGAACAGCGCGGTGAGGTGGCGGTTGATCTCGGTCGAGTACTCGACCAAACCCGCGGCGGCGGCGAAGCGCGGGGCCTTCGGCCGCTCGAAATCCTTGAAGTCCGGCTGAACCAAAGCGGCAAGAATCTCGCGGGCGCGGTCGGCGCGGAAATTCAGCATGAGGATACCGTCGCCGTCGGTCATGCCTTTGTAGGCACCGATGACGGTCGGCGGCACGAATTCGTCGGTGATTTTCTTGTCGTAGGACTGCGCCACCGCGGCGTCGGCGGCGGCGGCGGTTTCCCCTTCGGCCAGGACCAGTGCCCGCCATGCCTTTTCGACTCGTTCCCAGCGCTTGTCACGGTCCATGGCGTAATAGCGCCCCGATACGGTGGCGATGGCGGCGTTGGAAAGCCCGGCGATGTCATGGCCGAACGTCGCAAGATAACCGCGCGCCGACGACGGCGGCGTGTCGCGGCCATCGAGGAAGGCATGGATCGCCACCTTCACACCCGCTTCGGCAACGATTCGGATGATTGCCGCCATCTGCGTCTGCAGCGCATGAACGCCGCCGGGGGAGACCAAGCCCATCGCATGAAGGGTACCGCCGGAAGCCTTCATCCTGGCGATCAGCTCGTTGAGCTCGGCGTTGTTGCGGATCGAGCCGTCGCGTATCGCTGCCTCGATGCGCGGCATGTCTTGGTGGACGACGCGGCCGGCGCCGAGATTCATGTGGCCGACTTCCGAGTTTCCCATCTGGCCGTCGGGAAGGCCGACGAAGTGCTCGGAAGCCTGGATCAGCGCGTGGGGGCAGTCCTTCATCAGATGCCGCCATACTGGTGCATTGGCTTCGCAGATTGCGTTGTCCTCGCACTCCGGCCGGTAACCCCATCCGTCGAGAACGCAGAGCACCACCGGCTTCGGCCTGGGAGGGTGGGTGCGGGGTGTGGGATATCCGGGTGCGTTCATGGCTTGCGCAGGTCGGCTGAAGGTCCGCTTTATATAGGCCAAAGCGGCCGCGCGTGGTAGGGCCCGACACGGCGCGGGATGGGCAATTTCCGGGCTGCGTTCCTACGCCCGGTGATAAGGATGCCCGGACAGAATGGTCTCGGCCCGGTAGATCTGCTCCGCCAGCATTGCGCGCACCATCAGATGCGGCCATGTCATCGGCCCGAACGACAGCACGAGGTCGGCGCGCCGGCGCACCTCCTCGGCGAAGCCATCGGCGCCGCCGATCAGGAACGCCGGCGCTCGGCCGCCCTCGGCGAGCTTGCCAAGGAGTGAGGCGAATGTCTCGCTGGTCATGGCTTTGCCTTGCGGATCGAGAGCAATGACGTGGGCGTCCTTCGGCAGTGCCGCGAGGAGGGCGGCCGCCTCTCGCTCCGTGCGCTCGGCCGCCGTGCGACCCTTGCCTTCGGCGATCTCGCGCACCTCGATGGTCGCCCGGATGCGCTTGACGTAATGGTCGAACAGAGCCGCGGCGGCGTCGCGCCGCGCGCGGCCGACGGCGATCAGCGCAATTTTCACGTCCGAGGCGATTTGGCGGCGGCGGTCCTGCGCCGCTTTGCCGCCGGGAGTGCGTCGGCCGACGACGGAGTCAGCTCGGCACTCCACATCTTCTCAAGGTTGTAGAACGTGCGCACCTCGGGACGGAACAGGTGGGCGATGACATCGCCGGCATCGACCAGCACCCAATCCGAGCGTTCGAGGCCTTCGACCGCCGGCACCTTGCGCCCGCTTGCCTTGATCTTCTCCCGAAGATGGATGGCCATGGCGGCGACCTGCCGGGTCGAGCGGCCCGAGGCGATGACAAGGTGATCGGCGACCGACGATTTGCCGGCGAGCGCGATGGTGACCACGTCCTCGGCCTTGTCGTCGTCGAGCGAGGCCAGGATCAGCTTCAGGAGTGCATCGTCGGGTGCGGCCGCAGGCTTGGCCTTGGCGGCGCGGGCGGGTTTCGGTGTCGGGGGCTTGGAAACGGTAGCGCTGGAGCTTGCGGCTTTCGACCGCTTGGCGGGAGAGACTTTTGCCGCCGTGGGGCGGCTGGGCGTGGAAGCGCGGACGATGACGTCACCTCATGAGAACGCGGGATACGGTGCATCCCTGATGAGAATATCGGTATGGAACCGGGGCCGGTCAACGGGGCTCAGGCGACCGTCGAAAGCTGCCGGAGCCGCCGCCGTCCGGCGCGGATTGCCGTCGACGAAGCGGGGTGGCGCTGGGTGTGAAAAAAGACCCAGGCCGGCGGCTTGGCCAGAGCCAACTTTGCCGCGCGGCCGGTCTGCATCCGGTAATGCCGGAAGCGCCGGGCGGCGTGGCTCGCCAAGGCCCCCCAGACGTAGGGTGCGCGGTCGAACACGGCCACCGGCATCGTCCGGAAGATCAATCGCCAGTTCTTCCAGCGGTCGATCTGACGCAGGTTGTCGGCGCCCATGATCCAGACGAAATGGGTCTGCGGGAAGCGCGCGACGATGGTTTTGAGGGTATCGGCGGTATAGCGCGTTCCGAGGCGCGCCTCGAGATCGCTGACGCGGATTCGCGGGTGGCGCGCCATCCGCGTGGCGCTGTCGAACCGCTCGGCGAAGCTTGCCATGTCGTCGGTTGATTTCAGCGGGTTCTGCGGCGAGACCAGCCACCACAACTCGTCGAGCGCCAGGTGCTTGAGCGCGAGCAGGCTGATGTGGCGATGCCCCTCATGGGCGGGGTTGAAGGAGCCGCCCAGAATGCCGACGCGGAGGTGCGCGCAATCGGCGGCCGCCTGTTGCGCCAGGAAGGGGTTGCGAGAAATCAGAGGACAGGCTCCGCTGACCGGCTCGCGGTTGCGGCTTCGCTCATGGCCTCACCTGGCCCGCGCCCCGGACCACGTATTTGTAGCTGGTGAGCTGCTCGACGCCGACCGGGCCGCGCGCGTGGAGCTTGTCCGTCGAGATGCCGATCTCGGCGCCCATGCCGAATTCGCCGCCGTCGGCGAACTGCGTCGAGGCGTTGTGGAGGACGATGGCGCTGTCGAGCTCCTTGAGGAACGTCTCGGCCGCCTTGGCGTCGTCTGTGACGATCGAATCGGTGTGGCGCGAGCCATGGCGGCGAATGTGCTCGATGGCGCCCTTCACCCCATCGACCGTCTTCACGGAAATGATCGCATCGAGATATTCGGTATCCCAGTCCTCGGGTCGGGCCGGAATGACCTCGCGGTCGACCGAGCGCACCGTCTCGTCGCCGCGCACTTCGCAGCCGGCCGCGATCAGATCGGCGATGATCGGCTTCAGATGGCTGGCGATGGCGCGACGATCGATGAGCAGCGTTTCCGTCGCGCCGCACACGCCGGTTCGGCGCATCTTGGCGTTGAGGACGATCTTCCGCGCCATCTCGAGATTGGCCTCGCCGTCGACATAGGTGTGGCAGATGCCGTCGAGGTGCTTGATGACGGGAACCTTGCTTTCGGCGATGACGCGCTCGATCAGCGACTTGCCGCCGCGGGGCACGATGATGTCGATCAGGTCCGAGGCGCGCAGCATGGCGCCGACGGCGGCGCGATCGCGAGTGGGCACGAGCTGCACCGCGGCTTCGGGCAGGCCTGCCGACTTGATGCCCGCGGCAAGCGCTTCGTAGATCGCCTGCGACGAGTGCAGACTCTCGGAGCCCCCGCGCAGGATCACCGCGTTGCCGGCCTTGAGGCAGAGCGCTGCCGCATCCGCCGTGACGTTGGGGCGCGATTCGTAGATGACGCCGATGACGCCGAGCGGCACCCGCACGCGAGCGATATTGAGGCCGTTGGGGCGCGTCCACTCGGCAATGATCTGGCCGACCGGATCGGCGAGTCGGGCGATGTCCTCGAGGCCTTTGGCCATCGCTTCGACGCGGGTGCGATTGAGCAGAAGCCGGTCGCGCAGGGCAGCCGAAAGCCCCTGCTGTTCGGCCTCCGCCATGTCGAGGCCATTGGCGGCGAGAATATCGGCCCCGCGGGCACGGATGTTTGCGGCGCCTTCGCGCAGCGCGGCGTTCTTGGCGTCGGTCGAGGCAATGGCGAGACGGTCGACGGCCGCGCGTGCCGCAGCGGCCATGCGTCGAACCAGGGTTTCGGGATCGGTTGCGAGGTCGACGGTCATGTGCCGTCTCCATTGACCAGGAGAACGAGGTCGTCGCGATGGATCATCTCGTCGCGTCCACGGTAGCCGAGCAGGGCTTCGATTTCACGGCTTTTGTGTCCGGCAATGCGGCGCGCGTCATCGTCGCCGTAGGCCGACAGCCCGCGCGCAATTGCGTGGCCATCGCGGCTCTCGATGACCAGCAGGTCGCCGCGGTCGAAGCGCCCCGCGACCGCGACGATGCCGGCGGGAAGCAGGCTCTTGCCGGCCAAGAGCGCCGCCCGGGCGCCGTCATCGACGGTGAGAGTGCCCTGGGGATTGAGCGATGCCGCGATCCAGTGCTTGCGCGCCTTGCGCGGCTCGGAGGCGGGCAGGAACCAGGTCGCGCGCGCCTCCCCGGCGGCCAGCGCCGCCAGCGCGTGCTCCTTGCGGCCGTCGGCAATCGCCATCCGGCAACCCGCCGACATGGCGGTTTCGGCGGCGGCGAGCTTGGTCACCATGCCGCCCGACGAATAGCCGGGCCGCGCCTCGCCCGCCATCGCGGCGATATCGGGCGTGATGTCCGCGACCTCGGGAATGAACGTGGCGGTTTCGTCTATATTCGGGTCGGCGGTGTAAAGCCCGTCGATGGTCGACAGCAGGATCAGCGTATCGGCGCCGATCATGGCGGCGACCCGTGCGGCCAGCCGATCGTTGTCGCCGAAGCGGATCTCGTTGGTGGCGACGGTGTCGTTCTCGTTGATCACCGGCACGGCGCCGAGCTTCAGCAGCGTTGCGATGGTGGAACGGCCGTTGAGGTAGCGTCGCCGGTCCTCGATATCGTCGAGGGTGAGCAATACCTGGGCCACGGTGATGCCGTGGCGAGCGAGAGCTTCCTGATAGGCGTGCGCCAGGCGGATCTGTCCGGTCGCCGCTGCCGCCTGCTTCTCCTCGAGGCGCAGCTTGCCGGCGCGAAGTTTCAAATGCTGCCGTCCGACGGCGATGGCGCCCGACGACACCAGAACCACGTCCTGGCCGCGCTTGCGCGCGGCGGCGATGTCGGCGGCGAGGGCCTGCAGCCACTTCTTGCGGACGTCGCCGGTGCGCTCGTCGGCGAGCAATGCCGAACCGACCTTGATGACGAGGCATTTGGCCGAGGCGAGCTTACTGTCGCGAGTTTTGGCACGGCCGGTCACGAAAGCGTCGCGGCGCGCGTGCGCCTCGCCTCCCTCGACTTGGCTTTTGCATCCTTGGTGCGTGTGGCGTCGACCTGCGTCGCCAGCGCGCGCAAGGCTTCCTTCACACCGGAGCCGCTGACGCCCGACATGGCGAGGACCATCGGCTGCGTCTTGCGGCCGCGGCGCATAGATGCCTTCCTGAGCGCCGCGAGCTTGGTCTCGACCGCCGTTGCGTCGAGCGCGTCGACCTTGTTGAGGGCGACGATCTCGGGCTTCGTCACGAGCCCATGGCCGTAGGCTTTGATCTCCTTGCGCACGAGGCGATAGGCGTCGGCAACGTCCTCGTTGGTGCCGTCGATGAGATGCAGCAGTACGCGACAGCGCTCGACGTGGCCGAGGAAGCGCACACCGAGACCGGCACCCTCATGGGCGCCCTCGATCAGGCCGGGAATGTCGGCGAGCACGAATTCGTCGCCGTCGATGCGGACGACGCCGAGCTGGGGCGAGAGCGTAGTGAACGGGTAATCGGCGATTTTCGGCTTGGCTGCGGAGGATGCGGCGAGGAATGTCGACTTGCCGGCGTTGGGCAGGCCGACCAGTCCGGCATCGGCGATCAGCTTGAGGCGCAGAATGATCGTGCGCTCCTCGCCGGGCGTTCCCGGCGTGGTCCTGCGCGGCGCCCGGTTGGTCGAGGATTTGAAGGTGGCGTTGCCGCGGCCGCCAAAGCCGCCCTTGGCGATCATCGCCTGGACGCCGACATGATCGAGATCGAACAGCAGCGTCTCGCCATCCTCGGCGAACACCTGGGTGCCGACCGGTACCTTGAGGACGATCGAAGCGCCGTTGGCGCCGGTCTTGTCGCGGCCCTCGCCATGGCGGCCGTTCTTGGCATTGAAGTGCTGCTGGAAGCGGAAGTCGACCAGGGTGTTGAGCCCTTCGACCGCTTCGGCGACGACGTCGCCGCCGTCGCCGCCGTTGCCGCCGTCGGGGCCGCCGAACTCGATGAACTTCTCGCGCCGGAACGAGAGCGAGCCCGGGCCGCCGTTGCCGGCTTTGACGTAGATCTTGGTCTGATCCACGAACTTCATGGGAGGCCTATCGGGCGAGCCTGGAGGGTTGTCGGGAAACGGCCGGATGCGCGCAAAGAAAAAGGGGAATGGCGCCCATTCCCCTTTTTCGAACCCGTCCGGGAAGGGCGCGTCGACTTCAGTGCTTGGTCGGCACCACCGAGACGAAGGTACGCGCCTTGGTGCCCGAGTGGAATTCCACCTGGCCCTCGGCAGTAGCGAACAGGGTGTGGTCGCGGCCGATGCCGACGTTGCGGCCGGCGTGATAGACGGTGCCGCGCTGCCGCACCAGGATATTGCCCGACAGCACGCTCTGGCCGCCGAACTTCTTGACGCCGAGGCGGCGGCCTTCGGAATCGCGGCCGTTGCGGGACGAGCCGCCTGCTTTCTTGTGGGCCATAGTCTCTCTCCTTCAGTCCGACGTGACGGGTCGCCGTCAGTCGGCCTTCTTCTTGGTGGTGGCGCGCTTCGCGCCTGTCTTGGGTGTGCCCGACTTCGGCGCGGTGGCCTTCGCCTTGGGAGCCGCCTTGGCTTTCGCCGCGGGCTTCTTCTCTCCGGCGGGGACCTCGGCCTTGGGCGCCGGAGCGACGCGGGCGGCCTTGGCCGGCTTCTCGGCGGCATCTTTGTAGATACCGCTGATGCGCACGACGGTCAGCAACTGGCGATGGCCGTTCTTGCGGCGCGAATTCTGGCGGCGGCGCTTCTTGAAGATGATGACCTTGTCGTCCTTCTTCTGCTCGAGGACGGTGGCGGTCACGACGGCGCCCGAAACCAGCGGCGCGCCGAACGTCGTGCCGGCGCCTTCGCCGATGGCGAGGACCTCGTTGAACTCCACCTCTTCGCCGCTGTCGGCGATGAGCTTCTCGACTGAAAGGACGTCGTTGGCAGCGACCCGATACTGCTTGCCGCCGGCGCGGATGACCGCAAACATGGCATCAACCCGATTGTGCGAATGAGAAGGGCGCGCGGAGCCACGGGGCCCGGCGCCCTTGGAGCGGGGTAAATACCCTCCGAAAGCCCCGGCAGTCAACCGGAATCTGGCCGAAATCCGCCCGGGTGCGGCGCATCAAACCCTTGTGCGGCCTGGCTTTCCGCGCTTTGGGGAGTGTTGCACAGGGGGTGGTGTGGACAAACCCAAATCGGCCCAACCGGGGCGCCACCGACCGGCCGGTCCGGGTTGCGAGCCTAAGGACCATCCGCTATGGTCCGCCGCCACGCGGGAGAGGTGCCAGAGTGGTCGATCGGGGCGGTCTCGAAAACCGTTGTACCTTTTGGGTACCGTGGGTTCGAATCCCACCCTCTCCGCCAACGATTTTTATCGGTCATTAGAACGCCGGAACGGCCCGAGCCCTTCCTGCGTCCCTTACTATGGCCGATCGGCAGGTGCGTCTACTTACGCTGCCTTGCATCTGCGGCGAGCTTTGCGATGTTCCGCGGAGTTGCCAAGGCGGATGCAATGAGCTTGTGCAACTCAGCCCCGGTCAGCGGCTCGACCTCCATATGGCGCGAGGCCGCGGCTGCCAGGAAAGCAGGATCGGCCATCGTCGCATCGAAGGCGCTTCGCAGAACGGCGAGTCTCGCTCCGGGAATTTCCGGCGGCGCCATGATTGAAATCCCAATCTCTGCCGTGCTGCTGTAGAGAGCCAGGATCTGCTTCTCGTCGGGGGTGTCGCCAAATTCGGCCATCGCAGGAACGTTCGGGAAGGCCCGATGGCGCTTCTGCGAGTACTGCACAAGAACGGAAATTTTCTTGTCCCGAAGCCAATCGCTCTTGCTGGAGAGCAATGTCGCCAATCCGATATAAGCACCCTCCGTCTCGCCCTTTTCCATCGCCATCAAGGTGGCGGCCGAGCCGGCATATCCGGTGATAATCTTGAACTTCGTACCCGCCAAGTTATTCATCAACAGAGGATTGGTCGCGGCGGTTGAGAGCGGTCCGGCCGCCGACAGGACCGTTTCACGTCGTCTCGCGTCCTGGATCGTCTTCGTCGGCGAGGTATGCCAGACGATGGTGGCCTCGATTGCGGAGGTGATGCGGCCGATCCAACTGAGCTTGCCGGCATCCAGTCTCGCGGCTGGATTTCCAAGCACCTGCTCAAGCGCTGTAGCCTGACCGATCATGCCTATTGTCGTCCCGTCCCGCTGCCCTTTCGTGGCGAGATAGCTCCCGGCGTTCAGGCCGCCGGCTCCTTGCATATTCTGAACGACGATGCTCGGCCGCCCCGGGATATGCCTTGAAAGGTGCTCGGCTGCCAGGCGCGCATACGTGTCATAGCTTCCGCCGGGGTTGTAACCGACGATGAAGGAAATACGCTTATTCTCATAAAATTTCTCGGCTGACTGAGCCGACAATGAAGACACGGGCGTCACACTGAAGCACATGGCGAGCAGCGCGATCAGCTGGACATGGTCGCAGGTGGAAAACGCACGCATTGAACCCTCCCCATTGACATGATGTCGAGGACGCTATCTGCTTTATCGATCCCCGTCAGTGCCCGATGTTCTGTGAGATGCGGCCTTGAGACGATCGGTGTCGATCGCCTTGTTTTCGGAACCGAACGGCTACTCAAGCCGACTAGACGGGACGCACGGACGGCGAATTCGCTAACTTCTCTTTTTCTCCCTGCACCGTTCAGCAAGCGTAAGGTCGCATGCAGCCCATCATTTCCGTCAAGAACCTGGCGAAGACCTACGCGTCGGGATTCAAGGCTCTCAAGAACATCGACCTTGAAATCCGACGGGGGGAAATCTTCGCCCTGCTGGGGCCCAACGGGGCGGGCAAGACGACGCTGATCAGCGTCGTCTGCGGCATCGTCAATCCGAGCCAGGGCGTCATTCTGGCCGACGGCCACAACGTCGTCTCGGATTTCCGCGCGGCGCGGTCCAAGATCGGCCTCGTTCCGCAGGAGCTCCACACCGACGCCTTCGAGACGGTCTGGGCCACCGTCACCTTCAGCCGCGGGCTGTTCGGCAAGTCCGCCAACCCGGCTCATATCGAGAAGGTGCTGCGGGATTTGTCCCTGTGGGACAAGAAGGACAGCAAGATCATGACGCTGTCGGGCGGCATGAAGCGGCGCGTGATGATCGCCAAGGCGCTGTCGCATGAGCCCTCCATCCTGTTTCTCGACGAGCCGACCGCCGGCGTCGACGTCGAGCTCCGGCGGGACATGTGGGAGATGGTGCGGTCGCTCAGGGCCACCGGCGTCACCATCATCCTCACCACGCACTACATCGAAGAGGCCGAAGAAATGGCCGATCGGATCGGCGTCATCAGCCACGGCGAGATCATCCTGGTCGAGGACAAGGCGACGTTGATGAACAAGCTCGGCAAGAAGCAGCTTACGCTGCATTTGCAGAGCAGGCTGGACAGGATTCCCGATCCGCTGGCCGGCTATCCACTCGAGCTTTCGGGCGACGGAACCCAACTCGTCTACACCTTCGACACCCGCGGCGACCGGACGGGAATCGCGACGTTGCTGCGGCAGCTCGGCGATCTCGGGATCGGCTTCAAGGACCTCCAGACCAGCGAGAGCTCGCTCGAGGAGATATTCATCAGTTTGGTGAGGGCGCGGAAATGAACCTCTATGCCATCCGCGCCATCTATCTCTTCGAGATGACGCGTGCCTGGCGCACGCTGCTCCAAAGCATCGTCTCGCCGGTCATCTCGACGTCGCTCTATTTCGTCGTCTTCGGCGCGGCCATCGGCTCGCGCATGACCCAGGTCGAGGGCATCAGCTACGGCGCCTTCATCGTGCCCGGCCTGATCATGCTGTCGATTCTGACCCAGAGCGTCTCGAATGCGGCGTTCGGAATCTATTTCCCCAAGTTCACCGGCACGATCTACGAGATTCTCTCGGCGCCCATCTCCTACATCGAAATCGTCATCGGCTATGTCGGCGCCGCCGCCAGCAAGTCGGTCGTCCTCGGCCTGATCATCCTCGCCACGGCGCGGCTGTTCGTGGATTTCGAGATCGCCCATCCGCTGTGGATGTTCGCCTTCCTTGTCCTCACCGCCGTCACGTTCAGCCTGTTCGGCTTCATCATAGGCATCTGGGCCGACGGTTTCGAGAAGCTGCAACTGGTGCCGCTGCTGATCGTGACGCCGCTGACCTTCCTGGGCGGCAGCTTCTATACGATCGCCATGCTGCCGCCGTTCTGGCAGAAGGTGACGTTGTTCAATCCGGCGGTCTACCTGGTCAGCGGCTTCCGCTGGAGCTTTTACGGCGTCGCCGACGTGAGCGTCGCCATCAGCCTGGGCATGACTCTGGTGTTCCTCGCCGCGTGTCTGGTGGCCGTGTGGTGGATCTTTCGGACGGGATACCGGCTCAAGGCGTGAGCCGCGGTTTTAGCGCGGAGTGATTCCGGTT
>Ga0070714_100001814_pt1 | contig 15522 bp, 14 predicted proteins | sample LARL83metaG_FD_65450 | JGI IMG/M metagenome (GOLD analysis project Ga0070714, IMG submission 65450) | Corn, switchgrass and miscanthus rhizosphere microbial communities from Kellogg Biological Station, Michigan, USA - LAR L8-3 metaG | ecosystem: Host-associated > Plants > Roots > Rhizosphere ...
TCGAGGTCGCCCTGAACGACCTCGACGTCCGCCGGCAACGAGCTGCGCTGCGCATCGCGCACGAGTGCCCGCACCTGCTGACCACGCGCCAACAACGCGGCGACGACCTCGCCCCCGACGTTCCCGGTCGCGCCCGTGACGACGATCATCGTGACGCCCCCGCCCGTGGATTGGGCGCAGCCCGCAGGCGCAGCCGGTGTGGGGCCTCTCGGTCGGACACGGGTGCTCGCATCGCGCCTGCAAGCGTGCCCCAGATACGGTCGGTCGTCCAAGACCGATTGCTATAACCAACGGTTATGGACGTGCACGTGCGCGACCTGCGCTACTTCGTCGCGGTCGCCCGGGAGCTGCACTTCACGCGCGCCGCGGAGATCCTGTACGTCAGCCAGCCCGCGCTGTCCAAGCAAATCCGGGCCCTCGAACGGCAACTCCGCGCGACGCTCTTCGAACGCGAGCACGGCACCGTGCGACTGACTCGCGCCGGGGCCGCGCTGCTCCCGCACGCCGAGAAGATCCTCGACAGCTGGGACACCGCGGCCGCATCGCTGGCCAGGGCCGCCGACTGCACACTGGTGATCGGCATGCACACCAGCCCCGGCCGCGGGCTGTTGCCACGAGTGCGCGCCCTCATGGTCGAGAGCTGTCCCGACACCGAGCTCGAGCTGCGTCACGTTCCCTGGAGCGACCACAGCGCAGGTCTCGCTCAGGGTGCCACCGACGCGGCGTTCGTGTGGCTGCCCATCGCGCAACCGCCGTACCGGTGGGTGACAATCGCGCGCGAGCCCCGGCTCGTCGCCCTCCCCCATAACCACCCGCTCGCTACCCGCGAACAGGTGTCGATCGGGGAGCTGCTCGACGAGCCGTTCCTCGCCCTGCCGCCGAGCGCCGGCGCGATGCGCGACTTCTGGCTCGCCACCGACCACCGAGACGGCCGCCCCGCCCGCATCGCTGCCGAGATCACCAACACCGATGAAGCCTACGAAGCCGTGGCCAGCGGGATCGGCATCTGCCTATTGGCCGCAGGCAACGCCCCGATCTTCGCCCGCGAAGGTCTGACCATGCTCCCCGTCTTGGACCTGAGCCCCGCGGAGCTCGTCCTCGCCTGGCACGAGCGCCGCTGCCCCCCGCTGCTCCAGACCTTCGCCCGCTTCTGTGAACAGGTCGCACGCGACGGACGCTTGATCACCGCTCGCACGTGACGTCCTGCTCCCTCGCATCGGCCAGGCTGCAATCCCGGCCGGACGGCCGCGCCCGAGCGGACGAGTCGCACGATCGCGTAGCCGCCTGAGATATTGCCCCTGCCGCGGCCGCCGCATCGGGGCCTGACTCAACCCGCGCCGGCTCCGTCGACGAGAACGTTGAGAGCGGCTGAAGGGACTCGAACCCTCGACCTTCTGCATGGCAAGCAGACGCTCTAGCCAACTGAGCTACAGCCGCGAGGTGGCCGAGTATATCCCGCCCCCCGCCGACGCGGTTAGGCCCGGGGCGGGCCGGGAAGTACCCGGGCGAGGCTCCGATCCAGGATGAAGCGGCGGCGGCGCCCGGCTCACTCCTGCTGGATGGTGATGCCCAGCGCCGCCGCCAGTGCCCCGGCGGAGCTCAGGACATCGGCCCAGGGCATGCGCAGGCCGCGTAGCGACTCCACGCCCAGCACGCCGTCCAGCGAGGCGCCGCGGATCGCGCAACCGCTCAGGCGCGCGTCGCGGAAGTCCGTGCCCTCGAGCCGGCAGTCGACGAAGGCGACGGCCTCGAGCCGGGCGTCCATGAAGGAGGCCTCGGCGAGATTGACGCGCTCGAAGACGACGTTGTGCAGCGTGGCCGAGGTGAAGGAGGCGAGCTGCAACGAGGAGTCCACCACCCGCAGGTCGCGGACCTCGCCGCGGTCAAAGCCGAACCCGACCAGCTGGGAACGGCGGATGTCGACGCGGTTCATGAGACCCTCGCGACCGTCGACGTTGGACAGACCGCAGCCGTCGAGGCGGGCGTCGACGAGGCTCAGCCCCGCCGCGGTGCCGGCGTCCAGGACCAGCCCGCGCAGCTCGGACTCACGCACCCGAACCCGCCGAACCGCCACCGCCTCGCCTCCCGCCTCGCGGGCCACGAGGGCTCCCGACAGCTCGAGCTCGGTCGAGTCGCCCGCCAGTTCGACGGCGGTGAGCTCCGGGAGATCCGGGGACTGGAGCGCCGCGATCTCGGTCACGGCCGAGATCTCAGCACACGGACGCGATCACACCGGGCCCTGATTGGGCACTTCGGCCCGGCCCGAGTTGGCCTCGGCGAACTCCGCCAGCGCCTTCTCCAGGGTTTGGACGGTGTCCACCACGGCGGAAACGCCCGCCAGCCGGAGGGCGTCGTTGGACGGGGACTCGGCGGGAATCACCAGCGTGAGGCCCTGATTGCGCGCGCGCAGCTTCTCGCGCAGCTTGTAGATCAGGTGGATCCCGGCGCTGTCGAGATAGTCCAGGGCGCTGACGTCGAGGATGAGCGCGAGGGCATGGTTGGGCGTCGACTCCGCGATGGCGCTCTCGATGCTCTCGGCGTTGGAGAGGTCGATCTCGCCGGTCAGCCGAGCCACCACGACACGGTCGTGGTCTGAGAACTGCACATCCGCGAGGTTCATCGCGCGATCCGCCGGTGCATCACGATCTCCGTGCCGGTGTCGGACGAGTTGACCTCCACATCGTCCATGGCGGCCCGGATGATCGTCAGTCCGCGACCGCGATCCTGACCCCGCGGGGGCCGCCAGCGCCCCGCGTCGCGGACGACGAAGGTCAGCAGGCCGTCGTCCGCCGTGGCGGTCAGCGAGAACTCCGCCGGGGCCGGGGAATAGGCGTGCTCGATCGCGTTGGTGCAGGCCTCACTGACTGACAGGGTGATCTCCATCGTCTGGGAGTCGTTGGCGCCGTGGTGACGGAGCCAGCGCCGCAACAGGTGCCGGATCTCCGCCAGCACCCTGGGATCGGCGCGGAGCCGCAGCCGCAGCTCGTCGGAGATCTCGGTGTTCTGGATCGCGACGATGGCGACGTCGTCCCGCAGCCTGCCGGCCGGGACCATGCGCTCCACCGCCACGCGGACGAGGTCATCCACGAAGCGCGTCCCGCTGATGACCCGGACCAGCTCCTCCATGCTGTCGGTCAGCGGGACGCCGGGGCGCTCGACGAGCCCATCGGTGTAGAGCACCAGCGTCTCGCCTGGCCGCAGCGACAGCACGTGTTCCTGGACGCGCCCGTAGGAGAAGGCGCCAAGCGGCGCCGACGGCGCGATCTCCACCACCCGGCCACCGGCGGGGTCGATGATCACCGGCGGGAGATGACCCGCGCTGGCGATCTTCACCTCTCCGGTGTCGGGCTCGAGGACCGCGTAGGCGGCGGTGGCCATCGCGTAGTCAGGCATCGACTGGACGTAGCGATCGACGAGCTCCAGCGTCCGGGCCGGGCCGTGGTCCTGGATCGCATAGGCGTGCAGCGCGGTGCGCAGCTGGCCCATCAGCGCCGCCGCGCGAACGCCGTGACCCACCACATCGCCGATGGCCACGCCGAGGCGACCCCGCGCGAGCTCGAAGATGTCATACCAATCGCCGCCCACCTCGTCGCTGGCGGGCAGGTACCGGGCGGCCGTCTGCACGCCGACGACGTCGACGAGCCGCTTGGGCAGCAGGCTGCGCTGGAGCACCATCGCGACGCGGTGCTCGCGCTCCAGCGCCGAGTACAGCCGGGCGCGCTCGATGCCGGGCGCCGCACGCGCCGCCGCCACCTGGAGTACCGCGAGATCCCGCTGGTCAAAGGTCCGGGGGTGAAGTGAGCCGACGTGCAGCACGCCGATGAGGTTCCCCTCCACGATCAGCGGGATCCCGAGCAGAGACTGGATGCCCTTCTCGCGCAGAATCGGGTTGAGGATGTCGGCGTGGTCGACGTCGGGGATGAAGATGGCGACGCGCTCGGCGGCGATCCGCCCGGCGAAGCCTTGGCCGAGCGGGAGCCGCACTCCCGCCTCGACCTCCTCCTCGATGCCCTTGGCGGCGCGCGCCACGAGCTCGTGTGCGTCGGCGTCGTAGAGCAGGATGGCGACGGTGTCGACGTCCAGGGCGTCGCGGACACGGACGAGCAGCTCGTCGAGGAACTCCTCGAGCCCCAGCTCTGACAGCGCCGGATCGCTCAGCCGGTAGAGGATCTCGACCTGGTGAGACGGGGCGAGCTCAGGCTCAACCGGCGCCAGGACCGTCTGACCGGTGCGCGGCGCGAAGCGATGAGGCGGTTCTCCCGCGCGGTAGTCCGGCGTCACGACTTGCATTCTGCCCGCCAACGGGCAAACGCAACAAAGCCGACCCCCGCCTGCGTCATCGAGCGGACCGTGTGAGGCACGCGGAGAAGAGGCGACGACCGGAATCGAACCGGTGTAGACGGCTTTGCAGGCCGCTGCGTAGCCACTCCGCCACGTCGCCGAGGCTCCGAAGAGTAGCGGCCGGGTCAGGCCCCGGCCGTCTACGGACAGCGCAGGATGACGAGGTTGCCTGAGGGGTCGTGGACCGCGGCGCTGCCCGCGGTCTCGTCCTCGGGCTCGAGGCCGGCGCCCCGGACCCGGTGCAGCACACGCCGCAGCTCGTCGCGGTCGGGGAGGACGACCTCATAGGAGCGCAGGCCCACGGCGCCGGGCGCCGCCGGGCCCGACCCGGCGCTGTGCCAGGTGTTGAGGCCCAGGTGATGGTGGTAGCCGCCGGCGGACACGAACAGTGCGCCCGGGTAGCCGCGGGTGGTGACGTCGAAGCCGAGGACGCCGTGGTAGAAGGTCTCCGCCTCGGCGATGTCCGCCACCTGCAGGTGCACGTGACCCATGTGGGTGCCCGCCGGAGCGTGCGCCTGGGGCTTGCGCGCCGCGGCCAGCTCGTCGGCGAGGCCCTGCAGATCCAGGGGCAGGGTCGCCATCTGCAGCTGACCGTCGGCGTAGGCCCACTCGTCGCGCGGGCGGTCGCGGTAGAGCTCGATGCCGTTGCCGTCGGGATCGGACAGGTAGAGCGCCTCGGAGACGAGATGGTCCGACACGCCGTCCAGGTACCAGCCGACGTTCGCCAGCCGGGCGAGCGCGTGCGCCAGGTCCAGGCGCGAGGGGTACAGGATCGCCAGGTGATAGAGCCCGGTCGCCCGGCGGCTGAGCGCCGGCGCCGCGGCGTCGCCGTACGCGCGCACGAGGTCAGCGTCGCCCGCGACGCCGAAGGCGAGGCCGCCGTCGTCGAGCTCCCGCGCGCTGAGGCCCAGTCCGGTCTCATAGAACGCCCGGGTGCGGACGAGGTCGGAGACGGTCAGGCTGACGGCGCCCATCGACGTGGCCGCGGCGATCGATGGCGCCGCGGCCGTGGTGGAGGGGGAGGGGCTCATCGGATCCACCAGCCTCAGCCTACGCCGCGGCAGCGGCGAAGCGGCTGTGATGGGCGATGAGCTCGGACACCAGCTCGGCCAGGCGGTCACGGGTCTCCGGGTCTGTGAGCTCGCCGTCAGGGGAGAAGAGGTCCTGCGCCTTGGCGACCGGCAGCTCGATGTCGAGCACGCGCGCCCCGGCGATGCCGAGGGCCTTGCGCAGGTGGTCCTGTGCCCACATCGCGCCGTAGTCGGTCATGCTCGCGCCGATCGCCGCGGCCGGCTTACCCCACAGGGCCGATCCCGGCCCGTGGGGGCGTGACGCCCAGTCCACGACCTGCTTGATCTGGCCGGGCATGGTCGTGTTGTACTCCGGGGTGGCGAACAGGACGGCGTCAGCGCTCTCGAGCTCGGCACGAAGGCGCTCCACCTCGGCGGGCGGAGCGTCCTCGCGATCCTCGTTGAACGGAGGGAGCAGCTCGAGACCCTCGTAAATGTCGACGGTCACGCCTTCCGGCGCCACTTGTGCGGCCGCCCGCAGCAGCGCCGTGTTGTACGACGCTGCGCGCAGGCTGCCGGAGATTCCGAGGATCCTCATCGGACTAGGCGCTCTTGACCGCCGAGACGCTCACGAGCAGCTTGACCTCGTTGGCGACGAGGAGGTTGCCGTTGGGGAGGGTCTGGTTCCACTTGAGGTCGAACTCACGCCGGTCGATCGCGCTGGTGAGCTCGAGGCCGATGCGCTCGTTGCCCCACGGGTCCTCGCCATTCTCGGCGACCTCGCCGGTCAGCTCGATGGGCTTGGAGATGCCCTTGATGGTGATCTCGCCCTGAAGGGTGATCTGGCCGTCGGCGCCGACCTCGGTGGCGCTGGAGTCAAAGCTGATCTGCGGGTGCTGCTCGACGTCGAAGAACTCGGCGCCCTTGAGGTGGCCGTCGCGGTTGGCATCGCCGGTGTCGATCGTGGCGACGTCGACCGTGCCCTTCAGCACGGGGGCATCGCCGGAGGCGTCGATAGTGCCCTGGAACGCGCCGAAGCGGCCGCGGACGGTGGCGATCCCCATGTGGCGGACCTCGAAGCCGACGTTGGAATGGCTCGGGTCGACGTTGTAGACGCCGGCGGGGATCTGCTGAAGCGTGGTTGCGGACATTGGTGGGAGTTTCTCCTGGGAGAGGGGGGTTGGTTGACTGCACAACCAAGATAGCACAAAAGCTTGCGCTGTCAAGTATCTCTCGCGGGAGCAGGCTGATGTGGTCCGCCGCCGGGCCAGGACCTCATCCGACCCCGACGCTGACCCGACCCCGACGCTGACCCGGGTCCGGCCTCGGCCCCGGCGGGGCGCCTACTCAACGGTGCAGCGCCCGCCGGCCTGAGCGCCGGGCAGGCGGCCGAGCAACGTCGCGAGCTGCTCGATCTCCGCGGGGGAGAAGTGCTCCAGGAACAGGCGCCGGATGCTCGCGACGTGGGAGCAGCCGGCCTGACGCAGCTTGTCGTAGCCCTGGTCGGTCAGCTGGGCGTAGGAGACGCGAGCGTCGTTGGGGCAGGCGACCCGCTCGCACAGGCCCGACTGGACGAGCCCGTCGACGAGGCGGGTGATCCCCGACCGGGTGAGCATCGTGCTCTCGGCCAGCGCCGACATCGGCAGATGTCCGCCCTCGGCCTGTGACAGATACAGCAGGACTTCGTAGTCCCTTGTAGTCATCCCGTGTTCGGCGGCCAGGTCGGCGTCGAGCACCCGAACGATCGACGCGTGGCTCTGCAGATAGCTGCGCCACGCATCGAGGGCGGCGCCCTCAAGGCCTGTGTCCACGAACGTTTCCATGCTCAGAGTCTAGTTGCCATACCAACGGATCAATCCATTTCAGACGTACGGGGTAGCCTCGATGCGTGGTTCAGATCGCGCCAGGGCTGTGGCACTGGACGGCCCGTCACCCCCATATCGGCACGACGGTCAGCTCGTATTACCTCGAGGACGAGGGGGTACTGATCGACCCGATGTTCCCGCCGGATGGCCCGGACTGGTTCGCCGAGCGTCGCACGCAGCCGCGCCACATCGTCCTCTCCAACCGCCATCACGATCGCGATTCCTGGCGGCTGCGCGACGACTTTGGATGCGAGGTGCACTGCATCGCCAATGGCGTGCACGAGCTTCAGGGCCGCGGGCCGGTCAGCCCGTTTCAGTTCGGGGACGAGCTGCCGGGCGGCATCGTCGCCCACGAGGTGGACGCGATCTGCCCGGACGAGACGGCGCTCTACATCCCGGCTCACGGCGCGCTGGTCTGCGCCGACGGTGTGGTCCGCTGGCCGGGCGTGGACGGCCTGACCTTCGTGCCCGACTGGCTCATGGACGAGCCGGCTGCGACCAAGGAGGGGTTGCGGGAGGCGTACCGCGGTCTTCTCGACCTGGACTTCGATCGCCTGCTGCTGGCGCACGGCGACCCGGTTGTGGAAAGAGCCAGAGAGGCGCTGCGCTCCTTCGTGGACAGTGCCCGCTGAGTGGGAGTGGCCGATGAGGCGCCGCGGCGCAAGACGGCTGACCTTGGCCGCGGCCGTGCTGGTCCTCGGCGCGGCGGGCTGCGCCTCCAGCTCCAACACCACCACCTCAACCGTCTCCGGCGGCGCGCCGGGGACAGGCTCGGCGTCGACCGGCACCAGCGCCACCACCGGTTCCGGCGGCGCACCGCGCGGCGGACCGTCGGCACTGAGCGTCAGCCCCACGAGCGGTTCGGCGCAGTCGGTCATCCATTTCAGCTTCACGTCGCCGGGCGGCACCTCTGACGCCAGCACGCAGCTCTCGCAGTCCCTGAGCGTCATGGGGCCGCACGGCAGCGGCTGTGTCGGCATGCACGCCCAGGCCGTCCCGGTCGCCCCCGCGGGGCGGGCGGTGGACGTCTCGGTGGGACCGGCTCAGCTCGGAGGAGCCTGGTGTCCAGGCACGTACGCCGCGCGCGTCGAGGTCCTGGCCCGGCCGAAGTGCGGGGAGGGCATGATGTGCCCCCAGTTCATCCGGGTCGTGGCGGTGCTGGGACCGGCGACCTTCAGGATCTCGCGCTGACCGACTGCCGGCGTGCCAGCACGGCTCGCCGCAGGGCCCGCTGGCCGGTGTCGAGCAACTCCTCGTCCACCGCGGGCTTCGCTGCGCCGCAGGCCCCCGCGCAGCGCCCGCCGCAGCCGGGGCACCGTGCCAGGGTGCGCGACGCTGCCGCGCCGGCAATGGGGAGGGCGCGCGAGGCGGCCGCGTCAGCGAGCGCCCGGGCGACTCTGCGGTTGCCCGCGGGGGAGAGGGTGTGCGGAGCGCTCGCCGGGGTGCGCGATGGCTCCGCCGTCGCGGGAGTGCCCGGCTCCGAGGCGCGCGCCGCCCTCATCGCCTGACGGATCCTCTCAGCCCCTCCGGGGGTGGTCAAGGGCCTGCCAGACGCGCTGGGGAGTCATGGGCAGGCGGGTGAGGCGCACGCCTCCGGTCGCGGCCGCGATGGCGTTGGCCACGGCGCCCGGCACGCCCACGACCGGGGCCTCGCCCACGCCCTTGGCGCCGTACGGCCCCTCCGGCGCAGGGACCTCGACGATCTGGGCGTCGATGGGCGGCGTGCTGTCCGCGGTCGGCATCGCGTAGTCCACAAACGTGCCCGTGGTCAGCTGGCCGTGCTCGTTGTGCGCGAGCTCCTCGAGCAGAGCCCAGCCCAGCCCCTGGGCGGTGCCGCCCTGCATCTGGCCCTCGACCAGCGCGGGATTGAGCGCGCGTCCGACGTCCTGGGCGATGACGTGGGCCAGAACGGTGACGCCGCCGGTCTCCAGGTCAACCCGCACGTGCGACAGGTGGGCGGCGGCCTGCGGCGCCGGGGTCTGGGCCGAGCGGCCGTGGCCCTCGACGGGCATGTGGCGGCTTCCGAAGGTGAGGATCTTGGAGGCCAGGTCGTCGATCGACAGGGCCTTGGCGGGTACCCCGACCGGCTGGATGGTCCCGTCCACGATCTCGAGGTCGAGCGGGGAGATCTCGAGCTCGTCTGCGGCAACCTCCAGCAGCCGCTCGCGGGCCTCGATCGCCGCCCGCTCCACCGCTCGGCCAACGGTGTAGGTGACCTTGCTGCCGCCGCTGGTTCCGGCATAGGGCGCGCTGGCGGTGTCGGCGTTGACCACGCGCACGCGTGAGACATCGACCCCGAAGGCCTCCGCGGCGATCGTGGCGAACCCGGTCTCGACGCCGGTCATGTCGGCCGCGCCGGTGATGACGGTGAGTCGTCCGTCCGCGTCCAGCCGGCAGACCGCCGCCGCCGGCTCGTAGCCACCCGGCCACCAGCCGATGGCCATGCCGACGCCCTCGCCGGGGCCCACGTCACCACGGCGGCCCCACAGGGGATGGTCGCGCACGCGCTCGAGGCATTCCCGGGCGCCGAACACCGGGAACGTCTGGCCCGCGGCGGATTGGTCGCCCTCGCGCGCTACGTTGCGCAGCCGCAGCTCGATCGGATCGAGGTCGAGCCGGCGCGCCAGGTCGTCGAGCAGCGATTCCACGGCGAACGCCGCGGGCGCCGCCGTCGGGGCTCGGTAGGCGCCGAAGGTCACGCGGTTCGTGGCCACGCCCAGAGCGGTCAGCTCGTGGGCGGGCCAGTTGTAGGGCCCCGCGGCCAGCATCGCCGCGATCGACTCCACGCCAAAGTCGTCGGTGGAGCCGCGGTCGACCAGCACGCGGGCGCGGATCGCGGCCAGCTGTCCGTCCGCGTCGGCCCCGAGCTCGAGAGAGAGGATCTCGGCGCCCGCGGGATTGGTGGCGGCGATGTCCTCGCTGCGCGTCAGGGCCAGGCGCACCGGCCGCTTGAGCGCCATCACCGCGGAGCAGGCCAGCGGCTCGATGATGTGCAGCTTGCCCCCGAAGGCCCCGCCCAGTGGTGCCGTGCGGACCCGGACCTGCTCGGTGGGCAGTCCGAAGAGCTTGGCCAGGGAGTCGCGGGTGGAGAACGGCGCCTGGGTGGAGCTGCGCACCACCAGCTCGCCGTCGGGCTCCAGCCATGCCGTCGCCGTCTGCGTCTCCAGGTAGCCCTGGTACATCCACGGGGTCTCGAAGCGCCCGTGCACCACCACGTGGCTCGCCGCCAGCGCGGCGTCCACGTCGCCGTTGGCCAGCCGTGCGGTGCCGAGGACATTGTCGGAGAGCTCCTCGCCCTCGAGGCCGGACGCCGCCACCGCGGCGTGCGCATCGGCGATGTCGGAGCCCTCCTCGACCTCGGCCTCGATCAGCCGCGCCCGCGGTGAGCCGGGCCGCGCCGCGGCCTCGAGGTCCACCACCGGCTCGAGCGGCTCGAGCTGCAAGTCGACAAGAGCGGCGCCGTCCGCCGCCTGAGCCTCCGTCTCGGCGATCACGATCGCCACCGGCTGGCCGGCGTACACGACCTCCTCGCGCGCCAGCGGCTCATAGAGACGGCCCTTGCCCGTGGCCACGATCGGCAGGTCGGCGGCCGTCAGCACCGCTACGACCCCGGGCAGTGCGGTGGCCTCCGCGGCGTCAACCGCGGAGATCATGGCGTGGGCCTCGTGGGAGAGCACGAGGCGGGCGTGGAGGAGGCCGGGGACGGGCGGGTCTGCGGCGAACTGCGTCGTGCCCCGGACCTTGGGCTCAGAATCACGACGAGGGACGGAAACGCCGATGGCGGCCACATCGGCAACCTAGCACCGCGGTGCCCTCGGCTCAGGGGCTCGGCGTTGAGGAGGCTTGGGTCGCGATTGACACCCGTGTAAGAACCGTGTTAGCGTTCACAGAGTCAACGAGGGAGACGCGCCCGCGAGGCCGGTGCGGGCCGCGTACATATCGAAGGGAGCCGAGATGCAGCACGCGTTCCGCGGCAGCAGGAGGCTGTTCGCGTTCCTTTCAGCATGCGCATTGATCTGTGCGGCGTTTGCCGCGGGGGCCTCAGCGCATGCCGCACCGAAGCACAAGGGGCATCACCACGGTCACGGCGGCGGCGTGACCATCACCAGCCAACCGTGGGGCACGGTTCCCGGCGAGGGGCCGGCGAACCTATACACGCTGACGAACTCGAACGGCATGACCGTCAACATCACCAACTTCGGCGGTACGGTCCAGTCGATCTGGGTCCCTAACCGCTGGGGCCACGCCACCAATGTCGCGCTCGGGTTCTCGACGCTCTCGGACTACGTCAACATGTTCTTCCAGGGCCACCTCAATACTCCCTGGCCGGCCCCGGGTGGGTCGGGGAACGCGTACTTCGGTGCGATCATCGGCCGCTACGCAAACCGCATCGCCAACGCATCGTTCCCGCTCAACGGCACCACGTACACCCTGGATGCCAACAACGGCCCCAACACACTGCACGGGGGCTACCTGGGCTGGAATACGGCGGTCTGGTCGGCGGCGACGTCGACTGACCATGGGTCCGCGTCCCTTGAGCTGAAGAATACGTTCAAGGGCGGGGAGGGCTGCGACCCGGCCCGGACTCCGCCGCCATGCACAGGCTTCCCGGCAGACGTGCAGGCCACCGTCGTCTACACCCTGACCAGGGACAACCAGCTGAAGATCACCTACACGGCGATCAACAGCGACAAGCAGCTCAACACGGTCATCAACCTCACCAACCACACGTACTTCAACTTGGCTGGTGAGGGCTCCGGCACGGTCGAGAACCAGCTGCTGCAGATCAACGCGGACCAGTACACGCCGGTCAACGAGAACCTCATCCCGGAGACCGCACCCGGGACGGCGGGCGTGAGTGTGGCGGGGACGCCGTTTGACTTCCGGCATCTGACCCCGATCGGCGAGAACATCCGCAACACGAACCTCCCGGATGGCGTCCCGCCGAGCACGCCGCACGGGCTCAAGCAGCTGCAGATCGCGCACGGCTTCGACCACAACTGGGTGCTCAACGGTTATCCCGGCTATCGCCTGGTCTCCAGGGCACTGGACCCCAGGAGCGGGATCTTCCTGAGGACATTCACGGATCAGCCGGGCGTGCAGTTCTACTCCAGCAACTTCCTCGTCGGAGACCTCATCGGGACGAGCGGCAACACCTACCGCCAGACCCAGGGGTTCACGCTGGAGACCCAGCACTATCCGGATTCGCCGCATCACCAGGGTGAGGCGAATTGGCCGTCGGTGGTGCTGCCCGCGGGTGGCACGTTCAACTCGGTCACCTCGTACCAGCTGGGCACGATCGGCGGTGACCACGGCGACCACGGCGACCACGGTCACCACAGCCACAAGAGCCACAAGAAGCACTAGCCCCACACACACCCCAACCCCGGCTCGGCCGGTCCCGCCACAGCGGCGGGGCCGGCCGTTGCCCTCTGAGGGCGCCATATAGAGTCCGCCCATGACCGCCACCGAGTTCGCTGACGTCGATCTCGGCTCGCTGGGCTTCTGGGGCCGCCCCGCCGAGGAGCGCGACGAGTACTTCGCGCACCTGCGCCGCTCAGAGCCGATCTCACGCCACGAGCCACCCGAGGACATCCTCGGCCTGCCCCAGCAGGGGCGACTGCACTACTGGGCGATCGTGCGCTACGACGACGTCCGGCGCATCTCTCGTGATCCGGCGACGTTCTGCTCCAGCGAGGGCGTGCAGTTCGCGGATGCGCCGCCGGAGATGCTCGAGGCCTCCCAGTCGTTCTTGGCCATGGACGCGCCGCGTCACACCAAGCTGCGTGGCCTGGTCTCCGCGGCGTTCACGCCGCGCCAGATCAAGCGGATCGAGGACGGAATCCGCGTCAACGCTCAACGGATCGTCGCCGAGGCCGCCACGACAGGCGGCGGAGACTTTGTCGACATGATCGCCAAGCGTCTGCCGCTGCAGACGATCTCGGACATGCTCGGCGTGCCCGAGGCTGACCGCGAGCGGGTCATGGAGGCCGCCGACACGCTGATCATGGCCGCTGACCCTGACTGCTTCGGCGACCGCCAGCCCATCGAGGTGCTCGGCACCGCACTGTGGACGCTGACCGAGTTCGCCACCGAACTGGCCAAGCATCGCGCGGAGCATCCGGGCGATGACCTCATGACCGCGCTCGTCCAGGCAGAGGTCGACGGCGACCGCCTCAGCCACCCGGAGATCGCCGCCTTCCTGGTCCTCCTGTCGGTGGCCGGCAACGACACGACCCGCCACACCACCTCCCACGCCATGCGCGCGCTCACGGTCAACCCTGACCAGCGTCATGTCCTGCTCGCCGACCTCGACGCGCGGCTTCCCGACGCCGTGGAGGAGTTCATCCGCTGGGCCACGCCCGTGCTCACATTCCGCCGCACCACGACGCGGGAGGTGGAGTTGCACGGTCAGACGCTGGCACCGGGGGAGAAGGTGGTGCTCTTCTACCACTCGGGCAATCGCGACGCCACCGCCTTCGATCGCCCCTGGGACTTCGACGTCACCCGCAGCCCCAACCGGCATCTCGGGTTCGGGGGCGGCGGTCCGCACTACTGCCTGGGCGCATCTCTGGCGCGCGTCCAGCTCAACGCCATCTTCGGCGAGATGCTCAGGGTCATCCCGGACATCGAAGCCGGCGAGCCCGAGCTGCTGCGCAGCGGCTTCATCCACGGGGTCAAGCGGATGCGGTGCACCTTCACAGCGCGCGCCTGAACGCCGCGGTCGCCGCATTCCAACACACGGCCGTGCCCATCGTGGATACGGTGCGCCCAGACACGTGGACCGCAAGCGCATCATCGTTTCGGGCCTGGCCGTCGTGGCGCTCACATTCCCCGCTGCCGGGGGTGCGCGCGCCGGCCAGAACCTGCTGCGCAACCCTGGCGCCGAGACCGGGGCCGCCTCCGCCCAGGGCTGGGACGCTGTGACCATCCCTGGCTGGAGCGTTGCGGTCGGGCTGCCGACGGTCGTGCGCTACGGCACGCCCGGCTATCCCCGGCGCGGCCGCGGGCAGCTGTTCGTCGGCGGGGCGGGAGGCACGGCGCGCCTCACCCAGACCGTGGCGCTCGGCAGCGCCGGTGGAGGAAAGCTCCCCGCGCGCACCCCCTTCACACTGTCGGCGCGGTTGGGCGGCTCCATCCGGAGCGCGGCCAGCGTGTCGGTCACGCTCCTGTCGGCCGGAGGTGGCCGGCTCGGCCGCGCCACGATCGGTCCGGTCGGCGGCCGACAGCGGTCACGCGTGACCGCGATGCGGTCCCGGACGGTCTCCGGCCGCCTGCCTTTCGATACGACCGCCGCGCGGGTGACGGTGACCCTGGCCGCCTCGCTGCCCAACGTCGACGGACCCGATGCGCCTCTGACGGGATTTGACCGCGCCGTGGCCGATGACGTCCGCTTCGCCGTCTCCGGCAGCGCTCGCCCGCCCGCGCCGCTGCGGCCCGCGGTGAGCCGGGTGCCCCGCTATGACCACGTGTTCCTCTTCTACTTCGAGAACCAGGACGTCCACGCGGTCGTCGGCAACCGCCGACAGGCGCCGTACTTCAACAGCCTCCTCCCGCAGGGCAGCGAGCTGGGCCGGTTCTTCGCCGAGGAGCATCCGTCGGACGCCAACTACCTCGCGCTCGCGGGCGGCGGCGCGTTCGGGATCCCGCTCGACGACCCGCTCGAATACGACTCCCAGTACACGATCCACGCCCGCAACATCGGGGATCTTGTGGGAGCGGCGCGCGAGACGTGGCGGGCGTACAACGAGAGCGCAGCCGGTCCCTGCGACGACACCGTCCACGGCTACTACTGGAACGACGACCTGCCGTTCAACTACTTCGCCGACATCCGCGGGCGCCCGGCCTATTGCGCCGCTCACGTGCTCCCGCTCGAGGCGATGGCGCCCGATTTGAGCAGCGCCGCCACCACCCCCAGCTTCGTGTGGGTCGGAGCCAATGACTGCGACGACATGGAGGGGTGCGGCATCCGCGCGGGTGACCGCTTCCTCGAAAGTCAACTGGGGGCGATCATGCGGTCGCCCGCCTGGCGCACCCAGCGCTCGCTGGCCATCATCACCTGGGACGAGGACGCCTACGACCACGAGCGACCCGCTCAGTGGGTCCCGACGCTCGTCCTCGGCTCTGAGGGGGTGCGGGGCGGCTATGTCTCGCCTGTCCGCTACACCCACTACAGCCTGCTGCGCACGATCGAGGGTGCGCTGGGGCTGGGGACGCTGACCGCCAACGACCGCTACGCGATCCCGGTCAACGACATCTTCCTCCACACCGCACCTGCCGCCCACGCTCACGTCTACGCCGACGCC
>Ga0070714_100001815_pt1 | contig 15512 bp, 2 predicted proteins | sample LARL83metaG_FD_65450 | JGI IMG/M metagenome (GOLD analysis project Ga0070714, IMG submission 65450) | Corn, switchgrass and miscanthus rhizosphere microbial communities from Kellogg Biological Station, Michigan, USA - LAR L8-3 metaG | ecosystem: Host-associated > Plants > Roots > Rhizosphere ...
GTGGCGCCGAGTGACGTGTTCGTGAACTGGCTGCCGCTGGACCATGTGGGCGGGCTGGTCATGTTCCACATCGGACCGGTGGTGCTGGGCTGCGACAACGTGCAGGTGCCGACCGGGCTCGTGCTCGCCGATCCGTTGCGGTGGCTGGACCTGTTGCACCGTTACCGCGCCCAGCACAGTTGGTCGCCGAACTTCGGCTACCAGCTCGTGGCGGACGCGCTGGCCACCGAACCGGCCCGAGGTTGGGACCTGCGGCATGTGCGGTCGCTGGTCAATGCCGGTGAGCAGTGCACGGAAGCGGTGGTCCGGCGGTTCGTCGACGCGGTGCGCGGCTACGGCATCACCGAGGACACCGTGCTGCTCGCCTGGGGCATGGCCGAGACGTGCACCGCCGTGACCTACCAACGATTCGCACCCGAAGCGATCCAGCACGTCCGCCAGGCCGCCCCGGGTCACGCGCTGGAACTGCTCGACCAGCCGGCACGCGATGCCACGACGTTCCTGAGCATGGGACGGCCGGCGCCGGGCGCGGCGTTCCGAATCGCGGGGCCGGACGGCGTGACCACGCTGCCGGAGCTCCACATCGGACGGTTGCAGGGCCGCTCCGAGCGGATCACCCCCGGTTACCTGAACAATCCGGCGGCCAACGCCGACGCGTTCGTCGACGGCGACTGGTTCGACACCGGGGATCTCGCGTTCGTCGCGGACGGCCGGGTCACGATCACCGGGCGCGCCAAGGAACTGATCATCGTCAACGGCGTGCACCTGCACTGCCACGAGATCGAGGGCGTCGTCGGCGACCTGGCCGGTGTGCTGACCGGTCACGTCGCCGCGTTCGGCGTGCCGTCGACGACCGGGATCGAGCGGCTGGCGGTGGCGTTCGTACCGGACGGGCCGCTGACCGGTGCTGTCGTCGGCGGTATCCGGCAGCGCCTGAGCGAACGGTTCGGGCTGGCGTCGGTGGTGCTGCTGGCGCTGGACGGGGAGTCGTTCGCCCGCACGACGAGCGGCAAGATCCAACGCGGCCAGATGCGCGGCAAACTGCTCGCCGGCGAACTGACGGCGGCGGTGCGCGCGGTCGAACTGGCCGAACTCGCGCCGAACACCATGCCCGACTGCGTATACCGTCCGGAGTGGACACCACGGCGATTCCACGGCACCGGCGCGGCCGGCCACGTTCTCGTCGTCGCCGGCGGACCGGAACTGGCCGCCGCGTTACCGGACGCCACAGTGGTGCCGCCCGGCGGAGATGTCGCGCGGTGGCGGGCACTGTTGGCCGGACTGCGCGCCGACGACCGCATGCCACAGCAGATCGTGCTCGCGTCGACCTATGTGAGCCTGCCGGACCTGATGGACGAGTCGGCGCTGGACCGGATGCTGGAAACTTGCGGCACCGAGGTGCTGGCGCTGGTCGAGGCGTTGACCGCCGAGGGGTGGGCCGGGGACCTGGTCACCGTCAGCCGGGGGCTCTATCGGATCACCGACACCGAGCCGGGCTGCTATCCGGCGGCGCTGGCCGAGGCGATCGGCGCGACCCTGACTCAGGAACACCCGGAGATCCGCGCCTGGCATCTCGACCTGCCGGGCACCGAGCGCGACGCGGGTGTGCTGGCCGACGCGTTGGGCTGGTCGCATCACGAGGCCACGGTCGCGTGGCGGGACATGCCGTTGACGCGGGTACTGCGTCAGGACCGGCTGCTGCCGGGCGGCACGACGGCCATGCCACCGGGCTCGTGCTGGTTGGTCACCGGCGGCTTCGGCGGTGTGGGTCGCGCCGTGCTGGCCGGTCTGGGGCTGCGACTGCTCGTGGTCGGGCGCGGTCCGGGTGGGGACGTCGGCGAGTTGGGCGCGGACGTGCGGTACGCGCGGGTGGACATCGCCGATGGTGCCGCGCTGGAGGCCGCGGTCGCCGATGCCGAGCAGGCCTGGGGCGAGCGGCTGACCGGTGTGCTGCATCTCGCGGCGCACTACGAGATGGCCCTGCTGACGGACCTGCCGGCGACACGGTGGCGTGCGGAGACGGCGGCGAAAGTCGCGGGCTCGCTGAACGTGGCCCGGGTGCTGGCCCGCCGTCCGGGGAGCAGGCTGGTCGCGTTCTCGTCGCTGCTGTCGCTGGTGCCATCGGCCGGTTCCGGCGCCTATGTCGCCGGCAACCGGTTCCTGGAGGCGCTCTGCGCCCATCTGGCGCCACACATCGACGTGCACTGCCTCGCATGGGGAGTCTGGCGGGGCGTCGGGGACGCGGACGACGACTATCGCGAGGTGGCCAATCGGGGTCGCATGCTGGCCCTGTCCGCCGCCGAGGGCCGTGCGCTGCTCACCGCCGCCGTGCACCAGCCGCCCGGAATGCTGCTGGTCGGCGTCGATCCGGCGGCGGCGCGGGTGCGCGGCATGGTGCTGCCGGCGCGGTCGGCCGAAGCGGTCGTCGGCGATCCGGTACGGGACGTGTTCGGCACGGCGGTCCCAGTTGCCGCGCCACCGGAGCCACCGGCGCCGGTGCGCGTTTCCGTTGGTGCCGAACGGATCGGCGTCGCCCGCGTGGTCCGGGCCGCGCTACGGGACGTGGTGCCCGGTGGCATCGCCGCTGACGTGCCGTTCTACGAGGCGGGCATCGGCTCGGTGCAACTGCTGCGGCTGCACGCCCGCTTGCGCGAGGCACTGGGCCGCGACTTCCCGCTGACGACCCTGTTCACCCACACCACCGAATCCGCGCTGGTGCGGCACCTGACCGAGTTGACCGAACCCGACCAATCGCCGACCGAGCGGCCGAGCGGCTCGGACCGGCGGGTGGCCATCATCGGCATGGCGGCCCGGTTCCCCGGCGCCGACACCCTGGACCGGTACTGGGCGGACCTGGTGGCCGGCGCCGTGCGGACCCGCCGGTTCGATCGGGCCGAACTGCTCGATGCCGGCCTGCCACAGTCCCTTGTGGATGATCCGTTGTTCGTCCCGGTCAGCGGTGCCCTGGACGACATCGCCGGATTCGACGCGGACCTGTTCGGGATCAGCCCGGCGGAGGCCGCGTTGATCGATCCGCAGCAGCGCCTGTTCCTGCAGATCTGCCACGAGGCGCTGGAACACGGCGGTTACGCCGGCGACGCCGGCCGGGTCGGCGTGTACGCGGGCAGCGGGATGCAGCTCTACTCGCTGCGGACCTATCTGCGCGAGCAGTTGGCCGCAACCGATCCCGGTGACCAACTCGACGCGCTCCGCGTCGCGATCGGCAACGAGCCGGACTTCCTGGCCACCCGGGTCGCTTACAAGCTGGGACTGACCGGACCCGCGATGACCGTGCGGACGGCCTGCTCGACGTCGCTGGTCGCGGTGCACCTCGCCGTCGACGCGCTGCTGTCCGGGGACGCGGACCTGGCGTTGGCCGGCGCGTCGGCGCTGCACGTGCCCCGGGTCGCCGGCTATCGCCACGAAGAGGGCTCCATCCTGTCCCGGGACGGGGTGTGCCGGGCCTTCGACGCGGCCGCGGACGGCACGGTCGGCGGCAACGGCGTGGCCGCGGTGTTGTTGAAGCCGCTGGCCACCGCACTCGCCGACGGCGACACGGTGCACGCGGTGATCCTCGGCTCCGCCATCAACAACGACGGCTCGGACAAGGTCGGCTACACCTCACCCGGCGTTTCCGGCCAGGTCCGGGTGCTGCGCGACGCGTACGCCCGCGCCGGCGTCGATCCGGCCACCGTCGGCTACGTCGAGGCGCACGGCACCGGGACGCGGCTGGGCGACCCGATCGAGGTCGAGGCGTTGCGGCAGGTGTTCGGCGACCGCGACGATCCGTTGCTGCTCGGCTCGGTGAAGGCGAACATCGGCCATCTCGACAGCTGCGCCGGAATGGCGGGCCTGATCAAGACCGTGCTCGCCCTGCGGCACGGCGTGGTACCGCCGCTGGCCGGGCTGACCGAGCCGAACCCGGAGCTGCGCCTGGACGACGGCCCGATCGACCTGCCGACCGAGGCGCGGCCGTGGCCGGTGTCCGGTGTGCGCCGGGCCGGGGTCAGCTCCCTCGGTGTCGGTGGTACCAACGCGCACGTGGTGCTGGAACAGGCACCTGCGGTGTCCACAAAGGAATTACGGCCGGTGACGGTGGTGCCGCTGTCCGCGCGTGGGGCGACGGCGCTGGCCGAACTGGCGGGTGCCACGGCCGACACGCTGGCGTCGTCAGCGGTGTCCGGGGCCGACGTGGTGACCACCCTCGGCGCTGGGCGCCGGCACCTGTCCCATCGGCTGGTGGCATTGGGGGACACGACATCGGCGACGGTGGCCGCGTTGCGGGCCGGTGGTTCGGTGACCGGTGTGGTGTCCGGCGACGGCCCCGGTCCGGTGGTGTTCGCGTGCCACGGCGACGAAGCGGACACCGACCTGGCAACGGATCTGCTGGCGTACCCGGTCGCGCGGGACGTCCTGCACCGATGCGCGGAACGGCATCAGCAGGTCTGGGGCGTCGAACTGTCTGATTCGCCGACGGCCGCGCTCGTGGTGCGGCAACTGGCGCAGGCGCGGGTGTTGGCGGCCGCCGGTGTCCATCCGGACCTGGTGGTGGGCGAGGGCGTCGGCGAGTACGCGGCGCTGAGCCTGGCCGGCGCGCTCGGCGTCGACGACGCGGTGTATCTGGCCGCCGTCCACGGCGCGACGGCCGAGGGTGAACTCGCGCGACAGGCGGCGGGCCTGGACTGGCGGCCGTTGCGCCTGCCGCTGGCCGTCGAAGGCACGATGATCGCGGCGGGCACCCTGCTCGGCCCCGACCAGCTGCGACGGCACGAACCGGCCGACCTGGATCACCTGGTGCGCCAGGGATACACCACGTTCGTGGAACTCGGTTCGTCGGACACGCCGGAAGCGACGCTGGCCGCCTTGTTCTGCCAGGGGGTGGATGTGGACTGGGCCGCGCTCGCAGAGGACGGCCGGCGCGTTCCGCTACCCACGTACCCGTTCCAGCTGACCCGGCACTGGGCCGAACCCACCCCGGCCGCGATCACGGGAGGTCCGCCGGCCATGCCAACCGCCACATCGGACACACGATCCGACACGGTCCTCGCGCGGGTGCGTGAGTTGACAGCGCACCATCTCGGCGAGGAACCGGACCGGATCGTCGCGGACGAGCCGTTCTTCGACATCGGCGCCGACTCGCTCCTGATGATCAACATGATCCGCGAGCTCGAAGTGGCCTTCGGTGTCCGGGTCGCGATGCGCGAACTGTTCGAGGACGCGGACACGCCAGCCCGCCTCACCGAGATCATCGTCGGCCGAATGGCCCCGCCCGAGCCCATTCCCGAGCCTTTGCCCAGCCTGGAACCACCGCCCAGCCCGGAACCAGCGGCCAACGAAACACCGATCCCTCCAGCGCCGAGTCAGGTACCGATCCTTCCCGCGCCGGCCGGGTACGACTCCCTGGTGCGTGAGCAACTCGGCCTGATGGACCGGATGACCCGGCTCATGTCCGAGCAGTTGGCCGCGCTGCACGGCCAACCAGTCACGCCAGCCCCGGCGCCGGCCATCGCGCCGGCTCCGGCCATCGCGCCACCGCCGCCGAACACGGTCACCCAACTAGGCCCTCGGGTGCTGCCCGGACGGGCCGCCGGCATGACCGCCGGCCGGATGGACGAACGTCAGCAGGCGCACCTCGCCGAACTGACCGCCGAGTACACCCGCCGCACCGCGCGGTCGAAGGAGATCGCCCAGCGGTACCGGCGGTCGCTCGCGGACAGCCGGGCCGTCGTGGGATTCCGTGGTGCCACCAAGGAACTGCTGTATCCGATCGCGGCGAAACGGGCCAGCGGCGCGTATCTGGAGGACGTGGACGGCAACACGTACGTCGACATCACGATGGGCTTCGGCATCCTGCTGTTCGGCCACGAACCAAAGTTCCTGACCGACGCCGTCGATGCCTATCTCGCGGACGGCATGCGGCTGGGCGCGCGTGGCGAGGAAACCGGGCAGGCCGCCGAGTTGCTCTGCGAGCTGACCGGCCTGGACCGTGCCGCATTCGCCACGTCCGGGACGGAGGCCAACTCGGCCGCGTTCCGGCTGGCCCGCGCGTTCACCGGTCGCGACATGATCGTCACCTTCGATGGTTCCTACCACGGCCATTTCGATCCGGTCCTCGGCCGGACAGTGCCGGACGGCGACCGGTTGCGCACGGTGCCGGTGTCGGCCGGGATACCCGATTCGGCCGTCGCCGAGATGCTGGTGTTGGGCTACGACGACGAGGCGAGCCTGGACGTGATCCGCCGGTACGCCGACCGGATCGCGGCGGTCGTGGTGGAGGCGGTGCCCAGCCGGTATCCGGACCGTCAGCCGGTGGAGTTCGTGCGTGCGCTGCGGGAACTGTGCGACCGGTATGGCATCGTGTTGATGTTCGACGAGATGCTGACCGGCTTCCGCCCGCATCCGCAAGGCGCGCAAGGGATATTCGGCGTACGGGCAGATCTCGCGACCTACGGCAAGGTGATCGGCGGCGGCTATCCGATCGGCGCGATCGCCGGCCGCGCCGACATCATGGACTGGGTCGACGGCGGATTCTGGCAGTACGGCGACGACAGCATGCCCGCCGGCGACACCACGTTCTTCGGCGGCACGTACATCCAGCATCCGGTGTCGATGGTCGCCGCGCGGGCCGTGCTCACCTGGCTGCGCGACCAGGGCCCGGATCTCCAACAAGCGCTGAACACCAGGACCGACCGGCTGGCCGGCACGCTGAACGAGTTCTGCCGCGCCGAGGAGTTCCCGGTCGAGGTGCGGCATTTCGGCTCGCTGTTCCGGTTGGCGCACCGGGGAAATCTGGAACTGCTGTTCAACCACCTGATCCTGGCCGGCGTGCATGTCTGGGAGTGGCGCAACTTCTTCCTGTCCACCGCGCACACCGACGCGGACGTCGACTTCGTGATCGACGCCGTACGCAATTCCCTGTACGACCTGCGGCGCGGTGGTTTCCTACCGGGCAAGGCAGCGCCGAGTCCGGCTCCCCGGACCGTGCTACCGCCCCTCCCCCGGCGCCGGATCGAACCGGCCACCGAACCCACCCCTTCGACGGCCGTCGAAATCGGTACCACCACGCCGGATTTCAGCCTGTACTTCTTCGGCGACTATCCACGTGAGCGGGACGGCGACAAGTACGGCGTGATCATCGACGCCGCTCAGTACGCCGATCGCGCCGGCATGCACGCGGTGTGGTTGCCCGAGCGGCACTTCGACTCCTTCGGCGGTGTGTTCCCCAATCCGTCGGTGCTGGCCGCCGCGTTGGCCACCCGGACCAGCCAAATCCGCCTGCATGCCGGCTGTGTCGTCGTTCCGCTGCACGACCCGATCCGGGTGGCCGAGGAATGGTCGGTGGTCGACAACCTGTCCGGCGGCCGGGTCGGGCTCGGTGTCGCGAGTGGTTGGCACGCCCGTGACTTCGTGCTCGCACCCGACGTCTACGGCCGGCACCGGGAGGCCATGTACGAGGGTGTCGACACGATCCGGGCGCTGTGGCGCGGCGAATCGGTGCGGCGCACGGCCGGCAACGGCGACGAGGTCGAGGTCCGGCTGTATCCCCGGCCGATCCAGGGCCAGCCACCCGTCTACACGGCGATCGTCGGCAACCCGGACAGCTACCGGCAGGCGGCCGCCGCCGACATCGGCGTGATCACGAATCTGATGGCGCAGAACGTGGACCAGCTGGCCGAGAACGTCGCGCTGTACCGGCAGACCCGCGCCGAGCACGGGCTCGATCCGGCGGCCGGTCGCGTCGTGGTGCTGATGCACACGTATCTCGGCGCCGACACCGAGCGGGTCCGGGCCGAGGCGTACCGGCCGTTCTGCGACTACCTGCGGTCGTCGCTGGCGCTGTTCGGCCAGGTCACCAACAGCCTCGGCTTCAACATCGACCTGGCCAACACGCCGGAGGAGGACCTGGACTACCTGCTGACCCGCGCCTACCAGCGCTACTGCACCGACCGGGCGCTGATCGGCGCTCCCGAGGACTGTGCGGCGATCGTGGCGCGGCTGGTCGAGATCGGTGTCGACGAGATCGCCTGCTTCGTGGACTTCGGGCTGTCTCCGGCGCGAATCATTGCCGGCATGCCCGGTATCGACAAGCTGCGCGCGATGTTCGAGCAGGCCCGTGAGTCCGCTGTGGACTCCCGGCCGCTCACGCCGGTGCAGCGGCAGGTCTGGTACCTGGACCGGGTGTTCCCGAACCGGCCGACCTACACGGAGTCGAAGGTCGTGCGGCTGGACGGCGCGTTGGACGTGGCCGCGTTGCGACAGGCACTGACCGCCGTGGTCGCCCGGCACGACAGCCTGCGTTCGGTGTTCCGCGAGGTCGACGGCGAGCCCCGGCAGGTGGTGGCGCGCGACGCGATCGTGCCGCTGCCGGTCGTCGACGGCGGCTCGGACGTGTCCGACGCGGCGCGGCGAGCCGCCCAGGAGGAGACGGACAATCCGTTCGACCTGGCCGTCGGTCCGCTGTTCGACCCGCGACTGATCCGCATCGACGACCGGTGTCACCTGCTGATGCTCCGCATGCACCATCTCGTGGTGGACACGTGGTCGGCGGAGATCCTCGCCACCGAGATCGCGGCCTGCTATCGGGCGGCCGTCGCCGGCACCGATCCCGGGTTGGACGAACCAGGACCGCTGCCGCTCGCCGCCGACACACCGGCACCCGACCTGTCCTACTGGCTCGACATGCTCGACGGCGCACCCGAACTGCCGCTGCCCGCGGACCGGCCGCGCCCGGCCGAACCGACCGGACGCGGTGCGACGGCCGGGATCGAACTGGACGCCGAGCGCACCGGCCAGATCAAGCGCCTGGCGCGGCAACACCGGGCCACCACGTTCATGGTGCTGTTCGCCGCGTTCGCCACGGTGCTGCGACAGCGCACCGGACAGACCGATCTCGTCGTCGGCATGCCGATCGCGCATCGCCCGGAGGGCACCGAACGCAGCGTCGGGTTCTTCGTGAACACGCTGCCGATCCGCGTGCGAGTGCCGGACGACGGCTCGTTCACCGAACTGGTACACCAGGTCCGGGAGTTGATCCTCGGCGCGCAGGAACACGGTGACGTGCCGTTCCCGAACATCGTCGACGCTCTGGGCGGGACGCGTGATCCGCTGCGCAACCCGCTGTTCGAGGTGGCCGTCGAGTACGACAACGGCGCGGTCTTCGAACTCGACCTGCCGGACGTGCGGGCCACGCTGCTGGACGTCGCCGTGGACCGGGCACCGCTGGACCTGACCCTGTTCCTCACCGATCGCGGCGACCGCATCCACTGCCAGCTCAACTACGCGGTCGACCAGTTCGACGCGACCACCGCGGCCCGCATCCTGGACCACTTCCAGCACGCACTGGACACCGCGACCGCGACACCCGGCCTGCCCATGGGCGAACTGCCCGCGCTCGCGCCGGCCGAGTCCGCCCTGCTGGCCACCTGGCAGGACGGCGGGCCGGCGCCATCGACCGATCTGATACACGTCACATCGTCCGATGTGGATGGTGTCGCAGTAGTCGACGAACACGGCACGGTGACGCGAGCGGGCCTCGATCGGCGGGCGTCCGCGATCGCCGCTGCCATCGCCGATCTCGGCGTCACGGACGGACGGCCGGTCGCCGTGTTCCTGCCGCGTGGCGCGCACGCCGTGGCCGCGACGCTGGGCGTCCTACGCGCCGGAACCGCTTATGTGCCAATCGATCCCGAGCAACCGTCGGCCCGGCTGGCCGCCATCCTCGCCGAGGCCGACGTCGCGGCCGTCGTCACCGATTCGATGCTGGCCGCGAGCCTCCCGCCGGGTCGGCCGACGATCCTGGTGGACGTGCCGCGCGACGGGACCGCGCTGGAACTGCACGTGGACGAGCGCGATGCCGCCTACGTGTTGTTCACGTCCGGATCGACCGGAGTGCCGAAAGGGTGCGTGATCGAGCACGGCGCGATCGCCAACACGATCGCCTGGGTGGTCCGCGATCTCGGGATCACGGCGGCGGACCGGATGAGCTGGTTCGCCAGTCCCGGGTTCGACGCGTCCTGCATCGAGGTCTGGCCCGCCCTGCGCACCGGCGCCGCGCTGTACGTGGTGCCCGACCGGTCGCGCCTTGATCCGGACGGCCTGCGTGACTGGCTGGCCCGGACCGGCATCACCGTGGCGTTCCTGCCGACGCCGATGGCGGAGCTGTTCTTCGATCTGGACTGGTCGACCGGAGAGCCCATCGCGCTGCGACACCTGCTCGTCGGCGGGGATCGGTTGCGTCGCCGGCCGCCGGCCGGGTTGCCGTGCCAGGTGCACAACGTCTACGGACCGACCGAGGCCGCCGTCGTGTCGACCTGGACGGTCGTGTCGCCGGACGGCGACGATCCGCCGACCATCGGCCGGCCCGTGCCGGGCACGTCGGTGCGCCTGCTGGACGAGCGTGGCCGCCCGGTGCCCGCAGGCACGGCCGGCGAGATGTACCTGGGTGGCGCGCAGTTGGGCCGGGGGTACGTCGGCACGCCGGGTGCCGAGCGGTTCGTGACGCATCCCGAGTACGGGCGGATGTTCCGCACCGGGGACGTCGCGCGCTGGCGGTCCGACGGTGAACTGGAGTTCCTGGGTCGCAACGACGCGCAGGTCCAGATCCGCGGCCACCGGGTCGAACCGGCCGAGACCGAGGCGCGGCTGCGGAGCCTGGCCGGGGTCCGCGACGTCGCGGTCCGCGGCTGGACCGACGACGACGGCACCGCCTACCTGGCCGCGTACGTCGTACCCGCCACGGACGGCGTCACGGTGGACGGGCTGCGTGCCGCGCTGGCCGACGTGGTGCCGGAATACCTGGTGCCCGGCGCATGGCTGTTGCGCGACGACCTGCCGGTCACCGCGAGCGGCAAGCTGGACCGGTCCGCACTGCCCGAACCCGGCGCGCCGACGATCATGCCGACGGCACCGATGTCGCCGCTGGAACAGCGGCTGCACGACGTGTGGTGTGCCGAACTCGGGGTGGCATCGGCCGGTCCCGACACCAGCTTCTTCGAGCTCGGCGGCCATTCGCTCGTCGCGATCCGGCTGCTGGGCCGGGTCCGCGCCGAGTTGGGCCGGACGCTGGACGTGTTGGACTTCCTTCGTGCACCGACCATCCGCGCGATGGCCGACCGGCTGGCCACCGATGCCGAACCCCGCGTGGTGCGCAGCGCTCCGACCAGCGCGTGCCAGACCCGCTCGTATCGGTCCACTGTGCACAGTGACACGCCGTCGGCGGTGACCATCGCCTACCGCTTCGACCTGCGGGGTCCGCTGGACCAGGACGCGCTGCGGTCCGCGTTGGCCGCGTTGGTCGCTCGGCATCCCGCGCTGCGCACCCGCTACCGCCGTCAGGACGACGAGGTGTGGCAGGAGGTGCTCGACGCATGGCCGGTGGCGTTCACCGTGGTGGCAACGCCGGAAGCCGAACTGACCGACGCCGTCGGTGACTGGGCCGCCCGGCCGTTCGACCTGCACGGAGCGCCGGCATTCCGCGCGGTGTTGTTCACCGTCGCACCGGAACGCGCCGAACTCCTGCTGGCCATCCACCACGGGATCAGCGACGGCTGGTCGATGACGGTCCTCATCCGCGACCTCGGCGAGCTGTATCGCGCCGCGCTGACCGGGGCCGAGCCGGACCTGCCGGCACTCACCGCCGACTTCGTCGACTTCACGCACTGGGAACAGGAGTACGTGCGGGAGGCGGCCACCACCGCCGCTGTCCGTGACTGGGTGGCCGACGTCGGCGGGACGGCGGAACCACCCCTGCTCCCGACCGACCGGCCGCGTTCCGGACCGCGTACCAGCGCCGGCGCGGTCTGGTCGACGACCTTGCCGGCATCCCTGGTCGACGAGGTGACCGAGTACGCCACCCGCGGCGGGACCACCCCGTACGCGGTGCTGCTCGCCGCCTTCTCGTGGCTGCTGTCCGACCTGACCGGCGCGCCGGCCGCCGTGGTGAGCTGCCCCGTGGCCAACCGTGGCGACGCCCGGTTCGCCGATGTCGTCGGCGTGTTCACGCACACGTCGTTGCTGATCGTGCCGACGCGGGGCGTACACACGTTCACGGATCTGGTGTCGCGGGCCACCCGGGCGGTGTGGCAACGGCTGGCGTTGCAGGCCGTACCGGTGGACGTGATCAACGCCGCGCTGGGCGAACCCTTCGCCGGAAACCCGCCACGGGTGCTGTTCTCGTTGTTCAACACGGAGATGCCGGCACTCGACCTGTCCGGTATCGCACCGGCGACACCGCGGGACGTGCCGCTGGCCGGCGCCCGCGCGGACCAGTCCTGGCTGTTCGGCGCGACCGACGGCGGTGCGATGGAGTTGGACATCGAGTACTCGCTCGACCTGTTCGACCAGGACACCGTGTCCGGTTGGGGCGAGGAGTACCTGTCATTGCTGCGGCGCGCCATGGCTGATCCGGACCTGCCGCTGCGCCGAAGCCAAGAGGCGGCGTAGCGCTCAGCTCGCGTCCGGTTCGGCCATCGGGGAGATGCTGCTGGCCAGCACCCGTCCCAGTCCGGCCCGGCTGGCCACGATGATCAGCCGGTCCTGCGGTTCGAGCAGATAGGTCGTGGCCGGCGCCCACTCCCACCGGCCGGCGCCCTTGTGCTGCAACGCGATGACCCTCGCGTCGGCGTGTTTGGTCGCGGCCGCGATCGGCTGGTCGGCCAGGGGCGAGTCCGCCACGATCGGCACCTCGGCGATCATCAGCACCGACCGGCCGATCGCCAGGGTGGAGATCACCCGCCGTTCCATCATGGCCGCCGCGAACGCGGACGCGGCCAGTCGCGAGACGCTGCGTGACGTGGCCAGCCCCAGGCTGCGTTCGATCCGCTCGGCCAGGTCGTCGTCGAACAGGCGCAGCACCACCCGCAGGTTCTCCTGGCTGGTCCGCGCGTGCAGCGCGGCTTCCAGGTTGACCACGTCCTTGCTGGTCAGCAGCAGCACGGCGCGACTGGTGCCGACCGCCGCCGTGCGCAGCACGTCCTCCCGCGCCGCATCACCGAAGATCACCGGGATGCCCAGGCGGCGGGCCAGCGAGACGCCCCTGGCGTGCTCGTCCCGCTCCACGCACACCACCCGCACACCCAGGTCGTGCAGTTGCGCCACCACACGGGTGCCGAGGTTGCCCAGCCCGACCACGATCACGTGATCGGCCAGCAGCGCCGGATCGGGCCGCGGATCGGCCAGCCGCGCCCGCACCAACCCGTCCACCACGGCGGCCGTGGCCACCGGGATCAGGGCCAGGCCGGACAACACGAAGACGAGCTGGACGATCTTGCGGAACGTGGTCAGCGTGTCGTCGGGAACTGCGTTGCCGGCCGCGTCCAGCAGCGCCTCGTACAGCGCGGTGCCCCAGCCCAGGCGCCCGACGGTGGCCAGCAACACGTAGGCGACCACGATCAGCACGCTCAGCGCCACGGCCACCCGGACCAGGCCGTTGCCCAACAACAACCGCACGCTCCGCCAGGCGGACGCGGCCCGACCGGGTTGTCGCGCCGCGAGCGGGTCGTGGACGTCGTCGGCGATGGCCAGCACCAGGTCGGCGGTCTCCTGGTCGGCGGGCAGCAGGCGGGTGGTGCGGCCGGCGGTGTCGGCGAGACCGCACACCACCCGTTTCGCCGGGACCTGATCGCGTCGCGCCACGTAGAGGGTCCGGCCGGGTAGCCGGACATGGGTCGGCGCCAGTTCACCCATGGCCGCGGCCACGAACGACGGCGCGGCCATGACCGCGTCGGACAGCACCGCGCAGTCGGCGAACAGCGTCCGCACCCGATGTCCGAGGCTCATGTTGAACATCCGGATGACCAGACGCAGGTCCGGGTTGAGTTCGTGGGCGCGCAGCGCGGCGTGGATGTTGCCGACGTCGTCCTGGTCCACCAGGGCCAGTGCGGTCGCCTCGGCCACGCCGACGGCGCGTAGCGTCGTGTCGTCCAGTTGGGTGGCCTGCTCGACCGTGACCCCGCTCAACTGGGCGAACTGTTGGCCCTGCTGGCTTTGCCGCGACCGCACCACCACGGTCACATCGACGCCGAACCGGCTGACCAGTTCGTTGACCAGCCGAAAGGCCAGCGGATTGTCGCCACATACCACGAAACGCCGCGAGCCCGATCCGCGGCGCGACGACACGAGTGGCACCGGACGATCTTATCGGCTATGCCGACGCGTCCTGTCGGGTCCGTACCGGCCGACCGGCTCCAGCCGCACACCATCCGAACGGGCACTTGACGAGTACTATGTGATCGCTCACAATGGGCGGCCAGCGACCGGTCACGAAGGCCGACCGTTCCCGGGCCGGATGCGGCGCACGCCTCGCGGATGTGCTGCGTATCCACCCTGGGCGGTGTGTGCACTGTGGACTCACTGCTGCGGATGCTTGACGAGAGCCAGTGTTTGCGCTCACAATTCCGTCGAAGGTGCGAGGAGGGTGCTATGCCGGTCATCGATGGCGATCGTGCCCCGATCATGGCGGACGTCGCCCGGATCGCCGGCGTCTCCCACCAGACGGTATCCCGTGTGCTCAACGACCACCCGAACGTACGGTCGGCGACCCGCGATCGGGTGCTGGCGGCCATCCGGGAACTCGGCTACCGGCGCAACGCCGCGGCGCGCACGCTGGTCACCCGGCGCACCCAGACCCTCGGCGTCATCGGGTTCAACACCACGCTCTACGGTCCCGCATCGATGCTCTACGGCATCGAGCAGGCCGCCAAGCAGCACAACTACTTCGTGACCGTCGCCGCCCTTGCCGCGCTGGACCGCCGCTCGGTGCTCGACGCGGTCGAGCGGCTGCGTGACCAGGCCGTCGAGGGCATCATCGCCATCGCCACGCAGACCACCGCGGTCAGCGCCCTGGTGCACGTGCAGTCGGACGTGCCCCTGGTCGCGGTCGGCTGTGGCACCCACGCGTCGCTCGCGTCGGTCGCGATGGACAACGAGGCCGGCGGCGAGCGCGCCACGTCCTACCTGCTGGATCTCGGCCACCACACCGTGCACCACCTGGCCGGACCGTCGTCCTGGCTGGACGCCCAGGAGCGCGAGGCCGGCTGGCGACGGGCGCTGGCCGCGCGTGGCGCGCCCGTGCCGGAGCCGCTGACCGGTGGCGACTGGTCCGCACGCACCGGTTTCGAAATGGGCCAACGGGTCGCCGACGATCCGACGGTCACGGCCGTGTTCTGCGCGAACGACCACATGGCGCTGGGGTTGTTGCGGTCGTTGCAGCAGGCCGGTCGCCGCGTCCCGGAGGATGTGAGCGTCGTGGGGTTCGACGACATTCCGGAGGCCGAGTACTTCGGACCGCCGCTGACCACGGTGCGCCAGCACTTCGACGAACTCGGTCGCCGCGCCCTGAGCGGGCTGATCGGCCTGATCGAGGGTACGACCGGGACCGGCAGACCGGGCGACCATCCCGTGCCGCGCCTGTCCATCGAGCCGAGTCTCGTGGTGCGCGCTTCGGCGGCACGCCCACGAAAGCCCACCACGACCCGCACGAACTAGCCGACCATCCGTCCCCACCGAGCCAGTAG
>Ga0070714_100001816_pt1 | contig 15512 bp, 26 predicted proteins | sample LARL83metaG_FD_65450 | JGI IMG/M metagenome (GOLD analysis project Ga0070714, IMG submission 65450) | Corn, switchgrass and miscanthus rhizosphere microbial communities from Kellogg Biological Station, Michigan, USA - LAR L8-3 metaG | ecosystem: Host-associated > Plants > Roots > Rhizosphere ...
TCGCTCGGTAGGCAAGTGGTGCGTGTTGTCGGGCGTGGCTACGTTGTCAGTACCGACGACGCTGCCGTGTACGTTGCGCCGCTCGTCGTGCCCTGCCACTGAATGTTCGTTGGCGCGATGCTGCTCATGCTCACCGTGCCGTAGTTCAATGCTCCCGACTGCGACCAACCACCCAGGTTCTGCGTGGCCTGTTGCGCCGGTTGCTTCTTTGCCGTCTTAGGCAACGCGGCGCGTCCTAGAAAGGGCGCACCACCACTGTCAGCCGGTCGAGCTTCCCGTTGGCTAGGTACTCCTCGGGGATCGAGCGGGCTGCGAGTAGTTGGGCCTGCGCGTCGTCTCTGGCGACAACGGCGGTGATGGGGACGACGATCCGCGAGTCGTCGGTTACTTCGTCGTCCTTGTCGCGCTTCTCGTCCAGCACGACCGCGTACTCGTAGAGCTTCACGGGTGTCTCCTTTCGTTGCGGGACTTGCGGGTGTTGCTTCCGCGACTCTAGGGGACGTTCGGGCCGAGCGCAAGCGGGAACGGGGCCGCGTGTCTCGCGGTCAGGGTGAGCGAGTCGCTGTTCGCGGAGGGGTAGAACTCGCGCAGCAACGCCTCATACAAGCCCAGCCAGATCGAGCGGGGGAACGGGTACTTGGCGAACCAGCCGCTCTCCCACAACTCGACGGCGCGGGCGAAGCGGGGGTCGTCGGGGATCGGGAGCAACGTCGCGGTCATCCGTCGATCCAGTTGCCGCCGCGTTGCATAGCGTCCGTCTCACGGTGCGAAGCATCGAACCGCGCCAACGCCGCCCGAGCCGCGGCCCGCTCTCCCTCGGTTGCGCCCTGCTCGGCTAGGACTGAGATACGGGCCCTGCGCTCGGCGTCGTGAGCGGACTCGACGGTGAGTGACGATTCAGCGGGGAGCCTTCCGAAGCGGCGGTAATACTCGCGGTCAAAGGCGTCAACGCCGGCCTGGACGTCGTCGGTCATCGTGCGTCTGCCCACTGATCGAGCGGCATCACCGGCACCGTCAACGCGGCAACGTCCAGGTCGGGGTACTCGTCTCGGAGCACGTACCCGAACGCCTGCCGCAACCACTCAGACGTAGCGTAAGTCGGTAGCGCTCGGTTACAGCGAAAACAGAGCAGGCCGCGCACCTTGCCGGTGCGGTGGTTATGGTCAACGCTGAGGCGGCGGGTCTTGGGCGGATTGCCGCAGATCGCGCAACCGCCGCCTTGCCGTTCGAGCAGACCGGCGTACTCCTGGTCGCTAATGCCGAGGTCGCGCGCTCGCTTCGGGGTGCGCTTCGCCTTGCGGCGCTTGGTAGCGGCAGGATGCTCTTGACGGTCAGGCATCGCGTACCTCCTGCTCCTCGATGCGATAGCGGTTGCCCGGAATAGGCTCGCGGTCGATGAACGCCCGCGCAGCTTCCTCGGACGCGAATACGCCCTCGATGGTGAACCCCTCGCCCTCCTCGATGTAGAGCATCCGGGTGACGATGTAGACGGTCGCGGCAGACTTCATGCGGGCCTCCTGTAACCGTCGCCTCCGTGGACAAGTGTTCCCTCGTCCACCATGTCTCGGAGAACGTGGAAGGTCGTCGTAAACATCACCCCGTCCGGTGTCACGTCGGGGACGATGAACGGCTCGACGGCGTGGGCGACCTTCTGCTCCACCAGCGCCCTCGTCGCGTCCGTTGGCTCGACCGGATACGCGACAGGCTGATCGTTACTCGGCATCGAAGTCCTCCTCGCCGCGAATATCAACGACTCGGGCGTTCCAGCCTGAGCGCACGAGCGACAGCCGAATCCCCTCGGCTTGCGTGACTGCCTCGCCAAACGAGAGCGGCGGGTCTAGGTAGACCTGAACCTCAATCAGGTCTGCCGTCCGCTCCCGACCCTGCGCGGCAGAATCGCTCACTTGATCTCCTTCCCGCAGATTGGGCAGAGCTTCCGCTTCGGCGGCCACCAGTGACGCGGCTTCTTCGCGGCACTAGACACGCGACCAGCCTCCCTTCGGCATCCCGCAGCGGAGACAGTTGTCCACGACGTAGGTTCGGTGCGGGTCGCTGTACTTGAACTTGTGCCCCCGGATGAACCCGAGCAAGCCGACGCAGCGGTGGCGCTGACAGACGTTAGTCGGCATCAGCTTCAACCCCTTCGTTCTGGAGCGCGATTGCTAGGGAGATCGCAGCGCGGACGAGCAGCCCTCGGGTAGTCCGACCGTCACCCGGGCCATAGGCCCACCGCTTGTAGGCGGTAACTAGCTCGACCTCAGCCTTCTCGCGGACGGTCGCGGCAGAACGGTCGGCGGTCACGTCAGCACCCCGCAGAGGCCGATGTCAGCCGCCCGGCAGCATCCTCGCCGCGATCCTTTGCCGGCGGTGAACTACTCGCGGCCATAGCTAACCGGCCAGTGCAGCCACGCATGGGCACCGCACTTAGCACACTCGGCGTTGTATGTCTCGCAACGCTGCTTCGCCTCTGGCTCATCTAGCACGGTAACCACATGGGCCGGGACGCGCTTCCATTCGTGCTTGCACTTCACCGCGGCCACAGCCTCAGAGCGCACAGCACAGCGAACAACGCGAACCCGGCCATGATGTAGGCGATCATGCTTCCTCCCCGTCAGGCGGGCTCTCACGCGCCCGCAACACCACTACTAGCGCAGTCTCGCCGCCGATACCGTCCGCGACTAGACGCTGCCACCGCTGAAACTCAGACTCGGACAAACCCGCGTCTTGCAGCCGTGCGTACCAGCCGCGAGTCTCACTTAGTGGAGACACCGTTCTCCCTCGGGTACTTCGCCCGCAGGTCGGAGAAGATCACGGCCGCAACGTCAGCCGCCTTGCGCGGATCGGTGTCCGACACGTCCACGCTGATCTGTACATCACCCTTCGCGTTCAGGGACAGCTCAACCTTGGACACCGGGTCGCTGCGGCGTTGGGCGAGCGCGAGCGCGATATCGGACACCGCCGGGTGCCGTGGCTTCGTCGGCTGGTTAGGCATCGGGTGCCTGCCTCAGCGTCACGATCTTTTCCGCCACTTCCGCCGGGTCAGTCACGACGAACGACGTAAGCGCCTCGAGCCGATTAGCTACCGCGTGCAACTCGTCGCGCAGCGCCGCGTTGTCCTGCCACAGACGGTCTATCTCAGTGGCGAACGAGGCATTGGCTCGTCCCTGCGCGTCGGCGTGGTGACGGATCGAGTCGAAGGCGCGGGCGAAGTCCTCACGGAGAGAATCGAAGTCGCTCACGCCGCCTCGATCATCCCAGCCGACACCGGGCAAATCGCGCCGGGGTGCTTCATCGGCTCAGTGTAGATCCATCCTTCGTCGGGGCCGGGGCCAATCACGCGCCCTAGCTCGCCCTTGGTAACGCACTCCTCGCGTCCGATTAGGCCGAGGTTGTCCACCGTGTACCTGATGGGTGTCTCTGGCAAGTAGGTATCCATGCCATGCATTGTTTCACCACGGCAGGCCGAGCGGTACTAGACCTTCGGCTAGTTCAACCCATACTTTCGGCTAGGTCAGAAACGCAGGAAGCTATGCGAGCAGCGGGAAGCGTCAAGGTTCCGGCCAAGCGCTTTATTCGTCCACTGCGTCGCCGCCGCACGACCCTTGAAACCCTTCCAGCACCGCCTCGAGCAGCGATGCGGGCTCCCGGTGTAATGCGCCGACCAACGCCGATAGTTACGCCGACCCGGAAAGCCCCACTTCACGCCGCCAGCCGCAAGCGCTCCTTGTAACGCTGGCCAGTTACTAACCGACGTATAGAGAACGGGTCGTTTGCAGCCGAGCGCGTGCTGCCGCTTGACCCACGCCGCCGCCTGCGCGTTCGTCGCGTCCCCCGTCTCCACGTCCAAGCAGCGTGCGTCCTCGTCGGCGCTAATAGCGATCCCGAGCAGCGGTTTGTGCGGGTACAGCTTGACGAGCTCGAAATACGTAGGCCACTTGCCGCCTACGTACCCGGCTGCTGCTTGCGCCGACGTTGGAATCTCGGCAACGTCCACTGAGTCGTACATCGTGAACTCGCGGAACACGCTAGACCTTCGTGAACCTTATAAAGCTCGGCAGATACGCACCCGTGCCGCCAGCACCAGCACCGCAAGCAGGAGTCCCGGTCAGGCTCGACGAGAACGCGGTAACCGTGTACGTATGGGATGCGGCGGTGGGCGTAAACCGGAGCTGACCGCCGAGGGACACCACTTGCTGCAACGCGGCGGACGACGCGCTCAAGGTGACTATGCGGCCTATCTGTGTCGCACCCTCGAACAGCGACACCGACAACGACGCGCCGGCCGTTGAACTGTTCAGGATGTAGGCGAAGTAGACCTCGCACAGCACTAGGGTGCCGTCGAAGGTGATAGCTCCGGGCGAAATGATGGTGGTCCCTGTCGCCTCTGTGGTAGAAACGACGTTGACCGGCGCTGTTATTTGCGAATACGCGATCTCGAAGCCGGGGGGGAACACCCATGACGCCGCGCTCGCGCTCGAGGCACCGATGACCTTGCTCGCCGCGGCAGCGCCCGACAGCAAGACTCCGCCTAGACCCCCTCCACCGCTGCCGCTAATGATCGGCACGACCTAAGCCTACGCCTTGCGCCTGTCGGCGTCTAGGCTCATGCGCCCGGCCCCGGTACCAGCATGTACGGCCCCACGGCCGTACCGCCGCTGCCGCTGCCGTCGCCTAGCAGCGTCCCGAAGATCGACACGTCGGTTACGACCACACCCGCCACGTCTGCACCTGTCACCGGGTCGATAGCCGACCACGTAAGTACGTAACCGTCCGGCAAGTCCAGGTCATCCGGCATACCCGCAGTTATCACGGCCCCGACTCCTGTAGCCGCCGGCGTGGGGCGAATAGCGAGCGTCGCTGTAGCCCCGCGGGTCGTGCCGGCCGCAGCCGCGCCGGGGAACGTGATCGGCCCCGTAGCGCCGGCCACCGTTGTTACCGCGTCAGCGAGTGACGCTTCCACGGTGCCTGCGCCCGCTCGAGTGGCGTCCACGCGGCTAGTGAATCCGCTCGGCGTCCCAAACCCGCCTCCGCCCATCAGGTCACCGCCGCAGGCCACGACGAGCTCGCCTGCGCTCGCGATGACGCTCGGTGCTGGCGGCTGCCCGCCTGTGACCTGCGCCGCGGGAGCGAGCCGGACGGCCCCGCCACCGATAACGCCTGTGGGGTTGTATTCGCCCGACCATGCCCCGCAGACCATGACGGCGTTCTGGCTCGCCGCGAACTTCGCGTCGTTGACGGCACCTGACGCATAGATCGCCGCCCACACTTCGACCCCGACCCCGGCCGCTGACGGCCCCTGCCAACAAACCTGTGTCCAGTCGGTGAACGGGCCGATGTAGTTCTGATTGAACTGGCCGTTGTTCGGAATGATCCATGGCCCCGACCCAGCCGCCACACCCTCGAACGCAACCAGGGCGACGATGATCTGTCCGGCAGCGACTCCCGCCGGCACGTTGCAGTCAACCTCGGTGGCTCCGGTGGCGGTGCCGCTGCTGTTGCCGACGAACGCGAAAGCCATTAGACGCCAACCATACGTCTAGGGGAGGCCGTAGATCGTCATGCGGGAACCGGCGATCATGTTCACGCCCGCCCCCACGGTGAGCGTTACCTGATTAATAGCAGTTGTGCTGCGCCATAGTGAGATCGAGTGGACTAGTTCGCCGTGCGTGCTGCCGTCCGCGAACCCGCCCAGTGAGGTGCAGCTCTTGTAGGCCGTGGTGTCGGCGTACGCAGGGATGCTCACAGTGGCGGCCCCGAACCTGTTAGCTCCAACGTTCGCGCCGGGGCCTTCCATGACCTTCGTGCCTGCCGCCGCAGCGGTCACGATCCCGGTCACTACGGTGTTTGATTGGTCTGTCCAGCCGTAATCGTAGTTCGTGCCGGTGTCGCCGTTGAACTGGAGAGCGAATCCGCCGCTGAATACGGCGTCGTCGCGGCGGCCTATCACGTAGATCATCAGCCCGGAGTAGCCGGCCGGGATCGCGTTAGCCCCTGTGTCTATCGTCGCTGCGGACGCTAGGAGAGTCTTGTCGAACAGCGTCGTAAGCGTCCCCGGTGCAGCTATCAGGACGCTCGAGGCGGAGGTCAGCCGCCCCTCGGCGTCAACGGTTACCCGCGACGTGTGCGATGAGTCGCCGTACGTGCCGGCTGTTACGCCGGTTGCGGGAAGGTCGGCGTTGACGTTCGGCCCGGTCGAGTTTGTGACTGCGATTGTGCCGAGCGGCGACGTTACCGACGTGATCGTGCCGCCGCCGCCGCCGCTGCTCGTCTGCCCGCAACAGTCGTCGCCGTCTAGAAACCATGTCGTTACCGCAGACCCCCCGGCTGCGATGGGCTGACAAGCTGGATAAATGCCGACGAGCTCGCCGCCGTCTGACGTGATTTTAATCGTCGGCACGTAGGGGCTGCCGGCATGCGAGCCGTCGAACGATGCGAGGATCGTCTTGGGCCGTATCTGTCCGTTGCCGGGAACCGTCCAGTGTGCGGGTGCGCTAGCCGTGCCGGTGACGAAGATCTGTCTGTCGTCGGTCGCCACGTCTAGCGCACCCTATACCTCCCCCCGGTTACCCGGTGAACGGTTGCCGCAGCTCCGCGAGGTACGTATCGACCACGCAGGCACCGACATCGGTGCCGACAGCGCCGATGGTCGTGGAGCCGGCGTTATTGCTGTTGATGATCGGGATAAGCGGCGCGTTCAGACCGCGGGCCAGATCGACAAAGAACGTCGCATCGTGGCCCGGATCAGCGAGCGCCGGCCCGCCTACCCGCAGGTTCCCCGTATCGACGCCCTGGAAGAGCAGGGAGCCGAACGCGAGGTTGGACGTGTACCCGAGCAGGGCGTAGTCCGTGTTCGCGTGCAACCGGTTGTCGACGTTCAAGGCGACCGTCGTGCCGAGAACGCCGTCTCCCGGGGTCACGTTCGTGTTGATCCCGACGAGGTTCTTCGTGTTCGACTTCACGTAGTCGTACGTTGCGAGCCGAGCCGAGATACCCGGGATGTCGGGGTAGTACAGGATCATGGTGATGATGACATCATCCGCCGCCGTCCCGTTCACCAGGACGCTGAGCACGTCTGACGGGAAAATCGGCTGATCGATCCCGAGCGGCTGGACGTTCACCGAACGGTTGACCGGGGCCGTCGCCGCGCCTGACGTGACGCTCGAGCGGATGCCGAACACCTGATCGTGGAACCGTGAAGCGGTGATGCTGATCTCGCAGGCGTGGAGGTTGTCCACTGCCCAGCACTCAGCCACGTAAGCAGCCGAGCCCTGCGGCACGTTGAAGAACGTCGCAGAATCTCCCGAGATAGGCGAGACAGACTCGAACGCGCCGCCGGTAATGCTGACCTTGGAGAACGTGATCGTCTGTAGACCGGCAGGCATCTAGCTCGCCCCCTAGCCCGCAGCGCCGAGCGTGCCCTTGAGGGCATGCAGGGAGTCCATCAGGGCCGTTGCCCGCGCCTTGTTCTGCGAGTACGTGCCACGCGGCGGGAGCGCCGGAACGATCCCCTGTAGGGCGTTCATGATCTTCGTGATTGCCTGCTGCTGCTCCTGCGCCCCGGCGGTGAAGCCGGTCGAGTAGTTCGCAGCCTTGGCCTGCGTCGCGGACTTCCAGCCTGCGGTGCCGGCGGCCATGATGCCGGACTGCCACAAGCCCTGAGCCTGCGCGTTGGCAAGACCGGATACCCAGTTCTGGTACGAGTTGACCGTCGTGCCGGCCCAGTCTCCCGAGTAGTTCTGGATTCCCGCCTGCCAGTTTGTAGCCGCCGTCCCTGCGCTGTTAACCCAGTTCTGTGCGGCCTGCTGTGCGGTTTTCACCTGCCTCCCTCTCTCTCGTTGATACCTACACCGCCAACCTAGGCAACTACCGGCGCAGCGGATAGATTTGGGGGCTAGGAGGGTGGTGCCCCCGAACTAGGGGCTTCACCGAGGAAAAACACGATGATCCGATAAGGAATGAGGCGCTGGGAAAAGCCGTATTGCCGTGTCTGTGAGAGACACGTAAGCGAGTGCGGGTCGCTTTCGTGGCGCGGAAAGTGTCGCCTTTGCGGGGACTTACTCTCGCGGGCGTGGAACGACTCGCTTCACTACCACGAAGGGCCGGGACTCTTGAAGTGGCGGCGAGCTGTGGCGGCGTCGGTCGGGGCCGTACTGCTTGAAGATTTACAGCCGCCAACGTAGGCTGCGGCCATGACTATCCAACAGACAGGCGGCACCATCGGCAACCTCGACATTGCCTTCGCGTCAATCGCAGCGCCGGTGAACCTGACCGCAACCTCGAGCGCGACCGGCACGACGGCGATCCAGACCGGAGCGTTCGGCATCACGAACCCCGGCAACTACTACGTCGAGATCTTCACGCCGCTACTCACGAAGGGAACGACGAACCTCGACCTCGAGTTGTGGGATGGCGGCACGTCCGGCACGCTGCTCACAACGCTGACCGGGCATATGGTTGCGAGCACGACGCTCGGGCAGGGCGTCGGGATTGAGGTGCGCGTCAACCTCGGGGCAGGATCGCACAACATGGTCGTGACCGGTTTCGTGGACGCCGGTACGGGAGTGTTTGGCGCGGGGGCCGGGACGACCGGCAACCAGCCCAACGCTTTCATTCGCGTCAGGCCCGCCTAGCCGTGGGCGTCCTGACCGGATACGCCGGGCCACTCAACTTCTCGACCGGCAAACTCGCCAACTCCGTGATCGTCCCCGGCCGCGTGCTCGTCTACGGGTTCACCGTCTACAGCACGAAAGCCTCCGCGCAGTTCCTCAACATCTTCGACTCGAACACCGTTCCGGTAGATACGTCGGTGCCGTTGTTCTCTATGCAGATCGCGGCTAACGCCGGCGTCGGGTTTCAGTTCTTCCCGTGTAGGCAGTTTCAGACCGGGTTGTGCATCACTAACAGCTCGACCGACGCGACCAAGACAATCGGCAGCGTGGACTGTTTCTTCGATGTGCAGTTCGACATCTACGAGGAGCAGAACGCGCCGGGAACGGGGGAGTAGACACCATGCTGAAGCCGGGAGTGAAAACGAGCGAGTTTCTGGCGGTGCTGTTGTTCAGCATCGGGGCGTTGGCGTCGAGCATCGCCGACCAGCTCTCACCGCGCTATGCGGCTATCGGGATCGGTGTTGCCACCGCCGCCTACGCCGTGTCGCGGGGCATCGCCAAGCACGGAGCGCTCGTCGGGGCCGGCCTGAACAACACGCCACCCCCGCCGCCGCCGCCTAACCCGCCCGCCGCGTAGCCTGCCGTGCCGCAAGCGGTAACAGCGAACATGGCCGAGGACCTCGACCTGCCCGACGGGTACATAGTCGAGTGGACAGCGATTGACTCGACCGGGGCGGTCGTGGCCGGGGTGAAGGTCACTAACGTGTCGCTGTTCGGGACGAACCTGAGCACCGGCAGCGGCGGAGGCACGGACTTCACCGGCCCGTACATGCTTGTACCCGGCCCAGGCGCTTAGATGTGCCTGATAGTGAGGGGGCACATATTGCGCGGTTGGAGGAACGCGTAGCAGGGGTTAGGGAGGACTTGGCCGGAATAGTGGAAGAAGCCAAGCGGACGCGGACGCGGCTGCACAACTTGGAAGGATTCACGCAGGCCTACCTGGACGCCCAGAAGATGAACCGGGAGGCCGAGCGTAAGCAGTACAGGCAACTAATGACGCGGCTGCAGATACTCGCGGTCGTGGTCGCGGTTGCCGGGATCGTCGTGCCCGTCGTCGTCGTCCTAGTCGTACCCCACTGATGAGCGGCTGGTCAGGATGGATTCTGGAATTCCTCGTAGCTGCGAACCTGCCGCAGACGGACGAGAACGTCACCTTCCTGACGGACTGGGTAAACCACGAAACCGCGACTTGTCACAATAACCCCGTTGATCTCAGCCGCCCGGTCGGTAACTCGACCAACTGCCAAAAGCTCACCGCTAGCCGCACAGCGCAGAACTACACAAGCCACGCGCAAGCAGCGTCCGCGTTCGATCTAGAACTCACCTCGGGCAACTTCCCGAACCTGCTTAACGCGCTAAAGGGCGGCACGCCGCTCGATAAGGGGCCGATGCAAGGCGTCATTGACGACCTCAAGCAGTGGGGCGCGACGAAGTTTGCTAAGTACCTGACAGGTATCTACTTCCCGCCGCCGCCGCCGCCGCCCAAGATCACCGGCTTTCACAAGGGCTGGGCCGATCTACAGCGCAGCCTGGGCAAGCACCGGCTCGGCCCGAAGGTGAGGGACACGATCCGCATGGACACCGCCGCGTTGCGGCAGCTAGAGCGAGCGCGTAAGGTGCGGATTAGGTAATGGGTTACACGCTGCTCGCTTCCGAGTCCACCGTGCAGGTTCTATCGCCCACGGTCGTTAACGACGTGGTCTACTGCACCATTCAGACGACGCCCTCGGGAGCCATCGTCAGTAGCCCCGTACAGAAAGACGTATTCGACGCGGGCCAGGCCGGAGTCGAACTAGCCAACCTCGCTGACGCGATAGAGCAGGTGCTAACGCTAGACCACGTAGTCTCGGCGGCTGGCGTTCAGGTGCTAGACGCAAGCGGACTCCTGGCGGATCAGGTCGCGTTCACCGTCGAGTACGTGAAACCGGGCACCACTGGTACGTCTGTTACGGCTGAGGCGCTAGTACCTGTGGCTGAACTTAACTTCACTGACGCCGAGATAGGCCGAACCCTGCTAGCCGACGTTGAGGCCACGATCAACCGGGTGTATACGAACCTGCAAGACGCCGCCGGCGGCTGATGTCAGTCGTAATCGAACTTCTCGCGTCGAGTCCCTACTTCGACACGATCCTCGCAATCGCGCTCGGAATCTGTATCGGCGGGATCATGCACTCGCTCTCGTCCTATATCGGCAAGATCCCGTGGGTCGGCGGGCCGATAGCCAATGCCGTGGACGGCATGGCGCAGGTGATAACGAACGCGGTAGGCCACGTCATCGCACCTATCTCGGACGCCGTGGGCGGGACGCTGCATCAGATTGCGCGGCTAGTGGACTGGACGTATGGCGAGTTTCGCCGCCACGCAAGCCTCCTGCTCGGCATCGCCGCCTTCCTGCCAGCGCTAGCCCTCGCTATTGAGGGGATACGCGCCCTCGTTCACCGTCTCACCACCACCCACGACGCCACCGCCGCCAAGGTCAAGACGCTAGAGCGCGAGTACCACGGCATCGAGCATCAGATCAAGCAGCTAGAGCGCGAGTTTCACGGTATCGATGAAACCGGGATCAGGCAGAAGCTCAACCAGTTAGATCGGCGCATCGAGCAGGTTCAGCACGACACGATCCCCGCGCTCCGCGACCGCGTCGCCGCCGACGAAGGCGCGTTCACCGGCTTGGAATCGTGGCTTGGGATCAAGTCCGGCGTTGATTACAAGACCTGGACAATCGCGCTCGCTACGACGCTGCTAGGAGCTGTCGGGCTCGGCAACCTGCGCTGCTCCAACTTCACGCGGCTACTCGGCAAGTACACCTGCGGGCTCGGGACACTGCTAGACGATCTGCTCGGGCTCGCCATCGCCGGCATCGCGCTCGAGGCGGTGTGCGACTTCCTACCGCTGGTAGAGGACGCCTTCGGACTCATCATCGGCCCAATGGTGCACATCTTGAACGAAGTACCTCTAGGAGGCTGTGAGACGCCGCCAGCGGGGTGGGCACAGTTCAACGTGACACCGGGCCCGCGTCCGCCGCAACAGACGCTAGGCACGTTCCCAGGCTGATCCCGTGTCCAGCATCTTTAGCGTCCCCGAGCTCGCTATCGGTATCGCGGTCGGCGGCGCGGCAGGCGCAGCGTTCGAGCCGAAGCTAGAAGTACCGAAACAGACGGCGTGGGCGGCGAACCCGCGCCGCATCCCCGACGTTGGGCTTATCGCCTCGCTCGTAGCCGGCGGCAAGGTGTCGCTCAAGGACGGCAGGAACATGGCGGCGCGGCTCGGATTCGACCAGGGGCCGTTCGACTCGCTGACCTGGCTCGCACAGAACAGACTCGACTTCCCGCTCATGCTTCGCCTGTGGCGGCGCTTCCCGAATTACGTCAGCCCCAGCGGTAAGAGCGTTACCCAGCTCGTAGACGAGACGCTGGCTCACGAACAACTGGACTGGGATTACCACGACCTCGTTACTCAACTGCGGCACGCGGAACTCGTCGGGCTCGGTGACATCGCCTACGGCGTAGTTCGTGGGATTCTGCCCGCGCCGTCGTGGGTGCCTGTAGCGCCGCCGGCCACGGGTGACAAGGTGCCTCGGTTCCCGCAGGTGGAGATTGACCCGCTGACGCTGGCGCAGCAGCTCGGCTACGACGAGGACATGCTGAAGCTGATGGTCGGGCGCTCGGGCCTGTCCATGGCTCCGGTGATGGCGGCGCAGGCGTTCTTCCGCAACATCATCGGCCCGAACGACTTCCTGCTTGCCATCGCGGAGGGCGATCTGCGGACGGAGTGGGCCGAAGCGGTCAAGCAGGTGTCGCGGCAGATACCGACCTCGGATCAGTTCGTGGAAGCGTGGCTGCGCGGCTGGATCGACCAGCCCACCGCCGAAGCCGGCGCAGCGCTGCACGGCATGAGCGCCGCCCACGCCGACCTCATCTACAAGACCAAGGGCCGTCCCGTCACGTTCCACGAGATCACGACCGGCCTAGCTCGAGGCGGCACGTACCCGAGCACCTATGCCGACATTCCCGAGCCGTACCGCAAGTCGATTCAGGAGGCGGACATCAGGCCCGAGTGGGCCGACCTCCACTACGCGAACCGCTACACGTACCCGAGCGCGTTCGTGCTGCGGACGCTCGCGCAGTCCGGCGACCTCGGCGACCAGGCCGCAGTCGAGCAGGTACTCCTAGAGATTGGCTGGAAGCCTTCCTTTGCGAAGCAGGTTTCTACGGCGTGGGTCGGCGCAGGCTCGGCCGGCGATAAGGACGTGGCCTCGGCGGAGACGCGGCTAAAGACCGCCACGCACAAGTCGTACGTCGCTGAGGAAATCGACGATGCGACGGCGACGACTGCCCTGTCTGCGGCAGGCGTTGCAGCCGCCGCCGTCCCCCAGATTCTTACCCTATGGGGAGAAGAACGGGCACTGATCCGCAAGCAGCTCACCCCGGCGCAGATCAAGAAGGCGTGGTCTGAGGGTGTCACTAACCCGGCCACGGGTGCAGCGTGGACGCAACAGGAAGCGATTGACGCGCTCCTGGCTCGAGGCTACGACCAGGCAGACGCATCTACTTTCCTCGAGCTCTAGCGTATGATCGGGCCATGAGAGAAGAGCTCCGGCGGCTGTTGCGGGCCGCACGTTTCGCCGGCACCGATGTAGACAAGGTGACCGACGACATTCTGCGACTGTTCGGGAGGGAGGTGGACGATCAGCCGGCCCCAGCGCCGGATCAGCTACCGCAGCCGTCGCAGGTCTAGGCTTGTGACGGCGCTGCGGAGGCTGTATCGTCCCTTTTCAAGTGGCGCAGCTCACTAACCGAGCACACTCGTCGGGCGGCGGTAGCGAAAGTAAGGGCAAGCGTTACCGCCGCCCAGCGAGCGCCAGAGAAACGCAGCGGCGCAAACAGTGGGCCGCACAGTGGGCAGGCGTCGGACGCGAATACAAACAAGCCCGTCTGCGGAGGGAGGCCGAGAAGTGAGCGAGACAGAGACCGAGACAGAGGTACCGGAGCAGCCTGCGGAGGAACCCGCAGCCGAGCCCGAGCGTGAAACAGATGAGCAGTTCGAGGATGAGGAGGCGCAGATGGTCGTAGACCAGCCAGCGCCCGAGCAGCACGGACGCTCACCTGAGGAACTCGAGCAGATCCGCAAGAAGCTAGATCAGTCCGCTAAGACGTGGTTCCGTCGGGTGGAGGAACTCCTAGGGGAGGACTTCGAGGCGCTCGTACCGTGCGAGCTGTGCTCGTTCGATATTCCTGGTTTTCACTGGCCGGCTGAGATGCAGACGCCGATTAGCGAGCAGCACGACCGCCTGCTGCGCGTGCTGCGCGAGCCGTCCGCGCCGGAGTACCGGCCAGCGACACAGGTGCGTCAGTGCGGCGACTGCGAGGGATACGGCAAAGTACTGTCCGGGTCGAAGCTGCCGCAGCACGCGACCGTGACCTGCCCTGCCTGCAAGGGCTACGGCTACATTCCGCCGCCCGTCCCTGGCGCTAACGGCGTGGTCACCGCTCCGGTGGCTCCGCTCGAGCAGGCGCAGGAAGAGGAACCGGAAGCGCCGGCGGACGCCGACATTTGGGGCTCGCCCCGGTTGCTGCCTGATGGCCAGGAGAACCCGAACTACGGGAAGATGCCGCAATACAAGATTGCGAGCCTGCCGTGAACTTGCCTCTCGCGGACGTGTGCCTCATCATCATCGCGGTGTGCTCCGTCCTCCTGACCGTTTACTTTCTCTAGGCCGTGGCTAGCTCGTCTACCCGCCCGCGCAGCATCGTCCAGTGGGACTCCACGCTGAAAACGGACGTGCGGCGCATTTACGGCTACCAGCCGTATTGCGCGTGCGGATGGGAAGGGAAGGTCTGGAAAACGCACCGGGAGTCTCAGCTGGAGCGCAGCTTTCACAGGTGCGCCGGATGAACACCCCTAAGCAGGCGGCGGAAGCGTGGGGACAGCCACGGGACTACGTGGACACGCTCTGCCGAGCGTGGGTCGAAATGTACGCGACCGACCTCTGGACGCTTGAAGAACTAGAGCAGCACTTGGAGGTAATGCTCCCAATCGTGATGTCCACCAGGGGGACAGAGGCGTCGTAGCGTGGCTGGCAGCTCTCGTCATCGCCTCTACCTCGTCAGGCCACTCGACACCGAGACATCTAGCAGCGCAGGAACACCGCTGCACTTCCGGACGGTGCGTAACACATCAGGTGTTCGGTGGCCGCGCACAAGTCGCTTGGTGCATTTCCTACTTCGAGTCCCGTCACCGGCTGGACGCCCGGAACGGGTCTAACCTCGGGCCGTGGCAGATCAACGTTGCAGCGCACCCGTGGGCCGATCCGTGGCGACTGACTCACTCCTGGCGGTACAGCGCCCGAGCAGCGTTCCGAATCTCGGACGGTGGCCGCAACTGGCAAGCTTGGACGACTCACTCCCTATGCGGAGTGTGAGCACTACCCGCACTAGCTGGAAACAGCGACCCGATGCTGAACGGACAACGCATGACACCGTTCACCGGCAGCGCGGCGCAACCCAACTACGACGGCAGAGATACGCGCCAGCGGAAGGTGGAGAACCGAGCTCGTCCGCGGCGTACCGGAGCCTATCGCCTAGGGAAGCGCGGGAGCTAGCTAGCGCGGCACATAGCGGCAACACGGGCGGAAGCCAGGCGCAGTAGCGTCGAGCAGCCTGCTTCCACCGGCCGCTGAGTGGGTGAGCCTCCGGTGAAAACAGGCAAGCGGCCTGCGTCCCGCTTCCGCAAATACCGCATTTCCACTCTACCCCCGTTGTCGGACTAAGCAACCGGCCAACCGACCGGATGCCTATCTACTAGGGGAGTAGAAGGACAAGTGCCCTTTGCCTAGGGAAGCGC
>Ga0070714_100001818_pt1 | contig 15509 bp, 14 predicted proteins | sample LARL83metaG_FD_65450 | JGI IMG/M metagenome (GOLD analysis project Ga0070714, IMG submission 65450) | Corn, switchgrass and miscanthus rhizosphere microbial communities from Kellogg Biological Station, Michigan, USA - LAR L8-3 metaG | ecosystem: Host-associated > Plants > Roots > Rhizosphere ...
GACCTGACCATCCGCCACAACCGGATCGACAACCCGCGCAGCGACAATTCGTGCATCATGATCGGCGGCCAGTACGGCGAGCCGTCCAACGTGGTGATCGAGAACAACTACCTCGACGGCGGCAACTTCTCGATCTTCCTCGCCCCGTACGGGACGAACCGCGTGATCCGGAACAACACGTTCACCCGGTCGTACCTGACCGGACCGGCGGACCTGTCCGGCTCCTACGTGTGGGCCGGCAACGTCTTCACCGACGGCTCCCCCGTGCCCATCTGACGGCCGCATCAGGCGACCTCCGGGCCCAGCTGTTTCCCGTTGCGGCGCAACAAGAACTGGGTCACCATGCTGGCCGCCAGGATGATGGTCAGCGCGTCCAGCGGGACACGGAACCGCAACCGCGTGAAGAACACCGCGAGCAGCAGCACGTTCACCACGATCGTCCCGAGCAGCAGTTTCTCCTCCGGACGCAACGGGAATCGCCGGAACAGCACGACACGCAACAACGCCAGCGCCAGGATCGGGTAGAAGCTCAGGGCGGACACCAGGTCCTGCGCCGAGCTGTGCTGGCCGGATGTGGCGAGGTCGTCGTGGTAGGAGAAGTTGTTCGCGACCTTCTCCGCGTAGAGCACGGCGGCGTGCCCGGGATTGGCCTTGATCCACAGCAGCGCCTGCTCGGTGTAGAAGCGGTCCAGCAGAACCTCGCCGAACTGGCGCTGCTTGGCCACGGCCTCGTAGCTGCTGATGTCGGCGTTCGTGCCGGAGCCGGCTGTCGCGTGTGGACTGTTGCCCAGCAGCAGGTTCACGCCGTCGTTGGTCGACACCGGGACGAACGAGTGCAGTTGCGCCTCGTTCCGCGCGCTCCACGCGACCGGCAACACCGCGACCGCCACGATCACCACGGCGACCGACCGCCACATGATCCGCCCGCGTGTCCGCCGCTGCCGCCACATCAGCCACAGCACGAACCCGAGCACGGTCACGCCGAACGTCGGCACGGTCAGCGTCAACACACCACCGAGCAACCCGGCCAGCAACGCCATGAGCAGTCGATGTCGACCTGTGTTGCCGTCCGCTGGCATGGCGCGCAGCCCTGTCTCGATCATCGCCAGGAGCAGGAACAGCGCCGGCACCTGCGGGTAGAGCGTGGTCGCGGTGTAGATCAGCAGCGGGTAGCACGCCACGACGACGGCCGCGAGCGCGCCGGTGGCCGGCGCGTGCACCCGGCGGCCGATCAGGTAGGCGAACCACACCGAACCGGCCAGCGCCAGCACGCCGACCATCCGCATGGCCAGCACGCTCCCGCCGGTCGCGAGGTACACCGGCAGCAACTCGACGATGTAGCCCGGCGGCCGGTACGCGGTCGCCTGCACGCCGTCCAGGGTGAAGCCGTGGCCGTGCGCCAGCGACCGCGTGAGCGAGACGTAGACCTGCTCGTCGTAGAAGCGCAGTGTGCCGCCGAGGAACAACGCGTAGCCACCGGCGATCATCACGCTCACGCCGACCGCGACCAGCGCGATCGTGCCCGCGTGCTCGTTGAGCCACACACCAAGACGCAGCGTGCGGGACGACGCCGGTCTGGCGAGCGCCGGGAGCACTGCGTGGTCGGTCATGAGGTTCCCCCAGCGTCGGCTTTCCTACGTTTGACCCGGCCGACGATCGGCATGAGATCGTCCGGGTTTTCCTTGACGTGCCGCCACAAGGCGCCGATCAGGCCGACCAGCAGGAAGCACATGCCGCTGGCCATGATGAAGCCGAACGCGTCGTACGTCGCGTCCGCCACGATGATCACCGCGAGGCTCGCGATCAGCGTCTGCCCGAGGTCGCGCAGGACGGGATCCTTGGTGGCCATGCGCACGCGGGTCGCCGCGTAGACGCCGGCCAGCAGCACGAAGATCAGCGCGGCCAGGCCGACCGCGCCGTTCTCCACCAGCGTGCCGAGGTACTGATTGTCCAGCGGGCCGTACTTCTGCGGCAGGTACGTGCCGAAACCGCGGCCCAGCAACGGATGCTGCGCGATCTGGACGTCGGCGCGGGCGTAGTCCTCCTGCCGGTGCTGGATGCTCGGGTCGCCGGACAGGTTGTTGAACAGGCTGAACAGCGTGCCGATCAGGCCGGGGATGAACAGTCGCATGAGGACGGTGAACGCGACGGTCACCAGGAGCGCCTGGACCCGCCGCTTGCCCGGCCACGTCGGCATCAGCACGAGACCGGCCGCGAGCAGGCCCAGGATCGCCGAGCGGGACAGCGACACCATCGCGCCGACGGCCACCGTGCCCAGGCACAACCACCACGGCCACACCCGCCGGCCGTGCGCGAGGGCGCGGAACGCGTAGTGCGCGCACAGCGGCGCCGCGATCGCGCACACCACGCCGAACTCGATCGGATGGCCCGCGGTGCCGGAGGGGCGGCGGAAGATCGACCGCTCCAACAGCGTCACGACGTTGTTCACCTCGCGCAGGCCCGGCAGCACCATGTAGTGCGTCATGTCCACGCCGAAGAAGAACTGGATCAGGCCGACGGCCGCGGTGAACGTGCAGCCGTACACGACGATCCGCAGCACCTTGTCGATCCGGTCCAGGCCACGGACCGCGTCGCACACGACGATCCCGACGACCATGGCCGCCATGATCGTGATCACGCTGCGGTCGGTCGCGTTCATCTCGTCCGAGGGCAGGTAGCCGTACGTGGCGTAGCCGTAGGTGGCGAGTTGGGACAGCGCGAAGCAGAACAGCGCGGTGCGGACCAGGCTGCGGCCCTTGGCCATGCCGACGGTGTTGAGCATCTGGGCGCAGAACCACAGCAGGCCCAACCCCATCCCGACGAGCATGCTCGGCGCGAGGGCGAGCGGGATCGCGGCGACCACCAGGTGGGAGGGAAGGATGAACAGAATGCCGCAATAGACGCACACCAGCGTGGCGCCGTCCGCGCGCTGCTTGCGTTTCGCCGGCGGCGCGACCGGCTGGATGATTTCGGTTGGCCCCTCGTCGGTTCGGGGCGGCACGTCCACCGAGGTGGTAGCCCGCCGGCCGCGTGGGACGTCGACCGCGGTCACCGCCGTCAGCCGGTGGACGAGTCGGGCGACCGGAACTCGGCGCGCGGCCAGTCGTGGCTGTTGCCGTTTCCGTTTCCGTTGCTGGCGGCGGCTTTCCCGTTCGCGGCACCGTTCTTGCTCGGCGCGCCGTTGCTCGCGCCACCATTGTTCGCGCCACCGTTGTTGGCCGCGGGGTTCTTGTTCGGCGCGCTGTTGTTCTGCGCACCGTTCTTGTTCGGCACCGGCGATGGCGTCGGCCGCGGTTTGGCCGGCGCGAGCTGCTGCGTGCGCGGTTCACGTTCACGGTGCGAGGACACCGGGTGCGGTGAGGGCCGAGGAGGGGCGGAGCGGACCGGCTGGGGTGCCGGGCGGGGCGCGGGGGCGGGTTGCATCTTCTTGGTCGGAACGGCCGACTCGTCCAGCTCGTCCACGGTGCTGTCGTCGTCGGCAATCAGGTCGTCGTCGTCCGGTTCCTCGGCGGCCCGCTTGCGGCGGCGCGTCGAGAAGCTCTCGATGCCGTACGCCACCAGGAGGCTGAGCACCAGGCCGCCGACCAGCGCGATGCCACCGGCCTTCAGCTTGCCACTGATCTTGGTGGTGGCCGTCGTCGGGCTGACCACGCTCTGGGTGCCGATGAAGGTGGTCGGCGGGGCGTTCAGGTTCTTCTGCCGCGCGTCCAGCTCGTTCTGCGCGTACTTCAGCGCCAGGTTCACCGTGAGTTCGGCCAGTGCCGGCGACTTCGCGTCGGCGAGGATCACCACGAACGGACCGCCGGTGTTGCCGTCACCGGCGGTGAACGTGCCGGAGCCGCCCTCGGTGGCGATCTGCTGCTGTACGGCCGGGCTGCTCAGGCTCTGGATCAGCAACTGTGTGGTGATGGTGAGGCTGCCTTCGAAGTCCAGCAGCGGGTTGCCGGGGCCGGTGGCCTTGGACGGGTCGATCGCGACGCTCGCGCCCGCCGTCGGGGCGGTCAGCACCATCGTGCCGGTCGCCTCGTACTGTGTGGGCGTCTTGAAGAAAACCCCGCCGCCCAGCGCGAGCGACACAACGAAGACAGGCACCGACACATACCATCGTCGGAGGAGGACACCTATCGTCTTCCAGAAGTCCATGGTTCCTCCTGATCGGTGGCCTCGCCCCGGCACGGTCCCGCCGCAATGATCCACCTGGCAATTGCCCGTGTGCAGTGGTCAGCGCGGCGGACACGCCACCTGTCAGGTCAATCGGCCTGTGGACGGAGACGTTACGTAACCGACTCCATCTGGGTGAGACCTGTATCGTGCGCCACGTGCGGCTTGGCTTCGCGTGTGCATGGGATCCCCGGCCCGAACCCACCTGGTCTTACACCCCCTGGCGGCTCCGTGCGGCCCTGCGCGACCGGACCGACGTGGTCGACCTGGGGATGAGCTATCCGGACGCGGTGCGGCTGCCGTTGAAGGCACTGCACGCGCGGCGGGTCGGCGGCCAGTGGGTGTCCATGTGGAAGCACTCACGGTTGGCCCGCGGTTACGCCACGCGCACTCTCCGCAACGCCGAACGTGCCACGCCCTGTGACGTCGTGCTCGAGATCCAGGACCTCACCACACTGCGCACGCCCTACCTGGTGTACCAGGACCTCAGCTACGACGTCCTGCTGGACGAACTGGACACGCACGGACGGCTGGTGCATTTCCCGTCCCTGACCAGGTCCGACGCCCAGCGCCTGCGCGACCGCCAGCACCGGATCTACCGGGACGCGGCCGGTGTGCTCGCGATGAGCAAATGGTTCGCCGAGCATCTGGTGCGGGTGTCCGGCGTGCCGGCGGACCGGGTGCACGTGGTCCATCCCGGCGCGTCCGCATCGGCCACTTCGGACAGTGATCATGCGACGCCGTCCCGCGACCGGCGGCAGCGCCTCCTGTTGGTCGGCAAGGACTTCCACACGAAGGCCGGCGAACAGGTCGTCGCGGCACTCGCGCTGCTGCGCGCCGACGTCGACCCGGACATCACGCTGACCGTCGTCGGCCCCTCCACCTGGCCGATGCCGGGCGAACCACCGGCCGGCGTCGAGTTCCTGGGCCGGTTGCCGATCGAACGGGTCCGCGAGTTGTACGGGTCGCACGATTTGTTCGTGATGCCGTCGCGCTTCGAGGGATTCGGCATCGCGCTGGTGGAGGCGCTCTCGCACGGCCTGCCAGCAGTGGCACGGCAGGCGTTCGCGATGCCGGAGATCGTGCGCCCTGGCGACAACGGCGACCTCGTGCACAGCGACGACCCGGCCGAACTGGCCACGATCATCGCGCGGCTGCTGGCCGACGACGCCCTGTACCGGCGGGTCGCCGCGCAGGCCGCCGACGTGCGCGCGTACTACACGTGGGGCCGGGCCGCCGACGACGTCATCGCGGTCGCGGGCAAGATCTGACGGTATGAACCCGGCGATCGACACGTACCTGGACCTTCTCGACACGGCCATCCCGGGCGCTTACACCGGCGTCTACGTCACCGGCTCGACCGCCATCGGCGACTGGCGGCCCGACCGCAGCGACCTGGACATCCTCACGCTGACCCACGATCCGCTGTCCGCCGAGTCCCTGGACGCCCTGGACGCGGCGCATCGGTCGGTCGTCGAGCACAAACCACACCTGGACGCGATCTACCTCCCGGTCGCATCGGTCGGTCGGCGACTCGACGGTGACGGCGTGCCACACGTCATCGACGGCGTGTTCCGACGGGACGGCTACCTGCCCGATCCGGTGCTGTGGGCGATATTCGACCGGAACGGCGTGACCGTGCGCGGGCCGGCCGCGTCGTCGTTCCGCGCCGCTCCGGATCCGGAGTGGCTGCGGGAATGGAACATCGGGAATCTCAACTCGTTCTGGCACGGCTGGTCCGCCGACGCGCGCGGCAAACTCGTGACGCGCGATCCGGCCTCCCCGATCTCCAGTGATGTCGCGTGCTTCGCGCTGCTCGGCCCCGGCCGTTTGCACCACACGATCGCGACCGGCGAGATCCTCACCAAGACCGCGGCCGCCGACTACACGGCGGAGCATTTCCCGGTGTATGCGGAACTGTTGGGGCGGGCCAAGGCCTGGCGGCTGGGCGACGAGTCGGTCACGTTCAACGCCACGGACGGCCTGGCCATCTGTGAACTCGTCGACGCGGTGATCGCCGATGCCGTTTGACGTTCGGCCCTACACCCCCGGCGACTTTCCGGCGCTCGCGGACCTGTTCGGGCGCGGCGGGGCGTCCAACGGCTGCTGGTGCATGTACTGGCGGCTGGGGCCGCGGTATCACCAACGGGACCGGATGGAGAACCAGCGGGACCGGTCCGGTATCGCCAGCGGACTGCTGGCGTACGAGGGATCGCTGGCCGTCGGCTGGTGCGAACTCGCGCCACGAGCGGACTTTCCGTGGCTGGCCACGATCCGGCGCCTGGACCCGGTCGACGACCTCCCGGTGTGGTCGTTGCCGTGCTTCTACATACGGCGGTCACATCGCGGCCATGGCGTGACCCGCGCGCTGATCCAAGCGGCAGTGAAAATTACGCGGGAAGCAGGCGCGCCGGCACTGGAGGCGTATCCGATCGACACGTCGGTGCCCGGCCACACGCGAAACCTGTTCCCGGGCGTGGCATCGACGTTCATCGAGTGCGGTTTCGACGAGGTCGCGCGGCGGGCGCCGTTCCGCCCGATCATGCGCCGATCCCTGCTACACGCGGAACCACGCGCCGTGGACCGCTGATCCGGCCGTCACCGCGTCCCCCAACGACGACGTCGTCATCCCGCGTTCGGCCAGATCGCCCAGGATTCGCCGGGACAACTCGCCCCGGTCGAACGTCGGTGCCGGGCCGTCGTCCACGCCGTCGGACTGGTCGGCGTAGCCGTCGTGCAGGAGCAGGACCGAACCGGAGCGCACGGTGGCCGCCCGTGCCGCGATCTCGGTCACGGGGTCGTCCTCCCAGTCCGCCACCTCGTCGCTCCAGACGACCGAATCCATGCCGGTCGAACGGATCGCCGCCCACGTGGTCGGGCGTTGCGCGCCGTACGGCGGCCGGAACCAGCGGATCTGCCGGCCCGCCATGTCCTCCAGTTCGTGACGGCCGGCCAGGGTGCGCCGGCGGACCTCGCGCGGGGACATCGTGGTCAGGCGCACGTGGTCGATGCCGTGCAGCGCGATCTCGTGGCCCGCGGCGACCACGTCCGCCAGCAGGCCGGGATGCCGGCGGGCCCGGCCCACCAGGATGAAGAACGTCGCCGTGGTGCCGGCCTCGCTCAATGCGGCGAGGACCTTGTCGGTGCCGCCCGGTTGCGGACCGTCGTCGTAGGTGAGAACCACCACGTCACGGGGGGCGCGGACCGATCGGACCGAGCCGATGGGGGCCGTGAGCGGAAGCAGCAGTCGGCGGACGGGCTCGGGTGACATGGCGCTCATCGTGCCAGCGCCGGCCGGCGGTTCGCCCTCACCCTCCGTTGTAACACCGACCTGATCACTCCCGATCCACCCCACGCGGACCACCGACAAGGGTTGAGGACCATGAGCCATCCAGCCGGCGGCGGCGTGACTGTGTCGATCATCATGGTGAGTTACAACGCCGCACGCGAGTTCGAGCGCACACTGGCCGCGATCATCGGGCCGGCGGCGCCGCACGTGTCGCACGAGATCCTCGTCACGGACAACGGGTCCACCGACGGTGCCGCGAACGTGGCCGAGCGCATGCTCGGTGCGACCGCCGTACGACGACTCGGCCGCAACACCGGGTTCGGCTACGCCATCAACCGGACCATCGAGCGGGCCAACGGCGACTTCCTGCTGCTCCTCAACCCGGACGCGCGGCCGGAGGCGGGCGCGATCGACTCCCTGCTGGCACATCTACTGGCGCATCCGGGGGACGGGATCGTCGGCGGGCGGTCGCTGGATCCGGCCGGACGCCTCGATCCGCGCAGTTGCTTCGGGCGGATCACCGCGTGGAGCCTGACCAGTTGGGCGATCGGGCTGTCCGTTCTGGGGCGGCACAGCCGATTCCTGGCGCCGGAGTCGTTGGGGCGCTGGCAGCGGGACTCGGTGCGGCACGTGGACGTGATCAGCGGTGGTTTCCTGCTGGCCGGCTCGGAGACGTGGCGTCGGCTCGGCGGTTTCGACGAGACGTACCGGATCTACGGCGAGGATCAGGACCTCTGCCTGCGCGCCAGAGCCGTCGGTTTCCGGCCGTCGATCACGCCGAATGCCGTTGTCGTGCATTCGGTCGGCGCGTCGTCGAGCAACCGGACCGATCGGGACGTGCTCGTGTTGACCGGCCGGGCCACCGTGGTGCGGCAGCATCTCGGGCGTCGGCGCGGCTACGGGTTGTTCGCGTTGCGGTTCGGGGTGGCGTTCCGTTCGCTCGGTGAACGGGTGCTGCGGCGATCCGGCCGGTGGACGGCCGTGTGGCGCCGACGGGACGAGTGGGCGGGCGGCTGGCGTGCCGACACGCCCATGCCGGTGTTCGCGACGACGGACGCCGCATGACGGAACCGACGGAACCACTGGCCAGTGTGGTCATTCCGGCGCACGACGAGCGACGTGTGATCAGCCGCTGCCTGCGCGCGCTGTGCGACGGCGCCGCGCCGGGCGAACTCGACGTCATCGTCGTCGCCAACGGCTGCACGGACGACACGTCGGCGATCGCCGAGGCCGAGGGCGCCCGCGTGTACACGACGGCCGTGCCGGGTAAGGCCCACGCGATGAATCTCGGCGACGGGCACTGCCGGACCTTCCCCCGGCTCTACCTGGACGCGGACATCGAACTGACCGCCGCCGGTGTCCGTGACCTGGTCAAGGCCCTGACCGCGGACGACGTCCTGGCCGCCGCACCCACCCCGCGACTCGACCTGACGAACACGTCGTGGCCGGTACGGCGGTTCCACCGGGTACTGGACCGGTTGCTGGGCGAGCGGACCGGGCAACTGTCCGGGACCGGCGCCTACCTGCTGAGCGAGCGCGCGCACGACCGCGTGTTCCCGATGCCGGATCACGTCATCGCGGACGATGCGCTGGTACACCGGACCTTCACGGCCGACGAACGGGTCGCCGTCGACGCCGTGACCGTCACGATCCGGCCGCCACGCACCGTGTCCGCGTTGATCCGGCGGCGGGCACGGGTGCGGCTGGGCAACCAGCAACTCGCGGCGCTCGGCCGGCCGGCGGCCGAACCACCGCTGAGCATGAAACGACTGGTCGGGCTGGTGCGACAAAAGGCTGTCCAACCGTTGGACGCCTCGTGTTTCCTGGCGATTCTCGTCGCCGACCGTGCGATGGCGCTTGCGCGGCGCATGCTGCGGAGGAACACGACCTGGTCGCAGGACGCGACCACCCGGTGATCGTGGGAGGGGGCGGCGTGGCCAACGGCCCGCACGTGCTGATCGTGGTGCAGAACCTGCCGGTACCGCTGGACCGGCGGGTCTGGCTGGAGTGCCAGGCGCTGACCGCGGCCGGCTACGAGGTGTCGGTGATCTGTCCGAAGGGTCCTGGCGACCCGAGGTACCAGGTCATCGAGGGCGTGCACCTGTACAAGTACGCCCCGCCGCGCCAGGCCGACGGTTTCGTCGGTTACGCGTGGGAGTTCCTCTACTGCTGGGTGCGCACCGCGCTGAAAACGATCTCGGTCCGGCGGCGGCGTAAGTTCCAGGTGCTCCAGGCGTGCAACCCGCCCGACATCTACTGGTCGCTGGCGCTGCTGTGGCGCATCGGCGGTGTGCGCTTCGTGTTCGACCACCACGACCTCAACCCCGAGGTGTTCCGGTCGCGGTTCGGCGAGCCGACCGGGTTCGCCGGCAAGGCCCAACTCAAGGCGCTGTACTGGTTGGAACGGCGGACGTTCCGCACGGCGGACCGGGTGATCTCGACAAACCAGTCCTACCAGCGGATCGCGTGGCGTCGCGGTGACGTGCCGCGGGAGCACACCACGGTCGTGCGGTCCGGCCCGGACACGTCCGTGATGAGACCGTCCGAACCGGATCGCGCACTCAAGGCAGGTGCCCGGCATCTCGTCGTCTACCTGGGGATCATGGGTCCACAGGACGGTGTGGACGGTGTGCTGCGGGTCGCCGATCAGGTGTTGCGCCGGCACGGCCGCGACGACGTGCGGTTCGCGTTGTTGGGCTTCGGCGACTGCCTGGCGGACCTGAAGAAGCAGAGCACCGAACTCGGCCTCGACGATTTCGTCGAGTTCACCGGACGGGTCGGGCCGGCGGAGATCTCGCGGTACCTGTCCACGGCGTCGGCCGGCCTGAGCCCGGACCCGCTGTCGCCGCTCAACGACGTGTCCACGATGAACAAGACCATGGAGTACATGGCGTTCGGGCTGCCGGTCGTGGCGTACCGGCTCACCGAGACGGTCGTATCCGGCGGCGACTGCGTCGTATACGTCGAACCCGGCGACGAGTCGGGCTTCGCGGACGAGTTGGTCAAGCTGCTCGACGACGACACCCGGCGGGCCGAACTCGGAACGGCAGGTCGGGAGCGCGCGGTACGGGAACTAGACTGGCGCCCGCAGTCGCAGGCATACGTATCGGTGTTCGACGGACTGTTCGGTCTGACCAGGGCTACCACAATGCACACCGAGGCCGGCACGGCCGAGAATCGGGAAGGGTAGGTGGGGCGATGTTCGCGCGCCGGATCGCGGTGATCGGCACGGGTTACGTTGGGCTGACCACCGGGGCGTGCCTCGCGTCCCTCGGCCACAGAGTGGTGTGCGCCGACGTCGACGCCGCCAAGGTGGCCAGGTTGTGCCGGGGTGAGGTCGACATCCTCGAACCCGGGCTGCCCGAGCTTGTCGCGGCGGGCCTGGCATCGGGACGACTGTCGTTCGTGGTCGGTGCGCGCAACGCGATCACCGAACTCGACGGCGGCGCCGAGGTCGTGTTCCTGTGCGTGCCGACGCCGATGGGTGTTGGTGGCATGGCGGATCTGGCCGCTGTCGAGTCCGTAGTGGACGAGGTGCGCGACCTGCTGACGCCCAACAGCGTCATGGTGAACAAGTCCACCGTGCCGGTCGGCACCGCCGGCCGCACGTCCGAGCTGATCGACCGGCCGGACATCGCCGTGGTCAGCAACCCGGAGTTCCTGCGCGAGGGCTCCGCCGTGCACGATTTCCTCAACCCGGACCGCATCGTGGTCGGCTCGGTGTCGCAGGACGCGGCCGAGCGGGTCGCGTCGCTGTACGCGAAGCTCGGCGCGCCGACGGTACTGACCGACGCGGCCAGCGCGGAGCTGGTCAAGTACGCGGCGAACTGCTTCCTGGCGATGAAGCTGTCGTACATCAACGCGGTCGCCGAGCTGTGCGAGCGGCTGGGCGCGGACATCACCGACGTCACGGAGGGCATGGGCTACGACCGGCGCATCGGCCAGGCCTGCATGTCACCCGGCCCCGGCTGGGGCGGTTCCTGCCTGCCCAAGGACACCCAGGCGATGCTCCAGGTCGCGGACGCGGCCGACTACGAGTTCCGCCTGGTTCGCGCCACGATCGACACGAACACCCGGCAGCGGCAGCGCATGGTCGAGAAGGTCCGGCTCGCCGTCACCGGGCAGCGCGGCGGTTCGCTGTCACACACCCGCATCGGTGTCCTTGGTCTGACATTCAAGGCCGGCACCGACGACCTGCGCGACTCTCCTGCCCTGGCGGTCTCGGCACTGCTGCGCCAGGCCGGCGCCGAGCTGGTCGGCTACGACCCGGCCATGACCGCCGGCGCCAACCGACCGGAGTTGGACGCACTGACCGTCGTCGATGACCCGTACCTGGCGGCCAAGGACGTGGACGCGCTGGTCGTGCTCACGGAGTGGCCCGAGTTCCGCAGCCTCGACTGGTCACGCCTGGCCGGCGTCGTGCGTCGGCCGATCGTGGTCGATCTGCGCAATCTGCTGGACCCGGACATCCTGCGCCGGGCAGGCTTCGCCTGGACGGGGTTGGGCCGGCGCGGCTGACACAATCAGTCCGACCGGACAACGCCGTACGGAAGGACTGCTGTCGTGACTACCGACAATTTCGTGATCGTGGGCGCGGGACTGGCCGGCGCGAAGGGCGCCGAGGCCCTACGGGACCAGGGCTTCGACGGCCAGATCGTGCTGGTCGGTAAGGAGACGCATCTCCCGTACGAACGGCCGCCCCTGTCCAAGGACTATCTGGCCGGGCGAGCCACCCAGGACAGCTTCACGGTGCATCCGTCGTCCTGGTACTCGGATCAACGTGTCGACCTGCGTCTCGACACGTCGGTGACCGCGATCGACCGTTTCGCGCACCAGGTCACGTTGTCGGACGGCAGTACTGTTGACTACGCGAAACTGTTGCTGGCCACCGGTTCCAGCCCACGCACCCTGTCAATCGGTGGCGCTGAGGCGGCTCATTACCTGCGTACGGTCGAGGACGCGGACCGCATCAAGCCGCTGCTGGGTGAGGACACGCGAGTGGTCGTGATCGGCGCGGGCTGGATCGGGCTCGAGGTCACGGCGGCGGCTCGGCAGGCCGGGGCCAGTGTGACGGTGCTCGAGTTCCTGGAGTTGCCGTTGTTGCGGGTGCTCGGCCCGGAGGTCGCTGCGGTGTTCGCGGAGCTGCATCGGGAGCACGGGGTCGACCTGCGGTTCAACGTCCGCAGCGAGGAGATCATCGTTGTGGATGGTCGCGTCACCGGCGTTCGGTTGTCTGGTGGCGAGGTCATTCCGGCTGATGCGGTTGTTGTCGGTATCGGGGCTGGTCCGAACACCGATCTTGCTTCCGCTGCTGGGCTTGATGTGGACAACGGTGTGTTGGTGGATTCCGGGCTTCGGTCCAGTGATCCGGATATTTATGCTGTTGGGGACATCGCCAATGCGGAGCATCCGATTCTGGGGCGTCGGGTTCGGGTTGAGCACTGGGCCAATGCTGCTGGCCAGCCGGCTACGGCTGCGGCTGCCATGCTGGGCAAGGACTCGGTTTATGATGAGCTTCCGTATTTCTACACCGATCAGTATGACCTGGGTATGGAGTACGTCGGGTATGCTGAGCCGGGTGGTTATGACCAGGTCGTGTTTCGCGGGAATGTGGTAGGGCGGGAGTTCATTGCGTTCTGGCTGGCGGGCGGGAAGGTGCTCGCTGGGATGAACGTTAATGTGTGGGATGTTGTTGATTCTGTCAAGGGTCTTATTCGGTCTGGGCGGGTTGTGGATGTGGCCCGGTTGGGTGATGTGGATGTGCCGTTGGAGTCGGTGTAAGGGTTGGTCCCGGATTTTGGCATCCTGCTTCGCCCCGATCTCCTCATTGTCGTAACGGGAGCTTCGGATCGGGGCGGAGCAGGAAGGACTGGGCAAAGCACTGCAATGGCCTCGTCGGGATGACTGTTCTGGCACTCAATGTTCCTACGGCGCGTTGGGGCCGACGTCGGCCGGGGTGAGTGGCCGGGCCGGAGTGGCCGCGTTGAACTGGTCGGCGCCGACGTCCTTGGCCGCGGGCCGGACCTGCTGGTCGATGTCCAGCGTCACCTGCGGGAACGAGCCGGTCGCCGCGCCGATCACCGGACTGGTCGCGGTCGGCCGGAACAGGCCGTGCGCGTCCCGCACCAGTCTCGGGTCGACCGTCCGGAACGCTCCGGCGGGCAGGGAACCCGCGGCCGCGTCGAACAGGATGTTGCCGGTGAAGTGCAAGGCCGATCCGGTGCCTTTGCCGATCGGTTGGCCGTGGCCGAGCAGGATGTTGTCGGCCAGGGTGTCGTCCGATGGCGGGAACGGTTTGCTGCTCTCGTACCAGACGACGTTGTCGCTGCCGGACAGCGTGTTGAATGCGACCAGGCAGTGGTCGGCGGCGTCATGGTCGGTGCCGCTGGTGGTGTCGTCGCGCACCTCGCCGCCACCGATCTCCATCGCCGGGCCCGTGGTGTCCTCGACGAGGTTGTTGATGATGACGTGGTTGTTGCCGAAGAAGCGGATACCGGTGGTGCCGCCGATGAGGATGTTGCCTTCGACGAGGCTGTTCCACCCGTGCCGCAGCGAGATCGTGCCGCGGCTGTTGATGATCGTGTTGTACCGCACCACGTTGTTGCTCGACTTCACGGAGATCGCTTCGGAGTCGCCGTCGGCCTTGTCGAACAGGTTGTTCTCGATCAGCCCGTTGGCCACCGCGTGCTGCCGGCCGGACAGGCCGAACCGGATCGACTCGCCGCCGTTGGCGCCCTTGAACTGGTGGTTGAAGAAGTAGTTCTGGTGCACGTGCACCCGCTGCGCCATGTCGTGCGCACCCGGCCCGATGACCTGGAGGTACACCCCGACCGCGGTGCGGTTCTCGAACGTGTCGTGGTCGACCTCGGTGTCGCTGGCCGCGACGGTCAGGTCGGCGCCACCGGGGTTGCCCTGGAAGGTGTCGCGCGTGATCCGGGTGCCGGTCGCACTGCCGGGTACGGTCAGGCCCGCGTTGTTGGCGAACACGAATCCCTGCACGACCACATGGGCGGCCCCCGTGAGGTCTAGTCCGCCGGCCCCGGTGAACCGCACCTGTCCGATCGTGGCCGCGGTGACCGTGATCGGCGCCTGGGCGGTGCCCGGGTGCGGCACCCGGATCGGCCCGGTGGCGTAGGTGCCGGCGGCGACCTCGACGCGGTCACCGGGCTGTGCCTGCGCCAGTGCGGCGGACAACTGGGCCGCTGAGGACACCGCGAAGGTGCGCGGCGTCGCCCCGGTGGCCGCCGACGCGAGTTGCCCACCGGCAATGGCGAGCAGTCCCACGACTCCTGCGGCGACGAGCACGCCACGCTTGCGGTGCGAGCGAACGATGCGAACCATGCCCCTCCTCCGATCTGCGTCACTCCTACCGGCCATGGCAGCATTAGAGATCGGATGAGTCAAGGTTCACTTCGGCGCCATCAGTGTGCTGTCCAATGCGATACTAGCCTTGCTATCAGCGAGTTTCGCCCGTGCGGCAGGTTTGGCGTTAACCGTTGATCCTGCATGCGAAACGTGCATAGGTCCAATGTATGCCGCCAGGGTTCAGGAACGATCCGGCGCAGAACAGCACCTCGTGAGCCAACAGCAGGAACGGTGGGAACCGCCTGGCGATCCGCGCGGTCCGTGGGCCGCGCGGCGTGTCAGTCGGAGTGGCGGAGGTCGGCGTTGAGCTGTTGCGCTTCGTGGAGTTGGTCTTCCAGGGTGACGATGCGGCACGCGGCGTCCAGACCGGTGCCCTGGTTGACCAGCTCCCGCACCCGGGCGGCGATGCGCAGTTGGTAGCGGGAGTACCGGCGGTGGCCGCCGGCGGAGCGTTGCGGCTCGATCAGTTTCGCCTCGTCCAGGCTGCGCAGGAACCCTGGCGTGGTGCCCAGCATCGCCGCGGCCCGGCCCATCGTGTAGGCGGGGTAGTGCTCGTCATCGAACTTGTCGGCCGCGCCTGCCGCGGCCGTGTCGCGTGGTTCTGGGATCAAAGTCACCTCACGTCACAGGAGGCCCCGGTGCTGCAGCACCGGGGCCCCAGGGTTTTGGGTTTCACCATCATGTCCCGATCGTG
>Ga0070714_100001821_pt1 | contig 15503 bp, 11 predicted proteins | sample LARL83metaG_FD_65450 | JGI IMG/M metagenome (GOLD analysis project Ga0070714, IMG submission 65450) | Corn, switchgrass and miscanthus rhizosphere microbial communities from Kellogg Biological Station, Michigan, USA - LAR L8-3 metaG | ecosystem: Host-associated > Plants > Roots > Rhizosphere ...
CCGGCCTGCAGCGCCTTCCACCGCTCGACGTGCGAGCCTTCGAGCACGAAGTCGTAGTCGGCCGGGTAGGCCAGGCCATGCGCGGCGAGCATCCGCTCCGCCACGTGCCGGGTGCCCTCGGTCAGGGACGATGTCCCGATCCGGCCGCCGCGCAGGTCCCCGAACGTGTGGTGCCGGGGTAACGCGATCATCGACAGGGGCGGCCGGTCGATGAGGCCCGCCACCACGCGCAGCGGGCCGCCCGCCAGGGCATCGGCGATGCTGCCCTCGGGCGCGGTCAGAGCGATGTCCACCTCGCCGTCCCGCAGCGCCTTGGTCACCCCGTGGGTGGTGCCGAGGATCCGCTCGGTGGCCTCGAGCCCGCGGCGCTCCAGCAGCCCGCGCTGCTGCGCCACCCACAGCGGGACGTTGACGTAGGCCGGAGCGACGACACCGACCGTAATCGCCCTCATAGGGCGGAATCATGCCATTTGCCAGACCGCCCGGACAACTCGATCAGCCCGATCGGCGGCAAAGATATGCATACCCGGCGCTGATCTGTGATTCCGGCCAGACCTCCGCCTTCTTCAGGGCGATCTCGGCCGGATCGGACCACAGCCGGATCTGGCCGGCGGCCATGGCACGCAGCTGAACGTCACACGCCCGGGCCAGCAGCAGCGCGCGCATCACCGCGGTCGCGGCGTCGGGCCCGACGGTCACCAGCCCGTGCTGGGGGATCAGGCAGCCCACCCCGTCGCCGATCGTCGTGGCCAGCGCCCGGCCCAGCTCGGCCGAGCTGATCAGGCTGCCGGTCCGGGTGAACCGCGCGATCTGCGGCTCGGCGAACTCGACCCCGTCGTGGGAGATCGCCCGCAGCGGTTCGTCCAGGGCGGCGAAGGCCACCGCGGCCGGCGCGTGCGTGTGCACGACGCTGTTCACGTCCGGCCTGGCCGTCATCACCTCGGTGTGGATGGGGTACTCGATGTGCCGGCGCTCGGCGCCGGTCAGCACCTCGCCCGCGGGCGAGACCAGCACGACCCGGTCGCCGGTCAGCTCCTCGAACGACCAGCCCGCCGCCTTCATCCAGACCCCGCGGCCTTCGTGATCGCGGACCGAGGCGTGGCCCCACACCATGTCCGACTGCCCGGCCGCGCCCAGAGCCCGGTTGGCCTGCGCGGCCTCCGCGATCAGCCGTTGCTCGGTGTCCATGCCTTCCCTTCCTCGGCCCGGGCCAGGTTGAGCACCTCGAAGATGCGGTGATCGTTGAAGGTGAACAGATCCAGCTGGGTCTCCGCCTCGAACCGCAGCTGGGCCCAGGACGGCACCGTGATCAGGTCGCCCTCGGCCAGCGCGAACCGGTGCCCGGCCAGCTCCGCCGTGCCCCGGCCGCGGAACACCTGCCAGACCGCCGACCCGGCGGTGCGCCGGGGGCCGGTGCGGGCGCCAGCGCGGATCCGGTGCATCTCGGTCCGCAGCGTGGGCAGGGCGTCCCCGCCGGTGGTGGGGTTGGTGAACCGGATCGCGGCGTGGCCCGGCTCGTACACCCCGGGCTCGCCCTCGTCCTCCAGCTCGAGCTGGGCGGTGAGCGACGCGTCGGTGCCGGCCCACCGGTAGGCCAGCAGCGGGGAGTTCGGCAGGTCCCGCAGGGCCGAGAGCGGGCGGCGGCCCGCGTGCGCCCACAGCCGCTCAGAGCGTGACCGGTCCGGCGTCGACTTGTCCTCAATACCGTCGTCGCCGTACTCGAAGAACCCGGCGTCCAGCTTCCGCACCAGGGGGATGTCCAGCCCGTCGAGCCAGGCCATGGGCTCGTCCCCGACATGGTGGTGCCCGTGCCAGAACATCGACGGGGTCAGCAGCAGGTCGCCCGCGCGCATCTGCACCGGGTCGCCGTTGACCACCGTCCAGACCGCCTCGCCGCGGATGACGAACCGGAACGCACCCTGGGAATGCCGGTGCGCCGGCGCGACCTCACCGGCGCCGAGGTACTGGATCGCGGCCCACAGCGTGGTCGTCGCGTAGGGCCGGCCACCGAGTCCCGGGTTGGCCAGCGCGATCGCCCGGCGTTCACCGCCGCGCCCGACCGGCACGAGGTCCCCCGCCCGCTCGGCCAGCGGCAGCAGGCCGGCCCAGGCCCAGTGACAGGGCTGGGCCTCCGGCTCGGGGAACTCTGGCATGAGGTTGCCGATCTCGGTCCACAGCGGCTTCAGGTTGGCCGCGGCGAAGTCGCCGTACAGCCGCCGCAAAGCAGCATCTTCCGCCACGTCGGTCATGACACGCTCTCCTTCTCTGCCTGCCGCGGCCCGTCGTCCTGGTAGAGCCAGGCCACGTGTTTATGGTCGGCCACATCACGGTCGAGCAGCAGCTCGTCGCGGATCAGCTTGGCCACCCCGTGCACATGCCAGATCTCGCCCCAGGTCCGCGCGGTCCGCTGCACGCGCATCGCGCGCGGGGCCCGGATCGCCGCGTAGCTGGCCAGCCCCTCGCTGAACGGCCGGCCCGCGGCGCCGGCCGCGGCCAGCTCCGCCGCCAGCGCGTCGGAGTCCTCCAGGGCCTGGCAGGCCCCCTGGGCCAGGTACTGCAGCATCGGGTGTGCGGCGTCGCCGAGCAGGGCCAGCCTGCCGCGGGCCCAGTCCGGCATCGGCAGCCGGTCGATCATCGGCCAGCGGTTATCGATGCTGAGCCTCTTCAGCGACTCCCGCACGTGCTCGCTGCAGCCGGCGAACGCGGCCGCGAGCTCGGCCGGGGTCCCCCAGTCGTCCTCCCCGCGCAGGTAGGCCTGGCTCCGGAACACGGCGACCTGGTTGTACATTCGTCCCGAACGCAGCGGGTACTGCACGAGGTGCAGGTCAGGGCCGATCCAGGCGACCACATCGCGCAGATCGGCGTGCCGCTCTACGTGCTCCATACCGATCGCGCCCCGGTAGGCCACGAACCCGGAGTTGACCGGCTCGTCGTCGGTGAAATGCTGCCGGATGCGGGAATGCAGGCCGTCCGCGCCGATCGCTATCTCGGCGCTGAACTCCCGGCCGTCGGCACAGGTGGCGACCGTGCTCGCGCCCGTGTCCTTGAGCTCGATCACGTTGGCGTCGGTGTGCAGCCCGACCCCGCTCCGCACGCACGCGTCGAGCAGCGCGCTGAGCAGGTCGTTGCGGTGCATGACCAGGTACGGAGCGCCGTACCGGGCCGGGAAGTCGGTGAGGTCCAGGGAGGTGAGCTCCCGGGAGTCGATGGCGTCGGCGAGCACCAGCCGCCGCGGCAGGACGGCCAGCGGCAGGATCGTCTCGAGCACCCCCAGCCGCCCGAGGATGCGGGTCGCGTTCGGCGCCAGCTGGATGCCGGCGCCCACCTCGGCGAAGCTCTTCGAGCGCTCGAGAACCGAGACCGCCCCGCCCCGGCGCGCGAGGCACAGCGCGGCCGACAGCCCCCCGATGCCGCCGCCCACGATCAGCGTCTCGGGCAGCCGGCCGCGGCCCGTCATCCGAATCTCATGTTCACGCTCTTGACCTGGGTGTAGGACTCGATCTCGGCGATGTCCTCGTCCCGCCCGACGCCGCTGTTCTTCACCCCGCCGAACGGCGCCCCGATGAAGTGCCGCGATGTCTCGTTGACCCACACGTAGCCGGCCTCGACGTCGCGGGAGAACGCGAGCGCGGTCCGCAGGTCGCGGGTGTAGACGCTCGCCGTGAGCCCGTACTCCACGCCGTTGGCGATGGCCACCGCCTCGTCGTAGCCGGCGAACGGTATCGCGGCCAGCACCGGCCCGAAGATCTCCTCGGTGGCCAGCCTGCCCGCGGGGTCGACGTCGGCGAACAGCGCCGGGCTGACGAAGTTGCCCGCGGCCAGGTCACCGTCGGTCAGCCGCTCGCCGCCGGTCACCAGCCGGGCGTGCTCGCTCTTGCCGATCTCGATGTAGGCAAGCACCTTGTCCAGCTGCTGCTGGCTGACGATCGCCCCGGTGTCGCTGGCGGGGTCGAGCGGCGGCCCGCTCCGCATCCCGGCGATCCGGTCCGCCACCCGGGCCACAAAATCGTCATAGCAGTCCCGGTGCACGAGCAGCCGCGAGGTCGACCCGCAGGACTGCCCCTGCCAGGTGAAGTTCATGCCGCGCACCGCGCCCTCGACGGCCAGGTCCAGGTCGGCGTCGGGGAAGACCACGATCGGGTTCTTCCCGCCCAGCTCGAGGGTGACCGTCTTCACGCACGCCGCGGCGGCGCTGGCCTGAATGCGCCGCCCGGTGGCGGCGCTGCCGATAAAGGCGACCCGCGGGATGCCAGGGTGCCGGACCAGCGCCTCCCCGACCTCTGAACCCAGGCCGGTCAGGATCTGCACCACGCCGGGCGGGAACAGCCGCTGCAGGTCCTCGGCCATGGCCAGGGCCGACAGCGAGGTGAACTCGGAGGGCTTGAGGATCACGCTGTTGCCCGCCAGCAGCGGCGCGGCGAGCTTGGTCGCCGCGAACATCAGCGGGTGGTTGAACGCGATGATCCGGGCCACCACGCCGAACGGCTCGTGCACGGTGTAGTGCAGCCGGCCCGGGGTCTCCGGCATGGTCCGGCCGCGTACCTCCAGCGCCAGGCCGGCCAGGTACCTGACCTGGCTGGTGGCGAGCCCGATGTCATTGCGCATCTCGCGCAGCGGGCTGCCGTTGTCTGCCGAGTCGAGCCGGGCCAGCTCATCGCCGCGTTCGGCGACGGCGTCGGCGAAGGCGAGCAGCGCGGCCGCGCGCATCTGCGGCTCGGTGGCCCGCCAGCCGGGGGCCGCCCGCTTCGCGGCGGCCACGGCGGCCTCGACGTCGCGCTCGTCGCACCGCGGAATGTGCCCGATGACGCGGTTGGTCGCCGGGTTGATCACGTCCAGTGTGGCTCCTGAGACCGCTGCGGCGCGTTCGCCGTCCACCAGGGCCAGGCTCACGGGGGGTTCCACGCGGTGAGGTTACCTCCGGGCTGGCCGCCCGGCGGGCCGTGGGCCGGCGGTCAGCCGCTGAGCGCCGCGTAGCCGTCCGGGCGGACCCGCACGTCCACCAGCACGCACTGCCCGGACCGGGCCGCGGCCGCGGCGGCGGCGAGCGCGCCGGGCAGCGCGGCCCGGTCGCGGAGGGGGTCAGGGGCCTGGAAGCCGAGCGAACGGGCGAACCCGGCCAGGTCGGGATCCGGGTCGGTGATGGCCTGGCCGATCCAGGAGTTCCCGGTGGGCCGCGCGCGCTGCGCCGCGATGCGCTCCTGGTGCACCACGTCGTTGCAGAAGGACGAGTTGTTCGCCACCACGATCAGCAGCGGCAGCCGGTAGTGCGCCGCGGTCCAGATCGCGGTCCCGCCCATCAGGAAGTCGCCGTCGCCCAGCACCGCCACCGGCAGCCGGCCGGTGCCCTCGAGCGCGAGCGCGGCGCCCACGGCTAGGCCCGGCCCGGAGCCGACGCCCGCGCCGCCGTCCTGCCCCAGGTAGTCCAGGGGGTGACCGGCCTCGAGGTCGGCGCCGCTCCAGCCCAGCGGGAGCCGGACCAGGCAGGCGGGCGAGCCCGCGAGCGCGCCGCGCAGCGCCCCGGCCAGGTCGGGCATGGATATGCCGGAAGCGCCGCCGGCCGCCGGCCGGGCCTGGGCGCGGTCGCGGGCCGGCCACTCGGCCGGCTTCGCAGGCTCCTGGGCGTCAAGCAGCGCCCGCACCAGGAGGTCAGGGTCGGCGGGCACGGACAGGTCCACGGGCTCACGCCCGAACGAGTCCTTGGACCAGCCGCCCCGCAGCGCGGAGTCGTCCGTGCAGGAGATGATCCGCGCCGAGGCCGGGTGACCGTGGCCGGCCGCGGCGGCGATGGTCCCGGCCAGGTCGGTCCAGCCGAGGCTCAGGATCAGGTCCGCCTCGCCGATCAGCGTCGCGGACGCGGCGGGCAGGAACGTTCCCGGCGGGTTCGGGTGCAGCGGGTGCCGGGTCGGGAACACGGCGCCGGTCTTGAGGTCCGAGATCACCAGCGCCCCGTGCCGTTCCGCCAGCGCGACCCGGCGGTCCCAGTCCTGCTCATCGCGCCCGAGCCGGCCGAGCAGGAACAGCGGGCGCCGCGCCTGGCCGAGCAGGTCCAGCGTGGTCCGGACCGCGGCCGCGTCGGGCCCGTGCGACCGGGGGGACCGGTCCCGGCGGACGTCAGGGAGCGCGGGCGGCGCCGGCAGGTGCTGCTCCTGCAGGCTCACGTCGAGGCAGATGTAGACCGGCGCGGACGGTGCCTCCCGGGTGATCGAGTACCCGTGAGCGAGGGACTCCAGGGCGGCCTCGACGGAGGCGGGCTGGTCGTCCCATTTGGCGTACGCCCGGATCAGCGCACCCTGGTCGGCGGCGGTGTGGATCCAGTCGATCCAGGGCCGTCTCCTGGCCGCGTCCACCGGGCCGGTGGCCCCCACGATCAGCATCGGCACCCGGTCGCAGAAGGCGTTGTAGATGGCCATGCTCGCGTGCATCAGGCCGACGTTGCTGTGGACCGCGACCGCCATCGGGTGCCCGGTCACCTTCGCGTAGCCGTGCGCGATCGCCACCGCGTGCTCCTCGTGCAGGCAGACGAGCAGCTGCGGATCACGGTTGCCGTGGTAGTTGACCAGGCTGTCGTGCAGCCCGCGGTAGCTCGAACCGGGGACGAGCGCGATGTAGCGCAGGCCGAGGCGGCCGAGCAGCTCCGCCAGCGCGTCGCTGCCCCACTCGATCGCCGTGCGGCCGCGCTCGACGCCGTCTGGATCCTCCGCTCTCATCCCGAACCTCCTTCGGTCACCAGGGCACCGGCTGCCCGTCGCGGAAGAACCCGCCGGTGGGACCGGAGTCGGGCAGCGTCGCGGCCCACACCACCCTGGCCGCGCCCTCGGCGACCGGTTCCCCGCCCGGGCCGCCCATGTCGGTCGCCACCCAGCCGGGGCAGACGGCGTTGACCAGGACGCCCGCGGACCGCAGCTCGCCGGCCAGCAGCCGGGTCAGCGCGTTGAGCGCGGCCTTGGACACGCTGTAGGCGGGTGTCCCGCCGGTCATTCCGCTGATCGACCCGGCCTCGCTGCTGACGTTCACGATCCTGGGGTGCGGGCTGGCCCGCAGCAGCGGGATGAAGGCCTGGGTGACCCGCCACGCGCCGAACAGGTTCGTCTCGAAGGCCTCGTGCACCGCGGCGAGGTCAGCCGTCACCGCGTTAGCCCAGGTGTCGTACGAGATCGCGGCGTTGTTGATCAGGACGTCCAGGCGCCCGTGGCCGGCGCCGATCCGGTCCGCCAGGGCGTCGACGCTGCCCTGGTCGGCCACGTCGAGCACGTGCGGGATGACCTGCGTCCCCGCCGGGTCCAGGCGGCGGGCCGCCGCGGCGGCCTTGTCCCCGTCCCGGCCGGTGAGCAGGACCCGGTACCCGCGGGCGGCGAGCTGGCGGCACACCTCGGTGCCGATGCCGCGGTTGGCCCCGGTGACGAGGGCGGTCGCCGGGCTGGCCTCCGGGCCGCTGCTGAGGTGTGGCATGGGGCAACGTCAGCAGCCGCCCGGGGCCGCTGTCAACGTGTGTTCTCCCGGCCGCGAAATCAACTGCTGCTCGATTATCGAGCAATGTATTCAACTAGTGACACTCGTACAGGTTTCAACGAGATAATGCGGCGTTAATGTCCGGATCCGGTATGCCAGCCCCGGAGGCTGGCCGCGCAGAGGATCGAGCCGTGACCCAACCCGGCCCGCTGGCCGGCGCGGGCCCGGCCGCGCCCGGGACCCGGGCCACGGCGGGCTTGCGGCTGCAGACCCTCGTCCGGGGGCTGGCCGTGATGGAGCTGCTGGCCGACGGCCGGGCGCTCAGCGTGGCCCAGATCGCCCAGGCGGTCGGCCTGCACCGCTCGGTGACCTACCGCATCGTCCGCACCCTCGATGACCGCGACTTCCTGGAGCGCCAGCCGGACGGGCGCTACCGACTCGGGCTCGCCGTGGCCAGCCTGGCCCGCAGCGTCCGCAGCGACCTGACCAACGCCGCGCTGCCCGAGCTCGCGGCGCTCGCCGAGGCCACCGGCACGACCGCGTTCGTCACCGTGCCCAGCGGCGAGGACGCGGTCACGCTCATCGCCGTGGAGCCACGGCAGTCCGACGCGCACGTGTCCCGGCGGCCCGGCCAGCGGCATCCGCTCGACCGCGGCGCGCCCGGGCTGGCCATCCTGGCCGCGCTGCCACCGCGGCCCGGGGAGCGCCTCGAGGTCGAGTTCGCCAGGGAGCACGGCTACGCGAAGTCGACGTCAGAGGTCATGCCGGGCTTCTCCTCGCTCGCCGCCCCGCTGCGCTTCGGCGACAACTCCGTGGCCAGCCTGGCCCTGGTGTTTATCGCGGGTGATCTCGATCAGGACGCGGCCGTCGAGCGGCTGCGCTGGCATGCGCACCGGCTGCAGGCCCTGGTGTCGGGCCAGCGGGTGGACCCGCCCGCGCGGCCGCGCCGGGCGGCCCCGGCCTCCCGACGTTAAAGTCAGGCGATGACCACAGGGGAGTCAGCCCAGGAACGGAAACGGCGCGGGCTCCGCACCGGGCGGCTGGAGGCGTTCAGCGACGGCGTGTTCGCGATCGCCGTCACCCTGCTGGTCCTGGACCTCGCGCTGCCGGCCAGCGCCAGCAAGCACCTGCTCCGCTCGATCGCCGAGCTGTGGCCGTCGTACCTGGCCTACGTGGCCAGCTTCTCGACCATCGGGGCCACCTGGCTCGGGCACAACGCGATCACCGAGTACCTCGAGCACGTCAACACCGTGTTCGTGCGCCTCAACCTGCTCCTGCTGCTCGTCGTCTCGTTCCTGCCGTTCCCGACCCGGCTGTTCGCGGACTACATCGGCCAGGACAGCAACGAGCGGGTCGCCGCCACGATCTACGGCCTGACCTTCCTCCTGGCCTCGACGCTGCTGCTGGTGCTGTGGCGGTACGCACTCCACGCCGGCCTGGTGCGGCCCGACGCAGAAGACGAGGAGATTCAGCTGCTGACCCAGCGCCTCACGCCCGGCCTCGGCGGCTATGTGGCCCTGATCATCGCCGGGATCTTCGTGCCGGTCATCGCGGTCATCGGCTACCTGGTAATCGCGTTCTTCTACATCATCCCGATCCCGCAGCGGCGCTGGAACCGGCTGACCGCGCGCCACTGGCGCCGCCGCTCACGCGGGTAGCCGGTCCAGGGCGGTCAGGATCCGCTTCTCCGACACCGGCCCCGACGTGCCGAGCACCTGGGCGAACAGGCTGACCCGGAGCTCCTCGATCATCCAGCGCACGGCCTGGACGTCCGCGGCGGAGCGCCGGCCGGGCGCCATCGTGGCCACGGCCTGCTCGTAGGCGGCGGTCACCCGGTGCACGGCCGCCGTCCGGGCGGCGTCGCGGCCCGGGTCCTCCGCCACCGTGTCGAGCCTGCGGCTGATCGCCCGCAGATACCGCACCAGGTCGGGCAGCCGCCGCAGGCCCGTCTCGCTGACGAACGCGGGGTAGATCAGCCCGGCGAACTGAGCGCTCGCGTCCGCGAACGCCGCGGCGACCACCGGGCTGGGCGTGGCCTGCAGCCTGGTCTCGGCCTCGTGCGCGGCCTCCAGCACCTGCGCGGTCAGGTCCACCACCCGCGAGACCGCCAGCGGCAGGGCCGGCCGGGCCCGCTCCACCAGCCGGGCGAACGCATCCGCGTCCCAGGCCGGCCCGCCCGCGTCGGCGATCACCTGGTCGGCCGCGGCGGCCAGGCAGTCGTCGAGCAGGGCGCCGATGCTGGGGTACGGGTTGCGGCTCATGGCCAGCTTCCGCTGCGTCGGCAGGCGGTCGGCGATCGAGCGGATGCCGGTCGGCACCCGCAGCAGGAGCAGCCGGCGGTTGCCGGTGACCATGGCCGCCGCGGCCCCGGCCCCGGTGTCGAACAGCCGCACGTCCACCGCGTCCCCGGTGTCGGCCAGCGCCGGGTAGGCGGTCACCTCATCGTGGGTGAAGGTCCGCGGCAGGGTGCCGACGTCCCAGCTCTTCAGCCCGGTGCGGAGCAGATCGGCCGCGGCGCCGGTGAGCATCTTCTGCAGCCGGGGCCGCAGCCGCTCCCGCAGCTCGCCGAGGTCCTTCCCGCTGGCCAATTCCTGGTCCCCGTCCAGCACCCGGTAGGTGATCCGCAGGTGGGCGGGCAGCCGGGACAGGTCGAACGCGTCGCGCGGCACCGGCGTCCCGGCGAGGCGGCCGAGCTCCCGGCTCAGCGCGTCCAGCAGGCTGCCGTGCGGGTCGCCCAGCCGCGTGGTCACGGCCCGCGCGGTGTCGGGCGCGGGCACGAACAGCCGCCGCAGGTCCTTGGGCAGCGACCGGATGAGCTCGGTCACCAGTTCCTCGCGCCGGCCCGGCACCTGCCAGCCGAGTTCCTCGGCGTTGACCTGGCCGAGCGCGGCCAGCGGCACGTCCGCGGTCACCCCGTCGTCCGGCTCGCCCGGCGCGAACTCGTAGGACAGCGGCAGCCCGTCCCACGTGCCCGGGTAGTCGCCCGGGCTGACCTCGTCCGCGGCCGGGTCGACCAGGTCGGCCAGCGTGAACGTCAGCAGGTCAGGAGACTCGGCGCGGGCCTTCTTCCACCAGGTGTCGAAGTGCCGGGCGGACGTCACGTCTTTGGGTATCCGGCGGTCGTAGAAGTCGAACCTGGCCGCGTCGTCGGCCACGATGCCGCGCCGCCTGGCCCGGTCCTCCAGGCCGGCGGCCTCCTCCAGCAGCCGCTGGTTCCGGCGGAAGAACTCATGCCGCGACTGCCAGTCGCCCTCGACCAGGGCGCCGGTGATGAACAGGTCTCTGGCCGCCGCCGGGTCGACCCGCGCGTAGTTGACCGGCCGGGCGGAAACGATCGGCAGCCCGTACAGGGTGACCTTCTCCAGCGCCATCGCCGCGCCGCGCCCCGGGTCCCAGTGCGGCTCGCTGTAGGTGCGCTTGACCAGGTGCTCAGCCAGCGGTTCGGCCCACTCGGGCTCGATCCTGGCCGTAATCCTGGCCCACAGCCGGGACGTCTCCACCAGCTCGGCCGCCACCACCCAGGACGGCGGCTTCCTGGCCAGCACGGAATCGGGGAACACCGCGAAACGGGCCCCGCGCGCTCCGGCGAACTCGACCGGCCCGCGCCTATTGCGTTCTGGCTTCTGATCTGAGTCCCGCATGCCGATGTGGGACAGCAGGCCGGCCAGCAGCGATATGTGCACGCGGTCGGCCACGTCCGCGGGGAAATGCGCGCCGGCCTCCGGCTTGCTCTGCCCTTCTCCCCTGCGCCGGGGCTTGCGGGCCGGCTCCGGGGCGCCGCGGTCGGAGCCGGCGCCCACCTCCTTGGCCGCCTGCCGCAGCTGGCCGTGCACGTCCTGCCACTCGCGCACCCGCAGGTAGTGCAGGTACTCGCGGCGGCACAGGCGGCGGAACGCCGACCCGGACAGCTCGCGCTGCTGGTCGTGCACGTACCGCCACAGGTTGAGCAGGCTCAGGAAGTCGGACCCCGGCTCGGCGAACCGGCGGTGCTGCGCGTCCGCGGCCTCGCGGGCGTCCGCGGGCCGTTCCCGCGGGTCCTGGATGGACAGCGCGGCCGTGATGATCAGCACCTCGGGCAGGCACCCGTTGCGCCCGGCCTCGAGGATCATCCGGCCCAGCCGCGGGTCGGCCGGGATCCGGGCCAGCTTCCGCCCGACGCCGGTGAGCCGGGTCGCGCCCCGGCCGGGTGACACCGCGCCCAGCTCCTCGAGCAGCCGGACGCCGTCGGTGATGTTGCGGGGGTCGGGCGGGTCCATGAACGGGAAGTCCGCTACCTCGCCGAGGTCGAGCGCGGCGGCCTGCAGGATGACCGCGGCCAGGCTGGTGCGCAGGATCTCCGGGTCGGTGAACTCCGGCCGCGACTCGAAGTCCTCCTCGCTGTACAGCCGGATGCAGATGCCGTCGGACGTCCGGCCGCACCGGCCCTTGCGCTGGTCGGCCGAGGCCCGGGAGATCCGCTCGATCGGCAGCCGCTGCACCTTGGTCCGCTGGCTGTACCGGGAGATCCGCGCGGTGCCCGGGTCGACCACGTACCTGATGCCCGGCACGGTCAGCGAGGTCTCCGCGATGTTGGTGGCCAGCACCACCCGCCGCCGGTGGTGCGGCTGGAACACGCGGTGCTGCTCGGCCGCGGACAGCCGGGCGTAGAGCGGCAGCACCTCCAGGTCGGCCTGGCCCGCCGTGTCGGCCAGCGCGTCGGCGGTGTCCCTGATCTCGCGCTCGCCGCTGAGGAAGACCAGCACGTCGCCGGGGCCTTCGCGGCGCAGCTCGGCGATCGCGTCGCAGATGCCCTGCGCCTGGTCCCTCGGCTCCTCCTCGGGCCGGTCCGGATCGGCCAGCGGCCGGTACCGCGTCTCGACCGGGTAGGTGCGCCCGGACACCTCGATCACCGGCGCGTCCCCGCTGTGCTTGCCTGATTCGCCTCCGGCAAAATGCTTCGAGAACCGCTCGGGGTCGATCGTGGCCGAGGTGATGATGACCTTGAGGTCGGGCCGGGCGGGCAGCAGCTGCTTCAGGTAGCCGAGGATGAAGTCAATGTTCAGGCTGCGCTCGTGCGCCTCGTCGATGATCAGCGTGTCGTAGCGCAGCAGCTGCCGGTCCCGCTGCATCTCGGTCAGCAGGATCCCGTCGGTCATCACCTTGATGAACGTGCCGTCGCTGGACTTGTCGGTGAACCGCACCTTGAACCCGACGGCCGTGCCCACCTCGGTGCCGAGCTCCTCGGCGATCCGCTCGGCCACCGTGCGGGCGGCGATCCGGCGGGGCTGGGTGTGCCCGATCTGCCCGGTGACGCCGCGGCCCAGCTCGAGGCAGATCTTGGGCAGCTGCGTGGTCTTACCCGAACCGGTCTCGCCCGCGACGATCACCACCTGGTGGTCACGGATGGCCGCCGCGATTTCGTCTTTCCGCTGGCTGACGGGAAGTTCGGGCTGGTACGCGATCTCCGGTACCGCTGCCCTGCGCTCCTCGACTCGCGCCACGGCCGCCTCAACCTCGGCGTTCAGGCGGCCGAGGGCCTGCTCACGGGCGTTCGCGTCGCGCAGCGCGGCGGCGTCACCGGCCCGGCGGCCGAGCCGCTGCCGGTCGCGCGGCATCAGCCCGGGCAGGCGTGATCGCAGCTCAGCGAGCGAGGGTGGCAAGAGCGGAGTCTCCATAGCGGCGCACGGGGAACACGCACTCAGGATGGCGGCGGGGTCCCCCGCTGGCTAACGCTTTTCCTGGCCACCTGCTTCCCGCCCGCGGCCGCGGGGCGCGCGGCCCCGTGACACGCAGCGCGGCGCGGCCCGGCCGGGGTGCCGGGCGCGGTCAGCGCGGGCCGGTCAGCGGATCAGGTGCCTGAGCCCTCCGTTCACGATGCGGACGCCTATCGCGCCAGCGGCGCCGGTGACCATACCTTTGGTGATGGTCGTCCCGTGTTCGGCGCCGAAGTCTCTGGCCGCTTTGATGATGGGGCCCGCTGCCGCGCTGAACCCATCGCTGAACGCCCCGTTGTCGGTCGACGCGTCGTAGGCGCCTTTGGCGACACCAGCGGCGATCGCCACGGGAGCCGCCGCCGCCATGCTGACGTTCGCCCAGAAATCGTTCTTGTTCTCCACCTGCTATTTCCTCTCCCACGAGAGTCCAGGAGGCGGCCTCGCGCGGGCCGCAGGTTTCTGGCCTCACAGCCAGTATGCGCCGGGCAGGGCGCGCGTTCGCCTGATCACAATCCTGGCCCCTGCCCGGCGGGCGCGCCATAGGCCTGGCACCCCCATCCATGGTGGGCCTGGGCCTACACCTGCGGGTTACCGGTAGCGGAACCCGTCGAGGAAACGGCGGAACACGCCGCCTTCGCGGGTCAGGGCCGGGGCAGGTGCGGGCGCCTCGGCTCGCTGGCGGGCCACGGGCTGGTCGTAGTCGGTGCGGGCGATGGCGTCCACGACGCGGGACTCGTCGAAGTTCTCGGAGCCTTCGATCTTGGGCACGAAGCCGACCAGCATGCCGTCGCGCATGACCTGGGCCTCGAGCCCGGCCGTGCCGTCGGTGTCCCACTCGGCCTGGCGGCCGCCAGGCAGCGGCACGCGCACGCCGTACTGGCCCACGTTCCCGCGGAGCAGGTGCGCGTTGACGCCGCGGTCACGCAGGGCGTCGACCACTCGGCGGGCCCGGAACTCGTCCATGCCAGGAAAATTAACGCCCGTTCCTGAAGAATCGCTGAACGTTCGCTATGACCCCCCTGGACCGTTCCGGCCGCCTGCCGGGCCAGGTCACCGGCTAGCCGCGGGCGGCCCGGGCCAGCTCCGGCACGAACTGGGCCGCGTCGATGGTGCCCACCCCCGACGCCAGGTCGTAACCGGGGCGGGCCCGGAAGCCCGGCACGGTGACGTGCCTGTGGTTCTGGGTGAACGACACCGTGTTGCCGCCCTGGGTGACGTCGACCAGCCCGGGCGCGTGCGCGGCGGCGAGCGCGTACAGCGCCGGGTTGATCAGGCCCAGGGAATGGTGGGCCACCTGCTCGGCCAGGGCCACGATCCCGGCGAACAGCGGGGTCGCCTCGCTGGTGCCGCAGATGGGCTGCCAGCCCGCGGGCTCGCCCGCGAAGCTGGTGTAGATGAGCACGGTCCCGCTGCACGCACCGCTCATCGCGACGTCAGGCAGCCCGCGCCGGGAGTGGACCACGCCGGCCACCCCGGCCTGGTACCACGGCCGGGCGAAGACCTGCGACCGGCCGCCGCCCGTGGCCAGCGCGTTCGGGCCGTTGTTCCCGAAGAACACCTGGTTGATCGCCTTGTTGTAGGTGTCGTTCCAGACCCGGTCCGGCGCGGTCCTGTGGCCGGTCACGGTGAGCTGCAGGCGGGTGCCCCCCACCGCGGTGACGAGCGGGTCGCTGGCCGGCCAGGCCACCGTGCGCGTGGTGAACAGGCGGGTCTCGGCGGCGTTCTGGTAGTCGGTCGACCCGGCGTCGCCGGACCCGGCGAGGACGGTCACGCCGTGCCGGAACGCGTTCACGTAGGCGCTGCGGAGGCGGCGGATGGACCGCGCGGACGGGAACGTCAGCTCCGCGGTGCCGAAGCTCTGGCTGATCACGCCGCCGAGGTGGTGGTTGATGACGTAGTTCTCGGCCCGGACGATCTGGGGGAAGCCCTTGGTGCCCACGGTCTCGGAGACCGGGGTCTCGACCAGCAGGATGCTGGCGCCTGGGGCCATGGCGTGTGCCCACTGCACGTCGAGCGTGGTCTCGGCGGCCCAGCCCACCATGTCGCTGTTCTTCGGGTCGTACGGGGGCACCGGCCCGGCGGGCTGGATGATCCGGAACGACGGCGGGGCCGGCAGGCGGAACTGCCGGTCGAAGGTCCTCAGGTCCCGCCGGATCGCGGGCGAGCCGAACGAGTCGACGATCACGATCGTCTGGCCCCGCCCGGTGATCCCGCGGGCGAACAGCGGGCGCTCGTTGTAGGCCGCCTGGATCTGGGCCGGCCGGTAGCACGGCGCGGCGAAATCCTTGATGCACTCGGCCCGGGTCGGCGGGCGGGAGGGCGACGCCGGCGAGCTGGCCACGGTGGGCCCGACGCTGAGGC
>Ga0070714_100001823_pt1 | contig 15491 bp, 15 predicted proteins | sample LARL83metaG_FD_65450 | JGI IMG/M metagenome (GOLD analysis project Ga0070714, IMG submission 65450) | Corn, switchgrass and miscanthus rhizosphere microbial communities from Kellogg Biological Station, Michigan, USA - LAR L8-3 metaG | ecosystem: Host-associated > Plants > Roots > Rhizosphere ...
GGTACAGAGCCGGGAGCATCGGGCGAAAGTCCGATGCTCCTTTGTTTTAGAGCCGATTACGTTCATGAAAAGTGCGTGGCATGACGGCCATAGCCCTTCGTCACGTCGCGATAACCGTGTTCGGTGCCTGGACTGCAACAAACACGTTGAGGTGGACAAAATGCGTCAACGCGGCTTTTCACTCATAGAATTGCTGATCGTGGTGGCGATCATCCTGATCATTGCAGCGATTGCCATTCCGAACCTCCTGCGCGCTCGCATTGCGGCCAACGAATCGTCCGCGGCGGCCTCGGTTCGCACGATCTCCACTGCAGAATTGACTTATCAGAGTTCGTATCCGTCGATCGGGTTTGCCTCAACTCTGGCGGCGCTCGGGGGCGCTGATGTGAGCTGCAGCGCCGGTCCCAGTTCAACGAACGGTTGCATCATCGACTACGCGCTCCAACAAGCGGTGTCTAGTGGAACTGCCAAAAGTGGCTACTTTTTCGCGGTAGGTGCCGTCGCTTCCAGCGGATCTGGCGCCACTGACGAATATTATGTGAATGCGTACCCGTCCTATGTGAATACGACTGGCGTGAAGGAATTCTGCGCCGTGCAGGACAACGTGGTTCGCTACAAAACGCCCGGCACTTCCGGCGGAAGCTTGAACTCGGTTGCCAATTGCCAGGCCGCATTTCCGATCGGTAACTAGTCGGCAGGGTACTTCCTGAAGCAAACTGAGCGGGATGGCAAAATGCGGTCACGCTTTGCCATTTTCTCCGTTCTTGTTTCTCCCCACGAGGTTGTCTCTTCTTCCACAGTTCCACTGACTTTAATACTCTGAGAACCTTACACTTTAGTGTGGTTCAAGAAATATACAGTGGATGATATAGTTCCCTTACATCGTGCCGACGCCGACAGCGCTTGCTTGCCTCGCAACTCTTCCGAGCCGTAAGAAGCATGGCGTTGAACACCCGACTTCCTGATGAGGCTATGGTTCCAGGGGAACCATGGCCTTCTCGGGTATCCCGCCTGGCAAAACCCGAACTCCGTCGACATAGAGCTACTTTCGAATGGGGCGCGACGGGCTTCGACGTTTCCTGTTACAACTATCTGCCATGAGAGTTCTGTTCATCGGTGGTACGGGCATCATCAGCACGGCCTGCACGGCCTTGGCAGTCGAGCGGGATATCGACTTGACTCTTCTCATACGTGGAAAGCATCAGGCGAACATTCCACCTGGAGTGAGGATTCTCGCGGCAGATGTGACCAGCCCCACTCTCGCAGAAAAACTTGCTAACGAGCAGTTCGACGCGGTCGTCGATTGGATCGCGTTTACGCCACAAGACATCGAGCGGGATCTGAATCTCTTTCGCGGGCGCACTCGCCAATTTGTTTTCATCAGCTCGGCGAGCGCCTATCAGAAGCCCCCTTCCCATTACTTAATCACTGAGTCAACGCCGCTGGCGAACCGGTACTGGGATTACTCCCGCAACAAAATCGCATGCGAAGAGCGCCTTATGCAGGCCTACCGCGATGAAGGTTTCCCCGTCACGATCGTCCGACCCTCGCTGACTTATGGCGAGACCCTGGTCCCGCTGATCATGAATAGTTGGGCCGAGATGTCTTATACCGCAGTCGATCGAATGCTGCGCGGAGAAGAAGTCATCGTGCCTGGCGACGGTACGTCATTATGGGTGCTCACTCATAACACCGACTTTGCCAAGGGATTGGTTGGCCTTTTGGGCAACGAGCAGGCTATCGGTCACGCCTTTCACATCACGTCTGACGAAGTACTCAGCTGGAACCAGATTTACGCTATCGTGGGAGCGGCTGCCGGCGTCGAACCAAAGATCATTCATATCCCTTCAGATTTCATCGTAGCGTGCCAGCCGGAGAAGGAAGGAAGCCTGCTGGGGGATAAGTCGATGAGTGTTGTCTTCGACAATAGCAAGATCAAGCGGTTCGTGACCGATTACCGTGCCATCATCACCTTCGCCCAAGGTATTCGGAAGTCGTTGGCCTGGTTCGACGCAGATCCGGACCGCAAGCGTATCGATCACGAAGCCAATGCCACTTGGAACAAGTTGATCTTTGCGTACAAGAAGGGTCTGGCCGAAGCAGTCAGGGATTTTCGTTGATCGAAGGGTGCCACGAAAGACAGCGCCGGGCGGTATTGGCAGGGAGGCTCACCTCAATAAGCCGAGGATTTTCGTGGTTCGCTCCAGCAGTTCCTTTGATTCCGATGTCAGGCTGATGAACTCGATTCCATGATGAAAGCCGCTGCGATGGCGCACAATCCCCCTCATGTCCATCGTTTGCGAGTTGTAGGGGAGCTGCAGGTGCATCGTGATGGCCGCCCCCTTTTCCAACTGGCGAGTCAGAATGAGGCAGAGCCCTGTGGCACTGAAGTCTGCCGCTTCGCCGCTAAACTCAATGTATCGGCTGCCTTCGAAGACACTGACCTGGACAGGAATTGTGACCCGATGCCGTTCGCTGCCGCGCTGAGATTCCTTTTTTGATTCTTTAATCATGCTGCCGCACGAATGAGAGATCAGCTGAGTACAATTCTTCGCGACTCAGCTCCCCCTAGTCAATCCAACAAACGCAAAATGCCCATGCACGAGGTAACTTTAGTGATACCACTGTGTAACCGCCAAAAAGCGGAATTTCTGGGGCCATAAGGCTGAGTTCTGCATAGCGAAACCAGAAGTTCCCCAATGCGAGCACTTGCGCGCCGAAGAAAATCGTTTTAGTTCAATCGAAATCTTGGATCGGCAATATGTACTTTACCCGATGCTTCATCTCCGCTTAGACTGGGGTGCGGTTCAACCTCTCATTCTCTTATCAAGAACTTCGGTCCGCAGAAACTCAAGGTTTAGCTTACACAGGGGGTAAGCCATTGTCTGAGTCCAATGCGCACTTGCATGGATTCGTGTTGAAAACGGGGAACGCCGACGAGGCCGCGGCGCTCTTGGGAAGTACTGCAGTTCCGTATCGCTTTGAGCCAGTCTCTTCCTCACCTCCGTTTTCCACCGACATTCTGATTCTCCAAGGGCGCTCCATCGTTCTTTCGACCGCCGTGTCGACCGGCAAGTTGTGGCTGGAAACCGGCATGCCCGAGGACAGCTATGGTCTTGTCCTCGATGTTGGCGATGGGGTAGGAGTGCACAAAACCCGCGGGCAAAATGTCGACGTTTCGCCGAATTCTTCCTTCGTCCAGAATCCCGGGACGGTTGCGGAAGTGACGACTCGAGAACGATATCGAGTGCTGTTCTTGCGCATCGCCGCCGATGTCCTCAAAAGAGAATTGGAGTCGCGCCTGGGTCGACAAATCCATTCACGACTCTTGTTCCAACCTGAGTTCAAGATGGGATGCGCAGCCGGACACAAACTCGCCGGGGCTGGCAGGAACCTCCGCCGTGCGCTTAGCAGCACGCGCACAACCACAACTTGCGTCGCGATCGCCCCCTTGGAAGCGGAAATCATCGACCTCCTTCTTGAGGCGCAACCGCATAACTATTCGAAGGAGATGAGTCGCTTTTCGCAAGCCGGAAGTTGGACCGCGCGAGTGGCCAAAGAATACATGCGCAGTGCTGCTCATCTTCCTTTAACCTTAGGCGACGTTTGTGACGCTGCCGGCGTGAACGCGCGCACCTTACAACACACGTTTCGGCGATATCACGGTTGCAGCCCAATGACTTTTCTGCGGAAGGTACGCCTTCAGGCTGCGCGCGATGCACTTCTGAACCCCGATGAAGGCACGACGGTGGCGGCGCAGGCGGCCCAATGGGGGTTCTTTCATTTTGGGCGGTTCTCCCGGGCCTACCGGGACGTCTACAGCGAACTTCCTTCGGAAACCCTCCAGCGCTCGCGGAGGCGGAAACACTATTAGAAACGCGGGATGCCGCTCCACTTCCACGCGAGCGGCCATCGTCCCAAAGGGTGACTCCTGAGTAATTAAGTAATGATCTTGGTGGCGCCAGACGTGAGTACAATGGCGGTATCTCGACGTGAGCACAAGGCCGATCATGGCGGAGTTGAGCCCACATGATCGTTTTGCGCCAGCTAGAAGCACGCGAATAGGAGATTCCATGCCTCAGATACGTTATAGCCTGGTTGTGACTGTCCTCCTCTTATTGTTCTCTGCGACGCTGTTCGCCGACCGCGATGAGGGGCAATACCTCATTTTGAGCGCTCAGTATGGCACCCGCGACCACCATGTGGACGTTACTAAACGGCTGCGCGAACTCGCGCGCAGCGATCGCAACTTTCGCATGGACAACCGCACCTTCGGCGTAGATCCTGACCGCGGGCACGTTAAGACGCTACGGATCTTTGCGCGCGGCCCCCGGGGCGAAGAGCGCGTATTTGAGTACCGTGAGGGAGCCCTTCTCGATGGTAGAGAATTCAAGGGCTGGGATCGCGGAGACTGGGGACGGGGCGACTGGAGCGGCAGGTGGGGCGATGACGACCAGCCACAACCCGAAATGACCGCAGCTCTCGCCAGCCTCAGAGACGCACAGCAACACCTCCAGGGAGCCGCTAGCAACAAAGGCGGACACAGGGAACGGGCAATGCAGTTGATTGATCAGGCCATGTACGAAGTACAACAGGGCATGGACTACGCAGATACCCACTAGCTACTGGGGCCGAGAGTGTAGCGCAACACGACCGGCCCAACCGCTCAATCTCTCAGCGCCGCAGCTGAGATGAATCAGTGCAGAAGTTGCCGCAACGTGTCCCACACGAATGGCACCGAGAGAATTGTCATCACCACCGTGAGTGCCCACGCCACGATGTTAAAGAACCGCGAGTTCGTATATTCGCCCATCAACTCTTTCTTGTTAACCAGGATGAGCATAAACACCAGCACCGGTGCAATGGCCACTCCGTTGAACGCCTGCGAATAGAGCTGAATCTTGATTAGCGGCAGGTTCGGCAGCAGGATAAGTCCTGCTCCTGCCGCGATCAGAATCGTATATAGCCAGTAGAAAACCGGCGCCTCTTTGAAACTCCGTCCGACGCCGGATTCGAAGCCCAGACCCTCACACACGGTATAGGCGGTGGAAAGCGGCAGGATCGACGCCGCGAACAGCGAGGCGTTAAACAATCCGACGGCAAACAGAATATAGGCGTAGTCTCCGGCCAACGGCCGCAGAGCTTCCGCCGCATCTTTCGCGTAGTTGATCTCATGGAAACCGTGCACATATAACGTTGCCGCGCAGGCTGCCACGATGAACCAAGCCACGACGTCGGTGAAAACACAGCCGAAGATTACGTCGAGTTTTGACGCCCGGTACTGCCGTTTGGTCACGCCCTTCTCGACGATGGATGATTGCAGATAGAACTGCATCCAGGGTGCAATCGTGGTCCCGATCACGCCGATTGTGCCGAACAGATATTCGTGCTCGAACAACTCTTTTCCAGGCGGCTTCACCGTGGCTTTGATTGCCTTGATCCATTCCGCCACCGCACCGCCTTGCACCGCCGAATTCATCGCGATGATCCCGGAAAATACGTAGGTGATGTAAATAAATGATGCCACCAGGAAGATCTTCTCCACGCCCTTGTACTGGCCTTTCACTACCATCAGCCAGACAATCACTGCACACACCGGGACGGTGTAGTACCTCGATAAGCCGAACAACTCCAGGCTGCCTGCAATTCCCGCGAACTCGCCCAGGATATTGCCGAAGTTGATCAGCAGGATCACGACCATCGTTATGAAGGTGATCCGCAGCCCGAATTCTTCGCGGATGAGGTCGCTGAAGCCCTTGCCGGTGACGGCGCCCATGCGCGCAGAAATTTCCTGGACCACGATCAGAGCGATCGTCACTGGAATCATGGTCCACAACAGGCGGTATCCAAACTGCGCGCCCGCCTGGGAGTACGTCACGATGCCGTTAGCGTCGTTATCCACGTTGGCGGTGATAAACCCCGGCCCAATCACGGCAAAGAACAGCAGAATTCGGGTTCGCCAGCGTCTCCAAAATCTCATGGCAGCAGTGTCTTAGTGGATTGAATAGCGCGCAACAGCGGTCATTCAGAATAAATGGGAAGCAGGGCAAATGAACAGGTGAAAACGTTAATTCTTATTGAACCGCGAAGACAAGGGGCATTATGGGATTGCCTCAGGGACGAGGGACCTCGAGTGGACCACCGCGAGATAAGACTCAGAACCTATTACAGCTTTGCCCGCAGCAAACTGATCACATCATCCGACGTGATCACGCCGGTGAGTTTTCCGTGATCATCAATGACCGGCAGCGTTAACAGATTGTACTTATCAAACAATTCCGCCACTTCTTTCTCGCGAGCCCCGGCGTGACAGGAAATGAGCGGTTCCTGCGTCAGGGATGTCAGTTGCTCGTCCGCTTTCGATAGGACCAGTTTCGCCAGCGGCACTGCCCCCTTGAGGGTACCGTCTTTGTCGATGAGATAGATCGTGCTGACCGTTTCGACTCCGCCTTCGAACTTTCGCAGCGTCTCGATCGCGTCATTTACGGTCGCATCCGGATCCAGGGACAGAAATTGGGTATTCATGCGCCCCGCGGCCGTGGTCTCGCCAAACTCGAGCAGTTCGGCTACTTCCTCGCGCTCTTCGGGCGCCATTTCCTGCAGGATTTGGCTGGTACGTTCCTCCGGCAAGTCGGCCAGCAGGTCGGCAGCCGCATCCGGATCCATCTCCTCCACGATCTCCGCCGCGCGCTCCGAATCCAGCGACTCGACGATGGCCTTCTGAACGCGAGGATGCACTTCTTCCAGCGCCTCAGCCGCGACTTCCTCGTCCAGCGTCTCGAACACCGCCTCGCGCTCATCCGGCGCCAGTTCTTCAACAATGTCCGCGATGTCGGCCGGGTGCAGCCGCGCCAGGCGGTCATGGGAAATCTTCAGCTTCACCCTGCGCGCAGGATCGGTTTCAATCAAATCCACAAACTCCCACGGGATCAGCCTTGGCGGAATCCTCTGCAGCATGATCCGGAGCGCCGTCATCGGAACGACGCCCTTGAGCAGACGCCGAATCGCTCCGCGCAGGCCAACATCCACCGATCCGACCTTCAGTTGTATGTGCCCGCTCGTGTTCTCGGGGAACAGGTCGACATCATTGACTCGCACCACCTTGCGGCCATAGACATCGATTATCTGTTGGTCGAGCAGGTCTCGCTCGAGCAGGAAAAGGCCATCCGGTTGGGGCGAAGCCCAGTCAGCAGCCTGGGAGTCCGTCCGGATCCCCCCATTCACCGATACGATCGCGGAGAAGGGAAGCAGGCGATCGCCTGCTTTCGTCCGAACAATCAGGTTGGAAACTCGCGCCCGATCGTCCGCCGGCGTAAGCGCCACCTCGCGCACACGTCCGCACACTTGCCCGGAAGCCTCCATCACCGGGCGTCCCAACAGTTCGGTTAGCGCGAGCGTCGCCATATTTTCAGAATGTGCCGAGAGCAAATTGTTGTCAATAACAGAAAGAGAGAAGGTGAAACAAAAGTGATTTGAAGCAGCTAATTCCTGGTGCAGGGTTCCCACCCTGCCGGGGCTTTCGGGAGGGAGGGAAATTTGGCAATCTTAACTTCTACTCAGATACCGATCCATCCACTCCAAGATCAACTTCCGCATGACCGGCATTTCAATGTGTTTGCAGTCGAATAATTCGATGTGGCAGTCCTGCTCCTTTCCTCGTTCCCGGTACAGCGGCAGCAGGTAATCGCGGATCTTTTCCACCCCGGCGGACGGTGTCAACACATCGAAACGCCCGTTGACGCTCAGATGCGCTCGGGGCACGATCAGTTCGTTGATCTGTGCCGTCTGAAAGTGCTTGAGCAACGATGGTACGTAGTAGTAGATCCCATGTTCCTTGAGCGAATGCGCCTTGATCAACTCTTCATAGTCGGTAAGGCAACACACGTCCATGCAGAGCTTGACTCGCTTGTCCAGCGCCGCCAGCCACCAAGCCTTCGTCGCCCCCATCGACATTCCGAACACCCCAAGCCGCTGCGGGTCGACTTCGGCGCGGCTCGCCAGATAGTCCAGCGCCCGCAGTTCATCGAACAGCATCATCCCGTACAGCACCTCCCCACGCCACAACATCAGCTTGAAAGCATCTTCTTCGCCGGTGTGACCATCCGACTCGTGCTGCCGCTCGCCGAAGCACCAACTGTCGATCGCCAGTGTGACGATCCCTTTCTCGGCGCAGACCGGCGCATAAGCCGGCTGCTGCTCTACGCCCCTCAGCAGTTGCTCTTTGCCGAGGCCGTACATTCCGGCGTGCCAGTGGATGTAAAGCATCCCCGGCGCCCGCTCCTGTCGTTTATGCGGGATCAGCAGCAGCGCCGGCACGGCTTCCTGGCCGTTGAGGTCGAGCACCAACCTTTCCAGCGTGTACCCATCATGCTTCTCGGTTGATACCAACTTCGCCCGCCCGGGCCGATGTTCCCACGGCAAATCGCCCAGCAACGACCACAATTCCTTGCGGCGCTGCTCCTGGAACGTCGAGAAATTCTCAGACGATCTCATGTCCTTACTTTCACCTAGCGCCCTCACTCCAGATATCGCCGCCGATATCGCCGCCGAGTTCCGTATAAAATCCCGCCTAGTTTTCACATCGCACCCCAAGCCTATCTAGATTTCGCTTTCGCACTTCCAGACAGCCCCCAGACTAGGTCCTCATCGAGATAATCACCCGACTCATGTATTCGCCGACCATATTCACCCGACTCAGTAACCGGAGGAGATCTGCGTCAGCCGCGTAGCGGCAAAAGAATAGAGCCCGGGGCGTGAGCCCCGGGTGCGATGGAAATCGCAGCGAGCCCCGAAAGGGGCGAAAGGAACGCTTTTACTCATGCCGTCTCACTGGCCTACCGAGCCCAATGCCTTCGCCGCCTCCTCCACCGCATCACCAGAAGGCATCGCGGGATACGGCTTGTGCTCCTCCGTCCACTGTTTTTCGAACGCGAAGTAATTCGGCTCGACCAGCGCTTTCCCACTCAGCGACTCCCGCAACGCAGCAACGAACATCTCCCAGCGACGCAGATAAAAACCCTGCAACAATCCCGACCATTCTTTATGCGCATACTCATGCAACTCGGTCTTGGGATCATCCGGCCCCCAGTACGTGATCAGCGTCCGCGCGTTGCGCTCGCACAAATCTTTTTCCGCTGCATCATGGCCCATGGCCCTGGCCTTCGCCAGCCACGTTCCCAGCAGAAACTCCCGTAGCGTGCTTAGTAGCTTGTCTTCGGTTCGAATCAGGTCAAGAAAGTCATTCGCCGCCCGCTCAAACCGACCCACATCGCGGTTGTTATAGGCGTCAATCATCTTGTGATACGCAGGCATGCCTCGGTTCGCCAACACCTGCCGCACCAGATTGACCGCGTCATACTGATAGGCATCATTTTTTGCGAGCTCGTCCCTCGCCTTCAGGAACTCCTGTGCCGCCTCCTCCAGCTTGGCCGGATCGTACTTGACCTCCGCCGCTCCCCACGTCGACACATTCTTCAGGGACAGGGAAGGCCGCGCACAGAAAATCGGTTCCGCCCGGTTTCCAGACTTGTACACCGTCTCCAGCAGCAATTGCCATGCGCGCTCAACCTCCGGCGTGCTTTGCCCGTAGCGATAGCGCGCATACTGTTTGATCCAATCCTCCAGTTCGACCGGTTCACTCTGCCACGCAGTGTCAAAGAGCAGGTCATAGACCGCCGGATTGTTGTCAATCCCCTCCATCAACGCGCCCACGCCCGCCATACTCGAACCATAGGGGCTGCTCTTCGCCCGCCATGGCTCCGACGCCACTCGCGACAGCGCGCCGAATATTCCCGTATTCTCGCCAAAGTTGTTGATGATTCCCCAAATCCACGGAGTTCCGCCAAAGCCCGCGCGCTTTTCCCAGTCGTCGCTCTCCATATTGATAACCAGCGTGTGCGGCCGCAGCAACCCATCCAGCAGTTGCTGCTTGGGATTTCCTTGCCAGCCCTGCAGAACCCAAACTGAATCCGGATTTGCCTTGAGCATAGCGTCCTGCACCCCGCGCCCGAGTGATGCCAGGTCCAGTCCCGTCGTAACCCCTCCTTCATGAAAGAGGTCGCCGCCATAAAAACGTACAGGCCCATACAGCTTGTTGAGCTCCTGGTAATAAATCGCTGTCATGCGCGCGAACAGCGGATCGGACGACAACAGGATTTTCGGTCGCCGAAAGCCTCCCCAGCGTCCTTGCTCGATGATCCGCGCTTGCGGAAATTTCTGCGACAGCGATGCCGGCACCATGCCGTAGAAACCCTGCAGCACCGGTTCGATTCCCAGCTCTCGCATGCGGCCGAGAATCTTCTTTTCCAGCGCAACCCGGTCGTAGATCATGCGCTGAGTGACGGGCCCTCCCCAGCCTTCCAAATTGCCCATCAGCCACCATGCCGTGTACGCCGGACCAGGAATGAAGTCGAGAATTTCGGCGTCGCTGTAGCCCATTCGGCGCAACGTGTTCTGCCACACGGCTTCCATTCCAGTGGTCGCGAGCGCCAAGTTGACGCCATTCAGCGCCATCCAATCGAGTTCGCGCTGCCAGCGGTCCCAATCCGCAAACGACAGCGTGTAATTCAGCGTGCAGTAGTTCAGCAGATACCGAAACTCGAATGGCGAAACTCGCCGCACCGGCAGTCGCAGCATGGGTAGGGATGCCAGCGGGGCCAGATTGTTCCCCACGTGCGATATCGAGCGATGGCAGAAATACTTTAAGTAATAGTTGAGGCCAGCCGTCGCGCTCGGCACATCCGACGCGCGGAGAACCAACTTGCCATGCTCCGTACGCAGTTCGAAAACATCCCTGCCATCAGCTTTCGGGATCGCTTCCAGCACCAGGTTCCTTGCCAGCCATGGCGTAACCCTTTGCGCGAGCTCGGCAACCGGCTTGAGGTTTACCCGGCCGGGGTTCTCCATTTTCTGTGAGGATGGCGCGCCGCTCTGCGCAGCCCACGTGATGCTCGACACGGCGGGGAAGAAGGCGAGTACGAGAATTAGCAGAACAGCATTCACAAAGATTCGCTTGGAGTGACCCGATGAGCCATCCATGGTAGCCGAAGAAGTCGGTGCTGCGTCACAATTCGCGCGGCCCATCGAAGGTTCTTGCCCGCAGGTCGGTCCGGTCGGTGATCAGTCCATCTACGCCCCAGTCGGCGAAGCGCCGCATCGCGGCCGGCCGGTTCACGGTCCAGACAACGACCTTCTTGCTGGCTTCGTGCATTTCCCTGAGAAGCCGGCGAGAAACCAGCGTTTGTTGTGCGACAACATACTCGACAGGCAACTCGCGCCAGCGCCGCAGTTGCGGCCGATTCCCACAAATGAGTGCTAAGGGGACAATCGGAGCGAGACGCCTGACTTCCAGCAACACTCTCGGCAAAAAAGACGAGACGACGAATCCTTTCTTTGGAGGGTAGCGGGCCAGCAAGCGAAGCAGTTGCGATTCGATCCCCGAGACCTTCAACTCGATATCGAGAAACGCGCGCGTGCGATATCGGTCCAGCACAGCTTCGAGAGCGGGCAACTCTTCAAGCCGGGCCGCCGCAGTCCTGGAAATGGACCGCCCACTGAGTTTTGCATCGTGACAAACGACAGGAACACTGTCCCCGCTTAAGCGCACGTCGAACTCAAACCCATCACATCCGTGCTGAAGGGCGAGGTCAAATGCGGTAAGGGTATTCTCTGGAACCGAACGGGAGCAGCGTGATCCGCGGTGTCCGAGCAGGAGCGGCTGCATGCGGGTGATTTTAACTGAGTTTTCAGAGATCTCGATATCCGGAATGACCCGGCTCAAGCTATAACGAGAGCTGCGGATAAGGCGTGAAATGTTGCTGACCCGACCTACTTACGTGATATCTTCTTTGCCATATGGATCTACTTACATATTACTCAAAAGTACTTATACTTCTTGCTCTCACCCTGGCATTACTTTCATCTGGTTGCGGTGGAGGTACAAATGGCAGCGGCGGGGGCCGAAGCAATAGTGCAACAATAAACACGTTTGCCGGGAGCGGAGTTTCTGGCTATACGGGCGACGGTGGTCAGGCAACAGCAGCCGAAATCAATTCACCTTATGGAGTTTCTGTTGATGTACACGGAAACGTTTACATCGCCGACACACTGAATTCCGTCGTCCGCAAGGTAGACACATCAGGAAACATCACCACTGTTGCTGGCAATGGAACTCAGGGCTTCAGTGGAGATGGCGGGCCTGCGACTTCCGCCAGGTTATACAGCCCTACTCGAGCCGTTGCCGATGCAGGCGGGAACATTTACATCGCTGACTACTACAACAGTCGAATCAGAAAAGTCGATACCGCGGGCACCATCACCACATTTGCCGGGACCGGGAATCAAACTTTCGGTGGGGACGGAGGTCCCGCGGCGGCAGCGGACCTGAACCTGCCGTACTCCGTCGCCGTTGATAGCAGCGGCAATGTCTTCATCATGGACACATGGAACAATCGCGTCCGCAGAGTTGACAGCTCCGGCACGATCAACACGGTTGTCGGCACCGGTTTCTCGGGCGTTCTCGGTGACGGAGGTCCGGCAACCTCGGCCCAACTGAATGAAGCCGAAGATATCGCGGTCGACAGTCACGGCAATCTCTTCATCGTCGACTACGGCAATTCAAGAATTCGCAAAGTTGATACTGCCGGGATTATTACGACGATCGCTGGAAACAGCAACAATGGCTACTCGGGTGACGGAGGCGCAGCCACGTCTGCCACTCTGAATCAGCCAACCGGAGTCGCAGTCGCCGCGTCGGGGAACGTTTACATCGCAGATTTTCAAAATAATCGCATTCGCAAAGTGGACACTTCCGGCACGATCACGACCTTTGCCGGCACGGGCACGTTCTCTTCCCTGGGAGATGGCGGCCCGCCCACATCGGCTGGACTGTCCAATCCGATGGAGGTTGCTGTAGACGCCAACGAGCACGTCTACATCGCCGACACGCAAAACATGCGAATTCGCAAAGTGCAGTGAGGGTGCGAGATTCGGTTAGCGCTTCGCCGCGACCAGGGTTTGTTTAAGCAGAAGGCCGGCGGCATCGGCTATGGAGATGTCGTCGGGCATGCGCTCGAAGTTGCTGTGAAGCTCTTTTTGTTGCACCGAGATGTTTTTGAACAGCAGAGCTTTTCCTTGCATGTTTACGGTGAGTTCTGTGACTTCCCAGTCATTGGGAGCAACTTGAGTGCGCTTCACCATGAATTGGCCGCCCTTTTCAAGGTGGCCCAGCAATCCGGCGCCGAACTTTACCTCGCTTGTAAGCCGGCCATCAATGGCGATGAGTCGTTTCTGGTTTCCATCGACCCACATCTCTCCGGTCATATGCTGCAAAACTTTCCCTTCGCGCGAAGGCGGTTGAAACTGTGGGTTCGGCGTAAAACTCAACCTGACTGCGTCGCCGCTTTGGCTGGTCTGCTGAAAAATGAACGCGTCAGGAATCATCTTGAAGATCGCGTTGCACTGGTCAGCATCTTTTTGGCGGGCTTCCTCCGCTTTGCGTTGCTCTTCAGGGCTGTGGGAAAACCTGAGAATGCGCCTAGCCTCCTCAGCCTGCTGCACTTCGGTCAGAGGTGTTCCAGCAACAGCCAGCAACCGGTCCAGTGAGCCGGATTGAGTTTCGATAACGGTCCTCGTTTCCTGCCGCTCGCCCAGGGTCTTCTCCAGCTTGTACTTCCAGTGCGCGGACGTTGGAGCGGAAGGGTGCATCTCGTTATAAATGACGTCTTTGACCAGTGTGGCAGGGGAAATTTGGGATGAGGACTGCGATTGCGCTACTCCAGATTCAACAGTAAGAAAGATGCCGAATACGGCTAAGCTCATCACTGGAATGCACAATTTGTGAGCAGACACGCTACGCGCTCCTATGAACTCCCTGCAAGCCTAAGGAGTTGGCGAGCAATCAACAATCAGGGTGATGGGGTAGCAGGGCTGCAAAAATCCCTAATTCTCAGTGGAGCGAAGGGGAGGGTAGCGCGCCGGGGATCATCAGCAAGCCACCTGAGGGCGGGGGCCCTCACCCGGATGTCCGGCGCGGCCGACCTTGAGGTGTACAATTCCTTCGCTTTTGTTGCGCGCTGGTCCAAAGGAGGACACATGAAACGTTCACTTTTCGCGGTTGCGGTGGTGGTCGGATTGGTTATGGCCTGGACGATCGGCCGGGTACAAGGGCAGGCAGAAGGCAAGGTCGTGTTTGTCGATTCAGCGAAGGCGAATTACACCGCCATGCAGCAGAACCCGAATGTCTCCACCGCGCCGGTGTGGGGAGACGCCAGCACGGGTGCCCATGGGACATTTACAAAGTTCAAGCCTGGGTACGACGCCGGAATGCACACCCACACGAATGATGTTTCCATTGTCGTGGTCAAGGGCGCCTATCTCTATAAAGACGAGAACGGCGAGAAGCGGGTCGGCCCGGGAGACTTTCTGCGCGTGCCCGGCGGCCACAAGCACTGGAGCGGTGGCGATAAAAAAGACGGGGCAGTGTTCTACGAAGAAGGATCGGAGAAGTTTGATTTCAATCCAGTGAAGTGATCCTGGGGAGCATTCGCGGGCTGTCCCATCCTTTCGCGCTAGAAGGCGCGAAAGGTTGGGGCAACCTGCGCGTGCGATAGCTGTGCTGAAAATAACGCTCAGGATCTTTATACGTGCTCGCTGATCGATAGCACGTTGCCATCTGGGTCTTTGAACCACGCCACCTTGCTTCCATCCGGAGTGGTCCAGATCCCCAATTCTTTGTTTTGAATGAATGGGTACTGCTCGAATGCAATGCCCCGGGCCCTTAGCCCTGCAGCGATGCTCTCGATGTTCTTTACTTCCCACCCCAGCACCGTGTAATGCGCCGGCTTGAAGTCGGCTCCTTTGATGATCCGTATCATATTGCCATTCGCGGTTAGGACGAGCGCATACTCGTCGTCACTGACGAATTCCAGCCCGAGTTGACCCACGTAGAACTCTTTCGCCTTTGCCGCGTCTTTTGTGGGTGCGAATCCGATGATCTTGCTGTTCCTGAGCATTTGGTTCAACCCTCCGAAATTCCTGCTGGCAAATAAATATCATCTTGCGGCGGATGCACTCTCGCGATATCGTGCCAAGTTATGGCGGACAAGTGCCATCCGGTTTTGAAGGCCTCGCGCGGCAAGCCCGCGCCCGATGCAGCCACTCTGTCTTATGAGTTCAATTCTGGAGAGACCATTCCTGACCATTTCCATCCCGAGGACCAATTGGTATTTGCTTCCAAAGGCGTGATGACAGTGCGGACGGAAGAGGGAACGTGGGTGGTGCCTCCGCTGCGCGCAGTCTGGATCCCTTCAGGCGTGCCGCACTCCATTCGGATCTCCGGCGCGGCATCGATGCGAACCATCTACTTCAGGTCGGGCATGATTCGGAAATTGAGCGGGCGTTGCTCTGTAATTAATGTTTCGCCGCTGCTGCGCGAACTGATTCTTCACGCCTGCAGCCTGGGGAAATTGAGCCGGCCCGTGGCGGCCGAGCGG
>Ga0070714_100001824_pt1 | contig 15486 bp, 11 predicted proteins | sample LARL83metaG_FD_65450 | JGI IMG/M metagenome (GOLD analysis project Ga0070714, IMG submission 65450) | Corn, switchgrass and miscanthus rhizosphere microbial communities from Kellogg Biological Station, Michigan, USA - LAR L8-3 metaG | ecosystem: Host-associated > Plants > Roots > Rhizosphere ...
CGGTGAGGCCGGCGGCCAGCGGCCAGAACGCCAGTGCGCCGTGCCCGCCCAGGACCAGCGGGACCCGGAGCAGGGACCCGGGCTGGCCGGCCGCGAGGCCGTGGCTGAACGCCGCCCGGCCGGACCGCTCCCCGATCCACATCGCGACCAGCGCCGCGGCCAGCCCGCCGACCAGAACCCCGGCCATCGCGGGCTCCCGGTACCGGCGCACCACAAGCACGTAGCCGGCCAGCCCTGAGACCAGGCCGCCGAGAACGGACAGCAGGATGAACCAGCCGTCGGCCGCGATGAACGCGCTGGTCTCCGGGTTCACCACGTTGGCCGAGCCCGGGGCGGCCACGACCAGCAGCGCCCGCGGGGCCAGCGCCATCCAGAGGAAACCGGCGCCCACGCCGAGCACGGCCGTGCCCACGATGGCCGCGGCGGCGGCGGCCAGGGCCCTGAGCCCGGCACCGGGCGGCCGAAAGCCGGGCTGACCGCCGGAACTGGCCGGGAGATGCGGGAGACTGGGTTCAGCCATACTCCGCAGCAGAGTACGTGACCGCCGGCCACCGGGCCCGTCAGGCCCGCCGATTCCCGCGCGCCGCCAGTCTCATTCAGGGTGAAGGGTCCCTTACTGGGGCTGTTACCCCCGCGTGGTGCCCACCATGGGGTTTGACTGTCTCATCACGGTGCCCACCAGGGGGTTTGCGCGGGGCGGAGCACCGGTGCGGCGGCCGTTCCACCCGCGGTGCGCGACCATTCCCGGATCTGGGACAATAGCCGCAACGGCCGTTATCCGGGCGGCGGCTGGCCCGCCCGGGCCGCAGCCGCTATACTGATATCAGTTTTACGCGGTGCGGGGGTGGCGTTCCCCGGGCCGTGCGGGGGCGGCGTTTCCGGGGCCGTGCGGGGGGTGTGGTTCCCGGGGCCGCGCCGGGGGGTGGCGTTCCCCGGGGGCCGACGGGGAACGTTGCTAACTTAAGCGTGCGCATTGCAGCCGGCCAGGCAGGGCTACATACGAGGGAAACACCCAGCAGGGCTAACTACGAGGGAAGCAGCTGCATGATCGAGGTACATGAGCTGACCAAGCGCTACGGCGACAAGCTGGCCGTAGATCACCTGAGTTTCACGGTCGAGCCGGGACGGGTAACGGGGTTCCTCGGGCCGAACGGGGCGGGCAAGTCCACCACCATGCGGCTCGTGCTCGGACTCGACTACCCGAACTCCGGCACCGCCACCATCAACGGCCAGCGTTACCGGGATCTGGCCCGGCCGCTGGGCACCGTCGGCGCGCTGCTCGAAGCCAAGTCGGTGCACCAGGGCCGGACGGCCCGCAACCACCTGCTGGTCCTGGCCCAGACCCAGCGGCTGCCGCGCAAGCGGGTCGATGAGGTGCTGGATCTGGTCGGGCTGCGCGAGGTGGCGAACAAGCGGGCCGGGACCTTCTCGCTCGGCATGAGCCAGCGCCTCGGCATCGCCGCGGCCCTGCTCGGCGACCCGCAGGTGCTGCTGCTGGACGAGCCGGTGAACGGGCTGGACCCCGAGGGCGTGCTGTGGATCAGGAACCTGATGAAGCAGCTCGCTTCCGAGGGCCGCACCATCCTGGTCTCCAGCCACCTGATGAACGAGATGGCCGTCACCGCCGACTACCTGATCGTGATCGGCCGCGGGAAGCTGATCACCCAGTCGACCACCGACGAAGTCATCGCCCGCAGCACCGACAAGTCGGTCCGGGTGCGCACGCCGGACCCGGGCCGGCTGTCCGAAATGATCACCGCGGCGGGCGGCACGGCCACACCGGGCGGGCCGAACCGGCCCGGCGATCCCCCGTCGTCCAACGGTGCCGAGCTGCTGACCGTCACCGGGCTGGACGCGGCCAAGGTGGGCGAGATCGCGGCGTCCGGGTCGATCGTGCTGCACGAGCTGACCCCGATGGCCTCGCTGGAAGAGGCGTTCATGGAGCTGACGTCGGGCAGCGTGGAGTTCGGCCAGCACGGCCAGGATCCGGTGAACGCGGCCGAAGGGAGCGCCCGATGACGACCACCACGCCGGCCCAGGTATCGCCGGCTCCCGCGGCCGGGCGCGGCCCCGGGTGGAGCGGCCTGCTCGCCGCCGAATGGACGAAGATCCGCTCGGTGCGGTCCACGGCCTGGACACTGATCGTGTTCGTCGTGGTCACGCTCGGCTTCACCGCGCTGTTCGTGTGGCTGACCGTGGCCAACTGGACCGGCCCGAACGCGGCCCAGCGGAACTCGAGGGTCGTCGTCGACCCGGTCGGGTTCATCCTGGGCGCCGGGCTGGGCCTGGGCCAGCTGACCCTGTGCGTGCTGGGCGTGCTGGTGATCACCACGGAGTACTCGACGGGGGTCATCCGCTCTTCGCTGCTCGCGGTGCCCAAGCGGCTGCGGATGCTCACCGCCAAGTGCGTGGTGTTCGCCGCGCTGCTGCTCGTGATCGGCGAGATCGTGTCGTTCGGCTCGTTCTTCATCGGCTCGGCGATCCTGCACAGCCGGGTGCCGGTGTCGCTCAGCGATCACTTGATCCTGCGCTCGGTGATCGGCTCCGGGCTGTACCTGGCCGTGCTCGGCCTGTTCTCACTGGGGATCGGCGGGGTGATCCGGCATACCGCCGGCGCGGTCACCACGGCCATCGGCGTCGTGTTCGTGCTGCCGATCCTGGCGGGCCTGCTGCCCGGCAGCTGGGGCGCGCACGTCAACGGCTACCTCCCGGAACAGGCCGGCACGCTCATCGGCCAGGCGCATCCCGCGTCCGGTACGGTGCTCTCCGCCTGGGAGGGGTTCGGGGTGTTCTGCCTCTGGACGGCGCTGCTGCTCGCGGCGGCCGCCCTGCTGCTGCAGCGCCGCGACGCCTGACCCTGCGCCACCGCCGGGCGGTGCGGCCGGCCGGCGCTAGGTGGCGGCGGGCGCGATGCCGAGCTCGGCGTGCACGTGGAGCACCCGCTGGTAGGCCCGGCGGATATCGGCGCGGTCGGCCTCCTCGCCGACCGACGCCGTGCCCAGCCGCTCAATCATCGCCGCCTGGTCCAGCAGGACCTGGGCGTCCTCGGGCGCGGTCACCCGTTCCATGATCTTGGCCAGCGCGTCCAGCTGCCTGATCAGCACCGCGGGCATGCCGGGCCCGGCCTGCCGGATCTTCTCGAACGCGCGCTGGACCAGCCGCTCGTACGTGGCCTGGGTCGCGATCAGCCGAACCGCGCCGCGGGCGTCCCGGTAGACGTGCGTGGGCTGCCAGCGGCCTGTCACCTTGCACAGGCTGTCGGCGATCCAGTCAATGCAGGTCAGGGCCGTGAAGGTGTCGTTGACCGCGGTGGAGAGCGCGCGGATGGCGATCTCGACCAGCTGGTCGATGCCGAACGAGACGTCCTGGGCCAGGGTCCGGTACGGGCCGGTGGCGTGGGCCCGGGCCAGCTCGCGCGCCACCTGGTCCGTGGCGCTGGCGGGCCACACGGTCGCGTACTGGTGCCCCTGAACCAGGAAGTGACCGGGCCGGTAGCGCAGGTGGATCACGGCGTCCAGCTCGGTGGCGATCCGCACCAGGGTCGGATGCCGGATGTACTGCAGGTAGCCGCTGCGCGGCGCGGCCACGTCACCGCCCGGGCCGTCCATGTCCGCGATCAGCAGCGCGGCGAGCTGAGCGGCACCCGCGCCCGAGGCCGGGTCGCCGGCCTGCAGCTCGATGGCCTGGGCCAGGTCCCCGGCGATGCCCGCGATCACCTGCGGCAGCTGGATCTGCACGGCGATGTGGTGCAGGAAGTAGATGAGCACGGCCAGGTCGGCCACCATCAGCACCAGCGTGACCGTGATGCTGATGTGCGGCACGAACGCGCCGTGCGGCCCCTGGCCGATCGAGCCGAGCGCCAGCACGGCGTAGATGAACGTGGCCACGAACGCGCCGAGGGTGAGCTGCGTGCCGCGGTCGCGGATGAAGTTCCGCAGCATGCGGGGCCCGAACTGGGTGGAGGTCAGGGTCATGGCCACGATCACGATCGAGAACACCACGCCGACGACCGTGATGATCGCCGCGGCGATCGCGGTCAGGATCTGCCGGGCGGCGTCGGCCGACCCGCTGATCGCCCACCCGGGCACCTGGAAATCCCCGTCGTAGACGGCCCGGTCCAGCGCGTAGGTGCCGGCAAACAGCAGGGCGGCGATCACCACACCGACCGCGGGCACCAGCCACAGGTTCGTGCGGAGCACGTCGCTGCGCCACTCGGAGCCGCGCAGCACCGCGCCGCCCAGGTACGGGCGGGTCACTGGAACGGCCCCGGCCGGGACCGGCTGTGCAGCATGGCAGGCCTCTCGCTCACGGATTACGCCGAGTAGTTTTCCCGGCTCACCGTGGGCGAATCAGCCCACGCAGGCCGGGCCGAGCAGCTGCTTCAGGTCGGCGACCAGGGACGGCGACGGCCTGACCCTCAGTTTGTCCTCGAGCTTAAAAACCTTCGCCCGGGAGCCACTCAGCATCCGCAGGTGCACCTCGGTCGCTCCCGGGTGCGTCCGCAGCACCTCCCTGAGCCGCTCGACCACCGGGGGCACGCAGCGGGCCTCCATGATCGACACCACGAAAGGGCCCTGCTCCCCCGCGGTCAGCTCGGGGACACTCACCTCCATCGCGACCAGCTTGGGCACCTCCTCGCGCTTGTCCAGGCGCCCCCTCACCAGCACGATCGCGTCGTCGATGATCAGCGTCAGGCAGGTCTGGTAGGTAGCCGGGAAGAACAGCACCTCGATCGCGCCCTCGAGGTCCTCGAGCGTGGCCGCGGCCCAGGCCGCGCCCTGCTTGGTGACCTTGCGGGCCACACCGGAAAGGATGCCCCCGACGGTGACCATCTGGCCGTCGCTCCGGTCGGGCCGCTGGCCCCGGTCGCCCTCGTCCTCGGCCGAGCCGACAAGCTGCGCGATCGAGCAGTCGGTCGAGGACGACATCACGTGCTCGAGGCCGAGCAGCGGATGGTCGGACACGTACAGGCCGAGCATCTCGCGCTCGAACGCCAGCAGCGTGGCCTTCTCCCACTCGCCATCCGGCACCGGCACGTCAAACGCGGCCGCGGCCTCGGTGTCCTCGCCGAACAGCGAGTCCTGGCCGATCGCCTCGTTGCGCTTGACGTCGATCACGGTGTCGATCGCCTGCTCGTGGATGAGCAGCAGGCCCTTGCGCGGGTGGCCGAACTCGTCGAACGCGCCGGCCTTGATCAGGGACTCGATCACGCGCTTGTTGCACACGTTCACCGGCACCTTGCGCAGGAAGTCGGCGAAGCTCTCGAACGCGCCCTTGGACTTGCGCGCGGCCACGACCGACTCGACCACCGCGGTGCCGACGTTGCGGACCGCGGCCATGCCGAACCTGATGTCCTCGCCGACCGGCGTGAACATGGCCGTGGACGCGTTCACGTCCGGCGGCAGGACCTTGATGCCCATGCGCCGGCACTCGTTGAGGTACAGGGCTGACTTGTCCTTGTCGCCAGCCACCGAGGTCAGCAGCCCGGCCATGTACTCGGCCGGGTAGTTGGCCTTGAGGAAGGCCGTCCAGTAGGAGATCAGCGCGTAGCCGGCCGCGTGCGCCTTGTTGAACGCGTAGCCGGAGAACGGGACCATCGTGTCCCAGATGGTCTTGATCGCGGCGTCGGAGTAGCCGTTGGCCTTCATGCCGGCCTTGAACGGCTCGTACTCCTTGTCCAGGATCTCCTTCTTCTTCTTGCCCATCGCGCGGCGCAGCAGGTCCGCGTGGCCGGGCGAGTACCCGGCCAGCTTCTGCGCGGCGAACATCACGTCCTCCTGGTAGACCAGCAGGCCGTAGCTCTCGCCCAGGATGTCTTCCAGCGGCTCGGCGAGCTCGGGGTGGATCGGCGTGACCGGCGCCCGGCCGGTCTTGCGGTCGGCGTAGACCGGGGCGCTGGCCATCGGGCCGGGCCGGTACAGCGCGATGACCGCGGCGATGTCGCCGAACTTGTCCGCGCGCATGGCCCGCAGCAGCGCCCGCATCGGGCTGCCGTCCAGCTGGAACACGCCGAGCGTGTCGCCGCGGGCCAGCAGCTCGTAGGTCGGCTTGTCGTCCAGGCCGAGGGTGTCCAGGTCGATCTCGACGCCCCGGTTGTCCGCGATGCCGCGAATCGCGTCGTCGATGACCGTGAGGTTGCGCAGGCCGAGGAAGTCCATCTTGAGCAGGCCGATGTCCTCGCACGCGGGGTAGTCGAACTGCGTGATGATGGCCCCGTCGGCCTCGCGCTTCCACACCGGGATGTGGTCGAGCAGCGGCTCGCTGCTCATGATCACCCCGGCGGCGTGCACGCCCGCCTGCCGGATCAGGCCCTCCAGGCCGCGGGCCGCGTCGATGACCTGCTTGACCTCGGCCTCCGCCTCGTACAGGGCGCGGATCTCGCCCGCCTCGCCGTACCGCGGGTGATCGTGGTCGAAGACTCCGGACAGCGGCATGTCCTTGCCCAGGATGGGCGGCGGGAACGCCTTGGTGATCCGGTCCCCGAGCGCGTAGGGGAAGCCGAGCACCCGGGAGGCGTCCTTGACCGCGGCCTTGGCCTTGATCGTGCCGTAGGTGATGATCTGGGCCACCCGGTCGTCGCCGTACTTCTCGGTGACGTACCGGATGACGTCGCCGCGCCTGCGCTCGTCGAAGTCGATGTCAACGTCCGGCATCGAGACCCGCTCGGGGTTCAGGAACCGCTCGAAGACCAGCCGGTGCGCGACCGGGTCCAGGTCGGTGATGCCCATCGCGTAGGAGACGATCGACCCGGCGGCCGACCCGCGGCCCGGGCCGACCCGGATCCCGTTGTTCTTGGCCCACATGATGAAGTCGGCCACGACCAGGAAGTACGAGCAGAACCCCATCGTCTCGATGACGCCGATCTCGTACTCGGCCTGGGTGCGGCGCTGCTCGTCGTACCCGTCCGGGTAGCGGCGGTCCATCCCGCGCCAGACTTCCTGGCGGAACCAGCTCGACTCGGTCTCGCCGTCGGGCAGCGGGAACTTGGGCATCAGGTTCGACTTGGTGAACTCGATGTCCGCGCGCTCGGCGATCAGCAGCGTTGAATCACAGCCCGCCTGCCAGTCCTCGTCGGCGCTGATCGCGCGCATCTCGGCCGGCGACTTCACGTAGTAGCCGGTGCCCTCGAACTTAAACCGGCCCGGGTCGGCCAGGTTCGTGCCGGTCTGCACGCAGAGCAGGGCCTCGTGGGCGGTCGCGTCGGCCTCGCGGGCGTAGTGCAGGTCGTTGGTGGCGACGAACGGAAGGGACAGCTCGCTGGCGATGCGGCGCAGCTTGTCCTTGACCCGCAGCTCGACGTTGAGGCCGTGGTCCATGAGCTCGACGAAGAAGTTCTCCGGCCCGAAGATGTCGCGGTAGGCGGCGGCCGCCTCGAGGGCCTGGCGGTCCTGGCCGAGCCGCAGCCTGGTCTGCACCTCGCCGCCGGGGCAGCCGGTGGTGGCGATGATGCCCTTGGCGTACCGGGAGAGCAGCTCGCGGTCCATGCGCGGCTTGCGGAAATATCCCTCCAGCGAGGCCATCGAGGCGAGCTTGAACATGTTGTGCATGCCCTCGGTGGTCTCGGCCAGCAGCGTCATGTGCGTGTACGCGCCCGCACCCGAGACGTCGTCGTCCTTCTGCGCCGGCACCCCCCACCTGACCGGCTGCTTGTGCGCACGGTGCTCGGGCGCCACGTACGCCTCGATGCCGATGATCGGCTTGATGCCCGCCGCGCGGGCCTTGGCCCAGAAGTCGTACGCGCCGTAGACGTTGCCGTGGTCGGTCATGGCGATCGCCGACATGCCCGATTTCTCACACTCGGCGAACAGGTCCTTCAGCCGCGCGGCCCCGTCCAGCATCGAGTACTCGGTGTGGACGTGCAGGTGGACGAATGACCTGTTATCGCCCGCCGAGGCTGCCGCCATGAAAAATACTGCCTCCTCCGCTGACGAGGGCATGCGTCGCGACGCCCCATACGGGCGCGCTGCGATGGGCCGGGGGAAGTGACCGCCACGCACCGCCTGCGGCAACTGGCCGGTGAGACCGCCGCTGGCACACGCTCCGGTCCGGCTCATCGAGCCTATCGGAACCTGGCCCGCCAGCAGCTTCGACACTCCGGATGCACCGGAAGGCCCGGAATGTGGCCGCGCCGTGGCGAGTTCGGCCTCGGCCGCAGCGCGGCGCGGCGCGGCCCTAGGCTGGCCGTCATGACCGTGTCGCGGCTCCGGCAGATTCCCGGCATCGGCGTGGACGTGATCGGTGACGCCGCCGACGCGGCCGCGGACCCGGACATCCTGCGCCTGGAGAACCTGGACACCGACCTGCGGCCGCCGCGGGTCGCCCTGGACGCGACCCGGGTGGCCGTCGACGACGACGCGGCCAACAGCTACCTGCCGTTCCAGGGGCACGCGGCGCTGCGCGAGGCGGCCGCGACCCACGTCGGCAGGCTCGCGGGCCGCCCCTACGACCCGGTGACCGAGTGCGTCAGTGTCGCGGGCGGGCTGAACGGGATACTCAACGCACTGCTGGCCACCGTCGAGCCCGGCCAGGAGGTGGTGCTCTGTGACCCCATCTACGCCGGGCTGGTCAACCGGGTCCGGCTGGCGGGCGGCGTGCCCAGGTTCGTCCCCGCCGAGGCCACCGCCGGCGGCTGGGAGACCGACCCCGGGCGGCTGGCCGCCGCGGTGGGGCCGCAGACCGCCGCGGTCCTGATGATGGGGCCGTCCATGCCCACCGGCCTGGTCCTGGACGAGCGGCACTGGTCCGCGCTGGCCGGCGCGCTGGAACGGCACCCGGCCTGGCTCATCTACGACGCGGCGATGGAGCGCATCCGGTTCGACGGGCGCCCGCCGAGCCATCCGGCCGCGCACCCCGGGCTGGCCGAGCGGACCATCACCGTGGGGTCGGCCTCCAAGGAGCTGCGGATGATCGGCTGGCGGGTGGGCTGGGTGGTCGGCCCACCCGGCATGCTGGCCGATATCAACCTGGTCGGCCTGACCAACGTGGTGTGCCAGGTCGGGATCGCGCAGGCGGCCGTGGCGGCCGCGCTGACCGCGCCCGACGCCGACCGCGACGTGGCCGCCGCGACGGCGGTCTGGCAGCAGCGCGGCGAGACCATACTCAGCCAGCTGGACGGCTACCCGGTGGTCCGCCCGCACGGCGGCTGGTCGCTGCTCGTGGACGCCCGGCCGCTCGGGCTCACCCCGGCCGGGCTGTCCCGGCGGCTGTTCGACGCGGCCAAGGTGGCCGCGACCCCGATGGACGGCTGGGGTCCCAGCGGGGATCACTATCTGCGCCTGGTGTTCGCGAACGAGCCGGCCGAGCGCCTGGCCGACCTCGGTGACAGGTTCCGGCAGGCGCTCGGGTAGCCGCAGGCGCGGGACTCAGCGCAGGTACCTGGTGAACCTGACCCGGTCCTGCCCGGGGCCGTCGTAGCCGGCGGCCACCGGGGCGCCGCCGCGGCCGGCCGGGCCCGGCTCGACCTCGAACCCCATCCGGCGGTGGAACGCGACCGAGCCGGTGTTCACCGGCGCGGTCACCGCGCGCACCACGGTCCGGCCGTGCGCGCGAACCACTTCGAAGAACTCCTGGTAGAGCCGCCGGCCCAGGCCTGCCCCGCGCGCGCCGGGATGGACGCCGACGAAGTGGATGTACGCCTCGGCGGGCCGGGACTGGGACAGGAACCCGACCAGGAACCCGGCCAGCTCCCCGTCCCGCTCCGCGGCGAAGCACGTGTCGGTGAAGTGCTCGAAGAACAGCCGGGGCAGCATGCCCGCCATCTGCCGCCCGCCCCACCAGTCATCGATCACGGTGATCACGGTGGCGTGATCGGACGGGCGGAGCGGGCGCAGGGTCATGTCGGGGGCGCTCATGCCCTAAGCCAAGCCCTCCGGCGGGGTGTCCCGCCAGCGGACGGCCCACACGGACGGCAGGCTCAGCACCACCAGCGTGCCGAATACGGCCCAGGCCGCGCCGAACCCCAGCACGGCCCCGGGCCCGGCCAGCGCGGCGACCGGCCCGGCGATGGCCAGCCCGAGCAGGCCCGGGCCGAACGCGCCGAAGGTGGAGAACGAGCTGACCCGGGACAGCCGGCCGGCCGGCACCTGCTGCTGCAGGACCGTGGTATCGAGAGCCATGGCCAGCGCGCCGCCCGCGCCGGCCGCGAACGCCCCGGCGGCCACCCCCGCCACGGGCGCGTGCAGGGCCAGCAGCAGGCAGGGCACGGGGTACCCGAACGTGGCCAGCGTGGCGGTCAGCAGCGGACGCCGCGGCCTGCGGCCCAGCGCGGCCAGGCCACCCAGGACCGCCCCGGCGCCGGTCGCCGCCATGACCAGGCCCCAGGGCCCGGCGCCGCCCAGGTAGTCATGGGCCAGGACCGGGCCGAGCACCAGGTACGGCCCCCAGGTGATCATGTTGAACAGCGCGAACTGCACCGTGGTCGCCCACAGCCAGGGCCGGGACCCGAACTCGGCCCAGCCCTCGGCCATCTCCCGCAGCAGCGACGTACCGCGCAGGTGCCCCGCGCGCCCCAGCCGCAGCCCGCCGAGCGCGATCACGCTCACCCCGTAGCTGGCCGCGTCGACCGCGACCACCACGGCCGGCCCCGCGACCGCCACGAGCAGCCCGGCCAGGGCGGGGCCGGCGATGCCGGTCGCCGACCTGGCCAGGCCCAGGAGCGCGTTCGCGCTGCCCAGTTCCTCCCGCGGCGCGATCTCGACCGTGAGCCCGTCGAGCGCGGGCTGGAAAAACGCCTCGCCGATGCCGACCAGCCCGGCGAGGGCCGCGATCAGCCAGACGGCCGGCCGGCCCGCCAGCAGCGCGCCCGCGAGCACCGCCTGCGCGGCGCAGCGCAGCACGTCGGAGCCGAGCATGACCGGGCGGCGGCCCAGCCGGTCGGCCAGCACGCCGCCGCCCAGCACCAGGACCACCTGGGGCAGGATCCGGGCCGCGATCACGGACCCCACGTCGGCCGCGGATCCCCCGTTGTCGAGCACGGCAAAGGTCACCGCGACCGCGGACATCGACGTGCCGAGCAGCGAGGTCACCTGGCCCAGGTAGAAGCGGCGGAAGTTCCGGCCGCGGAGCACCCTTGTCCTGGCCGCCATGACCGCGAGGCGATGGGCCTTTGCGGCCTCGCCCTGATTCGCATCAGGCGGATTTGATGAACCCAGTGAATTAACGCAGTGAATGGCTTCACCACGGCGCTGGACTGGAGATTTACTGCGGTAGCGACCTGGGGAAACGCCGCGGATTCGCATGGGTTCACGATGCCATTGCGAAATCGATAATGGCAACTCGAATGCACATCTAATTATCCGGCGGCGACCGCTTGCCGCAGTAAATGCACCCGGCGGCTGCGTTATGCTTTAGCCAGCGGCAAACGCGCACGCTTTACTGCGCCAGGGCAGAACGGAGATCACGGTGGCCGGTCAGCTGCAGCCCGCGGTCGCGGCCCGGACCGCCGGGAGCCAGGCCGCGGCGCCGGTCGAGTACGCGGTCGCGGTCGACCGGTACCTGGCCGAGGCGTCGCTGGGCCCGGCCTCGCGCCGGGTCTACCGGATCTCGCTGACCAGCTGGGCCTGGGCCCTGGTCGGCCGGCCCGCGCCGCAGGGGGCCGAGCGCCGGGGCGCGGTGCCGCCGGTGGTGCCGCTGGCCCTGCTCGACCAGCCGGAAGCCGGGTCCAGGCTCGCGGCCGCGCTGGCCGGCCGCGCGCTCGCCACCGACGTGCGGACCGTCAACCGCGAGCTGTCCGCGCTGCGCAGCGCGGTCGGCTGGTGGCAGGACCAGCAGTGGATCGGCGCCGACCCGACCGCCGGGCTGCGCAACGTGGCCGGTCCAGCGGCGCCGGTGCCCGCGCTCACCGGCGGCCAGGTCGCCGACCTGTTCCGGGTCCCGGTGACCCTGCGCGAGCAGGCGTTCTGGCGGGTTCTGTACGACTCGGCCGCGCACTCCGGCGACGTGCTCAGCCTCAACGCGGACCGCCTGGACCTGCGCGGCCGGGCCGCGCCGGTGGGCCGGGCGGTGCGGGAGCGCGACTGGATTCACTGGGGCGACGCCGCGGGCCAGCTGCTGGGCTGGCTGCTGGCGGGCCGGCCGTGCGGGCCGGTGTTCCTGACCGACCGGCGGGCGCCGGCCCGGGCCGCGCCGGACGACGTCTGCCCGGTGACCGGGCGCGCCCGGATGTCCTACCGGCGGGCCGCGGAGATCTTCACCGCGGTTACCCGCCCGCTCGACCCGGCGGGCCGGGGCTGGACCCTGGGCCAGCTGCGCCAGGCCGGGCTGGAAGCCAGGGCCGCGGCGGGCTGATCGCCGCCAGCCGCGTGCGGGTGACCGGCCCGGTGAGCGAGTCCGCCTGGGGTGGGGCGCTGGCCCCGGCGCATTGCGTTATGGATGATCTTGATCAGGATTCTGCCGCGAGCACGTCCAGCGCGTGCTGCAGATCCTCCGGGTACTCGCTGGTGAACTCGACCCGCCGGCCGTCGGCGGGATGGGCGAAGCCCAGGCGGACCGCGTGCAGCCACTGGCGGGTCAGGCCCAGGTGCGCGGCCAGCACCGGGTCCGCGCCGTAGAGCCGGTCGCCGACGCACGGGTGCCTGATCGCGGCCATGTGCACCCGGATCTGGTGGGTGCGCCCGGTCTCCAGCAGGACCTCGGTCAGGCTCGCGGCGCGGAACGCCTCCAGCGTGTCGTAGTGCGTGACCGACGGCCGTCCCCCGGCCACGACCGCGAACCGGCCGTCGCCGGACGGGTGCCGGCCGATCGGCGCGTCCACCGTGCCGCGCAGCGGATCGGGGTGGCCCTGGACCAGGGCGTGGTAGGTCTTGTCCACCTCGCGGTCCCGGAACGCCTGCTTGAGCGCGCTGTACGCGGGCTCGCTCTTGGCCAGGACCATCAGCCCGGTGGTGTTCGCGTCGAGCCGGTGCACGATGCCCTGCCGTTCGGCGGCGCCGCTGGTGGCGATCGTGTGGCCGGCGGCGGCCAGGCCCTGGAGGACGGTCGGGCCGGTCCAGCCCGGGGTGGGGTGCGCGGCCACGCCGGCCGGCTTGTCCACCACCACGATGTCGGCGTCCTCGTACACCACGGCCAGGCCGGGTACGGGCACGGCCGGGGGCGGCGCGGCAGCAGGCTGGGGCAGCGTCACGTCCAGCCACTCCCCGGCCGGCACCCGGTCCGACTTGGCCGCCGGGTGGCCGTTGACGAGCACCGCGCCGTCACCGATCAGCTCGGCCGCCCGGGCCCGGGACAGCCCGAACATCCGGGCGAGCGCGGAATCCAGGCGCTCGCCGTCCAGGCCGTCAGGAACGGGCACCCGGCGCTGGCCCGCCTGGGTCATCCGCCGCCGCCTCCCGACGGGTGAGGCTGGTCGGGCTGGGATGGGCGGGGCCGCTCGGGCTGGGCCGGCGGGCCGGGCGGCTGCACCGGGCGCGCGCTCCCCTCGATCCCGTGGCCGCGCGCCGCGAGCAGGACCATGAGCGCGCCGCCGCAGCAGATCGCGGAGTCGGCCAGGTTGAACACCGGCCAGTGCGGCACCTGGATCCAGTCCACCACCCAGCCGCGGAACGGCGCGGGCGAGCGGAAGATCCGGTCGGTCAGGTTCCCCATGGCCCCGCCGAGCAGCAGGCCCAGCGCTATGGCCCAGGCCAGGCTGTAGATGCGGCGCGACGTGCGCACGATGAAGATGACCACCCCGACGGCGATCGCGGTGAACAGGATCGTGGTCGACGTCCCGCCGATGCTGAACGCCGCGCCCGGGTTGCGCGACTCGCGCAGGGTGAGCAGGCCGCCGAGGAGGCGCAGCGGCAGGCGGTCCGAGAGCGTGGCCACCACGATCGTCTTGGAGATGATGTCCAGGACCAGGACCAGCAGCGCGACACCAAGAAGAATGGCAATCCGCGGCGACGTCGACCGCGACGCACCGGTCTCCTCTGGCCGGTCAGGCTCTCCGGCCGGCTGACTGGTCAGCGGCGTTCCTCCCGCTGCTTGCAGGTCACGCACAGCACGGCCCGCGGGAACGCCTGCAGCCGCGCCTTGCCGATCGGCTCGCCGCAGGATTCGCAGGTGCCGTACGTGCCGTCGTCGATCCGCGCCAGCGCGCGCTCGGTCTGGGCCAGCAGCTCGCGGGCGTTGTGGGTGAGCGCGAGCTCGTGCTCCCGCTCGTAGGTCTTGGCGCCCACATCGGCCTGATCATCCCCGGCGTCACCCACCGCGTCCCCGAGCCTGGAGGCGATGTCCGACTCGGCCCGGTTGATGTCCGCGCGCAGCTCTGCCGCCTCCTTGGCCAGGTTATCGCGCACCTTGGCCAGCTCGGTTTCGGTCCACCGCCGCTCTCCCGGCCGCACCGGAAGCGCTGCTGCACCCGAACGCGCCTCAGCAGTCATCTCCGGCCTCCCTCGGTGCCACTCGGTAAATGATCTTCGTTGCGAGCAGTCACGCGAGGATAAGTGGTGATCGGGGGGTACTGCAAACACGCCCGCCGGGGGCCCGGCGGAAAGGCCGATCACACCAGGTGCGCCTGGTATCGGCTATCCTGGCATCCTGCACGGCGCTGATGGGGACAGCTGCCGCTGCGGCGGCCAGGAGCGACCGGGGATGGTGCGAGCCCGGGGATACGCGCAGCGGACCAGATCACCCCAGAGCCGCCGGAAGAACGGCACCTCACCCTCACCCCATTCCCGGGATGACGGGCCGCAGCGGCCAGGGCGTTCCGCCACGACGGCTGGGTTGGGCCAAGTAGAACCGGCAGCAGGACAAACCGAGAGGGTCGCGCACCGGGCCGGCAGGCCAGGACGCGGCCAAGGAGGGTGGTACCGCGGGGCCGCCGCCGGCGTTCCTCGTCCCTCCGGTGCAGCCGCGCCTGAGGGGCCCGGGATCCGGGGCCGGAGGGCGCGACAACCGCGAGAGGCCGCCCACCATGCCGCGCCAAGCCGACCAGCCCGCTGCGAAGCTCCCGTTCCCCGAGCTGCCCGCCGTTGTCGACCTGCCCGCGATCGAGCGTGAGGTGCTGGCCCGGTGGCAGGACGGCAAGGTCTTCGACCGGTCCCTGGACCAGACGTCGTCCGGCCAGACGTGGACGTTCTACGAGGGGCCGCCCACCGCGAACGGGATGCCGGGCACGCATCACATCGAGGCGCGGGTGTTCAAGGACCTCTACCCGCGGTTCAAGACCATGCAGGGGTTCCGGGTTCCCCGCCAGGGCGGCTGGGACTGCCACGGGCTGCCGGTCGAGGTGGCCGTGGAGAAGGAACTCGGCCTGTCCGGCAAGAAGGAGATCGAGGCCTACGGCGTCGCGCAGTTCAACGAGCGGTGCCGCGAGTCGGTGCTGCGGCACGTGGACGCGTTCGAGGCGCTGACCGAGCGGATGGGGTACTGGGTCGACCTGTCTCACGCCTACCGGACCATGGACCCGTCCTACATCGAGTCCGTGTGGTGGTCGCTGAAGGTCATCTTCGACCGGGGCCTGCTGATCAGGGACTTCCGGATCAGCCCGTACTGCCCGCGCTGCGAGAC
>Ga0070714_100001825_pt1 | contig 15480 bp, 16 predicted proteins | sample LARL83metaG_FD_65450 | JGI IMG/M metagenome (GOLD analysis project Ga0070714, IMG submission 65450) | Corn, switchgrass and miscanthus rhizosphere microbial communities from Kellogg Biological Station, Michigan, USA - LAR L8-3 metaG | ecosystem: Host-associated > Plants > Roots > Rhizosphere ...
GCCGCGGCCGCGCAGCTATCCCGTGCGCGAATGCTTGCTGATCATCCTCAACGAAGAATGGGAGCACCGGCTCTACGCCGAGCGGGACCTCGATGCCCTCGAGGCTCGCCGCGCGTAACAAGCGTCCCACGGACCTAGTCGGCGATCGGTTCCCAGATCAGCTCGGCCACGTCAACGACCAACTCCGTCTCGTCCTGGCCTTGGTCCGCGGGCGCGCGGACCTCGCCGATGCTGACACAGACAGCGTCGTTCAGCCGGTTATAGGGCTCGCGGTCGGCGAGGTGAAACATCGCCCCGACGATCTGCCGGCGCTCGGGCGGGTAGGTGCGGCCATACCCGTGCCACTCCACCATGATCGTGGCCCCGTCGTCCGTCTCGATGACGGCGCGGAAGTCGGGCCGGAAGGGCCCGGCCGCACCCTGTTTCTGCGGGAAGTTCGCGCCACGGAAGCGCCCGGTGACCGAACCCTCGCACCGCCCTTCGGCGATAAAGAACATCTGCTGCCAGCCGCCGTCGAGGCCAACTGCCCAGCTCTCGGGATAGGTGAAGCGGATGCGATACAGCGGCTCCAGCCTCATCAGCTACTCCTCATGGTGAGCCATACGTAGCCGACCGGCTGGCCAGTGTTCCACTCGGCCGCCTGACCTGGTTCGACGGGGCCGAAGCCCGCCGCGGCGTAGCAGCGCTGCGCGGCGATGTTGTCCGGGTGGACCCGCACGAAGACCCGCGGGTACCGGGACCGGGCCAGGTCGGCCAGCCCGGTGACCATGCGCCGGCCCAGGCCCTGGCCTCGCTCGGCCGGATCGACGATGAGCCGGGCGAGTTCCACCTCGGCTTCGTCGTCATCGACCCACAGCTCGCCGTAGCCCACCAGCCGGCCGTCGCGGTACAGCCCGAACGGCTGCACCCCGTCCTCCTGGGCCCAGGCGTTGATCTGGCTGGCCGGCACGGGTGCGGCCGGGTGGCTGCACCACATGAGCGCCTCCTCAGCCGTCGTGGCCCACCCGGAGACCACGCCGGCTGAGTCAGCCGGGAACGGGTGCAGACGCACCTGCATCGGAGCAACTCCTCCCCGGGCGGGGTCTAGACCATGTCGGCGTCGTGGGCGAGCAGAGCGATCTGAGTGCGGTTGTCCAGGCCGAGCTTGGCCAGGATGTGCGAGACATGGGCCTTGACCGTGGCCACGCTCATGAAGAGCTCACCGGCCAGGTCGGCGTTGGTCTTGCCCTGGGCGATCCCCAGTACGACCTCGCGCTCCCGGCTGGTCAGCGAGTCGAGCGAGCGGCGGGCACGCTCGGCTTGGTGCTGGTCGGCGGCGGCCAGGCTGATGAGCTTGCGGGTGATGGCCGGGGACAGGATGGGGTCGCCCGCGGCGACGCGGCGGATGGCGTCGACGATGCGGTCGGGAGGGGTGTCTTTGAGCAGGTAGCCGCTGGCTCCGGCGCGCAGCGCACGGAGCACGAGCTGGTCGGCATCGAAGGTGGTCAGCACGATCACCTCCGGTGGGTGTGACCGGCGGCGGAGCCTGCGGGTGGCCTCGATGCCGTCGACGCGGCGCATCCGGATGTCCATCAGGGCCACGTCGATGGTGTGGGCGTCCGCGGCGGGCTCGACTTCGTCGCCATCGGCGGCCTCTGCGGTCACGTCGATGCCGTCAGCGCCGCCGAGCATCATGGCCAGGCCCGCCCGGACCAGCGGGTCGTCGTCGACGATCAGCACCCGGATGGGGTGACCGGGCCCAGGCTGGCCCGCCTGGGCGCTGCTGCCGGCCGGCGGGGTCATGCTGCCCATGGCAGCCAGGCTCGCAGGCGGAACTCCCCGGTCCCGGTCGGGCCGGCCTCGATGCGCCCGCCGGCCAGGCGGGCGCGCTCGCCGAGCCCGATCAGTCCGGTGCCGCTTCCGGGGATCCCGTCGGGCCGGGGCGGGCCGGGAGGCAGCGGGTTGCGGATCTCAATGATCAGCTGATCACCAGGGGTGCCGGACAGCTTCAGCCGGACCGGCCGCCCGGCGGCGTGCTTGCGGGCGTTGGTCAGCCCCTCCTGGGCGATCCGGTAGGCGGTGCGGCCGGTGCCCGGCGGCACCGGCGGGCCGGCGGGCAGCTCGGTTTCCAGCCGTACCGGGGTGCCGGCCGCCCGGGTCTCTTCAGCCAGCCGGGGCACGTCGTCCAGGGTCGGCTGAGGGAGCTCCACGCCCGGGCCGGAAGCCCAGCCAGGTTCCAGGCCTGGCTCGGCGAGCGCACCGTCTGAGTCGGCGGGTTCGTCACGCAGCACGCCGATCACATCCCGGAGTTCTTCGAGCGCCTGGTGGGCGCCGTCACGGATCACCGCGGCCGCCTGGGCCAGCTGCCGCGGCGGGGCGTCCGGGTGGTACTCCAGCGCCCCGGCGTAGGTCGCCAGCAGCGACAGCCGGTGCGCCAGCACATCATGCATCTCCCTGGCGATCCTGGTCCGCTCGATGAGCCTGGCCTCGGCGACCCGGCGCGCCTGCTCCGCCTCGGCCCGGCTGGCCCGTTCCCGCAGCGAGGCTATCTGCGCCCGGTTCGCCCGCAGCAGCGCGCCCCCGGCCAGCAGGGCCGCCTGCACGGCCACGACCAGCAGCAGCCACCAGCCATACGAGACGCCCGGCTGCGGGCGCCACAGCCCCCGGATCGCGTGCCCGGCGGCCCCCGCCGCGGCCACCCAGGCCGCGACCTTGAACCGCCGGACCAGCGCGACTTGCAGCGTGGCGGCGGTGGCGGCCGGTGTCGCCGCCGGGGAGATCGCCGCCAGCACGGCCAGCGCCAGCGCCGCCTGAACCGGCCAGCGGGTGAACAGCGCGGGCAGCAGCGCGCAGGCCAGCACCCCGGTAGCGATGTCGAGCCAGATCAGGGCCGCTCCAGGACCCGGGCTGCTGGTCACCTCGCCGAAGATGATCAGGCCGGTGAGCAAAGCGAGAGGGGCCGTGGCCTGGGCTACGGCCTGCCCGGCATGCCGCGGCCGCCAGGTGACCCAGGGTCTCAGGCCTGCTGACCGGTTCATGCGCCGAGCATAGGTTCTGCGCTGCTCACGCTGATACCAACCAAAGTCGATGCCAGGCCCTCCTTTGGTCAGCCCCGGTCAAGACCCGTGGCCGAGGCGCCAGCAGCACCCCAGGGGCCAGCCTGTAGGAGATTCGCACGCTCCTCAGGAAGGGATCCACCGATGTCCGCATCCAGCCCGTCACCCGTTTCCGCCGGCCAGCCCGCCGGGACCGCAGCCGTTCCGCCGATGGCGCCAGCGCCATCCACCCGCCGGGGAACCCGGCCTGGCCGCATCCGCACTCGCAGGCTGGCCGCGGCCATCGCGGCCGCTGGCGCAGCCGCCGGGGTCTGGGCCGTGGCCGGGCCGCTGGCCGGCGTCCAGCTGATGGCCCGGGCCAGCGCCCACGCCTCCGCGCAGCCCGTCGGCCCAGGCGCGGTGATCGCCGTCAGCCTGCTGGCCGGTTTCGCCGCCTGGGGGCTGCTGGCCCTGCTGGAGCGGAACGCCAGCCACCCGCGCCGGACCTGGACCGCGGTCGCGGCCACGGTGCTCGCGATCTCCCTGGCCGGGCCGCTCACGGCCGGGCGCGGGATCGCCACCGTGATCGCGCTGTGCTGCATGCACCTGGCGGTCGGTGCCGTGCTCATCCTGGCGCTGCGCCGCACGGCACGCCGCTAACGCTTCCGCACCACCCTGTGAAGGAGCTTTCATCATGGCCGTGCCCGTCGGATACGTGATCACCGCGGCACCCATCGCCGGCTGCGTGGCGCTGGCGCTGATGCCGCTGCGCCGCCCGCCCATCCTGGCCGCTCTGACGTTTCGCCTCACGCTGGCCATCAACGAGCTGCCGTTCATCGCCTTGTACTACCTGGCGGCCGCCACCGTGCTGGTCATCGGCCAGCACGACGTGACCTCGCCCGGCGGCTGGGCGGCGCTCGGCCTGGGCGCGCTGGCCATGGCCGGCCTGGGCGTCATCGTCTGGCGGGAGCTGCAAGCCGGCCCCGTGGTGCACGCCGCGCTCGCCGAGGCCTTCGGCGATGGCTGGGCCCCGGACCGCGCGGCCACGGCGGCGCGGCTTCGGCGCCTGCCGCTGGGCCGCATCCTGTTCCAGCCGTTCTCCGCCCGCCGGTTCAGCGTGCAGAAGCTGGCCAACATCAGCTACGGCGACGCGGGCCGGCGCAACCGGCTCGACCTGTACCGCCACCGCGGCCGGCCGGAGAACGCCCCGGTGCTGATCCATCTGCACGGCGGCCATTTCACCCAGGGCCACAAGAGCCGTCAGGCCATGCCGCTGATTTACCGGCTGGCCAGCCAGGGCTGGGTCTGCATCAGCGCCAACTACCGGCTCAGCCCGGCCGCCACGTTCCCCGATTTCCTGGTCGACGCGAAGAAGGTGCTCGCGTGGGTCCGCGAGAACGGCGCCCGCTACGGAGCCGACCCGGCCACGGTGTTCGTGGCGGGCAGCTCCGCCGGCGCCCACCTGGCCGCCATGGCCGCCCTCACCCCCAACGACCCGGCCTTTCAGCCCGGATTTGAGGACGCGGACACCTCGGTTACCGCGGCCATCACCCTGGGCGGCTACTACGGCCCGCTGGACGGCGACGGCGCGCTGCCCTCGTCGCCGATGGCCTGCATCCACCGCGGCGCGCCGCCGTTCTTCATCGCCCACGGAACCAACGACACCGTCGCCGGGGTGGAGATGGCGCGAGACCTGGCCCGGAAGCTGCGGGCGACCTCGGGCACGCCCGTCGTCTACGCCGAACTCCCGGGAGCGCAGCACGCCTTCGACCTGTTCCACTCGCTGCGCTTCGACACCCTCGTCAACGGGATCGAGGCCTTCGCCACGCTCGTGCGGGCGCGGGCCCGCCAGACGCGGCCTGACCACAACGGTTGCGTGCGCCCCTAGCTGAGGACGGCGACGATGCCGTCGGCGAGGCTGCCGCGCCAGCAGGCGTGGTCATGGCCACCGCGAAACTCGCGGTAAACCACGTCATGGCCGGCCTCGGCCAGCGTGGCGCGGAAGGCACGGGCGCCGGCGAGGAGGCCGCCTTCCTCACTGCCCGCGTCGAGGAACAGCCGTCCGGCGGGTGTGTGACCGGCGTAGGCCGCGGCCACACCCGCGCCGGCGACCTGGCCGTTCTCGCCGGGCCACCACAGGGCCGGGGATCCGGCGATGACGCTGCCGAACACGCTGGGACGCCGAGCGGCGAGGTGCAGGGCGGCCACGGCGCCCAGGCTGTGCCCGGCCAGCACCCGGCGGGCCGGGTCGGCGGTGACCGGGTAGCGGTCCTGGACCGCAGGCAGCAGCTCGCCGAAGACGAACGACTCCAGCCCGGCGGCGACGGTGAGGCTGCTGACCCGGGTGGGCCCGCGCGGCGCCGAGCCGCGGATCGACTCGACCACGACGGCGGTCAGCGGCGCGGCCGCGCCGTCGGCGCCGAGGTTGTCGAAGGTCGCGGCGACGTCGGTGGCCAGCAGCCGCTGCCCATCGAAGACGACCAGCAGCGGGGTCGGCCGGCGGCCAGCCCCCGGTGACCGGTACACGTGGACCAGCGAGCCGTCCGCCAGCGGCGTGCGCACCAGCGAACCGCGCCCGGCACCCGGCCTGCGGGCGGCCCAGGGCTGGGGGAGCGCGCCCGGCAGGCTCAGCACCGACGCGGGCGCGTCCGGGTTGCCGTAGACGCAGCCCGGCGGCAGCCTGCCGGGACAGCACGGATCGGGTATCCCGGCGGCGACGACCGCGGCCCAGCGATCCTGGCCGATGAGCTGCCCGCGCAGCGGCCGGTCGCGCACCGGGCACAGCTGGTAGGAGGTGCGCAGGTCCGGCGGCAGGTCCGCGGTCCACGTCCAGACCCCTCTGGCGTCGGGCTCCATCAGGTACGCAGAAACATCCCCGGCGTCGAAGGCGCCATCGGTGAGCGCAACGAGCCGGACCAGGACATCGTGTGCCGGGCGGGCGGCATCCGGGTCCGGCCAGGTGATCGTGACCTCTGACATCACAGACCCCTCTCATGAGACGATTGTCGTCATAGCATGAGACTTGCTGTCTCATCCAGGAGGAGGCCGGTGGACAAGGACCTGCTCGCGGTCGCGGCCCGGCTGCTGGATGAGGAGGGCTGGGACGCGCTGCGGCTGGAGCGCATCGCCGACGCCGCCGGCGTCTCGCGCGCCACGGTGTGGCGGCACGGGCTCACCCGCCGCGCCGTCGAGCAGCGGCTGCGTGAGCAGCTCGCCGCCGACTACCAGGCCCTGATGTGGGAACCGCTGACCATGCCCGGGACCGGGGCCGAGCGGTTCGCCGCCGCGCTGGGTGTGCTGTGCGCCGTCGCCGAACGCAACCTCCCGCTGCTGGCTCACACCGACACCGCGTTCCACGGACCTGACCTCGGTGCCGCCGGGCTGAGCGTCGACTACTTCGCCCCCTGGCTGCGCATCCTCGAGCAGGGCCACGCCGACGGATCTCTGCCCCCGGTCGGCGAGCCGCACCGGTTCGCCGTGCTCGTCTCGGACACGGTGCTGTTCAGCTACGTGCACCTGCGCGCCCATCACCGCGGCTACGGATGGACCCCAGAGGCGACCCGTGACGCTGTGACCAGCCTGGTCGCCCAGGGCTACCTGCCCCGGGCCAGCGGCCCCGGGGCTTGAGCACGGGCTAGACGCCCGAGGCCCGGTGGGGTGAGGCTGGGTGGGACCAATCACCGCATTGCGACGGGAGCATGCCGATGACTGCCACCCTGCCACCAGCCGAAATCGCCACCGGGGTGATGACCTGGCTGTCGGAATTCGGGGATGCACTGGCGGCGGGTGATCCGGCCGCGGCGGCCGCGCTGTTCACCGAGGACTGCTTCTGGCGTGACCTGATCGCGTTCACCTGGAACATCAAGACCATGGAGGGCCCGGCTGCGGTCGAGGAGATGCTGGCCGCGACGCTCGCCCAGGTGCAGCCGAGCGGCTGGAGGATTACCGACGGCGAGGAGCCCGCCGATGCCGGCGGGGTGGTCGAGGCGTGGATCGATTTCGAGACCGCGGCCGGCCGGGGCCGCGGGCACGTGCGGCTGCGCGACGGGCGGTGCTGGACGCTGCTCACCAGCCTGTACGAGCTCAAGGGGCACGAGGAACCGCAGGCTCCGGGCCGCCGGCCCAAGGGGGTCCAGCACGGTGCGATCCGTGAGCGCACCACCTGGCTGGAAGGCCGCCAGCAGGAGGCGTCGGAGCTGGGGGTCGCCGAGCAGCCCTATGTCCTGATCATCGGCGGCGGCCAGGCGGGCATTGGCCTGGGCGCCAGGCTCCGCCAGCTCGGCGTGCCCACGATCATCGTGGACAAGCGCGGACGGCCCGGTGACCAGTGGCGCAGCCGCTACAAGTCGCTCTGCCTGCACGACCCCATCTGGTACGACCACATGCCGTACCTGAAGTTCCCCGACACCTGGCCGGTGTTCTCGCCCAAGGACAAGATCGCCGACTGGCTCGAGTCGTACACGAAGATCATGGAGCTCAACTACTGGCCCAGCACCGAGGCCACGAGCGCGGCCTACGACGAGGCGGCCGGCGAGTGGACCGTGCACGTCGAGCGGGACGGCCAGCGCATGGTGCTGCGGCCGAAGCAGCTGGTCCTGGCCACCGGCATGTCCGGTAAGCCCAACCAGCCCTCGTTCCCCGGGATGGATGAGTTCCGCGGCGACCAGCACCACTCCTCGGCGCACCCCGGGCCGGACGCCTACCGCGGGAAGCGGTGCGTGGTGGTCGGGTCCAACAACTCGGCGTTCGACATCTGCGGCGCGCTGTGGGAGAACGGCGCGGACGTGACCATGGTGCAGCGCTCGTCCACCCACATCGTGAAGTCCGACACGCTGATGGACATCGGGCTGAGCGCGCTGTACTCGGAGGAGGCGGTCGCGGCCGGGATGACCACCGACAAGGCCGACATGGTGTTCGCCTCGATCCCGTACCGGATCATGGCTCAGTTCCAGACCCCGCTGTACGAGCAGATGCGGGAGAAGGACCAGGACTTCTACGACCGGCTCGAGGCGGCGGGTTTCGACCACGACTGGGGCGACGACGGCTCGGGCCTGTTCATGAAGTACCTGCGCCGCGGCTCCGGCTACTACATCGACGTGGGCTCGGCCGACCTGGTGGCCAACGGGGACGTCAAGCTGGCCCGGGGCCAGGTCGACCACCTCACCGAGGACGCCGTGGTGCTCGAAGACGGCACCGAGCTGCCCGCCGACCTGGTGGTGTACGCCACCGGTTACAACTCGATGAACGGCTGGGCCGCCGACCTGATCTCGCCGGAGGTCGCGGACCGGGTCGGCAAGTGCTGGGGCCTCGGCTCCGACACCAGCAAGGACCCGGGCCCGTGGGAGGGCGAGCAGCGCAACATGTGGAAGCCGACCCAGCAGCAGGCGCTGTGGTTCCACGGCGGGAACCTGCACCAGTCACGGCACTACTCGCTGTACCTCGCGCTGCAGCTCAAGGCCCGCCAGGCCGGGGTCCCGACGCCCGTGTACGGGCTGCAGGAGGTGCACCACCGCAGCTGAATTACCCGGAGGATGACAGCCTGGCCTCGTCCCGGGTGGGCTCGAACAGCTCGACGGGGTTCCCCGAGGGGTCCTCGACGAGGATCTGCTTGCCGCCCACGCCGGTGACGATCTCGTTGCGGAACCGGGCGCCCTGCGCCCGGAGTGCGCCGACGAGACTCTCAAGGTCGGTGACCTCGAGGGAGAAGCGGTTCCACCCTCCGGGCGCTGGCCTGGTGCCGTCGGGCATGGCCTGGCCGCCGCCCGGGCCTCCGCCGGGCGCGCTGAGCACCAGGCGCAGGTCACCCCGGGACAGCATGGCGAAGGCCGGAGCGGGGTGCATGACCTCGGTAAAGCCGAGGAGATGGCAGTAGAACGCGATCGCCTCATCGACGTCGTTGACGATGTACCTGACGCTGACGCTGGCCATCTGCCGCTCCCTTCCTCGTGTTCAACCTACCGGGGGATGCGGCACGGCCGCGGAGGGCCGTGCCAGGCTGGTGAGATGACCGACTTCATCAGCCAGAACCTGACCGGCTCCCGGTTCGAGGACGTGTACCTGACCGGCGCACGGTTCCACGACGTCGACCTGTCCAACGCGCAGTTCCGGCTGGTCGACATGACCGGCGTGACGATCCGCGGCGCGGCGGTGGTGAACGTGGATATCAGCGGCGAGGTTGAGAACCTGCGGGTCAACGGCGTCGACGTGATGCCCCTGGTAGAGGCCGAGCTCAACCGGCGCTACCCGGACCGGGCCATGATGCGCCCGGCCGACGCCGACGGGTTCCGGGCCGCCTGGGAGATCATCGAGCGGCTGTGGCCGCAGACCGTGCAGCGGGCCCGCGCGATGTCCCCGGAACTGCTGCACGAGCGGGTCGAGGGGGAGTGGTCGTTCATCGAGACCCTGCGCCACCTCGTGTTCGCCACCGACGCCTGGGTGAAGCGCGCGATCCTGGGCGAGCCGTCACCGTGGGACCCGCTCGACCTGCCGCACGACGAGATGACCGACCAGCCCAGCGTCCCGCGCGACCGCGACGCGCGGCCCTCGCTGGACCAGGTGCTCGCGCTGCGCGCCGATCGCATGGCCACGGTCCGCGACGTGCTGGCCGGCCTCACCGACGAGAAGCTGGCCAGCATGACCGAGCCGGTCACCGAGCCCGGCTATCCCGAGCCGGAGAGCTTCCCGGTGCGCCGGTGCCTGCAGGCCATACTCAACGAGGAATGGGAGCACCGGCTGTACGCGGAACGGGACTTCGACCGGCTCGAGGCCCGGACGTCCTGACACTGGCCCGCGGCACGAGCTAGCTGTCCTGGATGGAGCGGGCCACGCGGGCGTGCTCGCGCATGGTCTCGGCGCCGTCCTCGCCGGGCTGGCGGCCGAACCCGCAGTACATCGCCACCCCGAAGTCGGACAGGTAACGCGACGCCGTGGCGTGCCTGCGCCGCAGCCCGGCGACGCCGTCGATCGGCAGCACGATGCCCAGGAACACGCGGGCGTCGCCCGGCTCCAGGTCAGCCAGCGGGCGGAAGAAGCTGCGGTCCTCGCTGCGCAGGTGCCGCGGGCCGGCCAGGTGCAGCCAGTCCACGGCGCGCCCGGAGTTCGCGACCGCGTAGTTGGCCATCCGCACCAGCAGCGCCAGGTCCCGGGCCTCGTACATCGGCCATTCAGGGAACGTGCCGTAGCAGAGGTGGTAGCCGACGAGCACCTCCGGGGGGATCAGCCTGGTCAGGCGGGTGACCGGCCCGGCGAATCGCTCCCACGCCCCTTCCGGGGTCCACGCCAGCACGCCCTCCAGGTCCTGCACCTCGTAGGCCACGTCCCACTGGATCGCGAGTTCCCCGGGCGGGATGGCCTGGGTCAGCCGCTTCAGCTCACGGGCCACGAGGTCCTCGAAGGCCCGCTCGGCGACCGGGTAGTCGGCCGCGAAGTCGGCCTTGAACCCGTTCAGCGCGCTGGCCGGGAACGGCAGGCACACCTGGAACCGGAGCTCGCGGGGAATGACCCCGTCGGCCCGCAGCGCGCGGAACAGCTGGTAGGACGCGAGCGCGTCGTCGACGCGGGGCCAGGAGTCCCAGTGCAGCGCGGTGACCCCGGGACCGAGGCCGAACACCGGAGTCTCGTACACGTGCCGGGGGATCCCGGTGGGCGACTCGGTTTCCTGCACGGTGACCACGCCCGGGGTCGGCCGGACCAGCCGTTCCCGCTCGTAGCCGACCCACGCCGCCCTCGGCCCGGTCTCGCCATCCGGCAGCGCGAAGACCAGGTTGCCGAAGAAGCCGGCCGCGGACCGCAGTGCGGCATCGGCCGAGTCCGCCGGCAGGCTCCCTACCAGCAGCAGCTCACTGCTGACCCGCGGCGCCATCGCCTAGAGCGCGTCGCTGACGTCGAGATCCAGCTTGTACTTGCTGATCGCCTGGCCGAGCACCTCCGGCTTGACCTCGCCGAGCCGGGCCAGCTGGCTGAGCACCGCGAGGGTGATCGACTGGGCGTCCACGTGGAAGTGCCGCCGGGCCGCGGGCCTGGTGTCGGACAGCCCCCAGCCGTCCGTGCCGAGCGAGCTGTACGGGGCGCCGACCCAGCGGGCGATCTGGTCGGGCACCGCGCGGATCCAGTCGCTGACCGCGACCACCGGGCCGTGGTGATCGGCCAGCGCGCTGGTCACGTACGGCACCCGCGGCTCACCGTCGGGGTGCAGCAGGTTCCACTCGTCGCAGTCCATGGCCTCGCGGCGCAGCTCGGTCCAGGACGTGGCCGACCACGCTTCCGCGTCCACGCCCCAGTCCTCGGCCAGCAGCTTCTGCGCCTCCAGCGCCCAGCGCAGCGCCACGCCCGAGGCGAGGATCTGCGCCCGCGGCCGCTCGGCCGCGGAGTCGTCGGCGTTTTCCGGCTGCGGCGCGTCCGCGTACCGGTACAGGCCGCGCAGGACGCCCCGCTCGAGCTCCTCGTCCCCTCCCGGGAAGTCAGCCGGCATGGCGGGCTGCACGTAGGGCTCGTTGTACACGGTCAGGTAGTAGAAGATGTCCTCGCCGTGCGGGTGCTCATCGGACGACCCGTACATCCGGCGCAGCGCGTCCTTGACGATGAAGCTCAGCTCGTAGGCCCAGGCCGCGTCGTAGGCCACGCACGCCGGGTTGACGGACGCGAGCAGCACCGAGTGCCCGTCGTTGTGCTGCAGGCCCTCGCCGGTGAGCGTGGTCCGGCCCGCGGTCGCGCCGAGCAGGAACCCGCGCCCCATCTGGTCGCCGAGCGCCCACATCTCGTCGCCGGTCCGCTGGAAACCGAACATCGAGTAGAACACGTACACGGGAATCATGGGGGTGCTGTGCGTGGCGTATGCGGTGCCGGCCGCGATCACCGAGCCCATCGCGCCGGCCTCGCTGATGCCCTCGTGCAGGATCTGGCCCCGCTCCGACTCCTTGTAGGACAGCAGCAGGTTCCGGTCCACCGCGTCGTAGGACTGCCCGTTCGGTGAGTAGATCTTGGCCGTCGGGAACAGCGAGTCCATGCCGAACGTGCGGGCCTCGTCCGGGATGATCGGCACGAACCGCTTGCCGAACTCCTTGTCCTTCATCAGGTCCTTGAGCAGCCGGACGAACGCCATCGTGGTGGCGACCGACTGCTTGCCCGAGCCTTTCTTGAGGTCGTCGTAGGGCTTGTCGCCGGGCAGCGCGAGCGGCTTGGCGCGCACCACGCGCTTGGGCAGGTAGCCGCCGAGGGCGGCCCGGCGCTCCTTCATGTACTGGATCTCGTCGGAGTTCTCGCCCGGGTGGTAGTACGGCGGCAGCTCCGCCTCCAGGGCGGCGTCCGGGATGTCCAGGTACAGCCGGTCGCGGAACTCCTTGAGCTCGGCCACCGTGAGCTTCTTCATCTGATGGGTGGCGTTACGCGCCTCGAAGTCGGGCCCCAGCGTCCAGCCCTTGATGGTGTGGGCCAGGATCACGGTCGGCTGGCCGACGTGCTCGATGGCGGCCTCGAAGGCCGCGTACACCTTGCGGTAGTCGTGACCCCCGCGGGACAGGTTGCGGATCTGGTCGTCGGACAGGTGCTCCACCATGGCCCGCAGCCGCGGGTCGCCGCCGAAGAAGTTCTCCCTGGTGTACGCGCCGGACTCGACCGAGTAGGTCTGGAACTGCCCGTCCGGCGTGGTGTTCATTTTGTTGACCAGGACCCCGTCGGTGTCCTTGGCCAGCAGCGGGTCCCAGTCCCGGCCCCAGATCACCTTGATCACGTTCCAGCCCGCGCCGCGGAACGACGCCTCGAGCTCCTGGATGATCTTGCCGTTGCCGCGGACCGGGCCGTCGAGGCGCTGCAGATTGCAGTTGATGACAAAGGTCAGGTTGTCGAGCTCCTCGCGGGCGGCCAGCCCGATCGAGCCCAGCACCTCGGGCTCGTCGGTCTCGCCGTCGCCGAGGAACGCCCAGACGTGCGACCGGCTGGTGTCGCGGAGCTCGCGGGCCAGCAGGTAACGGTTGAACCGGGCCTGGTAGACCGCGTTGATCGCGCCCAGGCCCATGGAGACGGTGGGGAACTCCCAGAAGTCCGGCATCAGCCGGGGGTGCGGGTAGGACGGGAGGCCGCCGCCGTGCCCGCGGTGCGAGAGCTCCTGGCGGAACCCGTTCAGCTGGTCCTCGGTCAAGCGGCCCTCGAGGAACGCCCGGGCGTAGATGCCGGGCGCGGCGTGGCCCTGGATGAAGACCTGGTCACCGGACTCGCCGTGGTCCTTGCCGTGGAAGAAGTGGTTGAAGCCGACCTCGTACAGGCTGGCCGCCGAGGCATAGGTGGCGATATGCCCGCCGACGCCCATTCCGGGCCGGTTGGCCCGGGATACCATCACCGCCGCGTTCCACCGGATGTAGGCACGGATCCGCCGCTCGACGTACTCGTCGCCGGGGAACCAGGGCTCGCGCTCGGGCGGGATCGTGTTGATGAAGTCGGTGCTGCGCAGGCCGGGCACGCCCACCTGCTGCTCACGGGCCCGCTCCAGCAGCCGGAGCATGACGTACCTGGCCCGGGCCCGGCCGCGGGTCCTGACCACGTCGTCGAATGAATCGATCCACTCTTTGGTCTCGTCGGGGTCGATATCCGGCAGCTGGGATGGAAGGCCGTCGCTGATGATCGAGAAGCGCTGGCGTCCTGAGGCCACGGCGTGTTCCTCGCCTTCCCGCGGTGCACCGGCCCGCTTGGCCGGCTGCCCCCGCAGTGTTCTGGTTCTGGCAGCCGCATCGCTGCCCAGTACGTTCGCTGGTATCCGTACTAATCCTCGTACGCCTCCGACGCTAATGCATCTCTACCAGTGGGTAACCAGATCGGCGGCGGGGTTCGCGCAGAGCCCAAGGGCCTTCACGCCGCTGTTGGGCTATGCAAGTCTGGGTACAACCAGGACCTAACGAGCGAGCCCGTGCGGCGCCGGGTAAAACGGTGCGCCGGCCGCGAATCTGGTGAAGGAGGTGGGCACATGCATGCTGTGGTCGGCGACCGCCTGCACGTGCGCGGGAACGTCGTGGGGCACCCCGACCGGACCGGAGAGATCCTCGAGGTGCGCGAGTCCAGTGGTGAGCCGCCCTACCTGGTCCGCTTTGACGACGGCCATACCTGCCTGGTGTTCCCTGGTCCCGACGCGGTCGTCGAGCACCCGCCGCAGAAGCGCAAGGCGGCCAGCAAGGCACCGGCGGGCAAGGCGGCGGCCAAGCGGAAGACGGCGAAGGCCAAGGCCTAGGTGGGCCACGCTGTGTGCCCCGGCCAGCCGGCGCCCCGCCACCGCGGCGCGAGGCGGGGAAACGGGACCGGCAAGCTACAGTTGCGTTCTGAATGAAAACAGAGATCATCCGGGTGCACACCGGCAGCCATGACACAGTGCACGACATCACGGGGGAATGCGCTGATTTCGCACGCCAGTCGTCTGGCGGCGGCGACGGGCTGCTGCACGTCTTCGTCCCGCACGCCACCGCCGGGGTCGCGATCATGGAACTCGGTGCGTCCAGCGACCGCGACCTGCTCGAGGTCCTGGGTGAGCTGCTGCCCGCCGACAACCGGTGGCAGCACGCACACGGGTCGCGGGGACACGGCCGCTCGCATGTGCTGCCCGCGTTCGTCGCGCCGTTTACGATCGTGCCGGTGGTGGGGGGCAGGCTGGCTCTGGGCACCTGGCAATCGATAGCACTTGTCGACATTAACGCTGACAATCCGGACAGACAGGTCCGGCTGTCGCTTATCGAATAGGCCGGCAGCCACGGGGGAGGATCAAGTGATGACCGGTGATATGGCTCTGTGTGCGAAATTGTGACTTGCGCACCGGGCCCACCCAGTGTGAACTGTCCGATCAAGAGGTGACGGTGCGATCGGCGCCGCACCTGACTTCAGCCGCTACCCGCGGTGCTGTGGCGTTCGCCGCGCAGCGCAGGGCAACGGGAAAGGACTCAGGAGGACCTCAGTGAGCGCGACCGCGGGCCAGGCGCAAGACCAGCGCGACCTGGCCGGGCGGCTTGGCATCAAGCCGGGCCAGGTGGTGCAGGAAATCGGTTATGACGACGACATCGACGAGGACCTGCGGGATTCGATTGCCGCGGTGAAGGACGTCGAGCTCGTCGACGAGGACTTCGACGACGTGGTCGACGTGGTCCTGATCTGGTGGCGGGACGGGGACGGAGATCTGGTCGACGCGCTGGTAGACGCGCTGACGCCGCTCGCCGACGGGGGCTACATCTGGCTGCTCACGCCCAAGTCGGGCCGGGAGGGGCACGTGGAGCCCAGCGAGGTGGGTGAGGCCGCGCCGACGGCGGGCCTGTCGCAGACATCCACGGTGAGCGCCGGGAGGGACTGGTCGGGCACCCGGCTGGTTGCGCCGAAGGCGCGGCGCTGAGGCGCGCGCCCATGCGCTGAACGCCGCGCGTCTGGCCCAGTCGCGGCGGCGGACGCGGCGGCTCCGGGACCGAGCCTGGCTGGTGCCGGGCGGCCGGAGTGGGGGCGT
>Ga0070714_100001826_pt1 | contig 15478 bp, 10 predicted proteins | sample LARL83metaG_FD_65450 | JGI IMG/M metagenome (GOLD analysis project Ga0070714, IMG submission 65450) | Corn, switchgrass and miscanthus rhizosphere microbial communities from Kellogg Biological Station, Michigan, USA - LAR L8-3 metaG | ecosystem: Host-associated > Plants > Roots > Rhizosphere ...
GCAACAACTTGCTCGAAATGGCCAGAAGGGGCAACAGGGCCAGCAAAGCGGCCAGAGTGGTCAGAGCGGTTCAGCGTCGGGGCAATCGGGCGGACAATCCAGCGGACAGGCGGGCCAACGCGGCGGTCAAGCGGGGAGTTCTTCCGCCAGCCGAAGCGGCGCGAACCAATCGTCCAGCCAGGATAATTCCAACGCCGATCCGCAGCAGTCCGCGAATCAGGCCGCCGATGGACGTCAACAGGCCGCGCAGCAGGCTCTGGAACGTTTGCGACAAGCCAACGAAGATATGCGGCGTGCCGTCTCGCAGAATGCCAGCGCGGCCGATTCCAGGCGTGCAGCCGACCGTTTGCGTCAAGCCACCGATCTGCTGGGCGGTCTGGAGCAGCAGGATGCGGCCGGTCGATTAAACTCGATGGCTCAAACGGCCGAGCAATTGGCGGGTCGGCAAAAGCAGCAAGCCGACCATGTGCGCGACTTGATGGCTCAGCAGAAATCCGCTGCCGCCGCAGGCCGGCAGGCGAACAATCCGTCCGCGCAGGACATCGACAAAATGGTCAACGATCGCCAAAAGGTGTCCGATGATCTGGCGCGTCTCACACAGCGAATCCGCGACGCAGCGCGCGAACTTGCGCCGACGCAACCAGGGGCGTCGACTAAGTTGCGGAGCGCGCTCAGTGGCATGGACGAAAACGATCTCGGCACTCGCATGCAGCGCAGTTCGGACTGGCTGCGCAGCGGTCAATTCTCCGATCCGGCCGAGACAGCACTCACCAATGATTTGCAAAAGCTGGGTCAACAGGTGGGCGACGCTGCTCGCGCTCTGGGCAATGCTCAGGTCGCCTCCGGAGATGCTGCGATCAACCGCGCTATGGACGATCTGTCCCGACTGCGCGATCAACTCGCTGGTCTGGGCGGACGTCCCAACTTTCCATCCGGCAATCAATCTGGACAAGGCCAGCCCGGTCGTTCCGGCCAGCCCGCAGGTCAACAGTTCCAGCCTGGCCAACTGAGCCGCGACGGGCAATCCGGTCAGCCTGGCCAATCAGGTCAAGCGGGTGGACGCCAATCGGGCCAGGGCCAGGGCGGCAATCGGCAGGGCGGTCCGACTGATGATCGGGCAGGTGGCGGCGGCAATCGCGACAGCACGATATACGGCGACTTTGATACTGGCGATAGCCGATTCTCTCCGGGCCGAACCCCACCGCGTCCGGAGGGCCTCAATCCGGCCGATACGCAGCGCCAGATTGACCAGGGTTTGAATGTGCTGAACCAGGTTCGCGCGGCGGTGCAGGATAGTCCCGAGGCGCGGCAGCAGTTGCAGGCCCTGATCGAAGAGATGCGCAATCTGGACCCCAAGCGCTTCACGGGCAATCCCGCCTTGGTGGAGCAGATGCACCAGCAGCTGGTGAGCGGCGTGGATGCGCTGGAACTGCAGTTGCGACGGCAGCTCGATGAAAGCCACGGTGGGACGATCCGCAATCCCGACCCGGCCAAGATTCCCGCCGGCTATCAGGAATCGGTTGCCGAATACTACCGCAAACTGTCGGGCGGGGGCCGCGAGAATGCGACTCCGCCCACTGCGCGAAAGTAGGGCTGATGCCGGTCTTTGAATACAAGTGCCGGGATTGCGGCCACCAGTTCGAGTATCTGGTGCTGCACTCGTCTCCCCGGCCGGAATGTCCCGCGTGCCAGAAGCAGGACCTGGAGCAGTTAATCTCGCTGTGCGGGATGAGCTCAGAAGCCACCAGGAAAGCCAGCCTTAGCGTCGCGCATGCGAAGGTGGCTGCCCTCCGCACTGAAAAAGAGCGCCAGGAGCATGCGAGCGCACATCAGCACTTCGAGGATCATCCCAACGCCTGAGGCGCTGACGGCGCAGCCAGCCCGCAAAATTGATAAGATCGTCCCCAGGAACTGACGGGCCGGAGCATCCATGTACCGAACTCTGAGCTGGGCTGCCGTGGCTATTGCCTGCGCGATCGCCGGTGGGTCTTTGGAAGCTACGCCCACGCCCACGCCCGCGGCGGAACGCGCTCTGCTCGACCAGTACTGCGTAACCTGCCACAACGACAAAACAAAAGCGGATAACTTCTCGCTACAAAAAGAAGACATCAACGACGTCGGCGATCATCCGGAAGTGTGGGAACGGGTTATTCGCAAGCTGCGCGCCGGCATGATGCCACCTCCCGGTATGCCGCGCCCGCCGATCGCTAAGTACGATGAGCTTCGTGACTGGCTGGAAGCCCAAGTCGACCAGAAGGCTGCGGCTCATCCGAACCCCGGCTCCGTGGTGCTGCATCGCCTCAACCGGACCGAATACGCGAATGCCATCCGTGACTTGCTGGATCTTCAGATCGACGCCTCGGCGCTTCTGCCGGCCGATGACTCGGCCCGCGGCTTCGACAATGTGGCGGGCTCGCTGACGATTTCGCCGACCCTGCTGGAAGCCTACACCACAGCGGCGACGCGGATCGCGCGCATGGCGATCGGCTTCTGGAAGTCTCCGACAGAAGCTGCCTACATCGCACCCGGCGATACCTCACAAAACCAGCACATCGAGGGCTTGCCTTTGGGAACGCGCGGCGGAATGGCGGTTCGTCATATCTTCCCGGCCGATGGCGAATATAAATTCTCGGTCCAGAACTTCGGCCTCGGCAAATTCATTCCGGGCGAACGGTTGGCGTTTCTGATTGACAACGAAACGGTGGAGACGCGCGACTACAAGGGTGTCGGATTGACCGCTGCCAATGCCGCGGATCACGACGGTTCCATCGATGTTATGGTCCCGGTGAAGGCCGGCTCGCACATGGTTGGCGTCACCTTCCTCGCTACCAACTACCGGCCCAGTCTCGATCTGATCCGTCAATTCGAGAGAAAGTCTCTGGAAGACAATCCCATCCCGCAGCTCGAATACTACCCTGCCATCGGGCTCCTTAGAATACAAGGGCCGTTCCATCCGAAGCGTCCAGAAGATTCACCGAGCATCCGCAAGGTGTACACCTGCCGGCCCTCCGTTGCCGATCAGGAAGGTCCATGCGCAAAGGAAATCCTGGCGACGTTGATGCGGCGCGCTTACCGGCGGCCCGTCACGCCCCCGGATCAGGAGTGGGTGCAGGGCTTTTACCTGGAAGGGCGTCGCGAGGGAACTTTCCAGGACGGAATCGAACTGGCGTTGCGGCGAATTCTGACGAGCCCGCAATTTCTGGTGCGAGCCGAACGCGAGCCCGAAAATATAGCTCCCGGCCAGCCCTACCGGATTACCGATCTTGAACTGGCATCCCGCTTGTCCTTCCTGATCTGGAGCAGCATTCCGGATGACGAGCTAATCGCTGTTGCGAGCCAGAATAAACTTCACACTTCGCTGACGCTAGAGCGGCAGGTGCGGCGGATGCTGGCCGACTCTAAGGCGGATGCTCTCGTCGACAACTTCGGCGATCAACTGCTGTATTTGCGAAATCTGCCGGCCACCTCGCCCGACGGCGTGTTCTATCCGAATTGGGACGACGAGCTACGCAAAAGCTTCCGGCGCGAGACGGAACTGCTTTTTGACAGCATCGTAAAAGAAAACCGCAGCGTCATTGATCTCTTGACGGCTGACTACACCTTCCTGAACGAGCGGCTGGCGAAACACTACGGCATTCCCAATATCTATGGGTCACAATTTCGCCGTGTGAACCTCGGCCCGGATCTGGCGTATCGGCGCGGATTGCTCGGGCAAGGCAGCGTTCTTTCGCTCACCTGGGTGCAGAACTTCCGGACGTCGCCGGTAAAGCGTGGTGTGTGGGTACTCGAGAATATCCTCGGAACTCCTCCTCCGGAGCCGCCTGCGAATGTTCCACCCCTAGAGGACACCAACAGCGACCACAGAGTCATGACGCTGCGAGAGCAGATGACTATGCATCGCAAAGTGGAGCCTTGCGCCAGCTGTCATAAGCTGATGGACCCGATTGGATTCGCGCTGGAAAACTTCGATGCGGATGCAGCGTGGCGAACCAAACAAGGCGGCGATGGCGGCGTTCCACTGGACACATCGGCGGTGCTGTGGGATGGCACTAAAGTGAACGGTCCCGTAGAGCTAAGGCAGGCCCTACTGCGGTATTCGCCTCAGTTCGTCCGGATGATCACGGAGAAGCTGATGACGTTTAGCCTGGGACGCGGGGTCGAATATCAGGATATGCCGGTGATCCGCTCCATCGTGAGGGAGGCCGACAAAGAGAACGACAGGTTCCTGTCGATCCTGATGGGCATTATCAAGAGTGCTCCGTTTCAGATGAGAACCAAAGAAGTCGTAGAGAGCGCAGGTAACTGATTATGTTTATCTCAAAGAAGTTCGTCCCTCGCCGTACGTTCCTGAGGGGCGCCGGCATCACGCTGGGATTGCCGCTGCTCGATTCGATGGTGCCCGCACAGACGCCTTTGGATAAGACCGCGGCTGCCCCAGTCAAGCGGTTTCTGGGAATTTGGCATCCGCACGGCGCAGCGCCCGGATACTGGAGCCCCCTGCAGGAAGGCGCCAACTTCGACTTCTCGTTTATCACCAAACCTCTGGAGCCGTTCCGGAATCGCGTGACTTTGATATCCGGAATGGATATGCCCGAGGCCATGGCAACAACGGACGAGCCCGGTGGCGATCATGCACGCGGTGCGGTCCTATTGTCCGCCGCCCGCCCGCGTAGAAACGCCGTGACTCCGTACCTGGGAGTTACAATTGATCAGTTAATCGCACAGAAGTACGGACAGGACACGATTCTGTCGTCCATTCAACTCGGGGTTGAAGATGTCGGCAACTTCGGGAACTGCAATTGGGGCTACAGCTGCGCCTATACGAACTGCATCTCCTGGAGCTCGCCCACGCAGCCGCTTCCAACCGAAGTGAATCCACGAGTGGCGTTCGAGCGGCTGTTCGGTGACGGCGCGAGTCCGGAAGAGCGGCGGCTGGGGAGAAAACAGAGCGCCAGCATTCTCGATTCGGTCATGCAGGAAATCGCCTTCTTCAAGAAGCCTCTCGGCGCGAGCGATCGCAGCCGGTTGGATACTTACCTGGAGAACATCCGCGAAATTGAACGGCGCATCAACATCGCGATGGAGACGACCGTGAAAGAGCCGTCGGAAGAGATTCCGTTCGGATTACCTGAGAATAAGAATGTCCATTACCGGTTGATGTATGACCTTCTGGCGCTGGCATTCCAAGGAGACCTCACTCGCTCCGCCACTTATATGCTGGGCAAGGACCTCTCGGGCGCGAGCTTTCCGGAATCCGGCTTCAACGGTCCTTGGCACGGGAGCTCCCATCACGGCGATAAACCTGAGAATGTGGCGAGCTACGCGAAGATGAACCGGTATCACGTGCAAAACCTGGCGTACTTCGCCGACAAGTTAAACAAGACGCCCGATGGCGACGGCACTCTTCTCGACCACATACTGATCTACAAAGGAAGCAACATGGGCAATTCGCATCGCCACGCTCATGTGAAGGTACCAATCATTCTGCTGGGCGGGTTGGACGGCAATTTCAAGGGGAATCGCCACATCGTCTACCCGGACAATACGGAGCGGACATCCAACATGCTGCTCAGTATCCTGCATAAGTTCGGCGTTGAAAGAGAGAGTTTTGGTTCCAGCACGAAGCCGATCGCTCTGTAGTCATTTTTATGAAATGGCTGGTTGCGGTTCTGATGATTCTGAGTATGCCGCTGGCTGCGCAAATCGCCGGAAGGCCTACGCGGCCAAAGGTGCAGCGGCCGGACGGCACGGTGTGGGAAGTGGTCCGCAATAACTGCGTGGCCTGCCATGGGATCGACGATTATGCTTTCTACGCCCAGGACAGAGCCGGCTGGCAAAAGCTGATCGCGGATAAGCATAAGTCCGCTGCCGTCGAGCTTTCAGAAAAAGATAGAAATGTCCTGCTGGACTGGCTGGCGGCGAAATTCGGCCCCGATACAAAGCCGTTTCCGAGAACATATATCCCACCTGAGATCACTACCTTCTTCTCCGATCCCGAGGCCAAACGGCTTATGGACCGTGCGTGCTCGCGCTGTCACGGGCTCGAACGCGTGCAGGGCGTCAGGAACGCAGAAGAAGGGTGGCGGGCCACACTCGTGGACATGCGAGAAAGAGGCGCTCAGTTGTCCGATGAGGAACTCGAGCGTCTGGTCGAATGGCTGACCAGAGTCTGGGGGACGAACCAAGGCAAATGAGATTCCGCAGGTTTGCGTGCTGTATCGCCATGATTCCCGCGCTTCTCGCTGCCGCCGGCCGGAGCGAAGTCGCCGACGCGGCCATGCAGCGAAATAAATCGGCCGTTCGGGCTTTGTTGCAGCAAAAAACCGACGTGAATGCGCCTCAAATCGATGGGACCACTGCGCTGCATTGGGCCGTGGAGGCGGACGACCTGGACTTGACCGACCTGTTGATCCGCGCCGGCGCCCATGTGTCGGCAGCCAACAAAGCGGGGGCGACGCCTCTGCTGCTGGCCACCACCAACGGGAATGCCGCCGTCATCGAGCGGCTCATCACAGCGGGCGCCGATCCGAATGCACCTTTGACGAAATCAGCCGACACGGCACTAATGATGGCGTCGCGCACCGGCAAGATCGAAGCCGTGAAAGTGCTGCTGGATCACGGAGCGCAGGTAAACGCGAAAGAGACCTGGGGCGGCACGACGGCGCTGATGTGGGCCGTGTCCGAGCGCCATCCCAACGTCGCGAAGTTGCTCGTCGAGCACGGCGCCGACGTGAATGCCAAATCATACTTTGTGCCGTCTGCGTCGGGAAGAGGTTTCGAAGGAACGACGCCCGTTGCCGCCAAACCCAAGCAGGGTATCGAGGAGTTCGCCAGCGGTTTGCTGACGCCCCTGATGTTTGCGGCACGTGAAGACGACATTGACTCTGCACGCCTTCTGATCAAAGCAGGAGCGGATGTCAACGCTATCGGCGGCGACGGCAAGGACGCCTTGGGACTTGCGATTTTCAATGGAAGCTACGATGTTGCATCGCTCCTGATCGACAGCCATTCCAACGTGAACCAGGCCGATGCACAGCGGTTTACTCCGCTGTTCTGGGCAGTCGATCGACGCAACATGGAAACAGCTCCGAATTTTCCATGGACGGTAACAACCGACCCGCTGCCCTTGATCAAGAAGCTTCTGGATGCCGGAGCAAACCCCAACGCTGTGGTGAACTCCACTCCTAGAGCCCATATGCGGGAGGGTTCACCGCGAATCGTGTTCGCAACCTCTTTGATGCGCGCTGCCTTTTCTGGCGACATTGAGCTGGTCAGACTTCTGCTGGCTCATGGCGCGAATCCTCACATCTCGTCGTCCGACAAAGAAACCCCGCTGATGGCGGCCTGCGGCACCGGATTTATCAACGGCTATAACAAACAAAGGACGCCCGCCGAAAGGTTGGAGGTCGTAAAGCTGCTGATTGAACTCGGGGAGGACGTGAACGCCGCCGATAGCTACGGCATCACGCCGCTCATGGTCGCCGCGAACCTCGGGGACATCTCCATCGTTCAGTACCTGGTCGACAAGGGCGCTGATCTGGCGGCTCATGACCTAGGCAAGAAAAACGACGGCGCATTCGGTTCGAGCGTCGAGCCTTTGATGCCCATCGACTATGCGATCGGTGTGGGAACCTTCGTGCCGAACAACGCGGTCATCATGCACGGCGACGTGGTAAAGCTGATGAGCGATCTGATGAAGCAGCGAGGAATCAAACACACTACTTCGGAATGCACTCTGCGGGGATTCACCTGCGCTTTGGCCAATGTCGATCCCAAGACCGCTACGCCGGCGGAAATCGCCAAGATCAGAAAGATCCAGACCGGATACCAGGTGGACGGAATCACGGGTGGGCTTACGGTCAAGGATCCTGAGAAGAAGCCCAAGTAAACTTCAGTACGCGTGGGCGACTCGATAGCCGTACGGATCAGCGCCGGCTTCGATGACGCCGTCGGGTAGCACGCGAACCATCACTGGAGCCGCGCCACTGGCCCATCGGGAACGGATGCCGACGCGATCGCCACGGGCTGCCAGATCCTGCATTACGTTTTGTGGAATGCGCTCGTCGAGCAAGAGGTCGCCACGAACCCAGGCATGATTGTCGAAGCTCGAGACTAAGTGGCGGGTCTGTAGACGGGGGGCTTCGACAGCAGCTTGCGCGTTCATTCCGAACTCCACCACATCTAAAAACAGCTGAATCAGGCTCTGATCCTGATTGTCGCCGCCGGGCGTAGAGAACGCCAAGTACGGACGGCCGCCTTGCTGAGTGACGAGCGTCGGGCTCAAGGTCACGCGCGGGCGCTTGCCTCCGGCCAGTTCATTCGGAGATCCGGGGACCAGCAGGAAACTCTGAGCGCGCTCGGTCAGCGGAATACCTGTGTCGCCGGCGATCACCGAAGGCAGCCAGGCGCCGGACGGCGTGGCCGAGAACACGATGCCATCTTTGTCGATGGCATCCACGCAGGTTGTGTCACTGGACATCAGCTCGGGATCGATCTTGGTGCGCGCAATTTCCATGTCGATCGGGTGCCGGCCCTTCTTGTCATTGATGGTGCCTGGAATAAAGTCCAGCGAAGCCTTCTGCCCGATGAGCTTGCGGCGCTCGGCGGCATATTCCTTCGACAGTAGCGTGGCGGTGGGAATGCTGACGAATTTCGGATCGCCGTAATAAGTATCGCGATCTGCATAGGCCAGCTTGAGGGCCTCGGTGACCTTATGGATGTATTCGGCGGAGTTGAAACCGAGCGATCGCAGATCGAAGCCTTCGAGAATGTTCAGGGCTTGGAGCATGGCGGGGCCTTGGCTCCAGAAAGCAGGCTTGTAGACTTTATAGCCGCGATAATCAACCGAGACCGGTTCTTCGGGCTGCAGCTTGAACGCCGCCATGTCTTCGTAGCGCAGCAGGCCGTCGTTCTCCTTCATGAAGGTGTCGATGCGGTGCGCGATGTCGCCGCGATAGAAGTAATCTCTCACGGCGTCGATTCCAGCAGTGCGGGAGCCTCCCGAGGCCAACACTTTCTTTTCCGCGGCCACCATAGAGCGTAAGGTCCGAGCCAGATTGGGTTGGCGGAAGACTTCGCCCGGCATAGGAACCTGGCCGTCCGGCATAAAAGTTTTCTTGGAATCAGGCCACAGATCGAAGAAGCGGCGGGAGCGCGCGATGGCTCCAGCGCGCATTTCATCAATCGCCATACCGTCGGCCAGCTCGATCGCGGTTTGTGCAACTTCACCGAACGACTTGGTTCCGAACTCGCGGAGCGCGACGAGTCCGGACTCGACCATTCCGGGTACCAGCGCAGGCATGATTCCCGCCACTGGGATAATGCCCTTCATGCCGCCAGGCTCCAGAGTGAGGATTTCACCGGCCTTCGGCTTGCGTTCGCGGAACATCTCGGCGGTGGCGAGTTTCGGCATGGTGCCGACGCCAGCGATGGAATAGACTTTGCCGGCCTTGGTCCGAATCAGAATGGGAGCTTCGCCGCCCATGCCGAAGTGCGAGAACTCGGAGACCGACGCCGCAAACATGGTGGCCACCCCCGCATCCACGGCGTTTCCGCCCTGGAAGTAGATGCGCATTCCCGCTTCAGTGGCATATTCGCTGCCACCTGCGACAGCGCCGTGGGTGCCGCGCGCCGCGTGCATGGCGGGCTGTTCGAACTCCTTGCGCTGGGCGGAGCAGACAAAAATGACGCCGAAAAAGAGCACACCAATTTTGCGGTACATAAGCTACGGATATTATAGCTCCGGGCGCTCCGAGAGCCCCTATCCTTCTCACTTCCACGAAAGGACTTCACCGCCGCTCACAATCAAATTGAGGACGGCCGAATTGGCGCGATCAAATTCGACCGAGACCAGTTTACCGTTGTAGGTTTTGTGAACCTGGAGCCTCGGCATTGCATTTGACTCGCGCTCGCCAGCCGCCCTAAGCACGCCTCCTATATTGGTTCCCCACGCGACCAAGGTCTGAGCTCCATTGACCGTTACGGGAACCAGACCGTTTATGGCAACCTGTTTAGGAACAGCCACGCACAGTTCATTGTTCAGCTTCTTGCAGGACGCAGTGCCCATCCCCAGTATTTTCGAGCGCTGCTCCAAATCCACGAGTGTGCGAGCAGCAACGATAATGGCGGCGTATTCGGTCTCTTGCGCTTCGTAGAACACGCGGTAGAATGCGGCATCGCTCGGAAACTGAAAATAATCTTGGGCGGGACTGGCGCGCCGTTCGGTTTGGGCGCCTATGTGACGATCGGCGTAGAGAGGAACGATGCTGAGCCCAATTCCACTTGGTTTCGCGCGGACAGCGTAGGACGCCGTTTCGTAGCCGAGGAGGTTAGCGGTCGAGCTCAGTCTTACACTAAGGCTGGTGCCCTTCCCTGATGTTTCCACAGTTTCCGCTAGCGGCGTGTCGGTTCCCACGCCCTCACGCAAGATGGGACTGACCACCTGAATGTTCATTTGTGAGGTGATGTCGAGCTGGTTCGAATGCAGAAGTTGAAACCCACGATTTAAATCGAGGGGAACCGCCTGGGCAATCTGTTCGGCTAATTTTGGACCGGTACCGGGCGCGAGGCAGCCTTGCGATTCCAGATCGGCCGTCCATTCGGTCAGCCATCCAGCCGGTTGCCGCAGGAGCGCCTCTCGCGTAACCGTGATTCGAATACGCCGACCGCTGGTTTTGAATGCAATCGGTTCAGTCGACGGCGAACACTTGCGTCGTCCTGCGGGCACATTTGCCTTTAGGGTTCTCTGCGCAAGATCCGGTGTAGCAACGCCCGGGGGGACCAGAACCGGATTGGCGCCCGACGCGACCAATCGGTAGGTTTGGATCGGCGACTTATGGATCGCGCATGCGGTGGCGGTCACCAGCAGCAAGAGTGATGAAACTAGGGGCAGTGCACTCAAATACCGATTTTCTCACGGCCCGACTTCGACGGGCGCGGTCCTTTATAATAGTCACTCGGATGAGCGATATCTCTGATCTGCTGGAGCGATTCCGCCGCGGCGCCGAAATGGTGGCGGTTTCGATCACCGGCGCGGCGGGCGCGGAGCTGGACTGGGCGCCCGAGCCGGGCAAATGGAGCATCCGGAAGATCATCGCCCATCTCGCGGATTCCGAGATCGTCGCAACCACGCGATTCCGGCATGTGATCGCGGAAGAAAACCCTAAGCTCGAAGCGTACGATCAGAATGCCTGGGCGGAAAAGCTGGACTATGACCGGCGCAAGACCTCGCAAGCGCTCGAAAGTTTTCGGCGGATTCGGGCGGAGAATTACGAGCTGCTGAAGGAGCTGCCGCCCGAGACGTTCGATCGCGTTGGAATCCATGCCGAGCGCGGGCAGGAGACGCTGAAGCAGATGCTGCAAAGGAATGCGGATCACGCCGAGAGCCATGCCGCTCAATTGCGAGCGCGCCGCGCAGAATACAAAATCTTCAAGGCTGGTGTTAAATGAAAATCTTGGTGCCACTTCTTGGGCTTCCTATTTTAGGGCTCGCGCTCTATGCGGCGACCGATTTCAACGCCGAAGGCAATCGCTGGTGGTCGCATATCCAAAATCTGGCGAACGACGATATGAAGGGGCGCAACACCGGAAGCCCGGAGCATCTGAAGGCCGCGCGTTATGTCGCGGGGGAATTCGAACGCTCCGGACTGAAGCCCGCGGGCACGTCAGGCTACTTCCAGCCGGTGAAATTCGATGTAAAGCAGATCGTAGAGGATCAGTCGAGCCTGGCGCTGGTTCGCAACGGGAAAAAGCAGCCGCTGGTTTTGGGCGACGATGCAACGCTGAGCCTGCGCGGCGATATCCAGGAGTCCACTGAAGCCGGGGCGGTGTTCATTGGCTACGGCCTGCAGGTTCCCGAGAAAAAATACGACGACCTGGCGGGGCTGGACTTGAAAGGCAAGATCGCCGTTTATCTGGCCGGAGGACCTGCGTCGATTCCGGGTCCGCTCAAGGCGCACTATCAATCGGCGGGCGAGCGATGGAAATACCTAAAGGCCGCGGGCGTAGTTGGAGTCGCGACCATACAAAACCCCAAGGCGATGGACATTCCTTGGTCGCGGGCGCGGCTGGCGCGCTTTATGCCGGCCATGAGCTTAGCCGATCCGGCGCTCGATGAGAGCCAGGGGCTGCGTTTGTCCATCACTATTAATCCCGAGCGTGCCGACAAGTTTTTCGCTGGCACGGGCCACACCATCGCCGAGATTCTGGCAGATGCCGACAGCGAGAAGCCGCTCCCCCGATTTCCGCTGGCGTCGAGCGTCGCGGCTCACGTGCAATTGAAGAAATCGCAGGTGGAATCGCAAAACGTAGCGGGCATGCTGCCGGGTTCCGATCCGAAGCTCAAGAACGAATACGTGGTGATGAGCGCGCACCTGGATCATGTCGGCGTGGGCGAGCCGATCAACGGCGATTCCATTTATAACGGCGCGATGGATGATGCTTCCGGCGTTGCGTCCATTCTGGAAATCTCGCGCATGTTGCACGAATCGAACGTCAAGCTGAAGCGATCGGTGATTTTTCTTACGGTGACGGGCGAAGAGAAGGGGCTCCAGGGCTCGCGATATTTCGCCGCGCATCCGACGGTCAACGAAAAGAACATCGTGGCGGACATTAATCTGGACATGTTCCTGCCGCTGCATGCGCTGCACTATATCGAAGTGCAGGGCTTGGCTGAATCGACTTTGGGCGACGAGATTCGGGCGGTGGCCGGCGAGGCGGGTGTGGAAGTGCAGGCCGACAAGGAACCGGCGCGCAACCTATTCATCCGCAGCGATCAGTACAACTTCATCCGTCAGGGGATCCCGGCGCTGGCGTTCAAGTTCGGCTATCTGCCGGGGTCGCCGGAAGAAAAGCTCCACAAGGATTGGCTGAAGAATCGCTATCATGCTCCGTCCGACGATTTGAATCAGCCGGTGGACAAGGCCGCTGCGGCACAGTTCAACCAGATCATTTTGCATCTAATCGAGCGCGTGGCGAGCGCCAATGCACGCCCGCAGTGGAAGCCCGACAGCTTCTTCCGCCGCTTCGCCGGTGGAGTCTAGAGAATGCCCGGGAAAGTCGAGATTCTGCGCAAGCTGCATCAGGGGCCGCCCATCCTGGTTCTTCCCAACGCCTGGGATGTCGCGAGCGCTCGTATCTTTGAGGCAGCGGGCTTCCCGGCCATCGCTACTACAAGCGCGGGCGTGGCCAATTCACTCGGATATCCGGATGTCGAGCGGATTCCGCGCGACGAGATGATCTGGATGGTAAGGCGCATTGCGCGGTCGGTTTCGGTTCCCGTGACGGCGGATGTGGAGGCAGGTTATGGCGATCCGGTTGGAACGGCGCGCGCGGTGCTGAATGCGGGAGCGGTGGGAATGAATCTGGAAGACTCTTCGATTGACGGCTCGCTCGCCGATCTGGCGGCGCAAGTTCGCATCATCCAGCAGATTCACGCGGCAGCCGACATCGTGATCAACGCCCGGACCGACGTCTATCTTTTCGGTGTCGGTGACGAAGCTACCCGCTTCGAGCGGACCGTGGAGCGGCTGAACGCGTTTCATAAAGCGGGCGCGGATTCTCTTTTCGTGCCCGGTGTTCGCGATGCCGAGACGATCGGCCGGCTGGCGAAAGCTGTGCATGGGCCGATCAATATCCTGGCGACGGGCGGGGCTCCGTCCATCGCGGAACTGGAGCACTTGGGTGTGAGGCGCGTGAGCGTTGGGTCGGGGCCGATGCGAGCGTCGATGGGGCTGACGCAGCGCATCGCGAAAGAGCTGAAGGAGCACGGCACGTTCGCGTCGATGACCGAGGGCGCGATGCCCTACCTGGAAGCGAATCAACTGTTCATGAAGTAAGCGGCACACTCCCGATGCAATCGCCGGACCAGGATCGAAAGTGGATCTGGATCGCGCGCGGATCACTAGCGGTCTACTGCCTCCTGGCGGGCATTCTGATCCTGCAAAGGCCTGGGCTTTACTACGACGAGGCACTGATGGCCGTGGGGTCGGTCCACATGCGGCATTCCCCCGCCGAACTTACGCTGCCGCATGATCCCGACACTTGGATGTGCGCGCGCGGACATTGTTTTCCGCTGATGACCATGCGCTACATCGGCGCCATCAAAGAGTACGTCTATTTGCCGGCCTTCGCTCTTTTTGGTACCCGCACTGAAGTGATCCGGATCGTCTCGCTCTTGTTCAGCCTGATTTGCATATGGGGCGTCGGCAAGTTACTCGGGGATCAGATCAGCAGGCCCTCCGGAGCGTTCGCAGCGCTAGCGATCGCGATCAATCCGGCGTTTGTGAGCACTACGGTTTTTGATAACGGGGCAGTAACCGCAATGATGGCTGCGTTCGGACTGGTGTGCATAGCGATTTCCAGATACGTTCGGAATCCGAGCACGCGATCTGCGTTTTGGGTTGGGGCTGCCATGGGTTTTGGTGTCTGGTCTCGGGCGAATTTCGTATGGCTCATGATTTCCATCCTGGCCGCGGCCGTGATTGTGCTGCGGCGGAAGTTGCTCGCACCGATCGTTCACTGGGCGGCCTGGATCGGCGGTGGCCTGCTGGGCGGTCTTCCGTTCCTGATTTATCAAGTCCACTCGAAAGGTGGTACCTGGGAAGCGACCAACATTTTTATCGCGCATGAGCCCTTGGCCGGGCGGCTTCTTACCAGGCTCGTCCTGCTTTCGGAAACGCTTCTGATCGATCGAGAGCATCGGGCTATGTGGGATGGCCCTGCGATGGCCGACTGGCAGCGTTGGTTGTTTCCGACGGTGGTTTTAGTCAGCTTGGTGGTGTGTTTAGCGACAAGCCGCCGCGTGAGATCGCCGTGGGCCCAGGGCGCCGGGCTTACTTTCTTGTTCCTGGCCCTGTTTTTGTTTTTCTCGAAGACTCCGATTGCGGAGCACCATTTGATTGCCCTGGTTCCGTTGGCTGCGATGGTCGTCGTGTTGGCGTGCTCGCTTCTTCAGGCGCAGTTCGGCTGGGGCGCAGGTGTTTCCGCTGGACTGGCGGCAGTCTATCTTAGCTCGGTCTTTTACTGGGACGTTCAAACTATTGAGGGCTTGCATCGAACGCGCGGCGTGGGGCCATGGTCCGACGCGATTTACACGCTGGCTCGTGAACTTCCGAAGAAGTATCCGACGCAAGAAGTCAAGATTCTCGATTGGGGGCTCGAGAACAATTTATACGTCTTGACCGACGCCCAGCTCCACACGCGCGAGATCTATAGCGACGAGGCACATCGACCGTGGATCGAGGAGATTCGCCGCGGCGGCGTGTTTCTGCTGAACGGCCCCGAAAACCGGCAGTTTCCGGCTGCGTCCGAAGCGTTTCTCAAAACCCTGGTCGAGACTCGACCTGTGATCGAGCGCGTGGCGTATCCGCAGCATAGCGGCATTGCTTTCGCGGAAGTGATCGACATCCAGCCCGATACGATCGGACACGGGGGCAGCCAGGAATCGGCGCAAAAGTCCGTCGCCCCTGAAAAGCTCGAT
>Ga0070714_100001827_pt1 | contig 15476 bp, 19 predicted proteins | sample LARL83metaG_FD_65450 | JGI IMG/M metagenome (GOLD analysis project Ga0070714, IMG submission 65450) | Corn, switchgrass and miscanthus rhizosphere microbial communities from Kellogg Biological Station, Michigan, USA - LAR L8-3 metaG | ecosystem: Host-associated > Plants > Roots > Rhizosphere ...
CAAAGGTGCGCGGCCGCGGGTGCGCGGGAGGCGCGGGTGCCTGCCGCTTCGCAGAGTCAGCCGCGGCGGACGGTGATGTTCCACGCGGGATGGATCTCGGCCCAGTTCGCGACGTTCCTGCCCGGGTAGACAAGGTCGTGCAAGGCGTTGGTGTCCCACACATAGGGGCCGGTGACCGAGACGTGCTGGCCGACCGCTGGCGCGGTCGGCGTCACGAAACCGCCAAGGGTCGCGCTATTGGTGATGAATGGCAAGTGCCCGTGCTGCGGGATGATCTCCACAACCAGGTGCGGCCCGCTGTGACCGGGGCATTTCTGGAAAGCGTTCGCCGGTGTCAGCAGGTGGCGATAGGCGGCATCGACGCGCAGCCTGATATGGATGTCGCCGTCGTCTTCATGCTTGAGGCAGTCGACCGTGCCGCTGACGGTCGTGCACCCGTTCTTCACGTGCAGCCGGAACGGCAGGTAGACCCCCGCCAGCGGCGGTCCCGGCTTGCACTGGCCGGGCCCGAGCCGCCGAAGCCCGGACTCCAGATTCTGCCGCACGCCATGGTGCAAGGATGCACACCCGGCCAGCCCGAGCAGGAGCGCGGCGAGCACAACGCGGCGGCGCGCCTTGCAATCGCGGCTGAGCACGCGCGCGTCATGCATGGCCCTGTGCTACCCGCGGCCTGGCCGTGTGAACATAGCGCTGCTCAGCATGATCTTGCAGCGGATCCTAGCCCGTCATCGGCGCGGTGGTAACCAGCCCGGTCACCGTCTCGGGCACGGCCGATGTCTACGAAGCGGTGGTCAGCCTGCGCGTCCTGGATTCGGCCGGCAACGAGATCGCCAGGACGTTCACCAATGCCAGTTGCGGCACAGGATGCCGTGGTACGTACTCGGCAACGCTCTCCTACACCGTTCCACAGGCCGAGCCGGGCACGCTGGAGGTCTTCGAGAGTTCAGCCAAGAACGGGCTTCCGGTCAACGTCCAGCAGATCCCGGTGATCCTGACCTCCGGCAGCTCCTGACCACTCGATCGGACCCGCTCGCGGCCCGTGGCCCGGCACTAACACAACACCTGTCTTCTTACCCGGACGGCGGGGACAAATGGGTTCATACCGGACCGTTAAGCCCTCCGAACGGGTAAGAAGACACGTGTAGCGTTACCAGTGGGGCTGGTGAAGCATGGCGGCCAGCGCGGCGGCGGCGGCGGTCCCGCGGCGCGGCGGCGGCGGCGCGTGCGGCGGCGGTCGGCGGCGGCAGGGCGTCACATGGCTATTCGGCCTGGATCCAGCTGAGCAGGTCCTCCTGGCTGACCGCGGCCAGGAGCGCGGGATGGTCGCTGGTCAGGTGCTGGCGGATCGCCCCGACCACCTGGTCGTCGCTGTCACCTCGCGCCACGAACCCGCATTCGCATCGGATCAGTTTGGCCATCGCCCCATCGCCCCTCCCGGCAGCTGGCTGGTAAGCGCATCGTACTGCGAAGATATTGGCGTGACCTTGGCGTCCTCGCGTCCGGTGCGGATCCAGATTTGCGGGGCGCTGGCCATTGAGCGCGACGGCCAGCGTCTGGATGCCGGACTGCCTGGCCGTCAGGGCCGGCTGCTGTTCACCTACCTCGTCGTCAACCGGCACCGCCAGGTTCCTCGCGACGAGCTCGCCGAAGCGCTGTGGCGCGAACCCGATCCCGCCGCCGTAGACGCGCGGATCAACCCGTTGCTGTCCAAGCTGCGCCGGGTTTTCGGCGCCGACAGCGTGGACGGGCGGGCCACGCTGCGGCTGTGCCTGCCGAGCGCCTGGGTGGACCTCGAAGCCGGCGCCGAGGCCATCCACCGTGCGGAGTCCGCTATCGCCCGCCAGGACTGGGCGCGGGCCTGGGGGCCTGCCCTGACCGCGCTGCTGGTAGCCGAGCGCGGCTTTCTTCCTGGCGAGGACGCGCCCTGGATCGACGAGATCCGCCACCAGCTGACCGAACTGCGGCTGCGGGCCCTTGAGTGCTACGCCGCGGCCGGACTGGGCCTCGGCGGGACCGAGTTGGCCGCCGCGGTGCGGGCTGGTCGCCAGCTGACCCGGCTCGCCCCGCTGCGGGAGAGCGGCTACCGCTACCTCATGCGGGCCCTTGCCGCCCAGGACAACCTCGCGGAGGCCCTCGGCGTCTACGGCCAGCTGCGCGAGTGCCTGCGCGACCAGCTCGGCGTCTCACCCAGCCCGGCCACCCGCGACCTTTACGAGCGGCTGCTGTCCGCGACCTGACCGGCGCCACCCGGCCACGCGCCAAGGTTTCACCAACGTCGCGCCAACGCCGGCGCCGTAGACCTGTTCCGACGGCGGTAACGAACGCGGGAGGTTCCGATGAGAACAGCGTCGCAAACGGTGCTCGTGGACCAGCACTGGCTGGCAGCCAACTTGGCCGATCCGCGGGTGCGGGTAGTCGAGGTCGACGTCAGCCCGGCGGCCTACAACGACTGGCATATCGACGGCGCCGTGCTGTGGAACATCTACACCGACCTGAAGGACGCCGCCTACCAGCCAGTAGGCACCACGGAACTCGGCCGGCTCATCGCCCGCTCCGGGATCGGCGCCGACTCGACGGTGGTGTTCTACGGCCACGCGCCCGCCCTGGGCCTCTGGCTCATGAAGCTCCACGGGCACCCGGACGTGCGTATCCTCGACTGCTCTCGCGACACCTGGCGCGCCGAAGGCCATCCGCGGACCAGTGCGCTACCCGAGCCGACGCCCGGTGGCTTTCGCCTGAGCAGCGAGGACTCAAGCATCCGGGCCGAACGGACAGCCGTGCAGAACGCAATAGGCCGGCCTGGCAGGACACTCCTGGACGTCCGCTCGGGAGCCGAATACCGGGGAGAGTGCTTCTGGCCCTCCGGCGGCATGGAACCAGGCGGCCGGGCAGGCCACATTCCGTCAGCCGTGCACCAGCCGATCGACGGCCTCTATACCGAGGACGGGGCCTTCCGGCCCGCGGCGGAGCTGCGCCGCGTCTTTTCCCCGGCTGTCCTTGACGCGGACGGGGAACTGATCACTTACTGCACGATCGGCGGGCGCGCCGCCACCGCCTGGTTCGTGCTCACGTACTTGCTCGGGCGCGACCATGTCCGGGTTTATGACGGTTCATGGGCGCAGTGGGGCCGCATCCCGAGCGGCCCCACCCGGTAAACCGTCCTGTCACCCGATCGGGCGTCATGACAGCGTCACCCTCGATCGGGGATGCTGATCTTGCGCCAGTCCGATCACCTTTGGGGGGGCAGGTCCGGCGGGCTTGGGTGTCCCGGGTCATTCAGCGGCCCGGGGTGCCCGGGCGGGTGCGATCTTCCGGGCCCGGCGCGCGCGAACGATCTATACGGCACGATTTCGCCCGGTTTGATCACTCCGTCCTCGATCGCGCGGGCGAGCAGCGCGTCCTTGCTCGGCGCGGTCCGCCCGGTGGCCGCGTACTTGGCGCGTGCGCGGCTGATGTACTGCCGGACCGTGTTCTCGCTGATCGACATCCGCCGGCCGACCGACGCTTTCGACATGCCCTGGAACCACAGCAGCAGCGCCTGCCGCTCCTGCTCTGACAGCGCCGGCCGGGCCGGGCGCTCGTCGGCGAGTATCGCCCTGGCCTGCGACCGGGTCACGTACGGCCGGTCAGCGGCAGCCGCGAGCACGGCCTCGACCAGATGGTCGCGTCCCTCCTCCTTGGAGACGTAGGCGTGTGCGCCGTTGTCCAGCGTCTCCATCACGATTGCCGGATCGCTGTGCCCGGAGAAGGCGACGACCCGGTATCCGGCCGCCACCAGCCCGGGGATCTCCCCGGTGACCAGTTCCCCGGACAGCTCCAGGTCCAAGATGACCACGTCGGCCGGCTCCCGCGGCATAGCGTGCAGCCCCGTCAGTTCACGCGCCGTCTGCACCAGCCGCACCCGCCGGCCGGGATCGGACCGGATCCAGGACGCCACCCCCTCGGTGACGACGGGATGGTCTTCGATAATCGCCACGGTCACCGGCTGTTCCATCGCGCCTCCGCCCAGAGCATGCCGCCGTCCTGCTGCTGCTCGATGGCAACCCCCTCGCCGACCGCGGGCAGCCGGACGGCCGCGCCGGTATCGGCGACGAAGCTGACCGCGATTCCGGTGGCCGCCCGCGCCAGGGTGATCCGTGCCTTGCTGCGCGCGGCGGTCAGGATCGCGATGGCGGCGTCGGTGATCACCCGCCGGGCCGGGCCGGGCACCGGCGGCAGCGGCCCGGCCGTCTCGATTTCGACGGCAACCCCGCGCCGCTCGGCGACATCGGCACTCGCATGCAATTCGTGTACCAGCGATCCCGGTACCTCATCGCCCTCGGCCAGCAGCCGACGGAGCCGGGCCGCCTGGACCGCGCACCTGGTGCGGACCCGCGGATCGCCCGGGTCGGCCGTCCCTGCCGCCAGTTCGGCGACCAGCGGGACGGTACTTTCCTGTAGCGCCAGCCAGCGGGCGTGCCGGGCCGCCCGGATGACCTCCGCGGTCGCGGCCCGCTCGCGCGCGGCGTGCTCGCTTCGCGCCGCGGCGGCGGCCTGGCCGGCGGCGCCATCCAGCGCCTTGACCCCGGCGGCGACGGCGACCTGGGCGCCGGTCGACCAGGCCAGCACGGCGAGGAACCCGGCCAGATCGGTGCGGTGCAGCCCGTCCCATACCTGGACGCCGAGGGTGGCCGCGGCCTCGGCGGCGAGGAAGCACGCGAGCTCGGTGAACCGGCGGCGCAGCAGCACGAGCACGCCGGTCCAGCCGGCGCTCCCCCACGCCCAGTTGACCGCCAGCATCTGGCTGGCCGGGCTGGCCGCCGCCGCGGCCGTGCTGGCCGCCAGCGCAATCACGGCCACGGCCCAGGCCGGACGCCAGGCCGGCGTTCCGCGTAGCACTAGGACCGATCCGGCGGCGATCGCCAGCGCCATCACCAGCCACATGGCGCCCTGGAGAGCGAAGGAGCCGTAGGCCGGCCGGTTATGCAGCAACTGCCCGCCCGCCCCGGCCAGATGCCAGCCCACGACCAGGAAGACCACGGCGATCGTGAAGGCCCGCTGATAACGGCCGGACATGATCGCCGTCGGCTGCACGCCGGTCATGCCGGCCAGCTCACGGTGACGGTAGTGCCCGCGCCGGGCTGGCTGGCGATCACGGCCCGGCCGCCGACCGCCAGCATCCGCCCGGTGATCGACTCGCGGACCCCCCGCCGGGATGACGGGGTGGCGGCCGGGTCGAAGCCGCGGCCGCGGTCAGTGATCTTGACGACCGCCCAGCCCGCGCCGCCGGCGACGGTCACGTCCGCCTGGCCGGTTCCGGCGTGCCGCTGGACGTTGCGCAGCGCCTCGCCGACGCAGGCGACGAGCTGATCCGTGACCGTGGACGGCAGCACGACCGGGACGAGCCTCAGCCGCACCGCCAGGTCATCGGTGCTGGCCGCGGCCCGCGCCAGCTTCGGCACCAGGTCAGTCAGCGGCGCCAGCTCGCTCGTCTCGGCCGGGGCGCTCGCGAGCCCCTGGAGCACGCGGAGGTCCCGGCCCGCCTGCGCGGTCAGCGCCGAGGACGGTCCGGCAAAGGCTCCCGCCGCGACCATCGTCAGGGTCGACAGGACGGTGTCGTGCAGCTGACGGTGCTGCTCCCGCTCGTCGGCGCGGCGCGCCTCCTCGGCCCGGACCTGCCGCTCGGTCGCCAGGCCGGCCGCTACCACCGCGTCCGCTTGCCGGGCGCCACCCCGGATCACCGCCACCAGCCCGGCGGCGACGATCGTCTCCACCACGAGCAGCCAGGCATCGCCGGGGTGGCCGGCGCCGATCCCGTAGGCGATGACCACGATCGCCGCCCCGGGCAGCCCGAGCAGCGGCCGCAGCGTGATCTGCAGGATGTACACCGATGTGCAGGCCAGCGGGAGCATCCAGGTCGTACTGTCCTTGATCAGCACGGCCGGTACCAGGTGCCGCTGTGCCAGCGCCAGCACCGAGATAACCGCGGCGTCGGCCAGTACCGCGGCCGGCGTCAGCCCCCACCGCCGGACCTGCCAGGCGAACAGGGCCGACCACGAGCAAAGCGCGGTCAGCAGCCCACCCAGCCACCACCCGGAGACCTGCTCGGTCGCGGCCAGCACGGCCACCGCGGTGAACAAGACCGCGCCGCCGAGGCGCAGGGCGATCGCATACCAGCCGGCCAGCCGGTCCAGGGCCTCGTCCGATGGCCCGGCCGACCGCGGACCGCGTGCCCGTCCGCGGCGTCCCGCCGCGTGCTGGATCCCCCAGACGGAATCGGCTGCCGGCTCCACCGGACCAGTATGCGGCATTTACCAAGACACCAGGAATGATGTACCTGAAAGAGATGATTAACCACAGCTCGTTCCGCTTAAAAGGCATTTCACTGGCGCGACGCACGACCTGAGGTTCCGTTGTCAATAATGGGCTTCATTGCCGAAAAGGGCTTGCCCTTCCTCGGCTCGCGCCGTCCGGTTAGCGCTTGCCGGCCGGTGCAAGCCCGGACAACGTGTCACCAGGCAGATAGTCCAGTTCCAGCCCCAGCCGCCACCAGCGAATAAGGCAATCGCACCTGGTCGCACATCCGCGACCGCGCTGGAGAGGTCCCAGCCGTCGTCGGCGGCTTTCCGGAACGCCCACCACGCCGCGCTGAGCGCCTCGGCCACGTCCGCGGCACGGACGTTCATCAGCACGGTGATCCGCACGTGATCGCTTCCGCGCCGGCTCTCGCTTTCGATGTGCGGCTCAAGGATCCGCTCACTGGCCTGCGCCGCGAGATGGCGTTCGAACTGACCGCTGACGGTTCCCCAGTCACGCCAGCCACCGCTCCGGGTCACGCCAAGCCGGACCACCCAGCCCGCGCCCGCCGTACGGTTGATCATGGAAATGATCATGCCCGATCTTTGAGCTGAACGGCGGTGGTGCTTCGTGCCTGGCCCTGTTTCTCCCCCGCGGGAGGACGCCGACATCCCCGGGTTCTGCCGGGCGGTCGGTCTGCCCGGGCTCGCCGATGTGCACACGCACTTCCTGCCGCCGCGGATGCTGCGCCGGGTCTGGGCGTATTTCGACGAGGGCGGACCGCTGCTCGGCAGGCCCTGGCCGATCCGCTATCGCTGGCCAGACGACGCGGAGCGCGTCACGCACCTGGCCGCCATGGGCGTGCGGAAGTTCACGGCCTTGGCCTACGCGCACCGGCCCGGCATGGCGGCGGACCTCAACGCGTGGACGCTCGGCTTCGCCAAGGCGACGGCCGGCTGCGTTCCGTCCGCGACGTTCTATCCCGAACCCGGTGTCACCGAGTACGTCGCCGGCGCACTGCGCGACGGCGCGCGGATCTTCAAGCTCCACCTTCAGGTGGGCGGCTTCTCCCCCGCCGACCCGCTGCTCGCACCGGTGTGGGCCCTGCTCGCGGACACCGGAACGCCGGTGGTCATGCACGCCGGTCACGCTCCCGCGGGCAACTCCCACACCGGGCCCGCGCCGTTCGGCCTGCTGCTTCGCGAGCATCCGTCGCTGACCGCCATCGTGGCGCACCTCGGTGCCCCCGACTACGAAGACTTCCTGCGGCTGGCCGCCCAGCACGACAACGTGGCGCTGGACACAACGATGATCTTCACCGATTTCTTCGATGAGGTCGCCCCGTTCCCGGCTGGGGCGCTGCCGCTGCTGCGAGATCTCGGCGAGGCCGGCAAGGTCCTGCTAGGCAGTGATTTTCCCAACATCCCCCATCCCTACGCCAGGCAGATCGCGGGACTCGCGGGCCTGAGCTTCGGCGACCGGTGGCTGAAGACGGTGTGCTGGGACGCGCCGGTCCGGCTCCTCGGTTAAAGGGAGTCGATCCAGCGTTCCAGGCGGCGACACTCCTTGGTCATCAGCGCGGGATCCCGGAAGGTGTTGGTGAGCAGCGCGACGCCCTGATACGAAGCGACCAGCGCCACGGCGAGATCGCGCGCGTCTGCCCGTCCCATGGCGCGGAACTGCTGCTCGACCCAGCCGACGAGGGTGCCGAGCAGCACGGCGGCGGTCTGGTCCATGCCGTCCGAACGCTTGTCCAGCTCGCAGGCCAGCGTCCCGAACGGGCAGCCGGACTTGCTGACCAGATCGCGCTGGCTGGTCCACTCCCGGATGATCCCCTTCAGCCGGGCTTGCGGGGTGCGGCGCCGGTTCAGCGCCGCGAGCGTCGTCCTGAGGCGGTCGCCGTGCGCGTCGATCGCGGCCTCGATCAGCTGGTCCTTGGTCTTGAAGTAGTAGTAGACGTTCCCCACCGGCACGCCGGCCGCCTGGGCGATGTCGGCGAGGGATGTCCGCTCGACTCCCTGCTCATGCAGCACAAGGCAGGCAGCGGCGACCAGCCGCTCGCGCTTGCCTGCGGCCGCGTCCGCAACAGCTGAGTCAGTCATCTCACTCAGAGTATGCGCCACGCCGGGCGGTAGACAACTCGGACGGGCGGCTTGTAAGTTAGTTGACTAACTGACTCTCTCAGCGTTCATGAAAGGTCATCCAGTGGCGACAGGCCCTGAGAATTCCCCGTTCCTCGCAACGGCCCGTGGCAAGCTCACGCTCGCCCTGCTGTGCGCCGTCGCGTTCCTCGACTTCGTCGACGCGTCGATCATCAACGTCGCGCTCCCCTCGATGCGCGCAGACCTGCACGTGTCGGTGCAGAACCTGCAGTGGGTGCCCAGCGGCTACCTGCTGACCTACGGCGGGTTCATGCTGCTCGGCGGGCGGGCCGCCGACCTGCTCGGCAGGCGCCGCGTCCTGGTGGCCGGCACGTTCGTGTTCGGCGCCGCGTCGCTGCTTGGCGGGCTGGCGCCGAACGCGGGCACGGTGATCGGCTCCCGGCTGGCTCAAGGCGTGGGCGCGGCGATGATGCTGCCGTCCGCGCTGTCGATCCTGACCACGACGTTCCGCGACGGGCCGGAGCGGATCAAGGCGCTCGGCGCGTGGGGCGGCATGGCCGGCCTCGGTTCCGCCGCCGGGGTGCTGTTCGGCGGCCTGCTGACCCAGGGGCCCGGCTGGCGGTGGGTGTTCCTGGTCAAGCCGCCGCTGACGGCTCTGGTGCTTCTGGGCGCCTTCGCGTTCCTCCCGGACGACCGGCGGCGCGGGCGGCTGGCGCACTTCGACATTTCCGGCGCGGTGCTCGCCACCGCGGGCACGCTGCTCCTGGTCTTCGCGCTGGTTCGCGCGCCGGCGGACGGGTGGGGCTCGGCCCGCACGATCGGTGAGCTGGCCACGGCGGCCGTGCTGCTCGCCGCGTTCGTCGCCAACGAGGCGCGCGGCAAGAACCCGCTGCTGCCGCTGTCCATCTTCCGGATCAAGGGCCTGGCCGCCGCGGACATCACGCAGTTGATCGGCATCGCCGGCATGTTCGCGGTGTTCTTCTTCCTGACCCTGTACCTGCAGGACATCCTCGGGTACTCGCCGATCCGCACCGGCCTGGCGTACCTGCCGGTCACGGCCGGCGTGGGCCTGTCCGCCGGCTTCACGCCGCGGCTGCTTGGCCGGTTCGGCATCCGGCCGGTCTTCGTGGCCGGCACGCTGGTGGCCGGCGGGGGGATACTCTTGCTCTCCCGGGTTCCCGTCCACGGCTCGTATCCCACCGGGATCCTGCCCGGGTTGCTTATCCTGTCACTCGGTCTCGGTGCCGAGTTCGTCGCCGCCACGACCGCCGCCAACGCGGGGGTGCCGCCGCAGACCGCGGGGCTGGCCGCCGCACTGTTCAACGCGTCACAGTGGATCGGCGGCGCGCTGGGCCTGGCGATCTTCTCCGCGGTCGCGACCGCGCGGACCAACCACCTGCTCGCCGCCCACGCGCCCGCGCCGGCCGCCCTGGACGGTGGCTTTCACCTGGCGCTGCTGACCGCCAGCATCTTCCTGCTGGCCGCGTCCCTGTTCGCCCTCCGCACCACCCGCTCGCGCGGCGAGCTACCGACGGCGGAGCCGGCGGGGTTCGCGCCGGAACCTTCTGGGATCCAGCAGCTTCCGGAATCCCCCCGCTCCCCGGCGACCGGGCCCGCAAAGTCATGATCATGAAGGGTGTGACGCCGATGGCAGGCGGGACGCCGGTACATGGCCGGACAGCGTAGCTGCCACGTTGCCGCCACGGCGCGGGAGCGGCAAGGGCAGGGCGGGGGGACGGGGCAAGGGGCGAGGCGGGCGTGGGTGAGTTCCGGAGGTCGAGCCCCTGTCGTTATGAGAAAAGGCCTGAACTAGCGGGCCGCGAGACCTAGGGCGAGCCGCGAGGTCGCGTTCTGGTGGGCCACCACCGAGATCACGTGCAGGATCGCGGGCTCGGAGTAGCCGGCGATCCGCAAGCCCTCGAGGTCACCGGCCTGCATGCACCACGGCTCGCGGCTGAGCTTGCGAGCGAACGCGGTCAACGGGCTGTCGGGGCCGCTGGCCGCGGGGCCGAGTTCCTCGGCGCCGGTCCAGTCCGTGGTCTCCTCGGCAGCGACGCGGGCGAGCAGCCTGCGCTCGTCGCGGCCGATCGGCTCGTCGGTGTCCAGCAGGTAAGCGCGCCACGTTTCCCACGCCGTCCGCAGCGGGCCGGCGCTCGGCCGCCGCTGGCCGGCCGCGGTCCGGACATCCGAGGCGGGTCGGTCCGGCCTGGCCACCGCCTTCTGGCCGCGATCCGGCTCGAAGGCGGGCAGCGGCGACTCGTAGTCAAACTCGATGCCGGACGCGTCGGCCACCCGGGTGAAGTAGTTGAACATCGCGATCACGCCGATCGCGCTCTCGACATGGTCCGCATCGAGCCCCTGCCGGACCGCGTCCCGCACGGTCTCGCTGGTGACCGCCCACGGCTGCGCGGTCAGCGTCGTCGCGAGCCGGGCCAGGGCGCGGGCGCGCGGGGACAACGAGTCCTCGTCTCCCTCGAGCACGGCCAGGGAGGTAGCGGCGGCGCCGCTGGCTACACGCAGAAACTCCACGTGAGCAGAGGTTCAATAAAAGCACTGGTTCGCGCGGGAGGTAGTGCCCGCCAGCAGTTCGTAGTCGGGCCAGGGCAGCCCGGTAGCCCGCAACGCGCCGGACACGGGAAAGGTCCGTTTGAGCAGCTCCGGGTCGAGGCTGTGCGCGCGGATGATTCCCGCGGCGTCGCCGTGCCGCGGACGGTAAACCGCCGGCAAGGGCCGGCTGTCCATCGCGGTGTAGGCCTCAGCGAGCGCACCCGTCGCATCCGCCCGCGATACGGTCCCCAGCCACGCCATACCGAAATGGTGTCATCCGCCGGCATCTCCGGCAAGGTCCGCGCGCAACTCGCCGAACGCTTCCGCAATCCGCGACAAGCTCCACGACGCGTTGAGGCCGCTGGGGTTCGGCAGGATCCACACCCGGGCGCCGGCGAGCGACTCGGCCTGGGGTCCGACGACCGCGCGCGGACTGCCGAAGGCGGAACGGTACGCGGTCACGCCGAGAACCGCGACCACCTCGGGACGGCGCCGCGCCACGAGGCCGGACAGGATCTGCCCGCCGGCCGCGAGTTCGGCGGCGGTCAGCTCGGCGGCCTGCGCGGTCGCGCGAGCGGCCATGTTCGTGATGCCGAGGCCGAGGCCGGCCAGCAGGTGCTGCTCACTGGGCGCGAGGCGGCGGGCAGTGAAGCCGGACAGGTGCAAGGCCGGCCAGAAGCGGTTGCCGGGACGGGCGAAGTGCCACCCGGTCGCGGCCGAGTACAGGCCGGGATTGATCCCGCAGAACAACACCCGGAACGGCCGGCCCGGTTCTGGCAGCACGTCGGGAATCGTGTTGTTCCGCGCTGCCTCCAGGTCCTTGTTCACGTTTTCACTATCACCGATCGCGCCGGAAAACATGCTGAGAAAGTTGCTGGCGCCGCGTGGGGTGCTGACTCCTACATGCGGAGCGGGCGGAACCGTCAGCGAGGAGCCGGGGCTGGGCCTCGGCTCCCCCGCGGCGGGTCCGAACGGAGCGGGTTGGGCGGACCCGAGGTGTCCTCTTCCTCCTGGAAGGACACCGGGCGGCGCCGGGGCCCTGGCCAGCATGGAGGCCAGGGCCCCTCCGTCTTTCCCGCGCCACAGATCGTTTGACGTTTTGGTGCGCTGGGGGATGCTGGTGGTCGCCCGTATCGCCGTAGTCGCCGTAGTCGCCGTATCGGAACATTGATGGGCCCGCGATAACGTGGCAGTTTCCCGCTTCGTGGTAGCCGGCCCCTCGTGTACGAGGGTCAATCCACCACGAGGCGGTAATCTTCCACGTCGTTGACGGGCGTGCCGGTGCGCTCCTGTCCCGGCAGCCGCTTACGGCACTCCAGGCACAGACGGCACACCGGCGGCCAGGCCGCGGCGGCTGGCGGGCGGACGGCCAGCACGGCCAGCACGGCCATGCGCGCACAATTCGCCAACAGGATCCGAACTGGGAGGGTAAGTGTCCGCAATGATTTCGGATCGCCTGCGGGAGCCAGAACCACCGCCGAAATTGCCGCGCAAAGCGGGCGTTGCGGGCCACCTGCCTGCGGGCAACGGCGGAGTAAACCACCAGAGTCCCCGGATTCAGCCGATCATCGGCGACGCGACGGAACCGCGACGCCGAACGCCGCGACAGCGGCGGCGAGCCCGATGCCGGTCAGCCAGGCGGACACACCGGGATGCACGGTAAGCGCCCCGGCGACGACGAGCGTCGCGACGACGCCAGCGATGAACTGACGCGCGGGGAAGACGGCGTGGTTGACCAGGACGTAGGCGAGGATCAGCACGCCTTCGGCCGCCAGGGCGGGAATCCCGGCGTGCGAGAACGCGCAGGTCACGATCGCGGCGCCGACGGCGATCGAAACGGCGGCGTGCCGTCGGCGCCATGGCCAAGCCGCCGCGACGACCGCCAGCGCGCCGAAGCTGGCGACCGCGATCGTCCAGGCCGGCCCCAAGACGGGCGGCAAACCGACGGCAAGCAAGCCGAGGACGAGACGGGCCCGGTTCATGACCGCACCGCGATCCGCCCGGACGAAGCGAGCACCCCGTCGAGTTCGGCGTCGCGACCCCAGTGCAGCACCGGGACACCCATCGCCGCCAGTCGCGCCCGGGTCGCCGCCCGGTCCAGCCGCCACACCCGCAACGCGAGATCCGCCGGCGAATGCTTGGCCTCGCGGGCCGGCGCGGGCTCGTACCGCAGCGTGTCGACGACGATCACCGGCAGGCGGCGCTCCCGCAGGTCGGTGATCGCGGTGAGCACGCCCGTTTCGGCCAGCGGTGAGAACAGCACGACGAGCGCCCCGGGCGGCAGCACGATCCGCGGGATGCGCGTGAGGTCCGGGTCGACGTACGCGTCGTACCTGGCGCGCAGCATCATCTCGGCGATCCGGTAGAACTGCCGGTCGCCCGGTGCCGGACCGAGCCAGCGCAGCACGCCGCCGAGCACGACGATGCCGACCCGGTCGCTGACACGCAGGTAGGCCGCCGCGAGCGCCGCCGCGCCGTGCGCCGCGATGTCCAGCGTGGTCTCCCCCGGCGGTCCGGTTTCGGTGAGCGAGTCGACGACCACGACCAGATCCGCGGCGCGCGAAGCCGCCCGCTGGTTGACGTAGCGTCCTTGGCGCCGGATGCTGACCGCGCGGTTCAGGTCGCGAAGCTGGTCACCTGGCACGTACGGCCGGATGCCGGCGAACTCGACGCCGTCGCCGACCGCCCGCCCGGTGTGCTCCCCGATCCGGCGCAGCAGCTCGGCCGGCACCAGCCGCGGGCGCGTCCGCGCCGCCCGCGGGAATACTTCGAGCGGCTCGACCTCGACCGCCACCGCGGCCTGCCACGCACCGGCCACGCAGCTCACCAGCACGGTGCCGGGCGAGTAGCGGCCCCAGTGCGTGGCGTTGATCCGCCACTGGCCAGGCTGGGTTTCGGCGGCTGCCGCTGTCGGCGCGGGCACGAACCGGATGTCTATCTTGTCCGCCGCGGGACACGATACGGTCGCGGTGAGCGTGACGTCCTCGCCCTCGAAGCACCGCGCGCCGGAGACCGCGACGGTCACCAGCGGCAGTTCGGCCGGCCGGGCCCGGGGCAGCACGGCGAGCGCGGCGAGCGGCGCGGCGGCCAGCAGCACCAGGCCGGCGTGCCCGGTGACGATCGCCGCGACGAGCGCGACCAGTGCCGCCGTCGCCAGCTGCCGGGTTCGCGCCGAGGCGCGCCAGCCGGTCACTCCGGGCTCTGCGCGCTTCTCGGCACCGGCACCTGGTCGAGGATCTCCCTGATCACGTCCTCCCCGGTCACCTGCCGCACCCACATCTCGGGGCGCAGCACGAGCCGGTGCGCCAGCGCCGGCACCGCGACCGCCTTCACGTCTTCTGGGGTGACGAAATCCCGCCCGGCCAGCATCGCGGCGCCCCGCGCGAGCTGCACCACCGCGAGCGTGCCGCGCGGCGACGCGCCGACCGTCACCTGCTGATGCGAGCGGGTGGCCGCGGTCAGCGCGACCACGTATCTCAGCAGGTCGGGGTCCAGGTGCACGCTCTCCAGGGACTCGCGCATCGCCAGCACGCCGGCCGCGTCGGTGACCTGCGGCACGGACGGCGGCGCCGACCCGCGGACCAGCCGCCGGCGCACGAGTTCCGCCTCGCCGTCCTCGTCCAGGTACCCGAGCCGGACCCGCGCGATGAACCGGTCCAGCTGCGCTTCGGGCAGCGGATACGTCCCCTCGTACTCGATCGGGTTGTCGGTAGCGAGCACGACGAAGGGCCGGGGCAGCTCGCGCGTGACCCCGTCGACGGTCACCTGGCTCTCGGCCATCGCCTCCAGCAGCGCCGCCTGCGTCTTGGGCGGCGTCCGGTTGATCTCGTCGGCGAGCAGCAGCCCGGTGAACAGCGGCCCGCTGCGGAACTCTGGTTCCCCGGTGCGCAGGTCGAGCACCATCGCCCCGGTCAGGTCGGCCGGCAGCATGTCCGGCGTGAACTGCACCCGGGTGAACTCCAGCCCGAGCAGCGACGCGAACGTGCGGGCGAGCAGCGTCTTGCCGAGGCCGGGCAGGTCCTCGATCAGCACGTGCCCGGACGCGAGCACGCCGAGCAGCACGGTCTCCACCGCCGCGCGCTTGCCGACGATGACGCGCTCGACCTCGGTCAGGATCCGCCGCGCCGTGTCTGTGCCATCGATGACCTGGGTCAATGCTCCTCCAGCCGGGCGATGATCCGGTCGAGCTCGGCTGGGCTCGGCCCCGCCCCTTCCTCGTCGGTGCGCGCCGCAGCTGGCGGCTGCCGCCCCAGTGCCACCGCCAGCCGCTCCAGTTGCGGCCTGGTCGACCGCTCGTAGTGCCGCCGCGACAACATCGCCCACTCCATTTCCGAGGCGATCCTGCCGAAGCCGGGGAAGCCGGCGTCTGCTACTTCCTTTTTTCTCATAACGACATGGGGTTCTCGTCCCCGGACTCGTGCTCGGACCAGGAGCAGCGCCGCGATCGCGACGACCGCGCCCATGTCCAGCAGCCCGGCCGGGCCGGCCGCGGCAAACCCGGCCGCGAGGAGCGCGGCCGCGGCGATCGCGAGTGCCATGGCGGCGACCCCG
>Ga0070714_100001828_pt1 | contig 15476 bp, 16 predicted proteins | sample LARL83metaG_FD_65450 | JGI IMG/M metagenome (GOLD analysis project Ga0070714, IMG submission 65450) | Corn, switchgrass and miscanthus rhizosphere microbial communities from Kellogg Biological Station, Michigan, USA - LAR L8-3 metaG | ecosystem: Host-associated > Plants > Roots > Rhizosphere ...
CTGGTCGGTGTTGGCCATCAATACGCCGATCCGGAGCCCGGCCATTCCATAAGCCTTCGAGAAAGTTCTGGATACGAAAAGATTGGGGAGCTCGCGCCATTGGGGAACCATTGTCTCGCCGCAGAATTCGAAATAGGCTTCATCAATTAGGATCGCGGCGTCGGGAGCTGCTTTCGCAATTGTGACGAGATCGGGTAGCAAGGCGAAAGCTCCGGTAGGGTTGTTGGGGTTTGCCACAGCGATGAAACGTGTGCGGCCGGTGATTGCAGAGAGAACGTCAGCTGTAGGGAAATTGAAGTCCTGACCAGCGGGGATCGAGATTACTCGAGCCCCCGTGGCTGCCGCGTAAATTTCGTACATCGCGAACGTCGGCACAATCACCAGCGCCTCGTCGGCGGCTTCGAGATAGGTCTCACAAATCAGATGAATGGCTTCGTCGGTGCCGTTGGTCAGAAGCAGTTCTTTCGGCGAAACCCCAAAAGCCGCAGCCACAGCCTGTTCTGCTGGCTCGCGCACGGGATAGCGAGCCAGAATCTCGCCATCTAGTTCGCGCAGCTTTTCCAAAACGCGCGGAGAGCAACCGGCGGTATTTTCGTTGAAGTCCAGCCGCAAGCCATCGCGGTTGCCGAGGGGAGGGTGATATTCCTTCAATCTGCGCACCACTTCTCTGGCCTCAAGCACCAGGGCACCTCACACGGATCGAATCCGCATGGGCCCGGAGGCCTTCAGTTTCAGCAAGGCAGACGACGGTTGGCGCAATCCGGGCCAAACCTTTGAAAGACAGTTCCTGGACGGAAATTACTTTCACAAAATCCGTCACGCTCAGGCCGCCACGAAAGCGTGCCGCGCCCGCGGTGGGCAAAACGTGATTCGGGCCGGACGCGTAGTCGCCGGCTGCTTGGGCCGAGTGATTCCCGATGAAAACAGATCCGGCGTTGCGCACCAGCGGCAAGTCTTTTTTCTCAACAGTAATGTGTTCGGGTGCGATACGATTTGCCCAATGAAAAGCCTCTTCTCGTGAACTTGCGATCAAGATTGCGCCGCGAGTCTCAAGCGATTGTCCGGCAATGGCATTCTTATCGTGTTCGCGTGAGGGTAATTGTTTCGCGACAGCACCAGCGAGTTTGCGCGACGTTGTGATGAAGACTGCCAGTGTTTCCGGATCGTGCTCAGCCTGCGCAATCAGATCCGCGGTGATAAAAGATGGGTTTCCGCGTGAGCTGACGATTACAACTTCGGTTGGTCCGGCCAGCATGTCGATCGAGCAATCGAATGCCACGAGTTTTTTGGCAGCAGTGATGTATAAATTTCCCGGGCCGACGATCTTATCCACGCGCGGAATAGTTTCTGTACCATACGCGAGCGCAGAGATCGCCTGAGCGCCGCCGACCCGATAGAACTCCCGAACCCGCAGCATGGCAGCCGCGGCAAGAACTTCGGAGCTAGGGCGCGGGGAAACTACCCGAATGTTTTTTACTCCAGCGACTTGTGCAGGGATGACGGTCATCAGCAAAGTCGAGACCAGCGGGAACCGACCACCCGGTACGTAGCAGCCGACCGAGTCGAGCGGACGGACCAACTGCCCCACAGAAATGCCGTTGCGGGATCGAGTCCATGTGTTTGGTTTTTGCCACTCGCAAAATCGACGAATGTTTTTTGCTGCCTTTCGCAATGCGATCTGAAGTTGCACTGGGGCACGCTTCCACGCGCTCTTCATTTCGGAGTCGCAAACCCGTAATGGCTGAGTTGTTTCGAGTCCATCCAATTCACTAGCGTATTTAAGAAACGCGCGATCTCTATCCCGGCGCACATCTTCGACGATGCGCCGCACTGCGGGTTCAACTTCACCGAGCCGCGAGCCGCGATTCTCCAGAGCAGTCACGTACGCGTCTGCAGCTTTGCCCTCGAGAATCCGCATTACATGACCACCTTGTTCAGCGGATATTCGACGATGCCTTGCGCATTCGCTTCTTTGAGGCGGGGAATTACCTCCCAAGCCTGCGATTCTTCGATGACAGTGTTGACGGCCAGCCAGTCCGGATCGCTGAGGGTGGAAATAGTAGGACGCTTAAGCGCGGGCAGCACGCTCAGCACGGCGTCAAGGTTTTCTTTGCGAACATTCAGCATGAGGCCGACGCGGTCTTTGGCTTCCATCGCGCCGCGCAGCATAAGCGCCAGATTCTCGATCTTGCGGCGCTTGCTGCAATCCGCCCACGAAGTTTTGTTGGCGATGATCTGGGTATTACTTTCGAGAACCGTGTCCATGATGCGAAGGTGATTGGCGCGCAGTGAGCTGCCGGTTTCGGTGACCTCCACGATCGCGTCCGCCAGCATAGGAGGTTTGACCTCGGTTGCACCCCAGGAGAACTCAACCTGAACGTTTACGCCGCGTCCCGCAAAATAATTCCTCGTGACGTTCACCAGTTCGGTCGCGATGATGCGGCCGCTTAGGGCTTCAGCTTTTTCGTATGCCGAGCTCTCCGGGACTGCCAGCACCCAGCGAACTTTTCCCCGGCTTTGTTTCGCGTAGATGAGATCAGAAACCGTAACCACTTCAAGCCCACTTTCGATCACCCAATCGAGCCCGGTCAATCCGGCATCGAGGGCGCCATGTTCGACATAACGCGCCATTTCTTGAGCGCGAATCAGCATGCACTCGATCTCCGGATCGCCAGTAGAAGCGAAGTACGAACGCGAGTTGGTGTGGATGGGCAACCCAGCTTGCGCGAAGAGTTGCAGCGTGGCTTCCTGCAAGCTGCCTTTTGGAATTCCTAAGCGGATCTTCATCGCGCGATCTCCGCAGTCTCCGCGTTATCGGCGAGCGTAATCGCTTTGGTGAAGCACGACCGGGTTCCCTCGTGGCAGACGACGCCCGCGCCCTCGACTTGAACCTTAATCAAAAGCGAATCGCGGTCGCAGTCAGTACGGGCGGATATGACCTTCAGCCGGTTACCAGAGGTTTCGCCTTTGGTCCAAAGCTGGTTGCGGGTTCGGCTGTAAAAAGTTACGTACCCGAGCGCTTGAGTTCGCTCCCATGCGTCACGATTCATGAAGCCAAGCATCAGGATTTCCGCGTTGCTGGCGTCCTGAACGATGGCGGGAACGAGGCCCTGCATCTTGTCGAAGTCAATTTTCATAGAATTGCTCTGCCGTCCCTAAAACAAAAAACCCGCTGAGCTTTGCGCTTCAGCGGGCCTTAAAACTCGTGTTGCTGGCTAACTCAGCCGCACACCTCCGCCGTCGCGCTATGCGCGTGATGGTGGTGGTGATGGTGACGAGTCAGCATGAAAGATTAAGCTAAGCGACTTACTGAATACGGTCAATGCGAAAGATTCGATGCCTGTTATCGTATTTCGTAATGCGTGGGCCTTGGCGAACCGCAGCACCTGCTGTTCCGGACAAGCCTGCCGCGTATTGAGCCTGAAGTTGCTGGGCGGCCACCCGCACACCCTCGGCGTTCCAGTGAGTATCGTCGGGCCAGTAGAGTAGTTGTCCGTGTTCAAGCGCTTCTGCAGCAGCTTGCTGAAGCGCTGGAGCGGTATTTACGACCGGCACGTCATTCAGTTTTTCCTCCAGTTCTTCGAATGCTTCACGCTTGTTGGTTTTCGCGGCGTCATCGATCAGCGGTTGATAGACGGTATATTTGCTAGGCACGAGAATGACAATCAATCGAAAGCCCCGCTGCTGTAGTTCCTTATTCAGGACGTGGAAGTATTTTGCCCACCAAGTGGGTCCGTTCGGGGCAGCTTTCTCCAAATCCTCTCTAAAAAAAAGCATTGTTTGGCCGGTGCGCAAGCGATTTCGAACAACATTTACAGCGTAGGGGTTGGGCATGAGCTGCCCATCGTATAGACGTCCCACAAGTTCGCGCGACACATTTCCTAGTGGCGAATATTCGGCGTTTTCAGACCAGCGATCAGAACGCTCGAACTGAGTGCCCTCCTGCAACAAAGGAAGCGTGCCAAGGCTCCTGTCCATCAGCTCAAAGAAGACAGTGCCACTCGTCATGCCGAGTTGATCAATCAATTCCATGAGCTGTTCGCGGGTAAGGGCACGTATAGGCGCACATGAGTTGTAGATACGCAGGCCGGTGCGCTGGGAAAGTTGCGAGAGCAGAGTTGCGTCACCAGCCTGCTCGGCGCCTATACCGAAAGAGTCTCCCATCAGAATGGCATCGTAAGGGCCGGATGATACCGGGTTGGCGAATCCCCGCCCGTCTACATGGATGTTCATGGGCCGGTACCAGCGGCAATCAACACAGTTGCTGAGCGATGCCAAGTCGCCGTACGCGCGAAGATTTTGGTAGGTGAAATTGGTGCGGAACGGTCCCATGTTATGCGGGCCGGTGACCATGGCGAATTCATGCACGCGAAACGTGTACCACTGAGGCGGAGCGAAGCGCAGCATGATATCGAGCAGGGCCCAAAGCAGGAGCACACGCGGCAGCAGGTATCCGCAGCGGAGAATCGAATTACGAGTTGCCATGGGTTGTCCGCTCAAAATTGGAAATACAAGAACGGCGATCGCTGTCCGCCGCTAATCATGATTAAGCAGCAGACCAGGCCAACCGCAAGGGCACATGCGGTCCGCGGACTCCACTGGTGCGACATCTCAAACGTATTGGGAGCAGCGTGAGCGATTGCCGCTGCGACCGCAACGCACGCCACCAGCCCGATTGCTCCTGTGAACATGTAGCCGCTGGTTGGATAAAGCATTTTGGCGAGCCACTGCGTAGCCATAGCAAATGAATCGGCGCGGAAAATAACCCACCCGATGATCGAGAACAGGAACATGGCGCCGCCACGGAGGAACTTTGGCAGGGCGTCCCAGTTTTCGCGAAAGATCTTATAAAAAATCAACAACGCGCCGTGGTAACCGCCCCATACGAGAAATGTCCAATTCGCGCCATGCCAAACCCCGCCCAAGAGCATGGTGATGAGCAGATTGCGGTACATGCCAGTACGATTGCCGCCCAGAGGAACGTATAGATAATCGCGCAGGCAAGTCGAGAGTGAGATGTGCCAACGGCGCCAGAAGTCCGAGGGATCAAGGGCCTTATAGGGTGAGTTGAAATTTTGCGGAAGACGGATCCCGAACATGTGCGCGAGGCCGACCGCCATGTCGCTGTATCCAGAGAAATCGAAATAAATCTGATAGGTGTACCCCAGAGCGCACAGCCAGGCTCCAGCTGTGCCCAGGGTTGAAAAAGACGCGAGTCCGGGATTGATTATGGCGGCGATTGTATCGGCGATAAGGACTTTCTTAATTAGACCGATGACGAAGTAGGACCAACCGATATCAAGACCCGAGCGGCGATCTGCCACATCAAGGTGTTCGAGGTCATTTTCGACCTGGCGGAAGCGAACGATGGGTCCAGCGACGAGTTGCGGAAACAGCGCCACGTAACAGGCGAATTCGAAGATCTTGGTAGTGGGCTTGATGGTACCGCGGTAGCTATCAACGATGTAGCTGATGGTGTGGAACGTATAGAAGGAGATTCCAACCGGGAGCAGTGCGCCTTCGAGCAGATCTCTGCTCCATAGAATGGAATGCATATGAAATTTCCAGAGGAGTGACGAGGCGGCGTCCATTCCCCAGAGCGAGGTGAGCCATTCGCCTGAGCTCAAGGCGAACTTCCAGATCCCTAAATACTTGAAAAAACTGAGAAGAGAGAGGTCAACGACGATTGGAACTATCAGGCAAAGCTTTCGGCGCAGATGGTCCTGGAAGCGCAGAAATCCAATGCCAGCAGCGTAGCTAACCAGGGTCGAAAAAGCCATGATCGCGCAAAACTTGTAATTCCAGAATGAATAAAAGACGTATCCGGCAATGGTGAGCCAGATATATCGCAGTTGCTTGGACGAGAGTTTCCAAAAGACGTAATAAGCCACGGGAAGAAAGACGAACAAGAAGATGCGGCTGTTGAAGAGCATGAGATTGTTTCCGCGCGCACCAGCCTGGGCGGAAATCAAAATTTGCGCGAGTGCGGCTGGCAATCGGAGAATATCGTGAGCGGGGGTTGGAACGGAGATTACGGTGGTAATGGCGTGCCCAGGAGAAGGCTAAGCGCTTGTTTCCGCCCGCTTCCTCGGACAACGCAAGGCTGTGGAGGCAAGGCCTGATAAAATGAGTTCACCTCGATTCCCACGGCCCCGAACTGCCAAACTCAAATCAGTTGTCTAAATGCGCAAATCGGAATATGCCACTTAATTGAAGGAGAAACATGGCGAAGATCGCAAAGACCGCAGACCGCAAGAAGATTATGGACACCACCAAGAGTACCGATTGCCCGAAGTGCGGCAAACCCACGCGCATCGTGAAGCGGGTGAAAGACCGCGAGCGCGGCGTTCCCGGCGGCATTTTTATTTCCTGCTCGGCCTGCGAATTCCACGAGAAGCTCTAGGGGAGCGACGGCTTCAACTGCCACGATTTCGGTTGCCAGGCTTCTGCCCCAGTAAAGACCGGCGCCGCAGCGAATGGATCGACCAGAGCTCTTGCGGATTGGTAAATGCGAATGCGCCAAAGCACAACACCAACACCGAGTGCTCCAATGAAGCCCCAAAGTATTGCCACAAGGGCGCAGTGCCCCCTGGATAATTCGACGAGAAGAGCAACGCGAGCATGTAAATCATGCCGCACAGGCTTGCGGGGCGCACCGCAATTCCCGATACCAAGGCCAGTCCGATGGCCAGTTCCCCATAAGCCACCACAAATGCGATAAGCGTAGCGTGAGGAAGAACGAAATTTCTGAGCACCGGAACCATGAATGGGTAAGCACCGCCTTGCAAGAATAGGTTGATCCAGTACTGAAACCCACCGCCTCGCGTGAACTGCACGCCGAAGACTTTGTACTCGGCAAGAATCAGAAAAAGACAACCAACTGAAATACGAAGCGCGGTCAGTGATCGGGCGCTGGTCGTCGGCAATGCGGAGCTCGGGGATATTTTCAATGTGCAGATGTGACGTGGGCCGGAGAATCTTTCGAAATCTCGTCCGCGGCCACCCTGATTTCCAGCTGAATGGCTCGGGCTGCTGCGGCCGGGTCTTTGGAGGCTGTAATTGGTCTCCCGACTACGATGTGCGTTGCGCCGGACTGAATCGCCTCCGCAGGAGTCACCACCCGAGCCTGATCTCCGTGATCAGAGCCTGCGGGCCGCACGCCAGGGTTGACGATCAAAAAATTTGGCCCCAGTTTTGCGCGCAAGGCTTTTACTTCTCGCGCTGAGCTTACGACTCCGGCGCAACCAGTGTCGAGTGCAGTCGAGGCCAGCCGAAGAACCTGGTCAGGAAGCTTTCCCGATACTCCGGTCTGTTGAAGGTCCGATTCGTCCATGCTGGTCAGGACGGTCACGGCGAGGATTTGCAGCGTTGGTGCGCGGGAAAGGATGTGGACGTCCGCCCTTACAAGGGCAGCTTCGACCGCCGCGCGCAGCATTTTTTCGCCGCCCGCGGCGTGCACTGTCAACATACTCGCACCCAGTTGTGCTGCCTCGCGGACGGCAGCGGCCACAGTGTTCGGAATGTCGTGATACTTCAGATCAAGAAAAACTTGACGGCCTGAGCTCACCAAGTCGCGGACGACACGTGGGCCTTCGGCGGTGTAAAGCTGCATCCCAACCTTGTAGATATGCACCGAGTCGCCAAGGAGGGTGACTATCTTCTGCGCCGAGGCCGCGGATGAAACATCGAGCGCGACGATCAGCCGGTGATCAATAGGAAACATCTCAGGAGCCATTGTTTTATGATTTTAAGCGAAGCTGCTGCAGGAAATTTATTTAAGGTAGCTTTGCTGTAAGACAGGGCGGGCCGACTGGCCCGTCCTGTCTGCGGATTAGCGTTCCAGGACTGGCTCGCGGAGCATGGCCAAGGTCGCAGCAGCCTGGTGACGGGGCAGCACATCCAGCCGAACGCGTTGAAGCCCCTGCTGGTCGAAACGGAGCACTTTGGCCGCGTTGTAGGACAGGTCAACGATCCGCCCGTCAACGTAGGGCCCGCGGTCGTTGATCCGAACAATGACCGAGCGATGGTTGTGCAGGTTTGTCACCCTAACCAGGGTTCCTAACGGCAAGGTCAGATGGGCGGCGGTCATGTCGTACATATTGAACGGCTCACCACTGGCTGTCGGTTTACCCTCGAAATACTCCCCATACCAGGAAGCGGTTCCCACCTGAAAGGGGCGAATGTTGTGTTGGGCAGAGAGTGCCTTGGGGGTTGGATTTGGACTTAATTTCGGGTTCCCGGCCGCGCTGGAGCTGATTGGCCCATGGGCCGCTCCCAAGCCTACAAGTAACGTGACGGCCAGACCTTGAACTATTCGTCCTCGCATTCAAATCCTCCATTGCCAAACTCGATCTACTCGGGAACACGTTCGGTCAGTCTCCAAAATGCTACGGGGCCAGGGGTAGCGTGTCAATTAGGAATGACGTGTATAAGTACCTTAGTACAGTTATAGATAGGTGAAGTAATCTATCGATTGTAATGAGCTATTCTGGTCTATGTTGATGAATCATTAGAGGCATACTTGTTTACACATTAGTAAATAACCGGTCTGGCCAGCCATAATGAAATATTTTCGTAATAATGTTTTCATCAACTTACAAACAAAACCCATATTCTTCTTTAGCTTCATCGAGTTGCAAAGGGGTGGCGCATTTTCGGGCCAGCTGCTCGACGATTTTGCGCGGAGCGGGATTTTCGATACAGTCCCTTAGTGCACGTAGCCCCACCCATCATTCTCACCATCGCTGGCTTCGACCCGTCGTCGGGCGCCGGGGTCACTGCGGACATTAAGACGATCGCTGCGCATGGATGCTATGGCGTTTCGGCAATTACAGCATTAACAGTGCAGTCCACAGCCGGGGTGCGACGGGTGGTCCCAGTCGGTGTCAAGTTGCTCGGAGATACCTTCGGCGAGTTATTGCGGGATGTGAAGGTCTCTGCGGTACATGTCGGAATGCTCGGAAGCGGCGAGGTAGCATCCGCGGTCGCCGATGTCCTCGAGAACGCCGCGCTGAAAAATGTGGTATTGGATCCAGTCCTGAAGTCGTCGTCGGGAGCGGCACTGCTCGACTGCGAGGGTATCGGATTGCTGGTTCAGCGGCTTTTGCCACTCGCGGAGCTCATCACGCCCAATATTGACGAGGCTGCCGCCCTGACCGGCCTGGAGGTCAGAAATCCGACTCAAATGAAGCTGGCCGCCGGACGGCTGCATGAAATGGGTGCCAGGGCGGTGGTCGTGACCGGCGGACATCTGGATAGAGCCATTGACGTTCTCAGCGTGGAGGGTGAACACGCGCAAACCTACAGCGCAGAACGAGAGGGTTCGTCGAACACCCATGGTACGGGTTGCGCTTTTTCGACCGCTATCGCCTGCCAGTTGGCTTTAGGGCAGTCCCTGCCAATGGCTATCCTGCTTGCCAAAACCTATGTGCTGGCCGCAATCAGGAACAGTTACACCATTGGCGGTGGGCAGGGACCGGTAAATCACATGTACGGCATTGGCGAGCGTCCGCGAGAGGCACAAGAAACAAATCAGGAAGAATGATGGGGGAGCCTACTTCTGCGACTTGCGGTTCCTGAGAAGAATGCCTGCAAGAAAAGATGCGCAAGAGACGATCAGCCACTGAATCCGCCACAGTTGGACGGCCTCGAAGTCAGCGGTGTCGTGAATGCTGACGAATCCCATAGCGAGCGCCACGATCAGGAAGGCAATCCCCAAAAGAAACGCGCATAAAGTTGGGAGGGGTAATCCGAACCAGTCTTTGACGCTGCTGAACTCAAGCGCTCGCAGGAACGTGAGATGTCTAATCCAACTGCGGGATGGCACTAGGTCAGTGCGATGACGGCTGCTGCCGCAGATGTGACAGAAGGTGGCGCCGACCATGAACTCGGTTCCGCAACGCCTACAAGACTCGGCTAAGTTTGTCGCAGCGGGGGGCTGAGACAGGGGAGGGCGCCAAAACTCCTGATGGGCGTCGCGGACCGCGTCACTCATAAATACTTCCAGGGCTGCTAAATGGCACGTCCCATTCCAAAGCAGCCGATGCAGAACTCCAATTGTTAGTGCGGGTTAGATTTAGCTTCGTCGACACCTAAAGCGTGAAGTCGAGCAAGAATTACTCTGATAGTGCAAAGTTTCTAGAGAGTGCTCGGGATCCGCCGATTGATATCTGTACCAATTGGGCGAGCATCGATTCTATTTCTCGGATAAACTTGCAGATAAGTTGCCGCTTGGGTTAGACGGGTTTTCCTTGTCCCTCCGCATCGTATTTCGTGCTTTGCTTGCCATAGTGATGGCTGTAGGGTACGCTGTCGCGCAGAAAACTGAAGCATCGTCCACAACCCCTGCTCCCGAGATAACAAAACCGTCGGCGTCCCGGCTCTCGTTCAGGTCTAAAGAACCGCTCAACGAGCAGGCATTCAATCATTTTTACGATATGGAACTTGACCGCTCGATTCAGGAGTTCACGCTCCTGTATCAGCGCCATCCCAATGATCCTGACTCGATTAACCACCTGCTGAATGCCGTGCTTTTCCGTGAGCTGTACCGCATTGGCGCGTTGAGCGCAGGGGAATACGCGAACGATAGTTTCATCAATGCTACGCACGAGCCTGCCGATCCCAGGACGTGTGAGCAGATCAAGATCCTGGTGCAAAAGGCGCTCGCAATCGAGAACCGACGACTGGAGGCAAACTCGAAGGATGTAGGCGCGATCTATGCCCGCGGGGTGACTAAGGCTGAGTTCGCAACTTACACCGCACTGATCGAGCACGCGTGGTTTTCAGCGCTGCGGAATGCGGTTGCCGCCAGGCACGATCATGAAAAGGTGCTTGAGCTTGATCCCACTAATGTGGACGCGAAGCTGATCGTTGGAGCGCACAATTACGTTGTCGGTAATCTTCCGTGGGCCGTAAAGACGGCGTCGAGCGTGGTGGGGCTAGGCGGGAACAAGGAAAAAGGCCTGGAGTACCTGCGCGCGGCCGCGGACGGGAATGGCGAAACCAGTGTGGATGCCAAAATCGTGCTGATTGTTTTCCTACGCCGCGAGCGCCGTTTTGATGAATCGCTGCACATTTTAAGAACGCTCGAACCGCAATATCCGCACAACGTGCTGTTCGCGATGGAAGAAGGAAACCTGCTGAGCGAAAAAGGCCAGGGCGCAGACGCGGCGGCAGCGTATCGCCGAGTCTGGCAAGAGGGACGCAATGGTCGGTATGCCGGCCTGCACTATGAAATCGCAGCCACGGCCCTTGGCGATCTACTTAGGCGACAAAAGAACTATTCCGCGGCGGCAGCAGCGTACGAGCAGGTTGGCGAGATTCAAAAGCCTGACCTGGAAATTGAGCAGAAGGCCGCACTCGGAGCTGGGGAAATGTATGACTTGCTGCAAAGACGCGATCTTGCGCTGAAGAAGTATGCGGCCGTTGTGGAAACTAATGCCCATTCGGCCCAGGCCGATGTCGCCCGAAAGCGTATTAAAGAACCGTATAAGGGCTCCTGACGTTTGGCGGGCGAAATTTCTTGGAACCATCGGGAGCGCGCGCGCGTATCCTAGTGTGCGAGGTGAACTATGTACTGCAATTACTGCGGCAAATCCATTCAGGATGATGCCAATGTCTGCGCCTACTGTGGTACCCGCGTCGGCGGAATTATCTCCCGCAAGCGCCTGGTTCGTCCGCGTGAAGGACGCAAGGTTGCCGGCGTCTGCCTCGGCGTGGCGGAGTACTTCGATTTAGACGTGACGGTTGTCCGACTGGTGTGGCTGATCGCGTCGGTTGTGACCGGGATAGGCCTGCTGTCCTATCCGATCGCTTGGATTGTAATCCCAGAGGAGCCGTACAAACTTCCGGCAAATGTAACTTCGGGACAGGTGGTCACGAACTCCTGAGGCTGCGTATGCTGAAGCGGAGTTCGTGGTTCCTGAGGAATTTTTTCATTGCCTTAGGGCGTTGCTTTATCGAAGATGCCGTGTCGGACATCGCAGGTGCTCTGTACGAAGGCATTGGGGGATTTCTGAGTCTTCTAGTCATGGTCGCCGTCTGCGCCTCTATCGTCTGTCTTTTCTATGGATTTTTCCAAGTCGGTTATGAACTCATGTTTGATCCGAACGCTACCGATGTTGCCGCACGATTAGCTAGCATTTCAATAAGCCCCGACAAGTGGATGTAATCGGTACGAGATTGCACGGGCGAGGGCGCCCGTGCCTCCACAGATTTTATCTGCCAAAACCTAGCCTCTTATAATCGCCAAATGGAAAATATCGTCAGTGATGACACCGAGATTTTCTACGACGTAGCCGGCGCCGGGCCGCCGGTTATCTTGTTGCACCCCTTCCCCGCGAATCACGAATTCTGGTTGCCGGTCGCGGCATATTTATCGTCGCGATACCAGCTCATCATGCCTGATCTGCGCGGCCATGGCCGCTCTGGCCTTGGCAATGGCCCGGCTACTATGCGGAGGCACGCCTCTGATGTTGCCAGGGTTATGACCGATGCCAGCGTTGACCGCGCGCCGCTGATCGGAGTCTCGATCGGAGGCTACACGCTTTTTGAATTCTGGCGGCAGTTCCGGGACCGGGTAAGTGCGCTGGTCTTGTGCAACACCAAAGCTCAGGCTGACACAGCCGAGGCCCGCGCTTCGCGCCTGGAAGCCGCGAACGATGTGCTGCAACGCGGAACCGAGCCATTTTTCGAAAGCATGTTGCCGAAATTACTAGGCGAGACAACCCGGCAGTCTCGGCCTGACCTCGTGGAAGGCGCTCTCCGAATGATGCGCCAGATGTCCGCCGAAGACGTCGCGGGAGTGCAGCGCGGTATGGCTGAGCGTTCGGACTCGGTATCTACGCTGAAGACTATCAACGCGCCCGTGCTGATCATTACTGGCGACGAGGACAATATGACCGGGGTCGCCGAAGCCGAAGTGATGAAGCAAAACATCGCTGGCAGCCAGATTAAGGTGATCGCCAAAGCTGGACACTACTCACCGTGGGAGCAGCCGCAAGAAGCCGGAAAGCTACTAAGGAACTTTCTGGATTCCATATCACGTGGATAATCGGAAATCGACCATACGAACAACAGAAGTGCTGCCGATTCCTATCCACAGTTAGGGTACTTCGCCAATATCTACTACTCTCTACTGTTTATTAATGTGAGGGTGCAATAAAACACCACTTGCTAGGCAACAATAAAACTGCCTCAGAATGTCGGTCTGAGGCAGTTTTTTATCATTGACCGAAGCAGCGACAGACTACCTCGTGTACGGCCCGGGATAGTTCGTGCCATCGGCGCAGCCGGCTTCGCCACTGGAATTCTTGTAGCCGGTGCCGTGGTCGTAGTCATAATTCGACCAGTTTCCCTGAATTTTCCAATGCGTGCCATTCAGGAAGGTGACGTAAGGACCACCGAAAGTCCAGGCACACTTGTCCGCGTTCTCTTCGCCGGAGCTGTCATACCAGGCATTACCTCGAGGATCTGAACGGGTCTCTGAAAGTTCGTGCCCGGTCACGTTTGCAATTGCCTTTAGGCCCTGTGATTGCCCGCTCACACTGCTCCGTGGATCACAACCCGCGTCCCCGTCGAGCTTGAAGAAAAAGCCAAACTCAATCGCTTTTCCGTTACATGATCCCCAGCTGTGGTAGGCGCAGTAGTTCGCGCCTCCCCTGGAATGGTCTATGTAAACCGGGTAATAGGCGTTGGATGTCGGACTCGGAACCTCTTTGCAGACTTCAGCCAGAACCGCGGAGGTACTCGGGTGCTTCGGAGCGGAGCTGCCATCGACCAAGTGTCCTTGATAAGTAATTGCGGTGCCCACCTTCCTGCCTGAATTGTCGGTATATTCGTTGCTGGTAGCAAAGTAGCTTGACCCTCCGCCGTTTGTGGTGGTGCCAACGTACTTGTACCACTTGTCTAAACCTGTGACCTCATCGCCGGTGTAACTTGGCCAACTACTGCCCCAAAAGATAGCTTTGACTGTGACACTCGGCAAAATTGGTCCAGCGTGGTAGGTCATATCGGGATTGCCGGATGTTGCGCGAGTGCTGGCGGTGGTGCGGTCCCAATGGGGGCCGAGTATGGGCGGTTCCTTTTTATTCGAGTTTTTGTTGGCATCCTGGGCATTAAGGTTGAAAGAGGAGGAAAGAAGAACCAAGCCTGCGACTACGAACCACTTCATAGGGAAAAGCCTCCAGAAATCTGGTGCGGGTTTGGGCAGTATTGCCGCGCGAGAAGGGATTGTCAACAGTGGAAGGTTCGTCGAAAGGGTTGTCCGTTCGGCACCGTACAAGCCTCACAGGTTCCGATATATTGAAGGAATCGATGCCTAAGAAAAAATCTGTAGTGATCTGCCCGCCCAAAAGTTTTGGTGGGTCCATGAGTTTGCCGGGAGATAAATCCATCTCGCACCGTTATGCCATGTTGGGCGCGATTGCCGACGGCTTGACGAAGCTGGAAAATTTTTCCACCGGCGCTGACTGCGCCAGCACTTTAGCGTGCCTGAAAACATTAGGCGTGAAGTGGGAGCGAATTGGCGATGCGGTCGCAATTTACGGGCACGGCGCAAAGCTGAAGAGTTCGAGCGACGTTCTCGACTGCGGGAATTCTGGATCGACCATGCGTATGTTGAGCGGAATTCTTGCCGGGCAGGATTTTGCCAGCGAGCTGAATGGGGACGATTCCCTCCGGCGGCGGCCAATGGCGCGGATCATTAAACCGCTCGAAATGATGGGCGCAAAAATCACCTCGGGGAAAGATGGGCGTCCTCCTCTTCGGATTAAGGGCGGGCGCCTGAAAGCAATTGATTACAAGCTGCCGATCGCGAGCGCGCAAGTGAAAACGTCATTGCTATTCGCCGGACTTTGTGCGGAGGGTACTACAAAGGTGGCGGAGCCGATTCAGACTCGCGACCACGGCGAGCACGCGCTAGAGGCGTTTGGCGCACAACTCGACCGACGCATGAAAGAAGTGAGCATCGTTGGAGGCCAGAAATTGAAGGCCATCGAAGCTACTATTCCTGGTGATTTTTCCAGCGCGGCGTTTTTTCTCTGCGCGGCCGCATTGTTTCCGGACTCGCAGCTCACAATTTCCGGACTGCTGCTGAATCCAACGAGAGCACGCCTGCTAGATTTTCTTATTGGGCTGGGGCTGAAAATCACATTGACTGACATGCGTGAACAACACGGCGAACTAGTAGGTATGGCACAAGTGCAGGGCGGGACACTGAAAGGAGCGCGTGTGGTCGGCGAAGATACGGCCGCTCTCATCGATGAAATTCCGGTGCTAGCGGCGATCGCGCCTTACACGTCGGAGGGAATCGAAATTCGAGACGCCCGCGAATTGCGCGTGAAAGAGTCGGACCGAATTTCCAGCATCGCAACTAATCTGCGCGCGATGGGAGCGAAGGTGGAAGAACTTGAAGACGGGTTGCGAATACCAGGTAGACAGAAATTGCATGGGGCTTCGATAGACTCTTTCGGCGATCA
>Ga0070714_100001830_pt1 | contig 15473 bp, 14 predicted proteins | sample LARL83metaG_FD_65450 | JGI IMG/M metagenome (GOLD analysis project Ga0070714, IMG submission 65450) | Corn, switchgrass and miscanthus rhizosphere microbial communities from Kellogg Biological Station, Michigan, USA - LAR L8-3 metaG | ecosystem: Host-associated > Plants > Roots > Rhizosphere ...
CACCCGCGCCGACGTGGTCGCCGGGTGCACCAGCCGCTCCGCCAGGCCCACGGAGCGGGCCAGCTCCACCGCCTCCGGACGCCGGTTCAACATCGACTCGGCGCCGACGTCGACGGTGACGCCGGCCACCTCGGCCAGCGCCAGCTTGCCGCCGATCTCCGGCGCGCCCTCGAGCACGGTCACCACCACGTCGGGCCGTTCACGGCGGATCCCGGCGGCCGCCGCGAGCCCGGAGATGCCGGCGCCGACCACCACCACCTGGGGCGACTGGTCGTCGGCTCCGGCCTGCAGTCCCGGGATCGTCGCGCGGCGGGTCATCGTGCGGAGTGCTCGTGCACGAAGTCGGTGAGCCGGGCCAGCTGGTCGGGATCGGTGGACGGCAGCACCCCGTGGCCGAGGTTGAAGATGTGACCGGGCGCGGCCTTGCCCGCCTCGAGCACGGCCGCGGCCCGTTCCAGCATCAGCTCCGTCGGTGCGAACACCAACGAGGGGTCCAGGTTTCCCTGGACGGCGCGGCCGCCCGCCCGTCGTACTCCTTCGTCGAGCGGGACCCGCCAGTCCACCCCGACGACGTCCGCGCCGGCCTCCCCCATCTGACCCAGCAGCTCGCCGGTGCCGACCCCGAAGTGGATGCGCGGCACTCCCAGCTCACCGGCCCGGGCCAGCACCCGCGAGGAGTAGGGAAAGACGTAGCGCTCGTAGTCGGCCGGTGACATGGCCCCGGCCCAGGAGTCGAACAGCTGTACGGCGGACGCGCCAGCCCGCACCTGCACCGCGAGGTACTCCGCGGAGATGTCGGCGATCTTGCGCATCAAGGCGTCCCAGACGTCCGGAGCGCCGAACATCAGCGCCTTGGTCTTCGCGTGCTCCTTCGACGGACCGCCCTCCACGAGATAGGACGCCACCGTGAACGGGGCTCCGGCAAAGCCGATCAGCGGGATGCCTCCGAGCTCGCCGACCAGCGTGCGGACCGCCTCCGTCACGAACGGCACGTGCTCGGGCACCAGGTCCGGGATCGCGGCCACGTCGGCCGCGGTGCGCACCGGGCTGGCCACCACCGGCCCCACCCCCGCCATGATGTCGAGGTCCACGCCGACCGCCTTCAGCGGCAGCACGATGTCGGAGAAGAAGATCGCGGCGTCCACCCCGTAGCGGCGCACCGGCTGCAGGGTGATCTCGGTAACCAGGTCCGGGCGCATGCAGGCCTCGAGCATGCCGACCCCCTCCCGGACCCGCCGGTACTCGGGCAGCGACCGGCCGGCCTGGCGCATGAACCACACCGGTGTGTGCGGCACCGGCTCGCCGCGGGCGGCCCGTAGGAGGGGGGACTCGTGCACAGGGGACGTGGTGGTCGAGAATGCCGGCATGCCCCGATCTTCCCAGGTCAGGCGGCGCGTCGGGCTACGGGGCGCCGCCGATCCGGCCTAGTCTGAGGCCATGGCCGCTCGTCAGGAGCCCCGTGTGGACGGTGCTGCGATGCCGGAGGAGTTCCGCGTCGCCGTCGCCGCGTTGCACGCCGCGCGGCTGCGTCCGGAGGTGTTCTGCGAGGAGATGCCGGCGCCCCAGCGCATCGCGCCGCACGCCGCGGCCCTGTCCGCGGACGTCACCGTGGACGGCGAGGACGTCGGCACCGGGCGGCTGGTCCTGCTGCACGACCCGGCCGGCAACGAGGCCTGGCAGGGCACGTTCCGCTGCGTGGCCTACGCCCGCGCCGAGATCGACCCGGAGATGGCCAACGACCCGCTGCTCGGCGAGGTGGGCTGGTCCTGGCTCACCGAGGCCCTCGATGCGCACGCAGCCGCCTACGCGGCTCCCTCCGGCACCGTCACGAAGGTGTCGTCGGAGAGCTTCGGGGCGATGTCCGACGAGGAGGCCAGCGCACAGCTGGAGATCCGCGCGTCCTGGACGCCGGTCGGTGACCTCACCGATCACGTCGAGGCCTGGGGCGAGCTGCTGTGCACCGCGGCCGGGCTGCCCCCCGTGCCGGAGGGTGTCGCGTCGATGCCGAGTCGACGAGGACAGCGTGGCCGCCCCTGATGCGCGACCCGGGAGACCTCACCCCCTCGGCGCCCGCGGGCGAGGAGACGCCACCATCGACTGAACCCGACGTCCCCCTGCTGACCCTGCGCGACGGGCTGCCTCCGGTGGTGGACACCGTGGATGCGCTCCGGGAGGCCGCGGCGGCCCTCGCCCGCGGCCGGGGACCGGTCGCCATCGACGCCGAGCGGGCCTCCGGGTATCGATACTCCGCCCGCGCCTACCTGGTGCAGCTGCGCCGGGAGGGCTCCGGGACGATGCTGGTCGATCCGGTGCCGTTCGAGGACCTGAGCCCGCTGGCCGGCGCGCTCGGGGACGCCGAGTGGATCCTGCACGCGGCCTCCCAGGACCTGCCCTGCCTCGGCGAGCTCGGGCTGTGGCCGACCCGGCTGTTCGACACCGAGCTGGCCGGCCGGCTGCTCGGCTACCCGCGGGTCGGGCTGGCGACCCTGGTCGAGACCATCCTCGGCCGCCGGCTCCGCAAGGAGCACTCGGCGGTGGACTGGTCCCACCGGCCGTTGCCCGAGCCGTGGCTGGAGTACGCCGCGCTGGACGTCGAGGTGCTCATCGAGCTCCGCGAGGCGCTGGCCGAGCAGCTGGAGAAGACCGGCAAGACCGAGTGGGCGCGTCAGGAGTTCGCCCATCTGGTGGCCGTGTCTCCCCCGGCGCCGCGACAAGAGCCGTGGCGTCGCACCTCCGGCATGCACCGCGCCCGCGGCCGCCGGTCGGTGGCCGCGATCCGCGAGCTGTGGCAGGCCCGCGACGCCATCGCCTCGCAGCGCGACGTGACCCCGGGCCGGATCATCCCGGACGCGGCGATCGTGGAGGCCGCCAACGCGCTCCCTCGCGACAAGGGAGGGCTGCTCGGGCTGAAGGGGTTCCGGGGTCGCGGCGCGGAGCGCTACGCCTCGCAGTGGCTGGCCGCGCTGCGCACGGCGCGGGGCCTGCCTGAGCGCGAGCTGCCGCCGCTGGCCGCGAGGTACGACGGACCGCCCCCACCCCGCTCGTGGGCCGACAAGGACCCGGTCGCGGCCACCCGTCTGAAGGTGTGCCGTGAGCGGCTCAACGCCCTGGCGGCCGACCTGGAGCTGCCCGTGGAGAACCTGCTCTCCCCCGACTCCGTGCGCCGGCTGGCGTGGGAGCCTCCGGTGCCGGCGGCGGGCGAGCAGTGGGCCGCGACGGTCGCCGAACGACTGACCAGCCTCGGCGCCCGGCCCTGGCAGGTCGAGCTCACCGCGGGCCCGCTCGCGGCGGCGATGAGCGAGTCGGCGGGCGAGCCGGGCGCCTGACCGTACTCTGGTGCCGATGAGGGACCAACCCAGGCACCACCGGCCCGCCCTTCCAGGAGCAGCACACTTCGAGACGCTGCGCGGCAGCGTGGACCCTGCCGAGCGCAGCGAGGCCGCCGACCGCTGCGCGACGCTGCTGGTGCGTGGCGCGCGCGACACCGCCGACGAGGCCGTGGTGTCCCGGGTGGTGTCCCTCGCCGAGTCCGAGGGCCTGGACACGCTGGCCGAGCTCTGGGCCGGCGCGGCCGCCGACTCGCTGGCCGGCTGCCTGTGGCGGTTGTACCTGCTGCGCTCCTGGGTGTACGCCGATCCGTTGGCCGCGGCCCGGGAGTTCGACGCGGGACGGCACCACACGCCCGTGCACGAGGTGGTCGCCGGCGTGGTGGACCCGCCGGGACCGGTCGAGGTGCGGACCCTGGTCGACCAGGTGCTGCGCGGCGTCGTGCGTGGCGACTTCGCCGACACGCTCTACCGCGCCGCGGCGTTCGCCCGGGTGACTGCCGCGGGGCGGGCGCACATCGGCTCGGTGCGCGCCGCCTCGCCCTACGAGTCCGACCTCTCCGCGGCGAAGCTGGTCACCATGGCCGAGCAGCTCGAGCACGCGGCCCGGCTGGAGACCCAGGGCGAGCTGGCCTGACAACTCGGCGCGGAGATTCGCCCTTGGTTGCTGGAGTCGGGCTTGTAGGCTGGGACCCGCGTCGGGCCGCGGCAGCCCCGGGTCCCAACAGAAGCCGCTACGAGCGGCCACGCGCCGTGAGGCGCTCCCGGCCCGACGCTTGACTTCCGATGATGGCCGGGCTCAGGCGAGCGCGATCCGGCCGGCCAACGCCGCGTTGGCCAGCACCAGGGCCACGTTCGCGTCCAGGCTGGCACCCGCCGTCTGCTCGTGGAAGAACCCGAGCAGGAACGGGGTGACGTCCTTGCCGGTGATCCCCCTCCGTCGTACCTCTTCCAGGCCGGCCGCGAGGGTGCTCTCGTGCAACGCCGGGTCCATCTCGACGTCGGGCTCGATCGGGTTCGCGACCACGATCCCCTGGGTCAGGCCGAGCGCGTCGCGGTAGCGCATCATGGCCGCCACCTCGGCGGCGGACTCGACCCGCCCGGGCGCGTCCGCGCCGCTGTCGCGCACGTAGAAGCCGGCGAACCGGTCGGTCCGGTAGCCGACCACCGGCACCGCCAGCGACTCCAGCCGCTCCAGGGTGGCGGGCACGTCCAGGATCGACTTCACCCCGGCGCACACCACCGTCACCGGCACCTGGCTGAGCGTCACCAGGTCCGCGGACTCGTCCCAGCTCTCCCGGGCGCCGCGATGCACGCCGCCCAGCCCTCCGGTGGCGAACACCTTGATGCCGGCCAGCCGGGCCAGGTACGACGTGGCGGCGACCGTGGTCGCCCCGGTGAGCCCACGAGCCATGATCAGCGGCAGGTCCCGCACGCTGGTCTTCACCACGTCGTCGCCCTCCGCGACCTGGCCGAGAGCCTCTTCCGGCAGCCCGACCCGGACCGCACCGTCGACCACCGCGATGGTCGCCGGGACGGCCCCGGTCGCGCGCACCGCCGCCTCGATCTTCCGCGCGGTCGCGGCACTGCTGTCCTTCGGCAGCCCGTGGCTGATCAGCGTCGACTCCAAGGCGACGACACCGACCCCGGATGCAATAGCGTCGGACACCTCTTCGGACATCTGCAGGGGGACGGAGCTCATCCGGGCATTGTGCCGGATCGCCCGTGTTCCGGCGGTTTCGGTACGACGGAAGCGAGGGTCCATGCTGGTCTGCTGCCTCGGCGAGGTGATGCTCGACGTGCTCGTCGAGACACCCCTCGGGCTGGCCGTGGACGACGACGTGCCGGCCGCGATCGAGCTGCGGGTCGGCGGGCAGGGGGCCAACGTCGCGGTCTGGGTGGCGGCGCTCGGCGGCGGGGCCCGGCTGGTCGGGCCGCGGGGCGCGGGCGGTCAGGGCAGGCTGCTGGCCGAGGCGCTCGCGACCGCCGGCGTGGAGCCGCACCTGGTGGACACCGATCGCGCCGGAACCGTGGTCTCCGTGGTCGCCGACGGTCGGCGGACGCTGGCCTCGGACCCCGGCACGACTGACTGGCTGGCGCGGGTGCGCCCGGGCCCGTGGTTGGCCGGAGCCGACTGGCTGCACGTGTCCGGCTACGCGCTGCTGCGCGCGCCCGACCCGAACCGTCTGGTGCAGGTCGCCGAGGCCGCGGTCTCGGCCGGAACACGGGTCGCGGTGGACCTGTCCAGCGCCACCATGATCGAGGAGTACGGCGCCGCGAGGTTCCGCCGACTGTGCCAGGCGCTGCACCCGGACGTGGTGTTCGCCAACGACGCGGAGTGGGCCGCGTGTGACCTCCCGGACGCGCCGGCCGTCGTGCGCAAGCACGGCGCTGCCGGCTGCTCGTTCGTCACCCCCGACGGGACAGAGCACCGCCGCCCGGCTGCCGGCCCGGTCCGCGACGTGACCGGCGCCGGGGATGCCCTGGCCGCCGGCTTCCTGGTCGGCGGTCCGGACCTGGCCATGCGGGCCGCCGCGCGGTGCGTGGCGGGCCTGGGCGCCCAGCCGGAGCCGGCACGATGAGCGGCCCGGTGATGGTGCGCGGCCTGGAGATCCCCGACCGCGAGCTGTCCTGGCGGTTCAGCCGGTCGTCCGGACCCGGCGGCCAGTCGGTGAACACCACCGACTCGCGGGTCGAGCTGAGCTTCGACGTCGCCCGCTCGACCGCGCTGCCCGAGCACCTGCGGCAGCGGGCGCTGTCTCGGCTCGCCGGGCGGCTCACCGACGGGGTGCTCACCCTCGCGGCGTCGGAGTACCGCTCCCAGCACCGCAACCGTGAGGCGGCCGTTGCCCGGCTCGTCGACGTGCTCACCGAGGCCGTGGCGCCGCCTCCCAAGCCGCGCAAGAAGCGCCGGCCCTCACGAGCGGCGCAGGAGCGCCGGCTGGCGGGCAAGCGGCGCCGCAGCGAGACCAAGTCGCTGCGTCGTCGGCCAGAGGCATGAGCAGGGGCGTGCGCGCTCAAGGGCCGCGCGGCGGACCGGAGCCGATCTGGCGAGTGCCCGGGATGGCGGCACTGACGCTGGTCACGGTCGCCGGCTTCGGAGGGTATGCGGTGCTGTTCCCGGTGGCGCCGCTGTGGGTGGTGACCGGCGGCCAGGACGCCGCCGGGGCCGGGCTGGTCAACGGGATGCTGCTTGCCGCCACCATCGCCACCCAACCCTTCGTGCCGCGGGCCCTGGCGCGGTTCGGCGCCGGCCGATCGCTGGCCGCCGCCATGGTGCTGCTCGGGCTTCCGGCCGTAGCCATGGGGTTCTCGAACCAGCTGGGCTGGGCGCTGGCGATGTCCGCGCTCCGCGGCGTCGGGTTCGGCATCCTGACCGTGACCGGAAGCACCGTGGTCGCCGCCCTGGTCCCGGCCGGCCGGCGCGGGGAGGCGATCGGGTTCTACGGGCTCGGCGTCGCGGCACCGAACCTCGTGCTGCTGCCGGCGAGTGTCGCGGTGGCCGAGCACCTCGGCTACTGGACCGTGTTCGGCATCGGCGCCCTTCCGGTGCTGGGTGTGCCACCGGCGCTCGCGTTGAGACGAAGCGTCGACGCCACCGCTGCCCGCACCGGTCCCGGCACCGGCCAGGCGCACCCGACGAGCTGGCGTCAGGCCCGGGCCGCGATCGCTCCGGCGGTGGTGCTGTTCGCGGTGACGATGTCCGGTGGGGCGCTGATGACGTTCGTCCCGCAGCTGACCGGCTCGAGCGCCGTCGCCTTCTGGGCGCTGCTGGTGCTCGGCTTGGTGGCGGCGGTCGGACGCTGGCGCATCGGCCGGGTGGCCGACCGGAGAGGTGCGGCCCGGCTGGTTCCGCCGCTGCTGCTCACCGTCGTGGTCGGGCTCCTGCTCTCGGCGTTTGCCGTGGCCGGCGTCGACCACGACGCCCGCACGTGGCTGCTGCTGACCGCGGTCTTCGTCGTCGGCATCGGCTACGGCTGCCTGCAGAACCTGACGCTGCTGGTGGCGCTGTCCCGGGTGGAGTCCCGCGACTACGGTCGGGCCAGTGCCATCTGGAACGTCGGCTTCGACGCCGGCACCGCGCTCGGCGCGGTCCTGATGGGGTTCGTGGCGACCGGCTGGGGCTTCAGCGTCGGGTTCGTGGTGCTGAGCGGGCTCACCGTCGCGGCCACGCCGCTCGCCCTCGGAAGGCACACCCGCCCGCTGCCGCGGTGAGGTCAGCGACGGCTCAGAGCGCCTCGAGAGCCTTGCGGACCCGGGTCTCGGAGATCGGGTACGGCGTGCCGAGCTGCTGGGCCCACAGGCTCACCCGGAGCTCCTCGAGCATCCAGCGCACCGCAACCAGCCGGGCGTCGGGCGGCCGGCCCTCCGGCAGCGCGGCGACCCGGTTGAGGTAGGCCTCCTCCGCGGCCGCGATCTTGTCCATGGCCAACCGGTCCCGGCCCGGGGACTCGGGCAGCTTGTCCAGCCGGGCCTGGACGGCGCGCAGGTACCTGGGCAGCTGGCCCAGCTGACCGGCGCCCACCTCGGCGATGAAGCCCCGGTGCACCAGCCGGCCCACCTGCGCCTTCATGTCCGCCAGCGCCGGAAGCAGCACCAGGTCGGCCGGTCCGCTGAGCCGGCGGTCCGTCTCCTGCCAGGCGGCCAGCACCCGCAGCACGTCGGCGACCACGGCACCGGAGCGCTCGGCCAGCTCGGCGGCCACCTTCCCAGCCAGCGCCTCGAAGCCGGGCTCGTCCCACACCGGTCCGCCGTGGGTGTCCACGAGCACGTCCACCGCGGCGGCCACACAGTCCTCGAGCAGGTCCGCGACCGACGGGTACGGCGAGGCCGCCAGCGTCAGCTTCTCGGCGTTCCCGAACCGGTCGGCCAGCTGCTTCGCCGGCGACGGCACGGCCAGCATCAGCAGCCGGCGCAGCCCGCGCCGGTGTACCGCCTGCTGCTCGGCCTCGGTGCCCACCACCTGCAGCCCCACGGTCGCCGTGCCCCGGGTCGGCCGCTCGTCGACCAGCGCCGGGAACCCCCGGACCTCGTGCCCGGCCCGGGACTGCAGGAACGTCGTGTCGATGGTGCCGAACGTCCACTCCGTCTGCCCGGTCGCGGTGAGCCCGTGCTCCTCGGCGGCCCGGTCGACGGTGTCCTCGAGCTGCGGGCGCAGCGTGGTGCGCAGCCCCTGCAGGTCCTTGCCCTCGGCGGCCACCCGGCCGTCCTCGTCGAGCACCCGGAACGTCGGCCGGAGGTGCGCTGGCACCTTCGACCAGTCCCAGTCCTCCCGGGACACCACCACCCCCGTGGTCGCCCGCAGGTGCCGCTCCAGCGCGGTGAGCAGGCCCTCCTCCCCCGCCGGTGTCGCCGCGAGGAAGCCGCGGGCGTGGTCCGGTGCCGGCACGAACCGCACCCGGAGCCGCTTGGGAAGGGAGCGCAGCAGGGCGATGACCAGCTCCTCCCGCAGGCCCGGGACCTGCCAGGAGAAGCTGTCCTGCTCCAGCCGGTCCAGGGCGGCCAGCGGTACGTCGACCGTGACGCCGTCGCGCGGGGAGCCGGGATCGAACTCGTAGTGCAGAGGCAGCTGCAGGCCGTCCTCGCGCCACACGTCCGGGTAGTCCTCCGCACGCACTTCCCCGGCCTGCTCGTTGACCAGCATGGCCGGGTCGAACCGGAGCAGGTCGGGCTGCGTCCGTCGTACCTTCTTCCACCAGGAGTCGAAGTGCGCACCGGAGACCACGTCCGCGCCGACGCGTGCGTCGTAGAAGTCGAACAGCGTGTGCTCGTCGACCAGGATGTCGCGGCGACGGGCCCGGTCCTCGAGCTCCTCGACCTCCTCGAGCAGCGCCCGGTTGGCGGCGAAGAACGCGTGCCGGGTGCTCCACTCGCCGTACACCAGCGCGTGCCGGATGAACAGCTCGCGCGCCAACGCCGGGTCCACCTTGCCGTAGGACACCAGCCGGTCGGTGGCCAGCGGCACGCCGTACAACGTGACCCGCTCGTAGGCCATCACCGCGGCCCGTCGCTTGGACCAGTGCGGCTCGGAGTAGCTGCGCTTGACCAGGTCGGCGCCGAGCCGTTCCGCCCACTCCGGCGCCACTCGCGCGTTCGTGCGCGCCCACAGCTTGGAGGTCTCCACCAGCTCGGCGGCCATCACGAACTGCGGCTGCTTCTTGAACAGCGCCGACCCGGGGAAGATCGAGAAACGGGTGTTGCGCGCGCCCAGGTAGTCGCGCCGCTCCGGGTCGCGCAGGCCGACATGCGAGAGCAGGCCGGAGAGCAACGCCTGGTGCACCGCGTCGGCGTCGGACTCCTCCGGCAGCCGGCCGGCGTGGAAGCCGAGCTGCTTGGCGACCCGGCGCAGCTGGGACTCCAGCTCCTGCCACTCCCGGATCCGCAGGTAGTTCAAGAACTCCGCGCGGCACATCCGCCGGAACGCGCTGGAGCTCAGCTCCTTCTGCTGGGTGCGGAGGTAGCGCCACAGCGTGAGCAACGCCAGGAAGTCCGAGGTCTCGTCCTTGAACCGGGCGTGCAGCTGGTCGGCGCGCGCCTGGGCATCGACCGGCCGCTCCCGGGGGTCCTGCAGGGACAGCGCCGCGGTCAGCACGAGCACCTCCCGCAGGCAGCCCAGCCGGTCGGCCTCCACCACCATCCGGGCCAGCCGTGGGTCGATCGGCAGGGTGACCAGCTGCTGGCCGATCTTCGTCAGCCGGCGGGCACCGTCCCGGCCGCCGTTCGCGCTCGCCTGTCCAGGAGCGAACGCTCCCAGCTCCTCCAGCAGCTGCACCCCCGCCTTCACGTGCCGCTGGTCGGGGGGTTGCACGAACGGGAACCGGGCCACGTCACCGAGGCCGAGCGCGGTCATCTGCAAGATCACCGAGGCGAGGTTGGTGCGCAGGATCTCCGGATCGGTGAACGCCGGCCGGGACTCGAAGTCTGCTTGAGAGTAGAGCCGGATGCACACCCCGGCCTCCACCCGGCCGCACCGCCCGGCCCGCTGGTTCGCCGACGCCTGGCTGATCGGCTCGATGGGCAGCCGCTGCACCTTCGTGCGGGTGGAGTACCTCGAGATCCGGGCGAAGCCGCTGTCCACGACGTACTTGATGCCCGGCACCGTCAGCGAGGTCTCCGCGACGTTGGTGGCCAGCACAACGCGGCGGGTGCGGTGCGGCTCGAAGACCCGGTGCTGCTCGGCACTGGACAGGCGCGCGTACAACGGGAGCACCTCGAAGGCGTCCACCACCCTGCCGGCGGTGGACACCTTGGTCAGCATCTCCGCGGTGTCGCGGATCTCCCGCTCCCCGGGCAGGAACACCAAGATGTCGCCCGGGCCTTCGGCGACCAGCTCGCGGACCGCGTCCACGATCGCCTCGGTCTGGTCCCGGATGACCAGCTCGCCGTCGGAGTCGGGGTCGTCGTAAGCCTCCTCCACCAGCGGCCGGTAGCGCACCTCGACCGGATAGGTGCGTCCGGACACCTCGATGATCGGCGCTCCGGTGCCGTCCGCGGCAGCGAAGTGCCGGCTGAACCGCTCCGGGTCGATAGTCGCGGAGGTGATGACCACCTTGAGGTCCGGGCGCCGCGGCAGCAGTCGCTTGAGGTAGCCGAGGATGAAGTCGATGTTGAGGCTGCGTTCGTGCGCCTCGTCGATGATCAGCGTGTCGTAGGCAGACAGCAGCCTGTCGTGCTGCATCTCGGCGAGCAGCACCCCGTCGGTCATCAGCTTGACCAGGGTGTTCGCCCCGGTGTGGTCGGCGAACCGGACCTGGTATCCCACCACGTCGCCGAGCTGGCCGCCCAGCTCGTCGGCGATGCGCGAGGCCACGCTGCGGGCGGCGATCCGCCGCGGCTGCGTGTGCCCGATGCGGCCGGCGACCCCGCGGCCGAGCTCGAGGCAGATCTTCGGGATCTGCGTGGTCTTCCCCGACCCCGTCTCGCCGGCCACGATCACCACCTGGTGGTCGGCGATGGCTTTGGCCAGCAGGTCGCGGTGCTGGCTGACCGGCAGCTCGTCGGGGTAGCTGATCGGCGGGACCAGCCCGCGGCGCCGTTCCACCTCCGCCGGGGACGGGCCGCGGGGCCGCCGGGGGCGCGCCGTACGGCGGCGGGGGCGGTCGGCGGCTGGCATGACCCGACGAGTCTAGTGGGGGGCCGGGTGGTCGGGTCGGGGTTGAGTCGGGCAGCCAAGACAGGCACGGTGGTGGGGACCACCGAAAGCAACCAACGGGAGGGGCACGCCGTGCTCACCTTGACCGAGAACGCCAACACCGTGGTGAAGAGCATCATCGACCAGGCCGGCACCGGACAACAGGCCGGTCTTCGGATCAGCCAGGACGAACCCGACTCCCCGGCGCTGCACGTGATGCCCTCCGAGGCGCCCCAGCCGGGCGACCAGGTGCTCGACGAGGACGGTGCCCGGGTCTTCCTCGAGGAGACCGCCGCAGCCACCCTGGACGACAAGGTGCTGGACGCCCAGGTGGACGCCAACGGCGGCGTTCAGTTCACGATCGCCCCCCAGGAGGGCTGAGCCGCCGACCCCGCCTTCCCCACCTCGTCCGGTAACCGGAGTCCGCTCCGCATCAAGGCGCACTCTCCGGACGTTTGCCGTCGCTCCCCGAGGGCAGAATGCTGCCAACCAGGGAGGACATCATGTGGGATTTCATGCTGTGGGTGATCGCGGTGATCCTCGTCGTATGGGGCATCGTCTCGATCTTCAGGTCGCGGCTGCTGATGGGCATCGTGCTCATCATCGTCGGGCTGCTCGTCGGGCCCGGCGGCGTCAGTCTGTTCACCTGATCCGCTGAGTGACCGCCGCGAGGGTCGTGGGTTCCCTAGGGACTCACGGCCCTCAACGCGTCAGAACAGGGACACAGCCGCGCGTTGGGCGCATACTGGACTGACGACCGGGTGCCCATCTCTTTTCGTCGGAAGGGGGAACCGGATGGTGCGTGGAGAACCGGCTCCCGAACCGCACCAGCGGATCGTGCGGTTGTGCCACGACCTCCGCCAGTACCTCGCCGCCAGCCTCAACCTGGCGGAGATGCCCGATGACGCCGGCGCGGGCGCGTCCGACCGCTTCCGGCTCATCGCCGAGCAGCTGAGGCTCGCAAACGAGCTGATCGCCGCCGAGCTGCGGGACGAGCGACACCAGCTGGTGGACCTGGTCGAGCTCGTGGACGAGTGCGTGCGCACGGTGCGTCTGACCCACGAGGTGGAGGTGACCGTGAAGGCCGGCCAGTCCACGTTCGCCTACGGCGACCCGGTGCAGATCCGCCAAGCGATCCTCAACGTCCTCGACAACGCGGGCCGGGCGACCGGGAAGACCGGCGCCGTGGACGTCACCATCGACTCCCAGGACGGACTTGCCTGGATCCAGGTCACCGATGACGGGCAGGGTTTCGGCCACGCCGGTGCGGGCTTGGGCCAAGGGCTGGCGATCATCTCCGACGCCGTGCGCGCCAACCACGGCCGGCTGGAGATCCTCAGCGGGCCGGAGCCGGGCACCACGGTGCGCATGCTGTGGCCGCAGCGGGCCAAGGGCTGAGCGCACCGACCGTCGTCCGAATGACGTAACCGATCTCGTCCGCGTCGGGGCTTCACCGGCTGCGCGCACGGCTCTAACGTCGTTGCTCAACAGAGGGGGACGAGGATGACAGGGGCCGCAACAGCCAAGGTGGGGGCTGTCAGCCGGGACGTCCGCGCAGACCGCGCGCACGCCGGGCCCGCGGGAACCGTCGTCCTCGGTCGGGGGGAGCTGGAGTCGGTCGTCGGACGAGCACTACCGGGCGTGTGCGCACGGGACGTCTCGTTCGACGGCCGCTCCGGCACACGGTTCGCCACCCCGGCCAGGGCTGTGCCCGGGTTGCTTCCCCAGTCCCGGCCCTGATGCCATGGGCACCGCCATCCGGAGGCACCCGCCGGTGGACGTGCTCGTCGTCGACGACGATCACGTGTTCGCGGATGCGCTGGTCGAACGGCTGAGCGCGGAGCCCGGCGTTCGAACCGTCGCGCCGACCTACTCGGTGGAAGGGGCGAGGCGCCGGTTGCACGAACGGCGGGCCGACGTCGTCCTGCTCGACCACAACCTCGGGGAGGGCGGCTCCAGCAGCCGGTTGCTCGAGGAGCTGGTGGCTCAGCCGAACCCACCGGTGGTGCTGGTGCTGTCCGGTTCGCAGAACGTCTCCGACATCGCGCACGCGATCGACACCGGCGCGGCGGGCTGGCTGGTCAAGGGCATCACCGTGCCCAACCTGCTCGCCGCGGTCGGCGAGGCGCTCGCCGGCGAGCTGGTGCTGCCGGACGGCGCGGTGGGCAGCCTGGTGCACTACCTGCTGGATGAGCTGCACGAGAGAGGGACGGCCGTATGACGTGGCGATGGCGGCCGGTCGTCGCACTGCACCGGACCTGACCACCTGAGAGCCACCGCACCGGCGGTTGTGGCGGACGCGGCCAACACGGCCCCCCTTGGCGTCCGAGCCGCACCGCCGGTGCGGTGTCGTGCCGGCCGGACTCCCCCTCCCGTACTACACCCCTGCGTGGCAGGACTGCGAGGGGGTGCGGCATTCGGCGTAGAACCAGTCACCACATGGGGGGAGGTTTCCGGAACGCCACATTCCTAGCGTCATTGGCATTTCCTGCAACCGAAAGGTCCTGTCTGATGAGTACACAAGGGGATACCCATCGACGCTCCCGCCACCGTTGGCGCCGAACGTCCAGCACGGTCGCCACGGGCGCCGTCGTCGCCGGCCTGCTCGTCCTGTCTCCCGGGCAGGCCGATGCTGCCGGTACGACGTACACGGTGGACAACAGCACGGCCGCCGGCTGCTCGGACACGCCCACGACCGGCCAGCCGTACTGCAGCATCACCGCGGCGTACAAGGCCGCCGCGGCGGGTGCCACGATCACCGTGGGGCCGGGGACCTACAACGAGCGCGTGGACGTGGCCAAGGCGGGCATCACCCTGGACGCGCCGGCGGGCGCGACCGTGGACGGCACGGGCACGACCCAGCTGCTCTACGGGTTCAACATCACCGGCGGCAACGTGACGGTCGACGGGTTCACCTTCACCAACCAGGCCACGGCGGGCGTCAACGTCAGCGGCGCCGACTCCACGGTGATCCGCAACGTGACCGTCACCGGTTCCGCGACCAACGGCATCCGGGTGGTCTCGGGCAGCAACGTCAAGATCAGCCAGGTGACGGCCAAGAACAACGCCAGGGCCGGCATCCTGCTGGCAGGAGCCACCAACAGCACGGTCAGCTCGGCGGAGACCTTCGGGAACCAGCGCGAAGGCGTCAGCATCCAGGGCGGCAGCGGGGACGTGGTGGAGCACGTCACCACCCACGACAACGCCAACACCACAACCGCTGATCGCCTCGCTCCGGGCATCAACGTGACCAACTGGGTGCCCTCCGCGGGCGCCGCTGCCGTTCCGGCGACCGACATCACCGTCCAGCGGAACGTCAGCTACGGCAACGACGACTCCGGCATCCAGGTGTATGGCGGGTCTCAGAACGTCACCGTCAGCAGGAACCTCGTCTACGACAACGGTGACCACGGCATCGACTTCAGCATGGCCAGCTCCGGTGCAGTGGTGAGCAACACCGCGCTACGCAACTTCACGGCCGGCATCAACATCGAGTCGAACGCCGCCGGGGCAGGAGCGCTTGCCACGGTGGCTGACAACGTCGCCATGAACAACGGCAACGGGGACGGCAGCAGCACTTTGCTTCGCACTCGTGGTGACATCCGCGTCGACGCGCCTTCTGTGGCAGCAGGAAGCCAGATCGACCACGACCTGGTCTTCGACTCCGCCGGCCAGACGGTGCTCACCTGGGGAACCACGACGTACCCGAGCTTGGACGCCTTCCACAAGGACGTGCCGGACCAGGAGGTCCACGGCCTGTACGCTGACGCAAAGCTGGACGCGAACGACGTCCCGGGTGCGGCCTCCCCGGCGATCGACGCCGCCGACGCGGGCGCCGCGGGGTTCACGGCCAACGATCTGAACGGCAACGGCCCCGTCGACGATCCGACCGTCAGGAACACCGGCGCCGGCACGCCGACGTTCGCCGACCTCGGTGCGCTGGAGCGGACCACCGTGCCGGCGAACCAGCTGCCGACGGCGAGGCTGACGGCCACGCCGTCAACGGTCACTGCGGG